>Ga0180219_1000017_pt1 | contig 372709 bp, 342 predicted proteins | sample eDN3rd30CBELigMG_FD_151338 | JGI IMG/M metagenome (GOLD analysis project Ga0180219, IMG submission 151338) | Enriched Miracle-Growth compost microbial communities from Emeryville, California, USA - eDNA 3rd pass 30_C BE-Lig MG (version 2)... ... | reverse complement strand
GCAGATGTTCAGCGACGTCGGGTTGGAATGGTCGAAATTCTGGCCCGAGCGCGGCATGGCCGGCCTGCCCTTGGTCGACGCCTCGGCCAAGTTCTCCGGGCCGGCGCGCATGGACGACGAGATCGTGCTGGAAAGCTGGATCGACGAATGGCGCGGGCGCACCTTCGTGGTGAAGCATGTGATCACCAAGGATGGCCGCACGATCGTCGAGGGTCAGGAAATCCGCGTGTGGGCAATGACGGACGCGGCCGCACCCGAAGGCATCAGGGCCGCATCCATACCCGACGATATCAAGGCGAAGTTCAGTTAGCCCCCTGTTCGGCAGACGTTGCGGATACCTGCTTTGGTCGGTTGGCGAGCTCGTAAGCGACCAGTCCGATCCCCAAGATCGTTCCCGCGATGTCGGTATAGACGCCGCCGGTGACGGCGCCCGCCGGAATTAGTGCCAACAATCCCGCCACGCCGAACAGTATCCGCATGGGCCAGCGAACCGGCCGGACGAAATGTCCTGCTAAAGCAATCGAGACCAGCCATACGCCGAAAAACGCGGTGACGATCGCCTGGACGATGGCCCATGTCCCACCGATCAGGATCAGGCTTGGTGACAAGACAAACAGGAAAGGCACGATGAAGGCCGTCCATCCGAATCGGACCGCTTCGAACCCCGTCCGCATCGCGTCGGCCCTGGCGATGCCGGCGGCGGCAAAAGCCGCGACCGCAACCGGCGGTGTGATCATGGACATCATGCCGAAATAGAGAACGTAAAGATGTGCCGCCATGGGTTCGATGCCGAGCTCGATCAGCGACGGCGCGACTAATGCCGCGAGCAAGACGTAAACGCCGAGCGTCGGCAGGCCCATACCGAGGATAATACAAACGATGGCGGAGAGCACGAGTAGCAGGATGGCGCTCGATCCGCCGACCTGCACCAGGAGATATGTGAGATTGAAGCTGAGTCCGGTGACGTTAAGCACGCCAATGACGATGCCGGCGCCCGCGCCGATCAGGACGATATCGGCGACGCCTCGTCCAGTTTCCGCGACAGTAGCCAGCACCTCGCGGAGTTTCGGCCGTTCGCCTTGATATCCGAAGATGAAGGCCAGCAGTACCGCGAGCGCCGCAGCAAGCAGCGCAGCGCGTTCCGGCTGCCAATTGAAAGAGAACAGAGCAACGATCAACACAACGAAAGCGATGATGAAATGCCAGCCACTGATGACCGTTCGCACGCGGGGAATGTCGGCACCCGACAGGCCGCTCATGCCGATCTTGGCTGCCTCGAGATCGGCTTGCATGAACAAAGCCGTATAATAGAGAAGCGCCGGCACGAGCGCCGCCAGCGCCACGTCTGCATAAGATACCTGGAGAAATTCCGCCATCACGAAGGCCGCAGCGCCCATCACCGGCGGCATGAGTTGACCGCCGGTCGAGGCAACCGCTTCGATCGCACCCGCCTTGTAGCCCGGATAGCCGCCGCGCTTCATCAGTGGAATGGTGACCACTCCGGTTGCCACCACGTTGCCGACCGCGCTTCCGGAAATTGAGCCGAATAGGCATGACGCGAGGACTGCAATCTTCATGGAGCCGCCACGGAATCGCCCCATGGTGATCAGCGAGGCATCGGTGAAGAAGCGCGAGCCGCCAGTTGCGCCAAGAATGTTGCCGAAGAAGACGAATGCAACGACGATGGTCGATACTACTGCCATCGGTAGGCCAAGGATGCCGTTGACGTCGAGAGCGAGATAGGCCGACAGCTTCTGCCAATCCTGTGCCCGAGCCGACAGCCTGCCCGGCAAATAGTTGCCGAATAGCGCATACAGCAGAAATGCCCCGATGATGATGACCAGCGCCCAGCCGGTGGCTCGGCGCAGGGCCTCCAACAGGAGGAGAATGATAATAATGCCGGGGATATAAGCGCCCGGTGGGCGCGAGAAGATCAAGTTGACGAGGTCCGGGTAGAAGACAGCGATATATCCGCCGGCGATCAGACCAGCCAAGCAGGCGACGTAATCGTACCACGGCACGTAGTTCCTCGCGCTGCCTCGGCGCGCCGGCAGGATGAGGAAGGACAAGGCCAAGGTCACGGCCAGGATCGCGGCAAAGAATTGCTGCGGATACAGTGACCATGACAGATAACGCGGAATGTTGAGCGACCAGCCCGCCGCGCCGACAGTCAGTAGAATCGCTAATCCGCCGGAAAGGATCGCGGCTAACGTTCGAGAGGGCATCGGCGCAGCCTGCGTTTCCGTGGTGTCGATCACGGACGCGACCTACTTACCGTTCTTCCAAATACCTACTTCTTTATAGAACTTGATGGCGCCAGGATGATATTCACCGGGCGCGGTATCGCCGACCGCATCTTCCTTGGGATTGAAATCTGCCATCGGCTTAAAGATTTGGGCCATGGCATCCTTATTCTCGTAGACGACCCTCGTCATCTTATAGACGATATCATCCTTCACACCCTTGTTGGCGAAGAGCACCATTGGGTAGGCGATGAAGGTGTCCGGCTCGAGCACGCCGGGGTTGGCAGGGCTGGGCGCCATCTTGACCAGAAAGCCGGCCGGCCAATGCTTTTTGATCGCCGCTACGTTTTCCGGCGTATTCTCGATAGGGAGCGCTCGGATTCCTCCCACGGCTGCATCGGCCTCGCGGACCTTGCCGGCGCCATGCGCGAAGATAAATCCGTCGGTTTCGCCAGCCATGAAGGCATCCGCCCCCGCTACAACGCTGGGGACCTGCACCTTCACGACGTCGTCGCGAGTCAGACCGGCCGTCGCATAGATCGCGTCGAGTTGGGGCAGAATGGTATTTTGGGCCGTAAAGCCGGCGGTCATCCGCTTACCCTTGAGGTCTGCAACGGTCTTTATGCCGGAATCCTTGCGAACGAAGATCGCCTCTTTCAGGGGATAGAGGAGCGCAACGATGCGAAGATTGGGACTCTCGTTCCCCTTGAACCATGCCTCTCCCTTTAGCGCGTAATTGAATTCCTGAAGATTGCCGATGCCGAAATCCAAATCGCCGGCGCTCACCGCCGGAAGATATTGGTTTGGACTGGTCGCCGGCTGAATGGTCGCGTTAATACCCTTCTCGTTGGCGACCTTGGCGACTGCCGTGCCGATGTTGTGATAGAGCGACCCTGGATTGGAGGTTGCGATGCCGACCGTCTGGGCCATCGCGGCGTTGCCCATGAAGATCACACCGGCCGCGAGCGCGGCAATTGCAAAAGACTTCATTTTTCCTCTCCTGTTTTGCGAGCTTTGTCAGGAAACGGCGCGAACCTCGAATGGATCCCGCACGAAACCTTATGCTTAGCGAAATAGCCCCATGGAATAATATAACGATATACTAATGTAGCCAAGTTAGGCTATTCGGGCGCAGATCGTTTTCTATCTCACCTACCGCCGGTCCGATCGCGCGCGACGCGGCAGATGTTCAGCGACGTCGGGTTGGAATGGTCGAAATTCTGGCCCGAGCGCGGCATGGCCGGCCTGCCCTTGGTCGACGCCTCGGCCAAGTTCTCCGGGCCGGCGCGCATGGACGACGAGATCGTGCTGGAAAGCTGGATCGACGAATGGCGCGGGCGCACCTTCGTGGTGAAGCATGTGATCACCAAGGATGGCCGCACGATCGTCGAGGGTCAGGAAATCCGCGTGTGGGCAATGACGGACGCGGCCGCACCCGAAGGCATCAGGGCCGCATCCATACCCGACGATATCAAGGCGAAGTTTAGTTAGCCTGTTGTTCGCCCAGGGCTTCGAATGGCGCAGACCCGACCTGCAGCGCGCTCAAAGTGCGGCTGCGTCCGTCGCGCGTGGGCCAGTCGATCGATTGACCTTCCGACAGGCCGATCAGGCCGGCGCCGACGAGGGTCAGGACAGAGATTTTCCAGAGCGCGATGTCGGCTTCGTGCGGGTAAACGATCTGCACGGTCTGAATCGAGTCGGTTTCGCTGTCGTGATAGCGCACGTAGGAATGCAGGCCGACGGTTTTTTCGCGATCGCTGCCCTCAGGCGTAATGGCAGCGCGGTCGGCTTCTTCAAGTAGAAGTGCCGCAACATCGGGCAGGCGATAAAGCGCAGCATTGGCGAGGTCGAGCAACCGGTCGCGGTCTGCGATGGTCAGGGTGATTTCGGGCGCGGCCGCTGCCACGCGGTTCGGTCCAATCATGATATTCCTCCGGCATGGCACGGCGCCATGCGGTCAACATGTGGTCAAATTGAGACGATTATGAGCGAAGATTTATCCCCGGGCTGGGGGCGCTGACGGCGGACCGCACCCGGGGCTATAGGTCCGGGGCGAAGTAGCCCGTCATGAAGACGAGATCTCGGCTGGCAATCGGCGCACACATGGAGCTAAAGGTAGTCTGTGCCCGCTAATTGTCAAATCCGGCCAATCGTCAAATCCGACACCGTGAGGGCCGGCGCGTTTCTTACTCCGCCGGCTGAGCCACGGCCTTGTTCGGCTCGGCCTCTTCCATGCGGCTGATCATCTCAGCGATGTGGCTCGTCGGCTTGGAGTGACGCGCCAGCAGCAGATAGAAGACCGGAACGACCACCAGGGTCAGCGTGGTCGAGAACAACACGCCGCCGATGATGACGACGCCGATCGCGCTGCGGCTTTCCGCGCCCGCGCCCGATGCAAAGGCGAGCGGCAGTGCGGCAAAGATGTTGGTGACGCTGGTCATCACGATGGGCCGCAGCCGCGAGATCGAGGCTTCGCGTACGGCAGTCAGGATGTCATGTCCTTCGTTGCGCAACTGGTTCGAGAACTCGACGATCAGGATGCCGTTCTTGGCGACCAAGCCGACCAATAGGATCATGCCGATCTGGCTATAGACGTTGACCGATACGCCGGCGACGAACAATGCGCCCAGCGCGCCCGTGATCGCCAACGGCACGGCAAGCAGGATGATGAAGGGATTGAGGAAGCTCTCGAACTGCGCGGCAAGCACCAGGAACACGACGATGATCGAGAAGACGAAGGTGACATAGAGCGCGGAGCTCGATTCCCTGAAGTCGCGCGATTCGCCGCGATAGCCGATGCGCATGTTCGATTGCAGGAACGGCCGGGCGGTCTGTTCCAGATAGCTCAGCGCCTCACCCAGCGTATAACCCGGCGCCAGCGCGGCCTGGATGGTGATGGCGCGCATGCGGTCCAGCCGGCGCAGATCGGCGGCGGCGGCGATGTCGGTCAGCGTCACGAGATTGGCGAGCGGGATCAGGCGGTCGCGCGCCGAGCGAACGAACACGTTGGACAGATCGCGTGGCATCGTGCGGTCGCCGGCCTGCGCCTGCAGGATCACGTCGTATTGCTCGCCCCTTTCGGTATAGGTCGTGACCTTGCGCGATCCGAGCAGCGTCTGGAGCGTTTCGCCGATGTCGCGCACGGAAACTCCCAGGTCGGAGGCGCGGTTGCGGTCGATGTCCACGCGCAATTGCGGTTTGCGTTCGTCGTAATCGGCGACGAGGTTGACGAGGCGTTCGTTCTCGGAGGCTTTTTCGAGGATCTTGTCGCGCGCCTGTACGAGTTCTTCGTAGGTGTCGCCCATGATCACGAATTGCACCGGCGCGTTGGCGATGCGGCGGCCGAGACCCGGCGGGTTGAGCACGAGGGCGCGCACCCATGGCATGTTGCGCATCGCCGGGGTCAATTCCGCGACGATCTGGGCCGCCGTCTCGTCGCGCTTGCCCCAATCGACCAGGCGCACCGTGATGCGTGCCGTGTTGACCGGAGAGGTATTGTCGAAGCCCGGCGCAACGGACGTGAAAACCCGGTCGACCAGCCCGCGGTCCACAATCGGCGCGATTGCCGCCTCGACCTGCGCGACGGCATTTTGCATGTAATCGAAGCTCGCGCCTTCCGGCCCGGTGATCGAGATGGAGAACGACCCGCGGTCATCAATGGGCGCGAATTCCTTGCGCAGATTCATGAACAGCAGGCCCGAGGCGAGCGTCGCCACGATACCGATGCCGACAATCGCGTAAGGCATCCGCAGCGACCAATCGAGTATTTTCGCATAGCCGTGGTTCATGGCCTCGAAGATCGGTTCGGTCATCTTCACGAGGCGGCCTTCGTCATCGGCGGGCTTCAGGAAGCGCGAGCACAACATCGGCGTCAGCGACAGCGCGATCAGGCCGGAAAACAGAACGGCCGCGGCGACGGCGACGCCGAATTCGGCGAACAGACGGCCGATCTGGCTGCCGATGAAGGCGATAGGCAGGAACACCGCGACCAGGACCAGTGTGGTCGCGATGACCGCGAAGCCGATCTGGCGCGATCCGCGTACGGCGGCGAGCAACGGCGGCTCGCCCATCTCGATGCGGCGGTGGATGTTCTCGAGCACGACGATCGCGTCATCGACCACCAGGCCGATGGCGAGCACGAAGGCGAGGAGCGTCAGCACATTGATGGAAAAGCCGAGCGCCGCCATGACCGTGAAAGACGCGATGATCGACACCGGGATGGCGACCGCGGGGATCAGCGTGGCGCGGATGGTGCGCAGGAAGAAGAAAACGACGCCGATCACCAGCACCAGTGCGGTGCCGAGCGCGTGGAACACCTCATAGATCGACTGGCCGATGAAGGTCGATTCATCATAGGTGACATCGATCTGCATGCCTTCGGGCAGGCTGGAACGCAGATTGGCGAGCTCCGCGCGCACGCCGGTGGCGACCTCCAGCGTGTTGGATTTGGATTGCTTCAGGATCGCAATCCCGATGGCGACACGATTGTTGATGCGAACTTCGCTGCGCGTGTTCTCGGCGGCTTTTTCGATGCTGGCCACGTCGCGCAGGCGCACCAAGTATTTGGCCTTGGTGCTACCCACGACGATCTCGCCGAACTGGTCGGGTTCCTTGAGCCCCGATTCGGTGCGCACCGTGAATTCGCGCTTGGATGATTCGATGCGGCCCGACGGTAGCTCGACATTCTCGCGGTTCAGAGCGTTCTCGACATCCTTAACGGTTAACCCGCGCGCGGCGAGCTTGTTCTTGTCGAGCCAGATGCGCATGGAATAATCGCGCGCACCCCACACGCGCGCACTCGCCACGCCGTCGACCGCCGAGAACCGGTTGACCAGCACGCGGTTGGCGTAGTCGGTCATCTCCAGGCGATCCATGCGGTCACTGATGATGGACAGCGACACGATCGGCTGTTCGTCGGCGTCGGCCTTCTGCACGATCGGCGGATCGGCTTCCTCGGGCAAGTCGCGCGTGGCGCGCGAGACTTTGTCGCGCACGTCGGCCGCGGCCGTGTCGATGTCGCGCGACAGGTTGAATTCGATGTTGACGCGCGAGGCTTCCTCGCGGCTGGTGGATGAGATGCTCTTGATGCCTGCAATGCCGGCGACCGCGTTCTCGATGACGCGCGTCACCTGCGATTCCATGACCTCGGCGGAGGCACCCTTGTAATTGGTCGCGACGTTGACGACCGGCGGGTCGACATCGGGGAATTCGCGCACCGCGAGATGGATGAAGGAGAAGAGACCGAAGATCAGCAGGATCAGGCTGATGACTGTCGCCAGCACCGGCCGGCGGATACAGATATCGGACAGAAACATGTTAATTCTACCCCCTGATCGTCGCTTTTTAGCTCCCCTGCATGGACAGAACGCCCGACGCTTCGCGCACGGCAATGCCGTCGCGCAGGCGCTGCTGACCGCCGACAACGACTTTTGATTCTTTGTTCAGGCCGCCACGCACCTCGACCGCGCCGCGCAGACGTTCGCCGATCAAGATCTTCTTTTGCATCGCCTTGCCGTCTTCGACGACGTAGACGAACTGCTCGCTGCCGACCGGCACGAGCGCCTCTTCGGGAATCATGAGTGCCGCATCGCGCTTGGCGAGCACGATGGTGGCGGTCAACAACATGCCTTGTGACAGTGTGCCGTCCTCGTTCGGGATTTCGGCGCGCACTTCAACCGCGCGCGTCGCCGGATCGACGCGAGAATCGATAGTCTTGGCGATGCCCTTGAAGGTGCGGTCGGGATAGGCGTCCGAACGCGCGACGATATCCGCGCCGGCCTGAACGCGCGACAGCAGCGTTTCCGGGATCGAGAAGTCGAGCTTGATCGTGCTCACGTCGTCCAGCGTCGTGATCAGCGTGCCGCTTGAGACCAGCGCGCCGATGCTCAGACGACGCAGGCCGAGCTTGCCGGAAAACGGTGCGCGGATGGTGAGATCGGCGAGGCGTGCGCGCGCCGCTTCGGAGCGGCCCTGGGCGCCTTCCCAGGTGGATTTCAATGTTTCCACTGTCGCCTTGGGCGAATTGCCCGACGTCAACAATTGGGCGGCGCGTTCGTAGTTCGCCTTGGCGGTCGCTTCGTCGGCGACGGCGGAGGCGAGCGTCGCCTTGGCCTCACGATCATCCAGTTCGACCAGAATGTGGCCCTTGGGCACGACCTGGCCTTCGGTGAAATTGATCGAGCGGACCGTGCCGGTCATCTTGGACGTGATGGTAATGGCTTCGTTGGCGTTGGCGGTGCCCAGCGCCTGATAGCTCTGCTGCACTTCTGCGAAACGGACGGGAACGGTAATGACCTGGATGAGGCCTGCGCCCTTTTTCCCCTTTTGTCCGCTCACCTGTTTGGCGGCCGATCCGTAGAACGACCACGCGGCGATTCCAGCCGCGACCAGCACGACGGCCCCCAGCAACTTACTTCTTGTCATCGGCAACCCAATTTGCTCCCAGACCGCGCACAAAGCCTGCGCACGATGCTCCCTAAAAGGCCAGAAACGGCCGTTCAGCCTGATTCCGTCACTTTTTTTAATTGATTAGTTTAATTGTGTTCATGATACCGCGCCTAAGGCTCTTATGCACGGATTCGGGGAATGCGGGCTTATACGGGATTTCCGACTCGGGCCCGGCCTAACCCCTGAAAATCCGCCATTTCCCACAGAGATACCCTTCCACTGGATGGGATGGGCACGCCGTCTTCCACGAAGAGGGTTTTAGCTGCCCGTTGCGTCGCGAGGCGAGCCTGGGGTGTCGAAATATTTCGGCCCCGGTCTTCCCGGGGCCGAGGGTGGCGGATCAGGAAATCAGGCTCTAGGCGGCGAGCGCGCGTGTCAGCGCGGCGTTGAGCCGGGCCGAGAAGCCGATGGGATCGGCCAGCGCTTCGCCTTCGATGATGCGGGCCTGGTCGAGAAGCAGGTGGGCGGCATCCGCGACGACCGGCTTCTTGGCCAGATCATCGGCGAGGCCGGCCAGTGCCTTGATCACCGGATGGGCCGGATTGATCTCCAGGATGCGGGCGGCCGACGGAACCTGCATGTGGCCTTGGCGGCGCAGCATGCGTTCGAGGTGCAGATCCATGTCGCCGTCGCCCGCGATCAGACAGACCGCGCTGTCGGTCAAGCGGTCGGTCGCGCGCACGTCGCGCACGGACGTATCGAGCGCTTCCTTGAAGACGAGGATCAGCTTGGCGATGGCCCCTTCGTCGGCCTTCTCAGGTTTGGGCGCATCCTCTTTCTCTTCCGCCTTTACCTTGGACAGATCGAACCCGCCCGCGGTGACCGAGCGAAGTTGCTTATCCTGGAATTTGCCGACCTGCGGGATCCAGAATTCGTCGATCGGGTCGGTGAGCAGCAGCACTTCGATGCCACGCGCGCGAAAGCCTTCGAGCTGCGGGCTCACCTTCAGCGCGGTTTCGTCTTCGCCGGTGATGAAGAAGATGTGGTCCTGGCCCTCTTTCATGCGGCCGACGTAATCGGCCAGGCTGACCAGCCCGTCCGTCGCGGTCGAGCGGAAACGCGCGATGGACAGGATATCGTCACGATGTTCCTGGTCCTCGTAGAGGCCTTCCTTGAGGACGGCGCCGAAATTGTCCCAGAAGGTCGCGAATTCGTCGGGCGCCTTCTCGGCCTTTTTCTTGAGCTCGGTGAAGACGCGTTTGACCAGCGCGTTCCTGATGCGCCCGACGATCACATTGTGCTGCAGCACTTCGCGGCTGACGTTGAGCGGCAGGTCCTGGGAATCGACGATGCCGCGCACGAAGCGCAGCCAGCGCGGCATCAGGCCCTCGCAATCGTCGGTGATGAAGACGCGCTTCACATACAGCTTCACGCCGTGCTTGCGCTCAGGGTTCATCAGGTCGAACGGACGGATCGTCGGCACGAACAGCAGGTTGGTGTATTCGACCTTGCCTTCGGCCTTGTTGTGCAGCGTCAGCCATGGCGCATCAAAGGCGTGCCCGACGTGATGATAGAATTCCTGATACTGCTCCGCGGTGATGTCCTTGGGTGCGCGCGTCCACAAGGCGGAGCCTTTGTTGATCTGCTGATCGGCCAGCATGATGGGGATCGAAATGTGGTCGGAATATTGGTGGACGATGTGGATGATGCGCGCTTCTTCCAGATATTCCTTCTGGTCCTTCGACAGGTGCACGATGATCGTCGTGCCCTGGCGCTCGCGGCTCGCTTCCTCAATGGTGAAGGAGCCGGTGCCTTCGGACGACCAGCGCCAGGCGATGTCGTCGCCTGCCTTGCGGCTGATCACGTCGACATGGTCGGCGACGCTGAAGCAGGCATAGAAGCCGACGCCGAACTGGCCGATCAGGTTCGCGTCCTTGCGCGCGTCGCCCGACAGGCTTTCGAGGAATTCGGTGGTGCCGGAGCGCGCGATGGTGCCGAGATTGGCGATCAGGTCGTCGCGGTTCATGCCGATGCCGTTGTCGGCGACCGTGATGGTGCCCTTGTCCTTGTCGGTGCTGATTTCGATCTTGAAGTCGCCGCCACCTTCGGCCAGCTCGGGAACCGTGAGTGCCAGGTAGCGCAGCTTGTCGCAGGCGTCGGCCGCGTTGGAGATCAACTCGCGCAGGAAGATTTCCTTATTGGAATAAAGCGAGTTGATGACGATATCGAGGATCTTGCCGACCTCGGCCTGAAACTTGATTTCTTCGCCCGCCATAGTGCCCCTCGGTGTCCCGGTTCCGTGCGTAAAGGTTGAAATCCGCGCTTCATATGGAACGCGCCTCCGCGGAGCGCAAGAGGCTAAAAAGGGCTTCGCTTGGCGTGAACGGATGAGTGTTCTTATATTGTCCGCATGGACCGCAGCGTGACCGATACGTTCGAGGCCGAACGCGGGCATCTCGTCGACGAGATAGCGGACGAATTTCGCCGCACCGCGACGCATACCGGACGGCGCCGGATGTCGGCCCAGGTGCTCAACGCCATGCTGCGTGTCCCGCGTCACCTGTTCGTCCCCGCCGACATGCTGGTGTCGGCCTATGTGAATCGCCCGCTCGCCATCGGGCACGGCCAGACCATCTCGCAGCCCTTCATCGTGGCGCTGATGACCGACCTTTTGGATCTGCAGGGTGGCGAAACGGTGCTCGAGATCGGCACGGGGTCGGGCTATCAGGCGGCCGTGCTGGCGGAGATCGCGAGCACCGTCCATACGGTCGAGTATGTGGCCGAGCTTTCGCAGAATGCCCAGGCGGCACTGGACCGGGCAGGCTACACCAATATCCGTTTCCGCATCGGCGACGGCCGCAAAGGCTGGCCCGAGGCTGCCCCTTACCGCGCCATCATGGTGACGGCGGCAGCCGAAAGCGTGCCCGATTCGCTGGTGGCGCAGATCGCGCCCGGCGGATGTATGGTCCTGCCGGTCGGCAAGACCAACGGTCCGCAAAATTTGATTCGCGTGCGGCGCGACGAAACTGGCCGAATTGCGAGGGATACGATCCTCTCGGTCGCCTTCGTGCCGTTGGTTCGCGGGATTTAGCATAATCGCACTTGCGCCACGCGTGTGAAGTCCCAATTCTGAGGACATGCAGATCGCCACGCAGCGGCCTCGCGTCATCGCGGTCCTGGGTCCGACCAACACCGGTAAGACCTATCTGGCGTTCGAGCGTATGTTGGCTCACGGCAGCGGCATCATGGGTTTCCCGCTTCGCCTTCTGGCGCGCGAGAATTATGACCGTGCCGTGAAACTGAAGGGCGATCGCCAGGTCGCCCTGATCACCGGCGAAGAAAAGATCGTCCCGCCCTTCGCCAAATATTTCTTCTGCACCGTCGAATCCATGCCCATCGACAAGAAGGTGGCGTTCCTCGCCGTCGATGAGATCCAACTTGCGGGCGATGCGGATCGCGGACACGTCTTCACCGATCGTTTGATGTATGCGCGGGGCGAGGAGGAGACCATGTTCATGGGCTCCGACACGGTACGCCCGCTGCTCAGGAAACTGATCCCCGACGCGGAGATCGTTTCGCGTCCGCGTTTCTCGACCTTGTCTTATGTCGGCTCGAAGAAGATCCAGCGCCTGCCGCCTCGGTCCGCCGTCGTCGCCTTCACCGCGCAGGACGTCTACGCCATCGCCGAATTGATCCGCCGTCAGCGCGGCGGGGCCGCCATTGTCATGGGTGCGCTATCCCCGCGCACGCGCAACGCGCAGGTGGCGCTGTTCCAATCCGGCGAGGTCGATTACCTGGTGGCGACCGATGCCATCGGCATGGGCCTCAACATGGACGTCGACCATGTGGCCTTCGCGAGCCTTGCCAAGTTCGACGGCAGCTTCCATCGTGACCTGCGTCCGCATGAATACGCGCAGATCGCAGGCCGCGCGGGACGGCATATGAGCCACGGCACCTTTGGTGTCACCGGTGAGGCCCGCGAAATCCCGCTCGATATCGTCGAACGGGTTGAGGCGCACGATTTCGAACCGATGACGCTGCTCGCCTGGCGCAATCCGGTGCTCGACTATTCCTCGGTCGATGCGCTGCGTGCGAGCCTCGCGCGCGACCCTGATCTGGCGATCCTGCGCCGCGCCAAGCCGGCTGCCGACGAGCGCGCTTTCAACGACCTGTTGCGCGACCCCGATGTGGCGGCGCGCGCGACATCTTATGACAGCGTGAAGCGTTTGTGGCAGGTCTGTCAGATTCCCGATTTTGGGCGTGGCGCGGGCGATGGTCACGCGCGCTTGCTGGCGCAGATCTACAAGATGCTGTGCGACGCCCGCCATCTGCCGACCGATTGGTTTGCCGCGCGTATCGCCGCGCTCGATACCGTGGATGGCGGCATCGATACGCTGCTGCAGCGCATCGCCAATATCCGCATCTGGACCTTCGTGTCGCACCGTGCCGATTGGGTCGATGAACACGTCCATTGGCAGGAACGCGCGCGCGCGGTGGAAGACAAATTGTCCGATGCGCTGCACCAGGCCCTCACGCAGCGCTTTGTCGATGTGCGTACCACGGCGCTGCTCAAGCGCCTGCAGGATCGCGAAAGCCTCACCGCCGCCGTCGATGCCGAAGGCGACGTTTCGGTCGAGGGTCATCATGTCGGCCGGCTCGATGGGTTCCGCTTCATCGCCGATCGTGCCGAAGGCGAACTGGCGGGCCGCGCCGTCTCCAATGCCGCGTTCCGCGCGTTGGGGGCCGAGATTGCGCGCCGCGCGGTCGATCTGACCGCTGCCCCCGACGGCGATCTGGCGCTTAGCGATGTCGCGACGATTGAATGGAAAGGCGTCACCATCGCGCGCCTGCGTGCCGGGCCGACGCCGTTGCGTCCGCATGTCGTCCTGATCGGCGGTGAATTGTGCGAAGGGGCCGCGCGCGAACGTATCGATGCACGCCTGTCTGCCTTTGTTGCGAATGAAATCGCAACGACCCTGGCGCCGCTGGTGCGCGCTGCGGCTGCCGATCTGTCGGGACATGTGCGAGGTCTCGTCTATCAATTGAGCGAAGCACTGGGTTCGGTGCCGCGTCCGTCGGTCGATGCGCTGATTCAGCGGTTGCAGAAGGCGGATTATTCGGCACTGCGGCGCAACGGCATCTGGGTCGGGCGGCACGATGTTTATATGCCAGATCTGGTCCGCCCCAAGCCTGCGCGCCTTGCCGCGATTCTGCGGGCGGTGCATCGGGGCGAGCGCCATATCCCCGCTGTGCCGCCAGCGGGACGCACGTCGCTGGTGTTGCCCGCGCCGCTGCCCGAAGGTTTCCTGCGCGCGGCAGGCTATCGCCAGCTTGCGGGACGCGCCGTCCGTATCGATATCGTTGAACGTCTCGCCGACACCGTGCGCGCCAGTGCGATCAAAGGTCTATTCGCGGTCGATGCGACACTTGCCAATCTGCTGGGTTGTTCCGTGGAAGAGACGGAAGCGGTGCTGGTCGCGCTCGGCTATCGCCCCGCAACGACCAAAGAGGGCAAACGCTTTCGCCTGCGATCCAACAAGCCGCAGCGCGAAAAGCCGAAAGGTGTCGCGCGGCGCGTAAGCCCCGATTCACCTTTCTCCAAGCTCAAGGATCTGGTTCTGCCGTGAGCGAAACCACAAGAGAAGTTCGGTCTGGAATCCGTCTCGACAAGTGGCTGTGGCACGCGCGCTTCTTCAAGACGCGCTCGATCGCCTCCAAATATTGCGAGGAAGGACGCCTGCGGGTGAACGGCGAGCCGACCACCAAGGCGCATTATGCCGCGCGCGTCGGCGACGTGCTGACCTTCCCCATGGGCAGCGACATCCGTGTGATCCGCATCGTCGCACTTGGCGAGCGGCGTGGTCCGGCGCCCGAGGCGCAGGCGCTCTACGAAGATCTGGCGCCACGCCCGGCGCGCGCCGCGAACGAGGATACCGATGCGGCGTCGGCTGGGCGCGAGCCCGGTGCCGGGCGGCCGACCAAATCGGACCGGCGTGCCATCGACCGCCTCATGGATCGCAGTTAGGTGGATCGCCAGCTGTTCCTGCCTGATTTCGTGTTTCGTGCCTTGCGATTCGTTGAGAGCACGGTAACATTCGTGTCAGCTTATAAAATCCACTCATAAAAGCCGCCTTTATAAAGGCGTGGCAGGGAGACAGATCGCATGACATCCAGGCTCACCCTCATTGCGCTCGCGGCCGGCGCCATGACCTGTGGGTTTATCGCCGATGCGTTCGCACAGAAATCGGCCGATACCATCCGCATCGCCATGAATTTCCCGATCAAGCGGTTGTCGGGTTATTACCAGCCCGATCCCGAAGCCGGCATGTTCTTCCGCCTGATGGAGGAGCCGCTGATCCGCTACGACGAAAGCGAAGCCAAGTTCATTCCGGCACTCGCGGAATCGTGGAAACGCATCGATGACCGCACGCTCGAATTCAAGCTGCGCGAGGACGTGAAGTTCCACAACGGCAACCATTTCAACGCCGACGACGTGATGTACGTCTTCAATTGGCGCATCGATCCCAATCTGCGCATCCCGTTCGCCACGCGCTTCGCCTGGGTGGAAGGCATCGAAAAGACCGGTCCCTACAGCGTGCGCATCCGCGCCAAGGAGCCGACTGCGATCGACCTGATGGTGATGGCCTATAGTTTCTATGTCGAGGATGCGCGCATCCTGTCGAAACTGGATGACAAGTCGGAATACGGCCTGAAGCCGGTGGGCACCGGTCCGATCAAGCTCGAGAAGCTCGACACCAACGTGACTGTCGTGCCGTTCACCGAGAACAAGCACCACGAGCAGGTGAAGTTCAAACGCATGATCGGCCTGTCGATCCCCGACGCGCAGACACAGGCGGCGCACATCCTCGCGGGCACGGTCGATGCGATCCAGCCGCAGACCGAAGACGAGTTGGCGAACTATTCCAAACAACCGAACCTCAAGATTATCTCGAAGGAGCAGTTCTCGCTGCTCTGGCTCGGTCTGGATACGCGCAATCGTTCGGGCCGTCCCGAATTGCAGGATGAGCGCGTGCGCAAGGCGATCTTCATGGCGATCGACCGCAAGGGCATCGCCGAGCACTTCGTGCCGGGTGAATCGCGCACCATCGATGCGCTATGCTTCGATGCCATGGCGGCTTGCGGCCACAACAACCCGCCGCCGCCCTACGACCCGGCTGCCGCGAAGAAGCTGCTGGCCGAAGCCGGCTATCCCGACGGTTTCGATCTTGAACTCGTCACGCGCGGCCTGTCGCGGCCAGCGGGCATCGCCATCACCGGTCAGCTCCGCGCCATCGGTATCCGTGCCAGCATCAAGCACATGACGCTGACGGCCTATCGCGACTACCGCGAGGAAGGGAAAATCCAGGCCATCGCCACCGACTCGCCGGTCGGCAGTACACCCGACACGTCCAACGTCATGTTGCAGCAGTTCGGTTCGAAGACCCGCGACTTCGCGGTCGATGACGACATCCAGGCCTGGATGAAGCAGGCCTACGGCATCCACGACACCGCCAAGCGCAAGGAACTTTATGCCAAGATCCACGACCGGATTTACGAGAAGGCGTATCTGTTGCCCATCGCGACCTGGCCGTCGACCTGGGTGGTCGCCAAGGACATCGAGATCCAGCCCGCAATCTATAACGACGCCACCATGTCGGCGCGCGACTTCGCATGGAAGAAGTAGATTAAGGCATTCTTGGGGCGAGCGTTGAGGTGAGGAGGATAGACATTGATCTTGCCGCGTTTCGCGACTAACTGACGCGGATGATCAATCGTATCTTGGCGCTGTTCGAGGGGCCGGACAGCGTCGGTTTCGCCAAACCGGATGAATTGCAGCTTGCCGCCGCTGCGCTGATGGTCGAAGCGGCCTCCTTGGATGGCAAGTTCGACACCATTGAGCGCGCCAAGATCGCGCGCCTGCTGACCGAGCGTTTCACGCTATCGGACGAAGAGGCAGACACCCTGATCGAGGAGGCGGTCGCGGCGGTCGGCGAGACCAGTCAGCTCTACGGCTTCACCCGTATCGTGAAGGACCGTTACGATGCTGCTGACCGCATCCGGATGATCGAGATGTTGTGGGAGGTCGCCTTCGCCGACGGCCAGGTGGATCATTTCGAATCCAACCTGATCCGCCGTATCGGCGGGCTCTTGTTCGTTTCCGACCTCGATCGCGGGCTCGCCAAACACCGCGTGATGGCGCGTCTTGGTATTGCCTCTAATTGAGAACCACTTTCAAATAGATATGACCAAACTGCACGTGATCGTGCGCTTGTTAATGAAAAAACGCGGGTGTAATAAGAACGCGCTTCCGTTGGGGGCCATAGGGAGAATCTGGAGTAGGACATGACTTACGTCGTCACCGAACAATGCATCAAATGCAAGTTTCAGGATTGTGTCGAGGTTTGCCCCGTCGATGCATTTTACGAGGGCGAGAATATGCTCGTGATCAGTCCCGATGAATGCATCGATTGCGGCGTTTGCGAGCCGGAATGCCCGGCTGAGGCGATCCTGCCCGACACCGAGGATGGCCTGCAGGAATGGCTGGAACTGAACGCCAAACTGTCCAAGAGCTGGCCGAACATCACCGCCAAGGGCGAAACCCCGGCCGATGCCGATGATTGGAAGGGTAAGTCCGGCAAAAAGGACATGCTGAGCCAGAATCCGGGCAGCGGTTCCTAGCCTCTTCGCGCGCGCTCCTAAAGTCTTTTCGGAACAAGAACTTATCGCCGCCTGCTCGCGTGGGCGGCGAAGTGCTGTCATTTTTGCCAAACCTGTGATATATTAAGCATATCCGGCGCGTTGGGGCGACGGCGGCCGATGCCGTCCCAGACCAGGTTCGCGAAAGCCGGACTTCCCGCAACGAGCGCGGTTTCGGGCGGCGCGACCAAGCGCCGAAGGCCCTACGGTTTCGGATGCGGACAGACACACTGGAGTGGAACCAAGAAATGACCACCACCGCAACGACGAAAAAGAAGAAAAAGGACGACGGGCTGCTCTTCAAGGCCGGTGATTACGTTGTCTATCCGACCCACGGCGTCGGCCTTGTCAAAGGGATCGAAAAACAGACAGTCGGCGGGCACACGTTGGATCTGGTCGTCGTCACCTTCGATAACGACCGCATGACGCTGCGCGTGCCGGTCGCCAAGATGGCCACTTCCGGCCTGCGTAAGGTCAGTTCGCGCAAGATCATGGAAGATGCGATCACGACCCTGAAGGGTCGCGCCCGCGTGAAGCGCACCATGTGGAGCCGTCGCGCCCAGGAATACGAAGCGAAGATCAATTCCGGCGACCCCATCTCGATCGCCGAAGTGGTCCGCGACCTACATCGCAATGTCGGTCAGCCCGACCAGTCGTTCAGCGAGCGCCAGATCTACGAAGCCGCGCTTGAGCGTTTAGCCGGCGAGTTCGCCGCGGTCGATGGCATCGACAAGGCGAAGGCGACCGAGAAACTGGAGCAGGCGCTGAAGGCGGCCTAACGGCAGGCCTAAATCGTTAGCCGATAAACGAAAGGGCGCCGGCTCTCGCGGCGCCCTTTTGCTTGTGGCGTTTCCCGCGCGGGCAGTTCGACACGGATTGTTCAGCGGGCCTCATCTCAGCGGGCTTCGTCTCAGCGGTTCTGGGCGACGATCTTCACCATCTGTCCCGCCTGCAATTGCTCGCCGGGGGCGAGCCCATTGAGCGTGCGGAACCAATCCTCCTTGTTGTCGGGCATTGCCATGCGGCCGACGAAGGTCGAGACGGTTTCGCCTGCCTTCACGCGCTGGACCTGGATGCGCCAGGGTTTGATCTGCGCAGCCTCCTGCGCCGAGATGGAGCGCAGGCTGTAGGTCGTACGTCGCAAGGCCTCATTCAACTGCTGGGTCAGATTGGGCGGTGTGGCGAAAGTGAATTGATAGACGCGTTCGTCGCCTTGTTTGATCGCGATGAAGCGCACATCGACGGTGCCGGAATTGGTTCGTCCGCGTGCCGTTGCGGTGGCGCCGTCCATGCCGTTGACCTCGATACGCTCGATGTTCTGCAGATTGGCTTGCCGGCCCAGGGTGCGGCGCATGTAATCGACTGCCGTTCCGCCTTGGCGTTTGGTATCCATGTTGAACAGCATCATCGCGCCATTGGGTCCAAGGCCAAGTACGGAATCGGGCCGGTTGATCAGACGGAAGCCCTCAGGCACTTCGAAGCGGAACATGAGTTGCGGATGGATGAACTGGCGTCCGCGCACGAAGCCTTGGCTGGCATCGTCACCGAACGTCAGCCCGTTGATGGTCTGAAGATAGGTCTCGCGGTTGAGCGCGGTTCCGCTTCCGGTGGTGCGCGCGGCGGCTGCGGTTGCGTCCTGCACGCGATCGATGGTGCGCGGATGCGAGGCGAAGAAATCCTCCTTGTCGACCGCATCCTCCGGTCGGCCCGCAATCTTGTTCTGCAGACGTGAATAGTCGCGCATCTTGGTGAGAAAATCCGCCATCGCGCCGATCTGATAGCCGGTGCGCGCGAGGTAACGCACACCCAGCGTATCGGCCTCGGTCTCCTGGCTCTGCGAATAATGCTGAATGGCGCCGGATCCGAGTGTATTCGCCAATTGCCCGCCGGTCTGGCCCAACAGAACGCTGGCGACCATGGTACCGAGGCCCGCGAGCGTCGCGTCACCTTGGCGTTCCGCGGTGTGGCGCGCCGTCACGTGACCGATTTCATGCGCCAGCACGCCCGCGACCTCGGCCTCATTGTCGGCAAGCGCCAGCAGTCCGCGTGTGATGTAGACATAGCCGCCCGGCAACGCGAAGGCGTTGAGTTCTTCCGAATTCAACACGGTGAAATGCCACGGGATCTGCGGCAGTTCGGACGCTCCGGCCATACGCGCGCCGATGACCGCGATATAGGACGTGACGTTGGGGTCGTCGTAGACGCCGCCGTATTCCTTGATGATCTTCGGGTGTTCCTGGGCGCCGATCTTCTGATCGTCCTCGATGGTGCTGCCCATGGTGAAGATGCTGCGCCCCGTGGCGGTATTGGTCTCGCATGCGGCGAGCGACATGGCACTTGCGCTCAAGGTCGCGGCAAGCAGAAGGTTTCGCAGCCGGTCGTTCATGGGTCGAGTACCTCGATCTGGTCCGGATGTGTCGCTTCGATCATGGGTCCATCGCGCGATTGCAGCCAGCCGCGCACGCGGATGCGTCGGCCCTTGTAACTGTCCGGACCCAGCCCTTCCAGTTTGAATTGGCGCAGTGCTCTCGCGGCGATCGTCACGGTGAAGTCGGTCCGCCAATTCTCGCCGAAATTCAGATACGCACGACCCGAGACGACGGCAGCGTCGAGCACGGTTCCTTCGACGAGCTCGAAGGAATTGACGTATTTGGCGACCGTCCCCGGCGTGCGGATCGCGTAATAGGCATTCGACCAGATGCCGCGCCCGGCTTGGCGTGCTGCGCGTTCTCGCGCCAGCATGTCGGCGACGCGCGCGCGATTGTCGGCGAAGGAATAGACGCGCGCCATGCCGGCCTCCAGCATCGCGCCCTGGATCCACACGCCGTCGTCACGTGTCAGATGCGCGAGGTGGCGCTTGTGGCGATCCATGCGTGTGCCCCCGAAACCCAATTCGACCCTGCGGCCCCGTACCAGGGCTTCAAGCGCGGCCTTCGCTTCCTTGGCGAGCGGCCATTCGCGAAAACCGTCCCGTCCCAACGGCAGTTTCGGCGCCTGCAACCCGACGAGGCGGACCTCGCGGCTGCCGGAAATCTCTCGATCCAGGATGATGGTGTCGCCATCGATGACGCTTTTGACGATCGCGCTGCCGCCCGATACCAAGGCGGATGATGGGGGACGGAGGGCCGATTGGGCCGAATCCTTGGCTTCAGCTTCCGCGTGCGCACCGATGAGCGCGAACACAAGGGCGAGGGCCGCCATGCGCAGGCCGCGTATCTGGCCGCGCATGAATACTTTTTGACAGTCGTTCGGGCGTGCCCTAGAGGTTGAAATCATGGATGTCAGTTCGACCCAGTATCAGCTCTATCCGGAGATCGAGCCTTACGAACGAGGCATGCTCGATCTCGACGGTCACCATACAATGTATTGGGAGGTGTCGGGCAATCCCGAAGGCGTGCCCGCCGTCTTCCTGCATGGCGGCCCGGGGGCGGGCTCCTCGCCGGCGCATCGGCGTTTTTTCGATCCCGACTATTACCGCATCATCGTGCTCGATCAGCGCGGCAGTGGGCGTTCCACGCCCTACGGCGAAACGCTCAACAATTCGACCCAGCATCTGATCGCCGATCTCGAGGCGCTGCGCCGCCATCTTGGCATCGATAAGTGGCTGGTGTTCGGCGGCTCGTGGGGCAGTGCATTGGCGCTCGCCTACGGCATCGAACATCCGGATCGCGTCAACGCCTTCGTGTTGCGCGGCATTTTCCTGTGCCGTGACTCCGAACTTGATTGGTTCCTGCACGGCATTGCGCGGGTCTTTCCCGAACGCCACCGTGAATTCGTGGACTTCCTGCCGGCGCATGAGCGTGACGAGCTGCTGCAATCCTATCATCGCCGGTTGACCAGTCCCGACGCGTCGATTCATCTGCCGGCCGCACGTGTATGGGCGCGTTTCGAAGGCGCGTGCTCGACCTTGCTGCCCAACCCGCGCAATGTGTCGGGCTTTGATTCAGGCCGCGCCGCGCTCGCGCTCGCCCGGCTCGAAGCGCATTATTTCGTGAACAAGCTGTTCGTCTCCGACGACCACTTCTTCTCGAATATCGGCCGCATCCGCCATATCCCGGCGGTGATGGTGCAGGGCCGCTACGATATGATCTGCCCGATCGCGACGGCCGATGAGCTGCACCGCGCCTGGCCGGAGGCCGACTACGTGGTGGTGCCCGATGCCGGGCATTCGGCGATGGAGCCGTCGATCCGTTCGGCCCTGGTGGCGGCAACGGAACGCTTCAAGAGAAGCTTCTAGGCGGTCCGGCAGGGACCGGAAACTGGAAGAATCCAGGCGTTTACCCAATCGCAACGACTTTTCGCCACGCTCGATGGGCGGAAAAGGGTCTAGAAGGTGTCGATGGACGAGGTCGAGCGCCGCTATACGGCGGGCGATATCATTTTTCACGAGGGGCAGCGCGCACGCGACGCCTACGTGATCGTCCATGGCCAGGTCGAACTGCTGAAGAACCGCCCAGGCGGGCGCGTGCGCCTGGCATTGCTCTCGACCGGTCAGATCTTCGGCGAGATGGGTGTGATCAATCGTACGACCCGCAGTGCCACCGCACGCGCCGTCGATGACGTGATCCTGGAGGTCATCGACCGCGAAGGTTTCCTCGATCGATTGCGCGACGAACCCCAGACCGCGCTCAAACTGATCGGCAGCCTGTCCGACCGGTTGCGCGCCACCAATGACATGGTCGCGCCACAGGCCAAGTCGGCAAAGTCGGTCGGTAAATCGTTGTGGGACATCGTCGATGCCTTCATGGCGCGCCGCCGCATCACGCACCGCGTGCTTGAGGTCCGTGTGGCGCCGCTCTTCGGCGATGCGGGCACCGCGCTCGCAGAACGCCTGATCGCCGGTCTGACGATCAACAAATCGGTCCGCGCCAAGCCGATCGCGCCGGCGGTCTGGGCGCATATCAAGGGATTCGCCGCGAGCGACATCCCGATCGCCGGTACGTTGGCGCGCCAGATCCTGGCGCGTGAAAATGCCGACATCGTCGTATGGGGCGCCGTCAACGAATACGGCACGCTGCAGCTCCGGTTCATTTCCCGCGTGCCCGATGCCGATCACCCGGGTGCGTTCCTCATGACTGACCGGTTGGTGTTGCCCGTGGGTTTCGCGCCGGGCTACGCACGCCTGCTGATCGCGGTCTGCGTCGCGGCGACCAATCCGCTCAATGATGGGCATAAACGCTGGCTCGATGGCCTGCTGACGCGCGCGTTGGAGGATGTGCAGGATGCCGCGCAACAGCCGCCGACCGACCTGTCACCCGCTGATCGGGCGACCATCCAGGCCTGCTATGCCAATGTTGCCGCCGCCATCGGCCATCATCTCGGCGATACGAATTGGTTCCGCCAGGCGGCCGATGTCTATGCCGAGGCGCTGGAGAATATCGAGCGAGCGGATACGCCGCTCGATTACGCCACCGTGCTCTACCACCTGTCGCGCGTGCGCCAGTACTTGGGCGAACGTTCGCGCGATATCGGCGTACTCGAGATCGCCGTCGCCAACTTCCGCGAAGCCTGCGAGACCTTCACCCAGGAATCTTTCCCCTGGGAATGGGCAACCATCCAGGCCTGCCTGGGGGCCGCGCTTTATAAGATCGATTCATTGCGCAGCGATACCGAGATCCTCAAGCAATCGGTCGCGGCCTATCAATCGGCGCTGCTCATCTTCACGCGCAATGATGCGCCGCTGAAATGGAGCGAGGCGAAAAGCGGTCTCGGCCTGGTGCTTCAGATGTGGGGCGACATGGCACGCAGCATCGAATTGCTGCAACGCGCGGTACAATGCGGTCAGGAAGCTTTGCAGGTCCGCACACGCGAGGAAACGCCGCTGCTCTGGGCCGCAAGCCAGAACAATCTGGGCTCCGCGCTCTATCTGCTCGGTCGCATGACCGAGGATTCCGAACATCTCGAAGGATCGGCCGAGGCTTTCGGCAAGGCGCTCGAGATTTATCTCGCCTACGGCTTCGCACGCCTGTCGCGCATCACCGAACGCAATCTGGTGAAAGCGGAAGACATGCTGCGTGCGCGCCTCGCCCGCCGCGTCGCACGTGTCTATTGGGAGGACGAGGCCGATACGCAGCGGGCCGAGCGGCTGGAGCGCCAGCGTCGCACCGCGCGCCTGCCGGAGCTGTAGGCATGACAGCCGCCGATACTGCTGCCGTTCTGTTCGCCAACGATGCCTTTTATCTCGCCTTCCAGAATTCCGACATGGACCAGATGGAGAAGGTGTGGTCCAGCCGCGACGGCATCAGCTGCCTCCATCCCGGCTGGCCGCCGCTTATCGGGCGCGACTATGTGATGCAGAGCTGGCGCTCGATCCTCGCCAACCCGAGCCAGCAGCCGGTCACCGCGCATGCCGCCGTCGCGGAACTGCACGGCGATTGCGCCGTCGTGATCTGCTACGAGAGCGCAGGTCCGTTCACGCTGGTCGCGACCAATATCTTCGTGCGCGAGGATGACGGCTGGAAGATGGTGCATCACCAATCGGGTGAAACACCGCCGCCGCAGATCGATCACGACGAGCCGGAGCGCACGCTGCAATAATCCGGCGCTGCGCATACGGATTCATCCTGATATATATTTTATATACGACGCGGCTTTTTATCGTTACGCTTCCCCGCCATCATTGCCGAAGGCAATAAATTGGGGAGACACGACGTGATGCGTACCGATATCGCCGCCGCCATTCTGGCCATCGCCCTATCGATTACCCTGGCGCTCGGAACGGGCGACGCCTCAGCGCAGAAGTCCAAGGACACGCTGCGCCTTCCGCTGAAATTTCCCATCGACTACATCGCCTATGCTTATTCGGGCGGTGTCGTCGAAACTCAATTCTCGACCATGGCGGTCTACGACACGCTGATCAATTTCGACGAACAAGCGGCGAAGTTCGTGCCCAGCCTCGCGAAGTCGTGGAAGCAGATCGATGATGTGACCACGCAATTCGAACTACGCGATGACGTTAAATGGCACGACGGCGAGGCCTTCGACGCCGACGACGTCGTCGACAGCCTCATGTGGATGATCAATCCCGATGCCAAGCTGACCAATGCGGGTAACTGGGAATGGATCGAACGGGTGGAGAAAACCGGCCCGCACACCGTGCGCCTGATTTCCAAGCGCCCGACGCCACACGCTTTCGGCCGCCTGACCGCCGGTACCGACATCTGGCCGGTGCATATCGTCTCCAAGCTGGAGAACCGCAAGGATTTCGGCCGAGAGCCCGTCGGCACTGGTCCTTATCGTGCGACCCAGGTGGACAGCAACAAGGGCATCATCCTGGAGAAGTTCGCCGATTATAAGATGGCGAGCAATGCCAAGCCTGCCGGCAAGATCGGCCGCATTCATCTGCTGCCGATCCCCGATCCGGGCACGCAAGTCGCTCAACTCCTCGCGGATGGCGTCGATGCCATCAAGGAACCCGAAGTGACGCAGGTGCCCGACCTGCTGAAGGATCCGCGCTTCACGTCCTTCGTCGATCAGCGCATCGCTTATGTCTATATGGCGATCGACGCGAAGGGTGCTGCGGGAAACAAGGCGCTGACCGATCTGCGCGTGCGCAAGGCGATGTTCCTGGCGGTCGACCGCGAAATGACGACCAAGATGTCGGTGGGCGACGCTGAGATTCCGCTGGTAAAGGCGATGTGTTGGAAGCCGCAGCAGGCCGGCTGCGACTATACCGTCGAATTGCCGAAGCATAATATCGCGGAAGCGAAGAAGCTGTTGGCGGAGGCCGGTTATCCCAATGGCTTCGAGATCGAGATCAGCTGCTATACCGGCACGCGCTACACCCGTATCGCGACAGTCGTCGCGGAACAGTTCCGCCAGATCGGCCTGAAGCCGAAGATCAATTGCGTGCCGGGGGGTACCTACCTCAAACTCAAGCGCGAGAACAAAATCCAGCTCGTGCTGGCCGGCTTCCCGGCAGGCTCAATGGCGGATGCCGGCGGCGTGCTGAACCTGTTCGCCGACCCGCAGCGCCTCGACTTCCACGGCGACAAGGAGATCTTCGGCTGGGCGCGCGAATTCGCGGCCGAAATGGATCCGGAAAAGCGCATGGGGATCGGGCGCAAGATCTTCAACGCCTATACCGAGCGGGCCTATGTCATGCCGGTGGCGCCGATTCCGACGCAGTTTGTCATGCGCAAGGAAGTCAGGATCGATGGCGGCACTCTGCAGACCCCGGGTGTCATGGCCGGCAACTTCAGCTGGAAATAACCGCCTCGAACCTCGCATTCGCGGACGCGCCCTGAATCGGGCCTGGGCGCGTCCTCCCGGCCAGTGGAAGAGTGTCACTTGATTGTTGCCTACATCATCGTTTAGGAGGGTATCCAAGGTCCTACGTATCAGGGCCACGTATAAGGGAGGTTGTTGCCATGAAACGATCCGTGTTGATCGCGGCATTGGGTATTGTTGCCGCATTGGGTGCGTCCAGCGCTGCGCTGGCACAGAAATCAAAAGACACTCTGCGCATTCCGCTGAAGTTCCCGATCGATTTCATCTCATATTCCTATTCCGGCAATATCAACGAGACGCAGTTCTCGACCATGGCGGTCTACGACACTCTCGTGGTGTTCGACGAGGAGTCGCAGAAGTTCGTTCCCAGCCTCGCCAAGTCATGGAAGCAGGTGGACGATCGCACCATCGACTTCGAACTGCGCGACGACGTGAAATGGCACGACGGCAATGCCTTCGTTCCCGAGGATGTTGTCGACAGCCTCATGTGGTTCATCAATCCCGATGCCAAGATCACCAACGCGGGCAACTGGGAATGGATCGAGAAGGTCGTAAAGACCGGCCCGCATTCGGTGCGCCTGATCAACAAGCGCCCGACGCCGCATGCGCTTGCGCGTCTTACCGCAGGCAGCGACATCTGGCCCGCGCACATCACGACCAAGCTCGCCGACCGCAGGGATTTCGGCCGCGCACCCGTCGGCACCGGCCCCTATCGCGCGACCCAGGTCGACAGCAACGCGGGCATCATCCTGGTCAAGAACCCGGACTACAAGCTGGCAGGCCCCGGTCGGCCGGGGCCTAAGATCGGCCGCATCCATCTGCTGCCGATCCCCGATCCGGGCACGCAGATGGCGCAGCTTCTGTCGGACGGCGTCGATGCCATCAAGGAACCGGAAGTCACGCAGATTCCCGACCTGTTGAAGGATCCGCGCTTCACCTCCTACGTCGATCAGCGCATCAGCTATGTCTACATGGCGATCGACGCGCAGGGTGCGGCAGGCAACAAGGCACTGACCGACGTGCGTGTGCGTCGGGCGATGTTCCTGGCACTCGATCGCGAGGCGACGACCAAGATGTCGGTCGGCGACCAACCGATCCCGCCGGTCCCGAACATGTGCTGGAAGGGCATCCAAAAGGGCTGCGACTATACGGTCGAACTGCCTAAGCAGAACGTGGCGGAGGCCAAGAAGCTGCTGGCCGAAGCCGGTTATCCCAATGGTTTCGAGATCGAGATCAGCTGCTATACCGGCACGCGCTACACCCGCATCTCCACCGTTGTCGCCGAACAGTTCCGTCAGATCGGCCTGAAGCCGAAGATCAATTGTGTCCCGGCGGGCACGTATCTGAAGCAAAAGCGCGAGAACAAGGTTCAACTCGTGCTGGCGGGTTTCCCCGCGGGCTCCATGGCGGATGCGGCGGGCGTGCTCAACCTGTTCGCCGACCCGCAGCGTCTCGATTTCCATGGCGATCAGGAAATCTTCGCCTGGGCTAGGGAGTTCAACGCAGAGATGAATGAACAGAAGCGCATGGCGATCGGCCGCAAGATCTTCAATGCCTACACTGAACGGGCCTATGTGCTGCCGGTTGCGCCGATCCCGACGCAGTTTGTCATGCGCAAGGAACTCAAGATCAGCGGCGGCACGATCCAGACGCCGGGCGTTCAGGCCGGCGATTTCAGTTGGCAGTGACCTGACGCGATCTCGTTAAGACAAAAGCCGGGCCGACTGACCGTCGCCCGGCTTTTTTGTTCTGAACATAAAAGCGTGGAGGCTTCGATGTATCGTTTCGCTATGCGCCTGACGTCGGGCATGGCGGTCTATATTGCTGTTATGGCTCTTCTAACCTGTCTTGCCACACCGGATGCAGCGGCGCAGAGATCGAAGGATACGCTGCGGCTGCCGTTCAAGTTCCCGATCGATTTCGTCTCATATCACTATTCCGGCAATGTGGTCGAAACCCATTTCGTCACCAGCGGCGTATTCGACACCCTCGTCGCGTTCGACGAAACGGAACTCGCTTATAAGCCGCTGCTCGCCAAGGCGTGGCGCCAGGTCGATCCGCTCACCATCGAATTCGACCTGCAGGAGGACGTTACTTGGCATGACGGCGAAAAGTTCGATGCGGATGATGTGGTCGACAGCCTCAATTGGCTCGCCAATCCCGACAACAAGATCCGCAACCGCGGCAACTGGGCCTGGATTTCGCGCGTGGAAAAGACCGGCCCCCATCAGGTACGCCTGATCGCAAAGACGACCTCGCCGTTTGCGCTCGCACGACTGGCGGCCGGCACGGATATCTATCCCGAACACATCAATGCGAAACTTGCCGATCGCATGCAGTTCGGTCGCCAGCCCGTCGGAACCGGCATGTTCAAGGCGGTCCAGGTCGATACCAACAAAGGCATCATTCTGGAAAAGAACGTGGACTATAAGCACGCGACGGCGGCCAAGCCGGTCGGCAATATCGGACGTATCCATCTGCTCGCCATTCCTGATCCCGGCACGCAGGTTGCGCAATTGCTGGCAGACGGCGTGGACATGATCCGCGATCCGGAAATCGATCAGCTTGAGGATCTGGCGAAGGATCCGCGCTTCGCGACCCATATCGACCAGCGCATCGCCTATATCTATCTCACATTCGATTCGCGGGGCCGCGCGGGTCAGAAGGCGCTCGCCGACGTACAGGTGCGCAAGGCGCTGATGATGTCGATGGATCGGGCGTTGCTCACCAAGGTCGCGGTCGGCGATGCGCCGATCCCACCGGTGCCGGCTCTGTGCTGGAAGCCGCAGCAGGCGGGCTGCGACTATTCGGTTGCATTGCCGAATCAGGATCGCGCCGCGGCAAAGAAGCTTCTGGCCGAAGCGGGCTATCCCGATGGCTTCGATCTCACCATCACCTGCTATACCGGCACCAAGTACAAGCGTGTGGCCGAAGTGATCGCGGAGGATTTCCGCCAAGTCGGCGTGCGCACCTCGATTGCCTGCGTGCCGGCAGGGACGTATCTGAAGATGGAGCGCGAGGACAAGGTGCAGGTCGTGCTTGCCGGGTTTCCGGCGGGCTCCATGCCCGATGTGCAGGGTGTGCTGAACCTGTTCGCCCAGCCTGATCGGCTTGATTTCCACTCCGACCAGGAATTGTTCGCGCTGGCGCGCGAGATCAACAGCGAGATGGATCCCGCCAAACGCACGGCTCTGGGCCGCAAGCTGTTCGATATTTACACCGAACGCGCCTACGGCCTGCCGGTCGCGCCGTCACCGGCCTTCTTCGTTCATACCAAGGATATCAAGATCACCGGCGGGACGATGCAGACTTATGGCATCCATCCCGGCCACATCAATTGGGTGAAGTGACCGCGCGGCGGAAGCGCAGGCGAACGCCGATAAGCATCGTCGCGATGGCCAGCTGCATCATGGCGACGCTGACGAATGCCAGGTTGTCCAATCCGATCACGGGAATCACCACCGCGCCCAGGATCGCGCCCAGCGCTTGTGATCCATAGAGCGTCGAATTGGCCAAGGCCAGATTGACGCTCGCGGCAGCCGGATCGAGCGCAATCAGGCGGCTCTGCTGTGGGGTGAAGGTGCCCCAGCCGACGGTCCCCATCACGAAGAGCGCGATCGCAAGGGTTGGTGTGGTGGCGATCGCCCATGGCAGCGCGCCCAGGCCGAGCGTGCCAAGCGTGAGGAAGATCAGGATGGGTCGGCGACCGCCCCAGCGATCGGTTGTCCATCCGCCGAGTTGGCTACCGGTGACACTGCCCAAGCCGAGGGCGATCATCAATGATGCGATCTCGGTGTTGTTGTATCCGTGCCCATGCAGGATCGCGCCGAGATAGGTGAAGAGGGTGAAGATCGCGACATTCCAGAAGACGGAGGGAAGTAGCGTCATCAACACGCGCCGGTCGGTGAGGGGGGCGAAGCGCTGCCAGAAGCCCAGCAGGGTCGTGTTCTGGATGCGCGGCAACGGATTCACGATCAGTGCGCCCATGCCGATCAAAGCCAGGATGGTGATGGTCCAATAGGTGCCATGCCAGCCCACGGACGAACCGATCGCGACGCCGAGCGGTACGCCGACCAACGCAGACGACGACAGGCCGAGGATGACGGCGGCAAGGGCCGCACCGCGCTGCGCGGGCGAGGCCATCGTGCTGGCAATGGTATACGCGGTGGGCGAATAAATTGCCGCCGCCAAGCCTGCCACGATGCGCGCGCCGATCAGGGTTGCGAAATCCGGCGCTACCGCCGCCGAGACGCTGGCGAGTGCGAAGAGGGCCAAGGCGGCCAAGACCACGCGATTGCCGGGCAGGCGCGCGGTGAGGGCGGCGAAAATCGGCGCGCCGATCGCATAAGCAAAGGCATAGGCACTGACCAACTGCCCCGCCGTGGCGTTACTGATCGATAGATCGTTCGCGATCATCGGCAGGATGCCGCTTATGACCATCATATCCGTGCCGATGGCGAAGGATCCGATGGCGAGAAGACGGATCCGCGGATCGAGGGTCTCACGCCGGGGCAGCGTTTCCTGGTCGACCGTCCGCATATCGAAAGGCATCGGTGGCTCCTGTATCGGGAAACAGGCGCGGAGATTGATGGATTTCAGATTCTGGAAAAATGCCGATTTTGATGCCAAACTGTTGCCTGTTATGGCAACAATTGATCTCAAACAGCTCGATGCTTTCGTGACTGTCGTCCGCGAGGGCAGCTTCACGGCCGCCGCCGAGCGTCTGCGGACCCAGAAGGCCCATGTCAGTCGCCTGGTCAGCCATCTGGAGGGACGATTGGGCGTGCGGCTGCTGCAGCGTTCGACACGTTCGCTGACGCTGACCGAGGTCGGCCGCGATCTGTATGAACGTGCGAGCGGCGTCTTGGGCGCGTTGGACGAAACCGAACGGGCCGTCCGCAATTATCAAAGCGCGCCGACCGGCACGTTGAAACTCACCTGCGGAACCGAGTTCGGCGTGCTCGTCGTCAATCGCTGGATCGAGGAGTATCTCGCCCGATATCCCGCGATGAAGATCGATGTCGATTATGCGACGCGTGTGGTCGACATCATCCATGAAGGGTTCGATCTGGCGATCCGGCTTGGTGATCTCGAGGATTCGGAATTGTCCGCGCGCAAGCTCGGCGAATTGAATTACGTTCTCTATGCGAGTCCCAAATATATCGCCGAGCACGGCACGCCATCGCAGCCGGAAGATCTACGCGAGCATCGGCTGATCATGTTCACGGTCTCCGATCGCATCTTATGGAAGCTGTCGGACGGCACGCGCACCGTCGATGTGAGAAGTTCGCCGCATATGCAGCTCAACAACAATCTTGCGGCGCGCGATGCGATCGCGCGCGGTATCGGCATCGGCATCATCGCGAAGATCAAATCAGATCCGCTGGTGGCGTCCGGCCAATTGGTCCGTGTGTTGGATGGCTGGACCTTCGGCCCGGCCCCCATTCACGCGGTGTTCGCGAGCAGCCGTTATCTCGCACCCAAGGTGCGCACCTTCATCGATCTCGCCGCCGAAGACATGGCGCGTGAGGACGAATTCGGACGTTAGCTGGAGGCGAGGTCGATCAGGCAGGCGTCGGATCAATCCAACGGAACGACGCGCGACAGTGTCGGGCCGATCTCGGCATTGATCACCAGATCGGCGAAACGGTCCTGTTCGGTCGGATCGCGGTTGATGATGACCAGTTTGGCGCCCGCATCCTTGGCGATCAACGGGAACCCGGCCGCCGGAAAGACCACCAGCGAGGAGCCGACGGCGATGAACAGATCGCACATGCCGGATGCTTCGGTGGCGCGCCGCATCGGCTCTTCCGGCATCTGCTGGCCGAAGGAAATCGTCGCGGTCTTCACCGGACCGCCGCAATCGCAGACGGGCAGCGTGCCGTTCGTGGTGAAGGCCAGCTTGATGGGCTCGATCTCATAGCGTTGTCCGCAGGAGATGCAGGCCGCATAGGTCGCATTGCCATGAAGTTCGATCACGCGCTCGGCCGGCGCTCCGCCCATCTGATGCAGCCCGTCGATGTTCTGGGTGATCAGATGCTGGACGGTTCCGTGATGCATCAGCTTGGCGATGGCCAGATGCCCCTTGTTGGGCTTGGCCTGCAGCATCACCTTGTCGGTCTCGATCTTGCGCCGCCAGGTTTCGCGCCGCGCCTCTTCCGACGCCATGAAGTCCTGAAAATAGATCGGCTGGTTCTTGGTCCAGATGCCGCCGGGGCTGCGGAAATCGGGAATGCCGGACTCGGTGGAAATGCCGGCACCCGTGAAGATCACGGCACGCTTGCTCTCGGCGATCAGGTCCTTGAGGTCGGCCAGGATGTCGGTCGGGGCATCGCTCATGCGAGCGAGTTTAGAGCATATTCCGCCTACTCGGCGAGGCTCGTAAAACGCCCGTGGCTGTAGACCAGCGGTTTACCTGTGTCGCTGGTGCGCACGGCGAGGACCCGACCCATGAACAGTGTGTGGGTCGCGGCCTCGTATTCGCGCACCACGATGCAGTCGAAATTGGCAAGCGCGCCGTCGAGCACCGGTGAGCCGGTCGACAGCGTCGTCCAACGGCCCAGCTCGAAACGCTGCGTGCGGTCCGTCCCATCCATGCCGGCGAAGCGCTTGGCGATGGCTTCCTGGTCGTGGGCCAGCACGTTGAGGCAGAAATAGCCCGCGCGGTGCATGGGGCCGTGCGCACCGGCGGCGGTATTGATGCAGACCAGCAGGTGCGGCGGTTCGGCCGAAATCGAGCAAGCCGCCGTCGCGGTCAATCCGTCGCGCTGGCCGCCGACGGCGACAGTGATGACGTTCACGCCCGCCGCCAGCTCGCGCATGCCGCGTTTGAAATCGTCGGGTGTCGCCAGAAGAGAGGACGTCGTGGCCAGCATCAAAATGGGATACTCCGGACAAACGAATTATCTTCCCGATTAACCGATCCGCGACGGGCCATAAAGCGGATTCTGCCCATAGATTGGGATTCTTCCTACCGTCGTCTTGGAGCATTTCCAAAGTGGGTGTTAAGAGGGGTGGCCCGGCCTGCGCAGGGTCGATAGACTTCGCTCCTGATCATCCAAATACACTTTCCATAACCGGGGGATTTCATGGCCAAGCTGACGCTCGAACAGGCAAACACGATCATCGATGTCGCGCTGAAAAAGGGCGTCGAGGCAAAGATGCGTCCGCTATCGGCCGCCGTGCTCGATGCGGGCGGTAACCTGGTCGCCTTCAAGAAGTCCGACAATTCGAGCGTGCTGCGCTTCGAGATCGCCTTCGGCAAGGCCTATGGCGCCATCGGCATGGGCATGGCCTCGCGCAACCTTGAAACCATGGCGCAGCAGCGCCCGCATTTCGCCAACGCATTGGCTGCGGCGTCAGGCGGCAAATTCGTTCCGGTTGCCGGCGGCATCCTGGTCAAGAGCAAGGATGGCGAGGTCATCGGCGCGGTCGGTGTGACGGGCGATACCTCCGACAATGACGAGCTTGCCGCCAAGGCGGGTATCGAAGCGGCCGGCCTTACCACCGATTGAGCAATCGACCGGAGATCGTGACGCCGTCTCGATCGTAAGCCGTCCCGGATCGTGTTCGATCTGCCCACCATAAGTGATCCGGTGTTCTACGCCCTCGCGATCCCGGCCGTGCTGCTGGTCGGGATCAGCAAAACGGGCGTGGGCGGATCCAACGCGCTCGGTGTGTCGCTGATGAGCTTCGTCATCGCCGTGCCGCAGGCGACCGCGATCCTACTGCCGATCCTGTGTCTTACCGATCTGTTCGGCCTGTGGGTATTCCGTGGCAAGTGGGATTGGCGCAACCTCAAGATCATGCTGCCGGGTGCGACCGTCGGCATGATCGTCGGTACACTCACCTTCCGTTATCTCGATTCCGCGATGGTGAAGGCGCTGGTGGGCGGCATCTCCATCTGGTTCGCGATCGCGCAGTTCCTGCCGATGATCAGGAAGCGCGAAATCGCGCCCGCCGGTCGGAATGTGCTGAGGGGCGGCTTCTGGGCGGGCGTGGCCGGCTTCACCAGCTTCATCTCACACGCGGGCCAGCCGCCCTACAGCATCTACATGATTCCGCAGCGCCTCGACAAAACCATCTTTCTCGGCACGACGGCGGTTTTCTTCGCGTACGTGAACTATTTCAAGCTGGTGCCGTTCTGGTGGCTGGGCCAGCTCAACACCGAAAATATCGCGACCTCGCTGGTGCTGGTGCCGTTGATCCCGGTCGGCCTCGTGCTCGGCCTGTGGATTCAGCGCAAATTGTCGCCGACCATGTTCTACCAGGTCGTCCTGTTCCTGCTCGCCTTCACCGGTGTGAAACTGATCGTCGACGCCGGTATAGAGCTGCTTTAAGCCGCGTCGAGCGCGTCGAGGAACTGTCTGCGCCAGGCATGGACGTCCTGGCGGTGCAGCCGATCGATCATCGCTTCCCAACGCTGGATGCGTTCTTCCTGCGGCATGTGCAGCGCGACGCGGATCGCTTCGGCCACCTCGTCGATATCGAACGGATTGACGATCAACGCACCCGTCAATTCGCGCGCCGCGCCGGCGAAACGCGACAGCACCAGCACGCCCGGGTTGCCCGGGTCCTGCGCCGCCACGTATTCCTTGGCGACCAGGTTCATGCCGTCGCGCAAGGGCGTGACCAACCCGATCTCGGCGTGGCGATAGAATCCGGCGAGATCGCTCTGGCTGTAGCTGCGGTTGATGTAGCGGATGGGCACCCAATCGAAATCGGCGAGCCGCCCGTTGATCTCGCTCGCCGCGCTTTCCAGGTCGCGCCGGATCTGGCGATAGCTGCCGACATTGGTGCGTGTCGGCGGCGCGATTTGCATGAGCGTGACGCGGTTGCGCTCTTCCGGGAAAATTTCGAACAGGCGCCCGAAGGCGCGGAAGCGCTCCACCAGGCCTTTGCTGTAATCCAGGCGATCGACGCCGATGATCAGCGTGCGGTTGTTCTGGATGAGTTTGAGCCGCCGGCTCTTGGCCGAGGATGCCATTCGCTTCGCGGTCTGCACGATCTCTTCCGTCTCGATCCCGATGGGGAAGACGCCGGTCCGCGTCACGTGGCCGCCGACGGTGATGGTGTTGTCGTCGCCGATATCCACGCCGATCTCGTTCTGCATGTAATGGATGAAGGCCGAACGATCGTTCTCGGTCTGGAAACCCACCAGGTCGTAGGCGAGCATCGGGCGGAACAGATGCGCATGGCGCGGCAGGATCGCCGCCAATTGTTCCGCAGGAAAAGGCGTATGGAGGAAAAAGCCGATCTTCTGCGTCACGCCTTCGCGGCGCAATTGTTCGCCCAGCGGCAGCAGATGATAATCGTGCACCCAGATCGTGTCGGTGGGCTGCAACAGCGGCCCCAACGCGAGCGCGAAGCGCTGGTTGACCCGCACGTAACTGTCGAAATCAGCGCGCCGGTAGGACACCAGGCCCATGCGGTAATGGAACAGCGGCCATAACACGCTGTTGGCGAAGCCGGCATAATATTCGTTGAGCTCGCGCCGTGTGAGGTCGATGGTCGCATAGCGCATGTGGCCGTCTTTGGTGATCGTCGCCGTGTTCGACGGCTGGGCGGTGACCTCGCCGCTCCAGCCGAACCAGATGCCGCCCTGATCCTTGAGCGCGGCGTGGACGGCGACGGCAAGCCCACCAACGGGTGCTTCGCCTTCGCGTACCACCGCTAGCCGATTGGAGACGACCACCAAGCGTCCCGTCACAAACCCTCCTCCCAACTCTTGCTCAATCGCAATGCGGAATTGATCAGGCCAACCATAGAATAAGTCTGCGGGAAGTTGCCCCACAATTGGTTGGTCTTGGTGTCTATGTCCTCGGACAGGAGCCCAACATGATTGCGGATCGCCAGCAATTTCTCGAAAAGCGTGCGTGCCTCGTCCTTGCGGCCGATGGCGGCCAGTGCGTCGATATACCAGAACGTGCAGACGGTGAAGGCGGTCTGCGGCACGCCGAAATCGTCAGGCGTTGCATAGCGGTAAATCATGTCGCCGTGCTTCAGCTTGCGTTCGATCTCGGCGACGGTACCGACGAAGCGCGGATCCGTCGCGCGGACGAAACCCAATTGTTGGATCAGAAGCAGGCTCGCATCCACATCGTCGCTCTCGAACGCGGTCGAATAGAAACCGCCTTGTTCGTTCCAGGCGCGCTCGTTGATCGCATTATGAAGCTTGTTGGCATTCTCGTGCCAGTATTTCGCGCGCTCGATCAGACGGAGCCGGTCGGCGATCTTGGCAAGCCGATCGCACGACACCCAGCACATGACGGCCGAGAAGGTATGCACGCGTGCGATATAACGGAACTCCCACAGGCCCGCATCGGGGCAATCCCATAAGGCGAGCGCCTGTTCGCCGATCCGTTCGAGCAGCGTGAACATGCGCTCGTCGCCGGGCGCATCGAGCCGTTGGTCGAAGAACATCTGCGTCGCCGCCAGGATCACGCTGCCGTAGACATCGTTCTGGATATGCTCGTAGGCCTGGTTGCCGACGCGCACCGGCCCCATGCCGCGATAGCCGCTCAGCGTCTCGATCTCGCGCTCGACCAGTTTCGCTTCATAGGTGACGCCGTAGACCGGCTGCAGGTGTCCGTTGACCGATCCCGCGGCCACGTTGGTGATGTAGCGGAGATAATCCTCCATGGTGCGCGTAGCACCCAGGCGGTTGAGCGCGTGGACGACGAAAAAGGCGTCGCGCAGCCAACAATAACGATAATCCCAGTTGCGGACCGTATTGGCGGCCTCGGGCACCGAGGTGGTAAGCGATGCGACGATGGCACCGCTTTCCTCGAAGTTGCAGAGCTTCAGCGTGATCGCGGCGCGGATCACCTCGTCCTGCCATTCGAATGGAATGGCGAGGTAACGCACCCATTCGAGCCAATAATCGATGGTCTGTTCGCGGAAATCGCGCACCGTGATGGAGATCGGCCCGTTGAACGTCTCGTCCGGCCCGAAGATCAGATTCATCGGGCCTTCGAGCAGGAAGGGGACCTCTTCGCGCAGGATGGAGACCGGCGCATCGGTCGTCAGCCGCAGCGTCTGGTTGGGCAGAATGTAGCGGATGTGATTGCTGCCCCACGATACTTCCGGGCGACCTTCACCGTAATTGGTCGCCGGACGGATCCGCACACGGATCCGCGGATGGCCTTTCAGCGGCCTGATCTGGCGCATCACCATGGCGGGGCGGAAGATGCGGCCGAACTGTTTGAAGCGCGGCGAGAAGTCGACGATCTCGATCGCCGAGCCGTGGATATCGTAAAGCTTTGTCACCAGCACGGCAGTATTCGGGATATAGGTCTGCTCGGTGCTCGATAGGTTTTCGAGGTCGATGTCGCAGAAGCCGTTCTCGGCTTCCGCGCCCTTGCCGTCGAGCAGGGAGCAGAAGACAGGATCTCCGTCGACACGTGGCAGGCACGACCACACGATCCGGCCCCACATATTGACGAGTGCGCTGAAATTGCAATTGCCGACGACGGCGAGATTAAGTTCGGACATCGGTTGGTCTACTCACGATCATAGTCAGGAAGGCGTGCAGAAGGCGTGCATCGCGGATGAAATGCTTGGCATTGCCGACGGGTTCGTGGCCGACGCGGACGCTGAGTCCGCCCATGCGATTGGCGGCGCTGAACCCGTCCTCGTCGGTGGTGTCGTCGCCGATGAAGATCGGCTTGCGCCCCTCGAACGGCGGCTCGGCCATGAAATCGGCGACGGCGTTTCCCTTGTTGGGTCCGGGCGGGCGAAGCTCGGCCAGCATCTTGCCGGGCAGAAGTTCGAGCCCGCCTTCGGCGCGAAGGACGATCTTGCGCGCCTCGGTCAGTACCGCGTCTTCGTAGTGCGGGGCGAGGCGATAGTGGATCGCGATGGTGTCGCCCTTGTCCTCCACCAGCACGCCGGGCAGCCCGTGTTCGATGCCGGTGAGCGCGGCGCGCGCCTCGTCGATCGCATGATGGCGCACCGCGGAGTGGATGAACTTCCCCCGAGAGTTGCGCCGTTCGATGCCGTGCAGGCCGGCGGCCGCCAGTTTCAGAGGATCGAAGATCTGATCAATCCCCGCGATGGGCCGCCCGCTGACCAATGCCACCGCACCGCCGAAGCGCAGGCTCAGGCGTTCGAGCAGACCGATGGTCTCGGGCGTCGCACGGGCACTGGCCGGGGTCGGGGCGATATCGATCAGCGTGCCGTCAACATCCAGGAAAAAGGCCCAGTTTTCGCCAGCTAGCGTCAAATCCCCAAAGCCGTCCATTACGTCGCCGCTCCGCACTACATCACCGATTTGTGAGCTTTAATGTCGGTCATGGTGCAAAGCTTGGGCGTCCAAGGGCTGTGACAATAGTCTGGCAAATATCTGACTCCATATTTTGGACCCGATGTTCGGCGGATTTCAGATTCGGCTTTGTCTATTCGCCGTCCGCCGTTTTTGGTGCGTTCTCGGGATGCCAATGGCCTTTGCGCATCTTCTCCAATGTCGTGGAACGGAAGAGTCCCGCCTTGTTGAATGGCTCGGCAGCCAGCCAATCGACCGCGGCTTTGCGGTTGGGTACGTTGATCAGATAGACGCTGCCCAGGCGGTCCTTGCCGTCCTCGGTCAGCATGCCGCCGGCAAGCACCAGGACCTTGGCCGTCTCATGCAGGTAATGTTGGTGTGCATCGCGGGTCGCGGCGACAATATTGGCCATGCCGGGCTTCTCCCAGCAGTTGATGATGTAGAGCATGAAACCTCTCGCGTCTTGTGTGGACCATGAATAAGATTAAACCGAACAAACGCCAAACATACGAGTGCGAGATCAAACCAGGGGAGCGTGGTCCGTGGGGATTCTGGTCGAAGGCAAATGGGATAACGACGCCACGCCGCGCACCGTGCAGGGTGCGTTCATGCGTCCCGACAGCATCTTCCGCAGTTGGATCACGTCGGACGGCGCGGCCGGCCCGTCGGGCGGGCCCGGATTCAAGGCCGAGAAGGGCCGCTATCACCTGTATGTGACGCACAATTGCCCGTGGGCCTATCGCACGGTGCTGTTCCGCAAACTGAAGGGGCTGGAGGACGTCATCTCCATCGCGGTGGCCGGATCCGACCGCAAGGATGAAGGCTGGACCTTCACCGAAGAGCCCGGAACCATCCCCGATGCGGTGAACCACGTCTTCCGCCTGCACGAGGTCTATACCAAGGCGAACCCGCGCTACACCGGCTCCATCACGGTGCCTTGCCTGTGGGACAAGGAACGCCAGACCATCGTGAACAACGAATCCTCCGAGATCATCCGCATGTTCAATTCCGCCTTCCGCGGGATCGTGCCGGATACTGCGGATTATTATCCCGAGCCTTTGCGCAACGAAATCGACGCGATCAACGCGGTCGTCTATGCCAACGTCAACAACGGCGTCTATCGTTGCGGTTTCGCCGCGACGCAGGATGCCTACGAGGAAGCCTACGACAAGCTGTTCGCCACGCTCGACGATCTCGACGCGCGCTTGGGACGGCAGCGCTACCTCACCGGTGACCGCCTCACGGAGGCAGACTGGCGCCTGTTCTCGACGCTTCTGCGCTTCGATCTCGTGTATTACGTCAACTTCAAGTGCAATAAGAAGCATATCTACGAATATGCGAATCTGTGGAACTTCACGCTGGAACTTTACCAGCATCCGGGCGTGGCGGAGGTGACCAACCTCTATCACATCAAGCGCGGCTATTTTCATCTGATGCCCCATATCAATCCGTCGGGCATCGTGCCGAAAGGGCCGGAGCTCGATTTCACTCAGCCGCACGACCGGGGTCGCTTCAAAAAGGCAGCGTGAAAGAAAATCCATGACTGACGTCGTCGAACTGAAGATGGTAGGCCCCATCGGCGTGGCCACCATCAACAACCCACCTGCGAACGCGCTTTCCTTTGCCGTTGTCAAAGGACTGGATGACGCGGTCAGGCGCTGCATGGCCGAGCCCACCTGCATCGGCATGGTGGTGACGGGTGCGGGACGCATGTTTGTCGCCGGCGCCGACATTCGCGAATTCAACATGAAGCGCCCGGACGACGTTCCCGAACTGCATGACATGATCAAGGGCATCGAGGATGCGCCCAAGCCCGTGGTTTGCGCCATCAACGGCCTGGCACTGGGCGGTGGGCTCGAACTTGCGATGGGGTGCCATTACCGCCTGATCGCGGCGGGCGCGCAGGTCGGTCAGCCCGAAGTGAAGCTGGGCTTCATCCCCGGCGCGGGCGGCACGCAGCGCCTGCCGCGTCTCGCCGGCATCGATGCGGCGCTTGAGATGATCGTCGGCGGCGAGCCGATCAACGCCGACAAGGCGGTTGCGCTCGGCATAGCCGATGAACTGATCGACGGCGACATCGTTGCGCGCGCGCAGGCTTACGTGCAGGAAAAGGCATCGTCGGCCGGCCCACGTCGCACGGCCGATCGCGTTGAAAAGCTCACCGGCTGGGACGCACAGAAATTCGCCGAGGCCCGCAAGAAGGCGGCAAACAGCGCGCGCGGCCAGGACCAGCTCATCGCCGCCGTCGATTGTATCGAGGTCGCGGCGACCAAGCCGTTTGCCGAAGGGTTGGAGTTCGAGCGTGTCACCTTTGTGCGGCTGCGTGATTCCGACAAGGCCAAGGCGATGCGTTACATGTTCTTCGCCGAACGCGAGGTGGCGAAGATCCCCGATCTGCCGCGTGAGGTGAAGGGAGCGCGGATCAAGACGGCCGGCGTGGTCGGCAGCGGTACCATGGGTGCCGGCATCGCCATGTGCTTCGCCAACGCCGGCATTCCCGTCACCATCGTCGATGTCAGCGACGAGACGCTCAAGGCGGGGCTGAAGCGGGTGAGCGACACCTATGCGAGCCAGGTCAAGCGCGGCCGCATGAGCCAGGACACGATGGATAGGCGTATGGCGCTGATCAAAGGTGCGACCGATTTCATCGCCCTCAACGACGCCGACATCGTGATCGAAGCCGTGTTCGAGGACATGGATCTGAAGAAGGAGATCTTCCGCACCCTCGATGCCAGCGTGAAGGCCGATGCGGTACTTGCCTCCAACACATCGACCCTCGACATCAACGAGATCGCGGCCGCGACCAAGCGGCCCGACAAGGTCGTGGGCGTGCATTTCTTCAGTCCGGCCAACGTCATGAAGCTGGTGGAAAACGTGCGCACCGCCAAGGCATCGAAGGAAACCGTCGCGACGGTGATGAGCCTGTCCAAGACGCTCGACAAGGTCGGCGTTCTGGTCGGTGTCGGCGATGGTTTCGTCGGCAACCGCATGCTGCATGTCGCGCGCCGCATCGCCGAATTCATGGTCGAGGAAGGTGCGCTTCCCTGGCAGGTCGACAAGGTGCTGTACGATTACGGCTTCCCGATGGGCCCCTTTGCGGTCAATGACCTCGCCGGCATCGATGTTGGCGTGGCGATCCGCAGGGGCCAGCGCAAATTGTACGAAGGCCGCCGCCATCCCGTGTTGATGGACAAGGTCTTCGCCATGGGACGATTGGGCCAGAAGACCAAAGCGGGCTGGTACGATTATCCGGAAGGAAGCCGCATTGGCGTGCCGTCGCCCCTGGTCGAACAGATGATCGTCGAGACGTCGAAGGAGCTGGGCATCACGCGCCGGCATTTCGGTGACGAGGAGATCCTCGCCAATTATCTCGCCGCGCTGACCAATACGGGCGCGCATGTACTGGAAGAACGGCTCGCCATCCGTGGCGCGGATATCGACGTGATCTGGCATTATGGATACGGCTTCCCGCGTTATCGCGGCGGGCCGATGTTCCACGGTGATCTCGTCGGTTTGAAGACTGTCGACGAGACCGTTACGAAACTGCATAAAGTTTACGGGGATTGGATGAAGCCGTCAGCGTTGCTGAAGCAGCTGGCCGAGGACGGCAAGAAACTTTCGGAGTACATGTGCCAATAAATAATCCAAGTGGCATCTTGACCTACGATTATATCATTGTCGGCGCAGGTTCGGCCGGCGCCGTCATCGCCTCCCGCCTCAGCGAAGACTCACACATCAAGGTTCTGCTGCTCGAAGCGGGCGGACCGGACCGCAATGTCCTGATCCAGGTGCCGCTCGCCTTTCCGAAGGCGTGGAGCCACAAGCCGATCCTCTGGCAATACGCAACCGAGCCGGAGCCTGGCCTGCTCAACCGCTCGCTTTATATCCAGCGCGGCCGCGTGCTGGGCGGGTCAAGCTCGATCAACGGCATGGTTCATGTGCGTGGCAACCGGCTGGATTACGACCTGTGGCGTCAAAGCGGGCTGGACGGTTGGGGCTACGCCGACGTGCTGCCTTACTTCAAGCGCATGGAGAATCACTGGAGCGGCGAGAACGCCTATCACGGCGCGGGCGGGCCGGTCGGCGTCACCAGGATGGATGCGCCCGACCTGCTGTACGACATGTTCAAGGAAACCGCCGCCGCGGCCGGCTTTCCGCACAACCCGGATTACAACGGCGCGGAACAGGAAGGTTTCAGCCATATCGAGGCGACCATAGGCAAAGGCAAACGCGCCAGCACCGCCAGCGCCTATCTCCGTCCTGCCATGCATCGCCAGAACCTCACAGTCCTCACGCATGCCCAGACCACGCGGGTCGTGATCGAGAACAAGCGCGCCGTCGGCGTCGAATTCCTCAAGGACGGCCAGACGCAGATCGCGCGCGCGACGCGCGAAATCGTGCTGTCGGGCGGCTCCTACAATTCGCCGCAATTGCTGATGCTGTCGGGCATCGGGCCTGCCGACCATTTGCACGAGATGGGGATCGAGCCGATTGTCGATCTGCCGGGTGTCGGACAGAACCTGTCCGACCATCCCAACTTCGCCGTCGTCTTCAAGGCGAAGATCACCAACACGCCGCTTCGCCATCTGCGCCTCGACCGCGCGGCGTGGAACGCGTTCGAATGGCTCGCCTTCAAGACCGGTGCCTTCACCAACAACAATACGGCGGCGAACATCTATGTGCGTTCGCTGCCTGAATTGGCCCGGCCGGATCTGCAGATCATCTTCACCACGCTCAATCTGGATTCGGGCTTCTGGTTCCCCGGTATCGGCAAGCAACCGATTCACCGCATTACCGCACGCGGCGGCCTGCTGCATCCGGTCTCGCGCGGCTGGGTCAAGCTGCGCTCCAAGAACCCGCTTGAGCGGCCGCGCATTCAGCTCAACCTGCTGAAGGAGCAGGCCGACGTCGACACCATGGTGCGTGCGATCAGGATCAGCCGCGATCTATTCACGCATCAGCCGCTCGCGGATCTGGTGGAAGGCGAACGTGTCCCGGGGCCGGGTCTGACGAGCGATGAAGAGATCGCCGGTTACGTGCGCCGTACCACCTCGCACCGCCACCATCCGGTCGGCACATGCGCGATGGGTGTCGGCCCGAACGCGGTGGTCGATGCGCAATTGCGCGTGCGTGGGATCGATGGGCTGCGCGTTGCGGATGCTTCCATCATGCCGGACGAGCCCAGCGGCAACACCAACGTACCGACCATCATGATCGGCGAGAAGGCAGCCGACTTGCTGCGCGACCGTCGTTTACCGCCCGCGGACGTATGATGCAGCCCGCGCGGGATGGTTGGGTTGGTGCCCCCACTGTCGTTAGGTCGTCACCCCCGCGAAAGCGGGGGTCCAGTCGGCAGTTGTTCTGGATTCCCGCTTTTGCGGGAATGACGGTTAAGAGGATTTCCTCAACACATTGACTCGGATGGGGCTGGCGAAATGCCAGCCGTCGGCGCGCTTCTCTCCATATTGTTCAAAGCGTGCGCGCATCTCCGCATCGCGTTCGGCGAACAGTTTCGCGCGTGCCGGACTGATGGAGATCGAGCCGTCGCGGAAGGATTCGTAACTCGTATGCTTTCCATCGGCGGTGTAGCGGCTTTCGCTCACCTCGGTGAAGCCGCGCGTCCTGGCCCGCCCGATCGCTTCGTAAGCGCGTGCCCGTACCTCGGTCTCATCGTTGAGCGGCTGCTGCATCAGGAATTGCGGCCCTTCAGCCAAGGGCTCGGCGATGAACAACCAGCCCTGCGGCTTGAGCGCGCGGTGCGCTTCGTCCAACGCCGCGTCCATCGCGCGTTCGGGCACATGATGCAGGCTGTTGAAGAAGAACACGACATCGGCCGAAGCATCACTGAGCGGCAGGTTCTCGGCCGTACCCATGACATAGCGTTCGCCGTTCAGCGGTTCCGATCCGCGCGCCGTGTCGATCTGGCTCCGGCCGGGATCGATGCCGATCACCCGCGCCCCGCACGCCGCGATCAGCCGCGTGATCCGCCCGTTGCCGCAGCCGATGTCGAGGACTTGTGCACCCTCGAGCGGCACCAGTTCGGCCATTACGTCCTGATGCGTGCGTTCGCTCATAATGTACCTCTCCGGGTACCGAGCCTAGCGCGCGCCACCGGAACGCGGTAGCGTTATCGCCAAATAAGGCGATGTCGTTGCGTCCTCGCGATCGAAGGATGGGCGTCGCGAGACAAAGCCGATCCCGTCGAAGCGGGTATATCCTCTACAGGAGGCAACATGCGCAAGGAAGACAACGAATTGCTCGTTCGCGTCGGCCCTGGCACGGCAATGGGGCAGGTGTTCCGCTCCTATTGGTCGCCCATCGCGGACGCCAGGCAACTGGCTGAAAAGGACAGCGATCCGCTACGCGTGCGCTTCTGCGGCGAAAATTACGTGGCCTTCCGCGACAGTAACGGAACGCTCGGTCTGCTCGATGAGCTTTGCCCGCATCGCGGCGCCTCGCTCGCCTTGGGGCGGGTCGAGGAATGCGGCATCCGCTGTCTCTATCACGGCTGGAAATTCGCCGCCGATGGCCAATTGCTCGACACCCCCAATCATGGCGACCCCAATTTCAAGAAGGGCTTCAAGGCGGCCTCCTATCCGATCCGTGAGGCGGGCGGCCTGATCTGGGGCTATTTCGGTTTGAAGGAGAAGGAACCCGCCTTTCCCGATTATGCGTTCATGCATCATCCGGTCGAGGGCATGTACATCTTCCGCGTCGATCTCGATTGCAATTACCTGCAACTGCTCGAAGGCGGCCTCGATTCATCGCACGTCGGCATCCTGCATGCCGATTTCGCAAGGCCGGGCTGGAATCAGGGCAGCTTCACACGCAGCGACGATCCGAACAATCCGGGCGGGTTGGCGGTCGATGACAATGCACCAAGCTTGAGCATCGAAACGACGACGTTCGGCTTCCACTATGCAGCGATCCGCAAGGGTGCCGGCGGCGGCCAAAGCATCCGTGTCGTACCCTTCATCATGCCGTCAGGGCGCATCATTCCGGCACCCGAACGTATGGCGACCTTGTTCGAGGTGCCGATCGACGACGAACATACCAGCACCTATCTCGTCGCTTATGGGCCATATTCAGCCGATCGCGCGCGCAATTATTATATGTCCGGGCTCGATGATCCGCGTTTCTGGTCGGAGACCGACCGCCATTGGAAGGCATCGTGGGCGAACAGTTTCGGCCAGGACCGCGCCAAGATGCGCACCAAGGAAAGCTGGTCGGGGTTTCGCGGCTTCGAGCCGGAGGATGGCGCGGTCGCGTTGTCGATGGGGCCGATCTTCGATCGCTCTAAGGAACATCTGGTGCCGGCCGATGGCGCCGTGGTGCATCTGCGGCGCATCTTATTGGATGCTGCGCGTCGCGTGCAGGCGGGCGACGATCCGCTGCCGCTGCCTGATCTATCCAAGGTGGCGGCGGTCGCCGATACGGAAATCCCCCAAGGCGCACGCTGGCAGGATCTGGCGCCGAACAACATCGCCGATATACAGCGCCGGATTGCGGCGGAGTAGAATCGAGAATTGTCCCGTCTCGTATAGCTCCGTCATTCCCACGCCACCGCGCATATGCGCGGCCGACCGCGCAATGGGACTCCGGTCGACCATCTCTGGACCCCAGTCTGGACCCAGTCACGCGTTTCGCGTGCCAGCACGCGTGGCGCAGGGTGACGAAGAACTATCGGCTTATTGCCGGAACGCAGCCGCTGAGCGGCTCTGGCGCCATGCCGCCAGCTGCGCCTTGCGCTTCTCCGCGAAGCTCATCTTGCCGGAGCTGGAATCGCCGTTACGCTTCCGATCGGTTTCCGCGCGGCGCACCGCGGCGGTCTGGTTGCGGAAGTTGGGGCCCCAGCGGTCGGCGCGGAATTTCTCGAGCTGCGCCATGGCGCGGTTGTTCTTGGGCGCGTTGCGTTCAGCTTCGAGGCGCGCGCGGAACTGCATCTGAATGGTCGCCTGCTGAATGCGGCGCAGGTCTGCTTCGTCTGTGTCGGGCTTCACCACCTCGATCTTGCCGAGCTCGGTCTGGCGCCGTCCGCTGACCCTCTCCCACAGCCCCAGCACCTTGTCGCGATAGGCGCCGAGCCGGGTCGGGTCGCTCGAATGATACCGTCCGGCGGCTTCGGCCCAGGAATCGGTCTCCTTCTGCAATCCGGCCAGGAAGCGCGAGGCATAACCCACGTTGGTGGCGGGATCGAAGGCATCCTCCAGGCTGTCGAATGCGTTGGGGTGGTGGTACAGGTTGATCTGCATGCAGCCGACATCGATGTTGGTCTTGCCGGCCTTGCGCAGTGCCTTCACCCCTTCGATGGCTTCTTCCTTGGTGGGGTAATAAGTTGCCGAGGGGCCGTTGGTGACGGTCCAGGGCCAGGCAAAACTTGCCTTGAGCCGATCATCCCAGCGCCCTGATTCGGCCAAGGAAATGGCGGTCAGCAGATTGCGGGGGATGCGCGCCGCCGTCTCGGCCTTCTTGGTGGCCTGGGTGCATAAATCGTTAGCAACTTGAAGGGTTTGCAGGGCAGCGGATGCCTGTCCGGCCCCTCCTGTCAGGAGGCCGGCCGCGAGGCTCGCGGCAGCCAAAATTACGCCCGTCTGGTTCATCTTCCCGCCCGTTTTGGATCGGTGTTATGCCCTGTATACGCAAGGTGCATGCCAAGCAGACGGGCCCCTTGACGGGGGTGAAGGCTGGACTAAATTGTTCCTGATTTGTTCTTTATTTGATGTCGGAATTGTCGAGGCCGCATCCGGATCGGCGCCACAGAAACTAGTGAAAACAATGGCTTATGCGCGGTGACGGCGGAAATTCGGTCGAGGTCCGGTCGAGTTCACGTCGAGGAAACGTAGAGCCGATGTAGAGAGGATGTAGAGGCGGTGTCGAGGAACGGTCGAGACTGTGTCGAGCGATGGTCGAGGAAGAAACCATTCGTCGCAGTCACCGGCGCGCGGCCTGCGGTTATCAGTCCGCGGCGATGCTGGCCGGCTCGTAATGGGCCAGCGCCTCGATCAGTCGGGTCAGGTCGGCCTGGAGCTGGGCAAAGCCGTCAGCCTTGGCGATGGCCTGTTCGTCCATATAGAGCGCGCGGTTGACCTCGATCTGCAGGGTTTGGATGCCGCGCCGGGGCTGGCCGTAATGGCGGGTGGTGAAACCGCCGGAATAGGGATTGTTGAGCCGCACGGTATAGCCGGCATCGGCCAGCACGGCCTCCACATAATGCATCAGGCGCGCATGGCAGGTGGCGCCGTGATTGTTGCCCAGCACCATGTCGACGCGCTGCGTGCCGGGGTCGTTGTCCATCGGGCCGCCGACCGACGGCATGGAATGGCAATCGATCACGATGCAATGGCCGAACGCCGTGCATGTCTCGTCGATCAGGCCGCGGAGCGCCGAGTGATAGGGCTCGTAGGCATCCTCGATGCGCTTGGCGACTTCGTCGAAGGTGAGCTTGCGGTTGTAGATTTCCTCGCCGTTGGCGACGACGCGCGCCACCGTGCCGAGCCCGGCGAAGACGCGCGCACTTTTGGTATTCACGAAGGCCGGCAGGCGATCCTCGAACATGCGCGGATCAAGCTCCCACGCCTCGCGGTTGGGATCGCACCACGCGCGCGGAAAGGTCGCGCGCAATAGCGGGGCGCCGTTGATGGGGGCGGCGCCGAACAGCTCATTGACGAAAGCGTCTTCGGAGCGGCGCAACGTCAGCGGATCGAGGCGCGAGGCCTGCACGAAATCGTCGGGATAGACGTCGCCGCTATGGCCCGAGGCGAACACGAAGGGGATCGTCTGATGGGTGGGCCGCTCGATCAGGAAGGGAGGCACAGGGTCTGTCTGCGTATCGGCGCGATCGGACGACATCTTGTGGCTCAACAATCCCTCCCGGGGGTGCTCTTCCCGTAAACGTTAGCGCCATTGAAGAGATTCAAAAAGGGAAAAGCAGCCCTACTCGGGATCAGGTTATTTCGCTACTTCTTGCCGCCTTTCGCGGTATCGTCCTTCTTCAGCTTGCTCACGTCGCGGCCTTCGATTGCCTTGATCAGGCGTTCGACGACGGGCTTGGGCGTATTGACTGTGTCCTCGACGACCTTCTGCAGTTCCTCGCCGCTCATCGGGTTGAGCGAGAGATTGATCTTCTGCAAGTCCGCAATGTAGGCGGGGTCCTTCATGGTCAGATCGAACGCGCGGCGCAGCGCGGCGACCCGCTCGGGCGGCGTGCCCGGGCTGGTGAACAGCGGGCGACCGACGGCGGTGACGCTGGACAGCAGTTTCAGCGCCGCGCGGTCTTCCGGGGTCGGGCCCAGATCCATCAGCAGTGGCACATTGGGAAGTTCCTTCTCCTTGGCCAGGCCGATCTGCACGATCATGTGGATCTTGCCGTCCCTGATCCAGTCGGGCGCGGTCGCCTTGTAGGATGCATAAGCGTTGGAGCCGCGGCCCTGCACTTCGCCGCGCTCCATGGCGAGGTCCATGTCGCGCCCGCCGGGATAACCCGCGATGATCTTGAACTTGGTGCCAAGCAACGTATTGAGCACCTGCGGATATTGGGCCGATGCGCCGTTGGGTGCGGTGGCGGCGATGACGTATTCCTTTTTCTTCGCATCCTCGATGGTTTTGACGCCGGAGGTGTGCCACATCACGACGACGTTGTTGTCGATGCTGGGATTGCCGATCCAGAACACCTTGGTCGCGTCGAACTTGATGGGCAGGGTGCCGAGCGCCTGATCGAGCGCGATTTCCTGCGGGCCGGCGGCGATCGCCGTGCCGTCCTTGGGTGCCACTTCGTAGACATAGGCCGCCGCCTTCTGCCCGCCCGCACCCAGCATCTGCTTGGGGATGATGTTCGGATGGCCTGGGATATGCTTTTCCATGTGCTTGGCGGTGGTGCGTGCATAGAGATCGTACCCGCCGCCCTGGGTCAGGCCGATATAGAGGTCGATGGATTTGCCTTTATAGAAGTCGGCCACAGATGCATCTGAGGACTGTTGCGCGACGGCCGGCGCCGCGGCCGTCAAAAGGACGGCGCCCGCGAGGGCGGGCAGGATCTTGGTCATGGTTCGCTCCCTGTCTGTTTCGGGCGGCGGCCTTATTTAGGTGCTGGCTGCCTACCTGGGCGGGAAGTCTAACCGCAAAGTCGCGGTTGAGTCCCGGCCGGGGCAGGAAATACCGCGTGAGAGGCCCGAACGGCCGGCCAAATGATCGATCTGGGCCGGCTTCCGGGCTTGCCTCCGCCCGTTAAATCGATATAACCGGGCCGCAGTGGACGCGTAGCTCAGCGGGAGAGCACCACGTTGACATCGTGGGGGTCGCAAGTTCGATCCTTGCCGCGTCCACCATTCCTCCCTTTTTTCGGATTGTCCTGCGGATCGCCTAGTGATCCCGACCGCCGCCGGCGCGCCGGGCGACTTGCCCGATGAGGTCCTCGGGCGTCCAGGGAACAACCTGCCAATAGAATTCGGGGCGTGGCGTGCGCACGTCGAGCGCATAGGAACAGCCTGACTTCTTGCGGCGCGGGCCGATCAGATGATCGATGCAGGCGCCGAGCGGGCTGTTGATGAACGGCTGGTGGTCCCCTTCCATCCCGGCCCGCAGGTCGGCCGAAACGATCAGGCCTTTCGACTCATAGAACTTGCGCACAACGTCGTAGACAAAAGAGTCGTGCCACTCCGGTAGCTGGAACACGAGATCCTCGGCGTAGATGCGTTGCCAGAAATCCATGAAGTCGGCATTGGCGGGATGGGTGAGGTCGAACGCCATGAAGCCGCATTCCGAATGCGTGTCATGTCGGCCGAGATAAGACGTGTAGACGCCGTCCGGCAGCAGGCCGTCAAGAAAGCCGTGGCCGGCATCGCGGAACATCACGCTGTCGGCGTCGATCCAATAAAGCACATCAGCTTCGACGGTGCGTGCGGCATGGGTGAGCGCAAATACCTTGTGGCAGAATTTTACCGCATCGAAGCGATAATCGTGCCCGCCCGGCAGATCGCCGTTGGCGCGCGCAACGTTGCCGTGCCGGGTTTTGAACTCGATCATGTCCGGGCAGGCGCGCATCATGTTGACGTGATGAATGCGCGCACTGTCGGGCAATGGCAGCGCGCTCTCGAGATAGACGTGGATCTGGACGTCGGCTGGCAGGAAGCGATCGATGCTTTCGATGAGCCGCTTGCCGTAATCGTAATAGGCGGTCGTCGCGAAGGTGGTGACGAACGCTCGACGTACGCTGCGTGACGGCGAAGGCGGAATTGGATCGCGCGCCATCAGATCGAGGATCGTGCGCCCGGCCGCCGCCATAAGGATACGCCCTCCGGTCGACAATTCGTCGAATGCCGGCAAGACGATGTGCGGGATGTCCGCGAGCAGTCGGTTGCACCCGACCGCATCGATGTCGGGCCGGCGTCCGGATGCATCGAAGTCGTAATAATCGTCGAATACGATTGCGCCGCAGCGTTTCAGATGTGCGTAATCGGACCCGATCGTTTCGACCGAATGTCCGCCATCGATGTAGGCGAAATCGGCGACGCTATCGCCGAGTGTGCTGCGTGTGTCGCCCTCGACGAGATCGAAGGTAAAGCCGGGATTGTCGGCCTGGAATGCCGCGAGTTTGGCCTGCACTGCCGCGCGGCTGTGGTGGGAGCGGACATTGAATTCCGTCTGATCGGTCTGATCGGTCGCCGTATCGAACAGGTCGTAGCCGGTGTAATGAAGCCTCGCGCGGTATTTCAGCGCAGCTTTTGCCATGATGAGGGCGTGATCGCCGTTCCAGGTGCCGATCTCGATGATGGTGGCTGGTTTAACGAGCTCGACAATGCGGCTCACCTGCTGGTAGCGGAGGAACATCGTGCACCTGAAAGGTGGGCCCGAGAGGAAATCGCCGGGCGGCTGGTCATGGGAGCTATATCTTAACGCCTTTGTCTTGATAAGACGACCGGAACCGGCCCGGGAGGTGGCGGGCGATTGGCGCGCCACGAGCAATGTCTGCCCGGCCGCATAATGGGACGCAAGCTCGGCAGGCTGCGTGCCGCTGCCGATCGCTCGCGCATGCCGTGCGCGGAACTGTCCGGCGGTTGGTGGGTTTGGCCTATTATCGGATGTATGGCTCGCCGTGCATCTGTTATCCGGATTGCGCCGCCGCGTCGGGCAAGGCGTGGTATTGCCGGAGTGGGCTGTGATCGTACGGCGGCAGACTACTCTTTTGCGGTGTGATTTCGTCTGCTAGCATCCTATTAGCCAGTAAACACTTGTAACAAAATAAACTTTCGGCACCGGGTGGAGTCAGGGGGGTTCGTGTCGCCATGCAGAATTTGCTCGGTGGTCTGCTTTTGATCGCCATTGCGGCGGTCGCCGCGGTGGAAGGTTCGTCGCTGTCGATCGGCACGCTGCGCCATATCGGGCCGGGCATGGTTCCGTTGACGCTTGCCGCGCTTCTGGCGCTGATCGGCGCGGTCCTGATCTTCATGTGGCTGCGCCATGATCGCGTCAGCACCGGTCGCTGGCCGTGGCGCGGGCCCGTCTTCATTCTGGGTGCGGCGGTGGTGTTCGGTCTCACGGTGCGGCCGCTCGGCCTTTCCACAGCGGGCCCGCTGCTGGTTGTGGTCGCGGCCTTCGCCAGTGCCGAGACGCGTTGGAAAGAAATCATCATTTTCGCCATCGGCATGACGATCTTCTGCCTGGCGCTGTTTCGCTACGCACTGAGCCTGCCGATTCCGGTCGCGCCCTGGCTGATCGGTTATTGAGGACGTCATGGAGACTTTGTTTGATAACCTGTCGCACGGTTTCTCGGTCGCCGTCACGGTCAACAATCTGGGCCTCTGCTTCATCGGCGTGGTGGTCGGCACGCTCGTCGGCATCCTGCCCGGCGTCGGCCCGATCGCGACCATCGCGATGTTGCTGCCGCTCACCTTCAATTTCGATCCGACCGGCGCACTCATCATGCTGGCCGGCATCTATTACGGTGCACAATACGGCGGTTCGACCACAGCGATCCTGATCAACATCCCAGGCGAGGCGACAAGCGTCGTCACCGTCCTCGACGGCCATCAGATGGCGCGCCAGGGCCGCGCGGGTGTGGCGCTGGGTACTGCGGCATTGGTATCGTTCTTCGCAGGCACCGTCTCGACGATCGTGGTGGCCGCGCTCGGCGTACCGCTGACCAAACTGGCGCTGCTGTTCGGGCCGGCCGAATATTTTTCACTGATGGTGATGGGTCTCGCCTTCGCCGTCGTTCTGGCGCAGGGCTCGCTGCTCAAGGCGACCGCGATGATCCTCCTGGGCGTGCTGCTGTCGTCTATCGGCACGGATCTCGAGACCGGTGAGGAGCGCCTGACCTTCGGTTTCCCCGAACTCGCTGACGGCCTCGACTTCGTCGTACTCGCCATGGGCTTCTTCGGTTTCGCGGAAATCCTGCGGAACCTGGAAACCCCCGAATCGCGCGATCTGGTGAAGGCGAAGATCGGCCGCCTGCTGCCCAACCGCGAAGATATCCGCATGAGCCTCCTGCCGATGCTGCGCGGCACCACGCTGGGCGCGATCCTCGGCATCTTGCCGGGCAACGGAGCGGTGCTTGGTCCCTTCGCGTCCTACACGGCGGAGAAAAAGCTGTCGCGCACGCCCGAGCGCTTCGGCAAGGGTGCGATCGAAGGCGTCGCCGGACCGGAAGCCGCGAACAATGCCGGCGCACAGACCGCTTTCATCCCGCTGCTCACGCTCGGCATCCCGCCCAATGCGGTGATGGCGCTGATGGTCGGCGCCATGACCATCCACGGCATCATCCCGGGGCCGCAGGTCATGTCCAAGAGCCCCGATCTGTTCTGGGGCATGATCGCCAGCATGTGGCTCGGTAACGCGTTCCTGCTTGTCATCAACCTGCCGCTGATCGGCGTGTGGGTCAGGCTGTTGAACGTGCCGTATCGTTTGATGTTCTCGGCGATCCTGCTGTTCTGTTCGATCGGCATCTATTCGATCAACAACGATCCATCCGACGTGTTGCTGACCGCCCTGTTCGGCCTGGCCGGCTATATCTTCATCAAGTTCGGCTTCGAGCCCGCGCCTTTGCTGCTGGGCTTCGTTCTCGGCCGCCTGATGGAAGAGAAACTTCGCCAAGCCTTGATCCTCTCGCGCGGCGATTTCATGACCTTCGTCAAGAATCCCGTATCTGCCATACTCCTGCTGATCTCGGTCGCGATCGTCATCCTCGCGGTGATGCCGACGATCCGTAAGAAAAAAGAAGAAGCCCTAAGCTCGTCGTAAACGGGGTGAGGGTGCATTGGAGGCTTGAGGTTGTATCTCTTGGTCACGTTATCAAGGAGGAACACATGTTCGCGAAATCTCTGAAGACATTCGCCCTGCTGGGCGCCGCCGTCGCGCTGACGAGTGTTGTGGGCGCCGGTACGGCGAGCGCGCAGAACTATCCGACACGTCCCATCACGGTGATCGTCCCGTTCGCGGCCGGCGGTCCGACCGACGTCATCGCGCGCATCGTCGGCGAACATATGGGCAAGACGCTCGGCCAGCAGCTCATCATCGAGAATGTCGTGGGTGCCGGCGGCACCACCGGCATTACCAAGGGCTTTCAGGCGAAGCCGGACGGCTACACCATCATGATGGGCCACATGGGCACGCATGGTGCTGCACCCGCCCTCTATAAGAACCTGAAATACAAGCCTGCCACCGACTTCGAACCGATCGGCATGGCAGCGGGCACGCCGATCCTGGTCGTCGCGCGCAAGGATTTCCCGGCGAAAGACCTCAAGGAGTTCATGGCCTATATCAAGGAGAACGGCGACAAGGTAAATGAAGGTCAGGCGGGCGTCGGCTCGGTGTCCTTCACGACCTGCGTCATGTTCAACGTGCTCACCGGCGCCAAGCCGACGCGCGTGCCCTACACCGGCACCGGCCCGGTCATCAACGATATGCTCGCCGGAAAGATCGACTATGCGTGCGACCAGATCGTCTCAGTCGCCTCTCAGATCCAGGGCGGCTCGATCAAGGCCTACACCATCGCGACCGAGACGCGCTCGCCGGCGTTGCCTGATATACCGACCTCGACCGAAGCGGGCCTTCCGGAATTCAAGGTCAGTGCCTGGAATGCGCTGTTCGCACCGAAGAACACGCCAAAGGACGTGGTCGTGAAGCTGAATGCCGCGCTCAACACCGCGCTCGACGACCCGACGACCAGGAAGCGCCTGGAGGATCTGGGCGGTGTGCTTCCGAAGGAAGGGACCGAACGGACCTCCGCGTGGCTCGGCGACTTCGTCGCTGCCGAAGTCAAGAGGTGGGGCGAGATCATCAAAGCCGGCGGTGTCGCGGCGCAGTAATAAGGCATGCGCCCCGGTGCGCTTTGTTCGTCTGGTAAGGCAAACCCTCCCTTCGGGGAGGGTTTCGCTTTCTCTAGGCTGCCGCTTGGCCGAGATAGGGCGTGATGTCGACCTCGTCGATCTGCTCGGGCGGCAGGAAGCGTTCGGCGTATTGCCGGTAGACGCCCGATTCCAGGAACAGCTTGAACAGATCGGGATCGATGTGCTGGTCCTTCACCATGAAGCCCATGATCTTGATCGATTCCGACAGTTTCTTCGGCGGCTTGTAGGGCCGGTCCGCCGCGGTCAGTGCCTCGAAGATATCGGCGATCGCCATGATGCGCGCCGGGATCGACATTTGGTCCTTGGTCAGGCGGCGCGGATAACCGGTGCCGTCCATCTTTTCGTGATGTCCGCCTGCATATTCCGGCACACGGCGTAGATGGCGCGGGAAGGGCAGTGCCTCCAGCATGATGATGGTCTGCACGATATGATCGTTGATCTTGTAGCGGTCTTCCTCGGTCAGCGTGCCGCGGCCGACGGACAGATTATAGACCTCGCCTAGATTGAATTTCTGCTCGGGCACCTTCATCTTGAAGCCCCACTTATTGTCGGGCGGCATGATGTCGACCCCTTCGCGCTCGATGATGTGGTCGGCGCGATCCTGTAGCAGCTTCTCGACAACCGGCAGCGCCGGTTCCGGCGTACGGTCCTTCCGCTTCTTCTCGTCGTAGGAAATGCCGATGCGGTCGGACAGTGTGCGCGTCCAGGTCCGTTCGGCGATTTTCTTCAGTCGCTCGACCTTCTCGGGCGCCATGAACTCGCCGCCGACATTGCATTCGCCGATAAACGCGAATTCTTCGTTCAGCGTTGCGATCTCCGCATCGAAGGCGGCCTTCAATTGCGCTTCGTCGCCGCCCGCGAGGCATGCCTTCAGGTAATTGATCTCGGCGTCGCGCTTCAGCACCTCGAAACGCATGCGCACCTCGTGGATGCGGTCGTAGATGGTTTCGAGCTTGGTCGCCTTGTCGACGACGTATTCCGGCGTTGTCACCTTGCCGCAATCGTGGAGCCAGCCTGCGATATGCAGCTCGTACCACTCGGCCTCGGTGAGGTCGAAATCCTTATAAAGACCTTCGGTCGCGTCGCATGCCGCGCGCGTCAGCATTTTGGTGAGCTCGGGCACGCGCTGACAATGGCCGCCGGTGTAGGGCGATTTGGCGTCGATGGCGCCGGCGATCAATTCGATGAAGGCATCCAGAAGCTGCTTTTGCGCTTCGAGCAGCATCTGGTTGTCGATGGAGACGGCAGCCTGGGAAGCGAGCGCGTCGATCAGCGGCAGAATGTTGCGATCGAAGGCCGTGGTTTCGCCGGTCGTTGGATCCTTCGCGTTGATGAGCTGCATCACGCCGATGACGTAACCGTCGTGGTTCTTGAGCGGCACGGTCAGGAAGGATTGCGAGCGGTATCCGGTCGAGGCGTCGAAGCGCTTGGTGCCGGAGAAATCGAACTCGTTGGAGGTGTAGGCGTCGGCGATGTCGATGACCTCGCCGGTGATGGCGGCGCACGATGCCACATTGTTCATGTTGGGCGCGCCCGTCTCGGTGAACAGCTTCACCGGCGGGAAGTTGATTCCCTTGCCTGTCGTACCGCCCATGGCGATGTTGAGCGTGTCGTTGCGCACGATCTGGAAGGTCAGTTCCTCGTCGTTGCCGCTCTTCAGATACAACGTGCCGCCATCGGCGTTGGTGAAGGCCTTGGCCTCCAGCAGGATCAGTTCCAGCAGCCGGGCATGGTCGCGTTCTGCCGACAGCGCGATTCCCAGGTCGATCAGTCGGCGGTAGGCATCGGCCCCGCTGACCGGCTGTGTTTCACTCTTATTCATGGCCCCTCGTCCCTTGCTGAGGAACGCGCATAGTCATTTGGACGAGGGTAGCGGGTGTCGCCTATGCGTTGCAACAAACCCTCCGGCCCCTCATTGTGCGTCGGAACGAACGGTCAGGCGTTTCATGACATTCAAGAACCTGCGTCAATTCATGTCCCAGCTCGAGGCCACGGGTGGTCTCAAGCGTGTTGCGGCACCCATTTCCCCGGTGCTGGAAATGACCGAGATCCAGACCCGCCTGTTGGCTGAACAAGGCCCGGCGGTTCTGTTCGAGAACGTGGTTGATGGCCATGGAAACGGACAGGGGGGGCGGCGCTACGACCATCCGGTTCTGGTCAATCTGTTCGGCACGATCGAGCGGGTCGCCATGGGCATGGGCCGCACGCCCGACACATTGCGCGAACTGGGCCGCACACTTGCCTTCCTGCGCCAGCCCGAGCCGCCGGGCGGGTGGCGTGAAGCCTTCGAAATGCTGCCGTTGTTCAAGACCGCGCTCGCCATGAAGCCCAAGACCGTGTCGTCGGCACCCTGTCAGGACATCGTTTGGCGTGGCGCGGACATCGATCTTGCGCGCCTGCCGATCCAGACCTGCTGGCCGGGAGAACCGGCACCGCTGATCACCTGGCCGCTGGTGGTGACCCGCGACCCGGCGCGCCCGCCCGAAACCGATGGCGACAACGGCTTCAATCTCGGCATCTATCGCATGCAGGTGACGGGCAAGGACACGACCTTGATGCGCTGGCTCGCGCATCGCGGCGGCGCACAGCACTATGCGCGCCATCGCCAAGGCCGTGAGGGAGGCAAACGCGAGCCGCTTCCGGTCGCCTGCGTCATCGGCGCCGATCCCGCGACCATGTTGGCCGCCGTGGCCCCCGTGCCGGAAACCATGAGCGAATATCAGTTCGCCGGATTGCTGGCGGGCGAACGCGTCTCGCTGGTCGATTGCAAGACGGTGCCGTTGAAAGTCCCGGCCGAGGCCGAGATCGTCATCGAAGGCCACGTCTCGCTGGATGAGGTTGGTCCCGAAGGACCCTATGGCGACCACACGGGCTATTACAATTCGGTCGAAACCTTTCCGGTCTTCAAGATCAGCGCGATCACCATGCGCAGAGACGCGGTATACCTGTCGACATTCACCGGGCGCCCGCCTGATGAGCCGTCGGTGCTGGGCCAGGCGTTCAACGAGATCTTCATCCCGTTGCTGCAGCAGCAATTTCCCGAGATCGTCGATTTCTGGCTGCCGCCGGAGGCGTGCTCCTATCGCATCGCAGTGGTGTCGATCCGCAAGGCTTACCCCGGTCACGCCAAGCGCGTGATGATGGGCGTGTGGTCGTATCTGCGCCAGTTCCTGTATACGAAGATGGTGATCGTTGTTGATGACGACATCGACGCGCGCAATTGGGCGGACGTCGCCTGGGCGATGGCGACCCGTATGGATCCGGCACGCGACACCACCCTCATCGAGGGCACGCCCATCGATTATCTCGATTTCGCAAGTCCCGAATCCGGTCTCGGCGGCAAGATGGGGCTCGATGCCACAACAAAATTACCGCCCGAAACGAGCCGGGATTGGGGTCAGGTGATCCGGATGTCGGACGAAGTGATTGCACGGATCGATCAACTATGGTCGCAATTAGGACTCCCCGGCTCCGGCAAATCGATCTGGAAATAATTTTGATGGTCAAAGACGCGTCCAATCTACTCAACGATCTGCTCGCCAAGGCGAAAAAAGCCGGCGCCGATGCCGGCGATGCGGTTTATGTCCGCTCCTCATCGTTGAGCGTGGCGCAGCGCCTGGCGCAGCCGGAAAAGCTGGAGAGATCGGAGAATTCCGACATCGGGCTGCGCGTCTTCGTCGGCAAGAAACAGGCGATCGTCTCGACCTCGGATTTTTCGCCCGCCACGCTGGACGAGGTGGTCGAGCGCGTCGTCGCCATGGCGAAAGTGGTGCCTGAAGATCCGCATTGCGGGCTTGCCGATCCGGCAGATCTCGCGACCAAGGTGCCTGAGCTCGACATCTACGATTCATCGGAACCGGCGGCCGAAACGCTCATCGACTGGGCGAACCGTGCCGAAGCTGCGGCACGCGCCGTTGAAGGTGTGAGCAATTCCGAAGGGGCGGAAGCGGGATGGGGACGCGCGGTGGTTACCGTCGTTGCGACCAACGGTTTCGCGCATACCTATTCCAGCTCGCATTTTTCGTTGAGTGCCGCGGTGCTCGCCGGCACAGGCACGGGCATGGAGCGTGATTACGACTACAGCGGCGCGGTCTACGCGACGGACCTGATGGCGCCCGAAGCGGTCGGTACCAGCGCCGGCAAGCGTGCCGTCAAGCGGCTCAACCCGCGCAAGGTCGCCTCCGGTCAGTTTCCCGTCGTCTACGATCCACGCGTCGCGCGCAGCCTGGTCAGCCACTTCGCCAATGCGGTCAATGGTGCGGCGATCGCGCGTTCGACCAGCTTCCTCAAGGATAGCATGGGCAAGGAGGTCTTCGGGCCGGGTGTCACCATCGTCGACGATCCGCATCGCCCACGTGGGCTTCGCTCCAAACCGTTCGACGGCGAGGGCGTGGCCAATATGAAGCGCAACGTGATCGATGCAGGCAAGCTCACCACTTGGTTCCTCGATCTGCGTTCGGCGCGACAATTGAACCTCAAATCGACCGGGCATGCCTCGCGCTCGTCGGGCTCGCCGCCGACGCCGTCGGCCACCAACCTTTATCTTACGCCCGGCGCGGTCGATCCGGCTGGCCTGATGGCCGATATCAAAGAGGGCCTCTACGTTACCGAACTGATCGGCTTTGGGGTCAACGGGCTGACCGGCGATTATTCGCGCGGTGCCGCCGGCTTCTGGATCGAAAACGGCCAGATCGCCTATCCGGTCAGTGAGATCACGATCGCCGGCAACCTGAAGGACATGTTCCGCAACCTGACCCAGGCCAGCGACCTGACCTTCCGCTATGGCATTGATTCTCCGACGATTCGGGTCGATGGAATGACGCTCGCCGGGCGTTAATCCATTAACGCCTTTGGGTTTATACCCCTCGGCGAACCTGTTATGGTCTTGGCCCGGATTCCAAGGGATTCCAACGAGTTGACTAAGAATACCTCAACCGCCGCGTTGATGCGGCGGCTGGCCCGCGAAAGCATCCGCCCTTATGCCGGATGGATCGTGATGGCGTTCGTCTTCATGGCATTGGTCGCGGGCACGACCGCCGTCAGCGCCAAGCTGATGGAGCCGGTGATCAACGAAGTCTTCCTCAACAAGAACAAGGCCATGCTCGTGCCCGTAGCACTCGCCGTGCTCGGGACCTTCGTGCTCAAGGGTTTCGCCAATTACGGCCAGGCGGTGACCATGAGCTATGTCGGCCAGCGCATCATCACGGACGTGCAGCACCGCCTTTACGCCCACATTACCTCGCTGGAACTCGGCTACTTCCACGCCACGCCCATCGGCAGCCTGATCTCGCGCTTCACCATCGACATCAACATGATGCGCGCGGCCGTCTCCAACGTGATCACCGGCTTCGGCAGGGATGCGTTGTCGGTGGTCGCGCTGGTCGCGGTGATGTTCAACCAGGATTGGCTGCTGGCGCTGCTCGCCTCCGTCGTCTTCCCCATCGCCGTCATCCCCATTGCGCGCATCGGCCGCCGCATCCGTCGCGTGACCGCCAACACGCAGGAAGAACTCGGTCAGTTTGCCACCATCCTGGAGCAAACCTTCCAGGGTGCGCGCGTGGTGAAGGCCTACCGCATGGAGGAATACGAAAAGAGCCGCGTGAAGGCGATCGCCGAACGCGTGTTCGATCTCACCATGCGCGCGACCCGCATCCGCTCGATGGCCAGCCCCATCATGGAAACGTTGGGCGGCGCCGCCGTGGTGCTGGTGATCCTCTATGGCGGTTTCCGCGTCATCGAACAATCGATGGACCCGGGCTCGTTCTTCTCCTTCATCACGGCGCTGCTGCTCGCTTACGAACCGATGAAGCGGCTCGCCAACCTGAACACCGCCCTGCAGGAAGGGCTGGCCTCTGCCGATCGTGTCTTCACGCTGCTGGATCGCGAGCCGGTGGTGAGGGAACGGGCGAACGCCACGACGCTCAAGGTGACGGGTGGCGAGATCGAGTTCCGCGATGTGCGGTTCGCCTACGATGCCGACCAGGACGCGCTCAACGGTCTTTCGCTCAAGGTGCCGGCCGGCAAGATGGCGGCACTTGTCGGGCCGTCGGGTGCGGGGAAATCGACCATCCTCAATCTCATCCCGCGCTTTTACGATGTCGATGCCGGCTCGATCATCGTCGATGGCCATGATGTGCGCGACGTAAGCTTCGAATCCCTGCGCGGCGCCATCGGCCTGGTGAGTCAGGAGATCATCCTGTTCGACGACACGGTGCGCGCCAACATCGCCTACGGGAAGCAAGGTGCCTCCGAAGAGGAGATCATCGCCGCGGCCAAGGCAGCGGCGGCGCACGATTTCATCATGAATCTGCCGGACGGCTACGATACTCAGGTCGGCGAACGCGGCGTGCGCCTTTCGGGCGGGCAGCGCCAGCGTCTCGCCATCGCGCGCGCCATGCTCAAGAACGCGCCGATCCTGCTGCTCGACGAGGCGACCAGCTCGTTGGATACCGAATCCGAGCGCCAGGTGCAGACCGCGCTCGATCGCCTGACCCAGAACCGTACCACGCTGGTCATCGCGCACCGTCTATCGACCGTGATGGATGCCGATGTGATCCATGTGGTCGAACGCGGCCGTGTTATCGAATCCGGCACGCACACAGAACTCATCGCGCGCGATGGGCTCTACGCCCGTCTCTATGCCCTGCAATTCGCAGACGACGCGCCGGCGAACGAGCCGCGCCGCGCGGCCGGGGAATGACCGGCTGAGATGGCGACGCCTGCCTTTATCAAGGGTCTGTCTCGCAACGCGGCCGCGCGCGCCACGGCCACGTGGCTGATCCGTCAGTGCATCCGCTTCGTCCATCTGACCGGGCGCTGGCGCACCGTGGGCATCGAACATGTGCAGCCCCACTGGGCCAATGGTGGCCCCGCCATCGTCTGCTTCTGGCACGGCCGCCTCATGATGCTGCCCTATGCGTGGCAGAGCGATCAGCCGTTTCACATGCTCCATTCGCCCCATGCCGACGGGCAATTGATCGCCGCCGTGGTGCGCGGCCTCGGCATGAAATCGCTATTCGGGTCCAGCAGCCGCGGCGGATCGGAAGCCTTCCGCCGCATGGTCAGCGTGGTGCGGGGCGGCGGCACGGTTGGCATCACGCCGGACGGGCCGCACGGGCCGCGCATGCGCGCGGGCGGCGGCGCGGTGACGCTCGCGCGTCTCACCGGTGCGCCGCTCCTGCCGCTCGCCTTCGGCTGCCGGCCGCGCAAGCTGCTTGGCACGTGGGACCGCTTGGCCGTGGCGCTTCCCTTCGGCCGGGGTGTGTTCGTCTGGGGTGCGCCGATCAATGTGGCGCGCGATGCCGACGAAGCGGCGATCGAACATGCACGCCTCAGCCTCGAACAGGGGCTCAACGCGGTGACGTTCGAGGCCGACCGCCTGACGGGCCAGGAACCTGTCGAACCCGCGCCGGTCGAGGATATGCAGGCCATGGAGGCGCATCCGTGATGCTGCCGCTCTATCGCGTCGCGACGTCGCTCGCGGCACCGGCCATCCATTATTACCTCAAGAAGCGGCTGGCGCTCGGCAAGGAAGACCCACAGCGCTTCGAGGAACGTCTCGGCCATCCGTCGCATGGGCGCCCCGCCGGGCCGCTGGTCTGGCTGCATGCCGCGAGCGTGGGTGAATCGCTCTCCATGCTGCCGCTGATCGATCGTCTGCTCGAAGATCATCCGAGCCTGTCGCTGCTGATGACGACGGGAACGGTCACCTCGGCGCAATTGATGAGTGAACGCCTGCCGCCGCGTGCCTTCCATCAATATGTGCCAGTCGATCGCATCACCTATGTGCGCCGCTTCCTCGATCATTGGCATCCGGACCTTGCGTTGTGGGCGGAAAGCGAATTCTGGCCGAACCTGCTCTCCGAAACGCACCGGCGCGGCATCCCCATGGTGCTGGTCAATGGCCGCATCAGCCCGCGCTCCTTCGTCGGCTGGCAGCGCGCGCGCGGCCTGATCGCCGATCTTTTGTCCGAATTCGCGCTCTGCCTCGGCCAAACCGAAGAGGATGCGGCGCGGCTGCGTCATCTGGGCGCTCCGGAGGCGGCCTGCCTCGGCAACATCAAGTTCGCCGTTCCGGCGTTGCCCGCCGATCCGGTTGAATACGAAGCACTTGTGCGAGCGGTTGGAACGCGCCCGCGTTGGCTGGCTGCTTCGACCCACGACGGCGAGGAAGAGGCGATCGCCCGCGTGCACGCGAAGCTCAAGCGTGACATGCCGGCACTGCTCACCATCATCGTGCCGCGTCATCCCAATCGTGGCGCCTCGGTCACGGCCTTGCTGCGCGCGCAAGGATTGAGCGCAGCGCAGCGCAGCGCGGGCGAAGCCATTAGCGATGCGACGGACATTTATGTCGCCGACACGCTGGGTGAACTTGGCCTGTTCTACCGGCTGACCGAGGTCGCGTTTCTCGGCAAATCGCTGGTCCCGCTCGGTGGGCAGAACCCGTTGGAGGCGCTGCGCCTCGGTACCGCCGTGCTGCACGGGCCGCACATGACCAATTTCGACAAGATCACGCAGGACATGGCCGAACACGGCTGTGCCATCGAAGTGGCGAACGAAGATGCGCTCGCCGCTGCGTTGAAGGATCTTTTGAACGATGACGCCAAGCGCGGCGCGATGACGGCCAAGGGGATCGCCTATGTCGAGGCGGAGGCCGGCGTGGTCGACCGCGTCGCCGAACGCATCGGCCGTCTGCTCGACAATGCACGCGCCTGATTTCTGGTACCGGCGAACGTCCTCGCTATCGTCGGCGATGCTCGCGCCGATGGCGGCGCTCTATGATTGTGCCGGTCGCCTCAATCGCTGGATGACGACGCCGATGCCGGCGCCCATGCCGGTGATCTGCGTCGGCAACCTGGTCGCGGGTGGTGCGGGCAAGACGCCGACCGCCATCGCGCTCGCCCATCTGCTGGGCGGACAGGGCCACAAGGTCCATATGCTGACCCGCGGCTATGGTGGGCAGATGTCGGGCCCCGTGGCGGTCGATCCGCAGGTTCATACCGCGCACGATGTCGGCGACGAGGCGTTGTTGTTAGCGCGCGCCGCACCCACCTGGGTCGGCGCCGACCGCAAGGTCATCGCGCATTGCGCCGCCGAGGCGGGCGCCACGCTCGCCATCATGGATGACGGATTCCAGAACCCGTCGCTCAAGAAGGACGTATCGCTGATCGTCGTCGACGGCGAGGTCGGTCTCGGCAACGGCCGGGTGATGCCGGCCGGTCCGTTGCGCGAGGATCCAAAGCGCGCGTTGGTGCGCGCCGATGCGATCGTGGTGATGGGCGAGGATCGCGCGGGCGTCGCGGCACGCCTCGGCGCAATGGCGGGTGGTGCGTTGCCCATCTTCGGGGCGCGCCTCGCGCCGCGTGCGGAGGCGGCCACGTTGGCGGGCCGGCGCGTGTATGCCTTCGCAGGGATCGCGCGACCCGAGAAATTCTTCGCGAGCCTCAGGGCTTCTGGGTGTGAAATCGCGGGAATAAAGGCCTTTCCCGATCATTATCCGTTCCGGAAAAATGATCTAACCGCATTGAAGGCCGCCGCCGAGGCCGCCGGAGCGCAACTTGTGACCACGGAAAAAGACTTCGTGCGCTTGTCTCGGGACGATGCGGCCGATATTGAGGTCTTCGCCGTCGCGGCCCTTTTCGATACGCCGGGGGATATTCTTGATTTTTTGTCGTCTCGTCTGATGAAAGCGGCGCATGGCCGACTCTAGGTCGTTCTGGATCAACCGCATCGTTTACCCGTCTCAAGCGGCACTCACCTGGACGCTGTATTCCGCGTTCGGCCTGATGCCGCTCGACATGGCATCCTGGATCGGCGGCGCCTTGGGCCGCGCGTTCGGCCCGCGCCTCAAGGCGACGCGGACCGCACGGCGCAACCTCAAGCGCATCTTTCCCGACCTCGCCGAGACGGACATCGACCATATCGTGATGGAGATGTGGGACAATCTCGGCCGCACAGCGGCCGAACATCCTCATCTCGCGCGTTTCGATCCGTACGCGCGCAACAGCCGGGTCGAGGTCGTCGGCGGCGAACATGTCGATGCGCTGCGCGACGACGGCAAGACCGGCCTGTTGTTTGCGGGCCATATCGCGAATTGGGAAATTTCGCCGCTCGCCGGTGTGAAGCGCGGCCTCGCCGTGCACCTCGTCTACCGGCGCGCCAACAATCCGCTTTTCGATGCGATCGTCCAGAAGGGTCGCACCGCGCTCGGCGGCGATCTCTATCCCAAGGGACCGGACGGTGCGAAGCAGGTGCTGCGCGCCATGATCCGCGGCGATCACATGGCGATGCTGGTCGACCAGAAGATGAACGACGGCATCCCCGTTCCCTTCCTGGGGATCGACGCGATGACGGCCTCCTCCATTGCTGATCTCGCGCTGCGCTTCGATTGCCCGGTGGTGCCGGCGCGCGTCGAACGGTTGGGTGGTGCACGCTTCCGCGTCACCTTCGAGCCGCCGTTGCAGAAACCGGCGAGCGGCGACCGTGCCGCCGATGCGAAGGTGCTGATGACCCGGATCAACGACCGTTTGAGCGATTGGATCCGCGCGCGGCCGGGACAATGGCTGTGGGTCCACAACCGCTGGCCTGCGGAATGACGCTGGGCAACGGCATCGATGTGGTGTTGTTCGACGTGGGCGGCGTGGTTCTGCGGCTGGCCGACATCACGACCCTGGGGTCCTTCAACGGTCTGACCGATTCACACTCCATCAAGGATCTGTGGAGTCGTTGTGCGATCGTGCGCGAACACGAAACCGGCCGTCTGACGGCGGAGGCTTTCGCGACGCGCATGGTCGAGGCTTATACCATTGACGCTACGCCCGAAGAATTCCTGATGCGCTTCTGCGCCTGGCCCGGCGCGATCTTCGATGGGATCGAAGGGCTGCTGGCCGACCTCGATCCCCGGCTCGAGGTCGCCTGCCTCAGCAATACGTGCGACATCCATTGGCGTACCATGGTGGCCGCTGCCGACATGACGCGCCTGTTCAAACGCCAATTCCTGTCCTTCCGTTTGGGCCTGATGAAACCGGACGCTGAGATTTATCTTCAGACCGTGCGGGAATTGGCGTGCGCGCCCAACCGCATCCTATTCTTCGATGATTCTCAGGCGAATGTGGATGGAGCCCGCGCCATCGGCATCGATGCCCATCGCGTCGAAGGGCCGGAGAGGTGCCGCGCCATCCTCGATCGTTACGGCTTGTTGCGCGCGGGCAGCACCAGGATCGGATCGACGTAGACGTTGTTCCACTGCAGGCCCCAGTGCAGGTGTGGGCCGGTGACGCGGCCTGTCGCGCCGATCTTGCCGACGATCTGTCCTTTCTCGACGCGCGTCCCGGGCGCCACCGAAATCTCTGACAGATGCAGATAGATCGATTGCAGGCCGAGGCCGTGATCAATCACCAGCGTGCGGCCGTTGAAATACATGCCGGGATGGGCGAACAGAACCGTCCCTGCCGCAGCGGCGCGTACCGGCGTGCCGGCGGGACCCGCGATGTCGAGCCCATAATGCGGCGCGCGCGGCTCGCCGTTCAGGATGCGCTGCGAGCCATAGACGCCGCTGATCGGCCCTTCGGCCGGCCAGTCGAAGCCGGAGCGGAACAACGCATCCGCACCGTAATGGGCGCGTGCCTGTTTCATCTCGGCGGCTTCCGAACGGATGCGTACGAGGTCCTCGGCGTTGGGGGTCACTTGGCGTTCGGGAAGGCCGTCGATGTGCTGGATGTCGAATTGGCGGAGGCCGATGGTGAGCAACCTCGTCTCGCGGCTGTCATCGCCCCCGACGGCGGTTAAAGTATGCGTGCCCTTGGCATCGCGCGCGAAGCCGACCAGGAAATCACCGGTCGGCGCTACGCGGATATCCTTACCGTCCAGTTGCACGCGCGCGCCGGCGTCGGTCTTGCCGAACACCAACCCGCCCTGGACCGACTCACCCTGCAAATCGAGCGTGACGGCGAAAGCGGGTGTTGTGAACAGAAGGATGGCGAGCGTGAAGACAAAAGCGGGAATGGATCTCACAGCAAGGTGCCTTGTTTGTCCTTGGCCGGATCTTTCGCCGCGTTCTCTTTTTTCGTCGGTGCGCGTTTGGGCTTGGCCGTTTCTGCCTTAGCGTCACCGGATGCGGTCGCCACCACATTGCCGTCGCGGAAGCGGATGTCGAGTTCCATACCGGGGCTGACATCGGCTGCGTTGAGGACGGGATGGCCCTCAGCATTGGCGACGAGCGCGAAGCCGCGATCCAGCACGCGCTGATAGGACAGGCTGTTCAGGATGCGCGTCGTCTGCTTCAACTCACCGTCCTTGCCGTCCAACAGCGTTTTCATGGAGCGTTGCAGATCGCGCAGAACCGTATCGAACTGCCGGCCTTTCATCTGGATCAGATGCTGCGGCGTGGTCAGTTTGGCGGCGGTATGGCCAAGTTCGGATGCACACCGATCGAGCAATACCTTCATCGCGCGCGCCGCGCGCTCGGAGCGATCGTCCAGCTTCTGCTCGGCCTCTTCGACATAGCGCCGGGGTTCGATCAGTCCGCGCGCCAGGTTGCGCACGTCCTTCGTCAGGGTATCGATGACGCGCATCGCACCGCGCATGACGCGCGAGCCGCAATCGTTGATGCGGAGCACCAATTCGCTGCGCACGGGAACGGCCATTTCAGCCGCGGCCGTTGGCGTCGGCGCACGTCGGTCGGAGGCGAAATCGATCAGCGTCGTGTCGGTTTCATGGCCGACCGCCGAGATCAGCGGGATTTTGCTCGTGGCCGCCGCACGCACAACGATTTCCTCGTTGAAGGCCCACAGATCTTCCAAACTGCCGCCACCGCGTGCGACGATCAGAAGATCGGGGCGCGGCATCGCGCTGCCTGGCTGAATGTTGTTGAAACCTTCGATGGCGGTGGCGACCTGCTGGGCCGCGCCTTCGCCCTGCACCAGCACGGGCCATATCAGGACATGACGTGGGAAGCGGTCACGCAGACGGTGCAGGATGTCGCGGATCACCGCACCGGTGGGCGAGGTGACGACGCCGATCACCTCGGGCAGGAAGGGCAGCGGGCGTTTGCGTTCGGGTGCGAATAATCCTTCTGTCAGCAGCTTCTTGCGCCGTTCCTCCAGCAGCTTGAGCAGCGCGCCCTGGCCCGCGATCTCCATCGATTCGATGACGATCTGGTATTTGGAACGGCCCGGATAGGTGGTGAGCCGTCCGGTCGCGATCACCTCGATGCCGTCTTCGGGCGTCATGGACAGCTTCTGCGCGGTGCCGCGCCACATCACGCCGTCGAGCAGCGCATCCGCGTCCTTGAGGCACAGATAAACATGGCCCGAGCCCGCGCGTTTCAGGCCGGAAATCTCGCCCTTGACGCGCACATGGCCGAACTGCTCCTCGACCGAACGCTTGAGCGACAGCGACAGTTCGCTCACTGAATAGATCGGGCGATTGTCCCCGTTTTGGGGCACAGCACTATTTGTTGAAAACTCGGTCATGCTAAGCCCCAATTTATGGTACAAGGCGCGCGCAGTACAGTGACGCCGCCGTGGTTTTCTCCAGGAGCCGCCAAGAATCGCGCTAAGAATCGCCAGGAATCAATCACCAGGAACCATATGAACATTCTCGTCATCGGCAGCGGCGGGCGCGAACATGCGCTGTGTTGGGCCATCGCCAAATCGCCGCGCTGTTCAAAACTCTATTGCGCGCCGGGCAATGCCGGCATCGCCGCCGTCGCGGACTGCGTGCCGATCCCGGTTTCCGACATTCCGGGCCTTGTCGCTTTCGCCAGATCCAACGCCATCGACCTCGTCGTCGTCGGGCCCGAGGATCCGTTGGTCAATGGCGCGGTCGATGCGTTCCAGGCGGCGGGCATCCGCGCCTTTGGTCCCAGCGCCAAGGCGGCCGCGCTCGAAGGCTCCAAAGCCTTCATGAAGGATTTGTTCGCGAAATACAAAATCCCGACGGCAGCCTATGCACGTTTCACCGATTACGGCGCGGCTGCGGCTTATGTGCGTGAGAAGGGCGCCCCCATCGTTGTGAAGGCGAGCGGGCTGGCCGCAGGCAAAGGCGTCGTCGTCGCGCGCACGCAGGATGAGGCGCTAGGCGCACTCGATGCGATCATGCGTGACCGCGCCTTCGGTGCCTCGGGTGACGAAGTCGTGATCGAAGAATTCCTCGAAGGCGAGGAGGCGAGCTTTTTCGCCCTGGTCGATGGCACGCATGTGGTGCCGCTCGCCTCGGCGCAGGATCACAAGGCCGTGTTCGACGGCGACCAGGGGCCGAACACCGGCGGCATGGGCGCTTATTCGCCGGCACCGGTCATCACCGATGCGATGGCGCGCGAAGTCATGGACACGATCGTGCGTCCGACCGTGGCCGGCATGGCCGCCGAGGGCCGTCCCTACAAGGGTATCCTGTTCGCGGGTCTGATGATTACCAAGACCGGGCCCAAGACGCTTGAATTCAACGTGCGTTTCGGCGATCCGGAATGTCAGGCGTTGATGATCCGATTGAAGAGCGACATCGTGGATGCGATCGAGGCGACGATCGACGGCACGCTCGATCAGACGAAGCTTGAATGGCGCGACGGCACCAGCCTCGTCGTGGTGATGGCGACCAACGGTTATCCTGCATCGTACAAGAAGGGTACCGAAATCCGCGGCCTCGATCGCGCGGGTGCGCTCAGCGACGTCACCGTCTTCCACGCCGGTACGAAGCGCGACGGCGCGCGCATCCTGTCGGATGGCGGGCGCGTGCTCGGCATCGCAGCGACCGGCGCTACGCCTGCCGAGGCACAGGCACGCGCCTACGCCGCCGTCGATGCCGTGGACTGGCCGGACGGCTTTTGCCGCCGCGATATTGGATGGCGCGCCATTAAACGCAGCTAGGGCAAACGCCGCTAACGCGCTTCGCTCGGTTTTTCGTCGTCGGCCGGTATGTCGTCCGGCGGGGCATTGGGATCGACATCGGAAGCTGGCTTCGCCACGTGCGCGAGGTGATCCCACACACCCGCCCGCCATGCGCGATAGGCGATCTTGACGGCGCCGACGAGCGCAGCAGGAACATCGGCCGCGTCATCCGACAATCCGCCGCCGTTGCCCAGCGTCTCGTCGTTCACCCGATCGAAGCTCACGCGTTTTGCGTCAGGATCGTAGAGTGCGGTGACCGACAGCACGTCTTCCTCGTTCACGCGCATATCCCACAGATCGATGTTGATCTGATAGACCTCTCGGTTCTCTTCGAATGGTAGTTCGGTGATGAACATGTCGGCATTGAAGGTGAGCGGCTCGTCCTCCGTCTTGCCCGTGCACTCGAATGCGATGTCGTAGTCCGCGGTCAACTGGTTCTGGGTGTCGTCGTCGACCTGCGTGTGTCCCTCGAAGGCGATGACGTAGCGGCACTCGGGACGATCCTGCGCGGACAATTTGCCCTGCAAAGTGGTCTTGAGCGTTCCGTCGATCATCGGTAACAAGGCGGCGCTGAAGACATAGCCGGTCGTTCCGTCAGGACGCTTGAGCGCGAACCAAGATGATCCTTTCCATTCGGGCGCGACCACTTTGCCCGCGACGGTGAGGTGCTGGCCCTTCAGGATCTGACCGATGCGCTTTGCGCTATTGTCAGGCAGGTCACGCACGAAGGCGTCGCGCGTGACGAAATGGAGCGGATGGGTGGGCACAAGGCTCATGCCTTTCGGCAAGTCGGCAGCGCGTGCTGGATCGAGAACGGCCGGTACGGCGAGGCACAGAAAGGCAAAGACTGCGCGGTGCATCACGGATCGAATTATATATCCGGTTGCTCCCCTTCGGCGCCAATCGGACGCCGTGACGCTCGTGTGAGCGTCTTCACCGGATCGTGACGGCTAAGAAGCCACGAATCGCCGTTATCCACAAGAAAATTGTCTAAATCTTGATATGGATATTGGCGCTGAACGCTAAATGTTGTAGCGATAAAGGCGGATCACGGGACTGCCGCCGGGGCCTCCAAAAGGCCGGATCGGGCGGGATCGGAAGCAGCGGCGCGTCGGCGGATCCCCCAGTAACTGTTGAGAAGGGGGCCTATAAGTGACCAATACAATGGGCGAATTCGAGTGGACCCCGGAACGGGTCGCGGAACTCACCAAGCTTTGGGCGACCGGCCTGTCGGCCAGCGAAATCGGTCGTCGCATGGGAATCACCAAGAATGCTGTGGTCGGCAAGGTGCGCCGGCTTGATCTGACCATGCGCCGCGCTCCGGCTCCGCCGAAGCGCGCACCGAGTGTCGTGACGCTGGACCGGTTGTCGGCCAACATGTGCTCATGGCCGATGGGCGAGCCAGGATCCGAGGATTTCCGTTTTTGCGGCCATCCGGCGCTGCCCGGCAAGCCGTACTGTGATAGCCATTGTGCGATGGCCTACGTTCCGGCCAAGCGCAAGATCGGCACTGCGGCCTAAGGGTAAGGAACTAGAACGGGAGTATGGTCAGCGCGTCCGGGGGGACACGTACCCGCGCTGACCATTTTCTTTGCCATCTCGATCATGCGCCGCGTCGCCCCGTCGCAACGATAGTCGGGCACGCTGTCACGGACTGAGCTTTCTCCTCGACATATTGTTCGTTCGCTGGGTTCCATTCGCTGGAATGCAGCCGATGGCATGTCGTGCCAGCCTGGGGATGGCCTGCTAACCTACCTTCCCCACCCCCGCATGTGCGAGGCGTATCCGTGGCCTATCTCGACCATATCGAAATCTGCAATCGTCATGATCTTTCCCATTTCGTGCCGTTCCAGGTCGGCGGTATCGATGTTGGTTGGATCGCGCCGAAACTCGCCGACCAGGCAGCCGAGGCGTCGGGTTATTTCCTGCGCGGGCCGGACAGCCTTGCGCTCGATCCTCGCCTCGACGAGTTCAATTCGCGCTCAGCCGCGCTGGCCGAAGCGGCTGAGGATCTATCCGAGCGTAACCTGGTGCCGAAGTTGCGGGGCGAGTTCTACTCGGTGGCACCCGGTTTCATGGCCGCGCCCTTGGCGCAGATCGATCGCGGCGTCGTGCAGGCCTTCGGCACCCGTGCCTATGGTGTTCATGTGAACGGCTATGTGCGCCGGTCGGATGGTGCGATCGATATGTGGATTGGCCGTCGTGCGCCCACGCAGATCCTATGTCCCAATATGCTCGACAATATGATCGCGGGCGGTCAGCCCATCGGGCTCACGCCCTTCGACAATGTGGTGAAGGAAGCGCAAGAGGAAGCCGATGTGCCCGAAGCGCTGGCGCGCAAGGCGAAGCCGGTTGCCGCCGTGCGCTACACCATGGAGGGGGAGGGCGGCCTGCGCCAGGACACGATGTTCTGTTACGACCTCGAACTGCCTGCCGACTTCACGCCGCGCAACACGGACGGCGAGGTCTCCGAATTCCTGCTGTTGTCGGCCGACGAAGTAAAGGGCATCGTGCGTGACACGTTTGAGTTCAAATTCAATTGCAATCTGGTGATCATGGATTTCCTGATCCGCCACAAATTGCTGAGCGAGAACGAGGCCGACATCGCCGCCATCCGCAAGGGGATGGGTCAAGGAATCGTCAGCTAAGACGTTCGTTGGTTAGAAACCCGCGAGTGCGCGCACCTCGTCGGGGCTTTTCCCGTTTTCACGCAAGCTCAGCAACGTTTCGGCGCGGTCGCGTTTGGCGAGCCTGCGTCCGCTCGCATCCAGCAGCAACGGATGGAAGCGATAGTCAGGCGTCGGATATCCGAGCAGCGCCTGCAAGAGGCGATGAACGTGCGTCGCGGCACGCAGGTCCTCGCCGCGCGTCACCAGTGTCACGCCTTGCACGTGGTCATCGTGCGTGACCGACAGATGGTAGCTGGTCGGCGTGTCCTTGCGCGCCAGCACCACGTCGCCGAAGATTTCCGGCGTGGCCGCGATTTCGCCCGCATCGAGATCGTGCCAGGTGAGCGGCCCGGTCTGCGTGCGGGCTTTGGTCATATCGAGACGCAGCGCATAGGGTGTGCCATCTGCGACACGCCGAGCACGTTGTTCGGGATCGAGCACACGACATGTACCGGGATAGATCGGCCCATCAGGGCCATGCGGTGCATTCTCCGCCGCGGCGATGTCGGCGCGCGTGCAGAAACATGGATAGATCAGTCCCATCCCGTTCAGCATCGCGATGAGATCGCGGTAATCATCGAAATGATCGGATTGCCGGCGCACCTCGCCATCCCATGTCACGCCGAGCCAACTCAGGTCTTCGTAGATCGCGATCTCGAATTCCGGACGGCAGCGCGTGCGATCGATATCTTCGATGCGCAGCAGGAACAGTCCACCGCGCGTCCGCGCTTCAGCCTCGGCGAACAGGGCTGCATAGGCGTGGCCCAGATGCAGATAGCCCGTGGGCGAAGGGGCGAAGCGGGTGGTCGCGTTTGCCATGGCGGTCGATACCGCTAAAGTCGCATATCAGGCAAGCCAACGCGTGAGAGGTTCTTCATGTCCGACACGTCTCAATTTTCAGGGCCCCAGCTCTTCGGTCCAAGCGGCGGTCCGGCGTCCGGCGGCAAGCCTCAACAGGTCGTCATCCTGGCGCACGGGTTGGGCGCGGACGGTAATGATCTGATTGGATTGGCACCTTATTACGCGCGTGTGCTGCCCGATGCGTTGTTCATTTCGCCCAACGCGCCCTTCGCCTGCGACATGGGTGGCTTCGGCTATCAGTGGTTCAGTTTTCAGGACCGTTCGCCGGATGCGGTGATCAAGGGCGTGCGTGCAGCCGCGCCCATCCTCGATGCCTTCATCGATCGCGTGCTCGCCGAGACCGGGTTGCCCGACGACAAGCTGGCGCTGGTCGGTTTCTCGCAGGGCACCATGATGTCGTTGTTCGTCTCGCTGCGCCGCGCCAAGCCCATCGCGGGCGTGGTCGGCTATTCGGGTCGCCTGATTGCAGCCGAGGCACTGGCCGCCGAGATCAAATCACGTCCGCCGATCACATTGGTGCATGGCGAGGCCGACGAGATCGTCCCGATCTCGGGACTGCCGGAGGCCGTAAACACGCTCAAGGCGCTCGATGTCCAGGTCGAGGCCTATATCCGCCCCGGTCTTCCTCATTCCATTGATCCGGAGGGGATCGAGATCGGCTGCGAGTTCCTGGCGCGCGTGCTGGGCGTGTCTGCGACTGCCTGAGCCGCGCACTTGACCCCATCTACTTGACCTATGGGCGAGCCGGGCGGAAGGTTTCCCCAACGGATCGCACCAAGCGATCCGACCCAAGGGAGACTTCGACATGCGCATTTCCATCCTTTTCGGTGCGGTCGCGCTATTTGTCTCAACCATGAGCATGACGACCATGGCTATCGCTGCAGAGTCCGAGGAGGTTCGCGACGCCAAGGCGCAGATCGCCGCCATCGGTAAAATCTGGAACGCCGATGTGGGCGTGAAGGTGCGCCAGATTTATGAACCGATCCATGCGAAATATAAGGCGGTGACCAACAAAGAGGTGTCGGTCACGCGTGACGTCGCCTACGGCTCGGATGGCAAGCAGAAGCTTGATGTGCATCTGCCGACCCAGAAGGGGACGCACCGCCCGATCGTCATCTTCTTCCACGGTGGCGGGCAGACCGGCGGCGACAAGAACGGCACGAGCAATGTCGCGGATTGGGCGGCGCGCAATGGTTTCGTCGGCATCAACGCGAATTATCGCCTTTCGCCGCAGGTGACATGGCCGGCCCAGGGCCAGGATGTAGCGTCGGTCATTGCCTTCGCCAAGAGCAAGGCCAAGGATTATGGCGGTGACGCCGGCCGCGTTTACGTGTGGGGCCAGTCGGCTGGCGCCACCATCATCGCCAATTATCTCTATCAGCCCGATATCCAGCCGAACGGCGATCCCGGCCTCGCCGGCGTGATCCTGATGTCGGGCGTTTATACGACGCCGCATTCGGGCCGACGTCGCGAATTCAGCCAGAACTATTATGGCGAGGATGAATCCAAATGGGACGAACGCGCCCCCATGGGTCAAGCCAAGGTCTATAAGGGCAAGCGGGTGCCCACGCTGATCACCAATGCCCAGCTCAATCCCGACAATATCGAGTTCGAGGGCGTCGATCTGAATCAGGTACTGTGCCGCAACGGCGGCTGCCCGCGTTATTTCCAGACTATTGGGCACAACCATTTGTCGGAATCGTCGCACCTGAATACGGCCGACAATTCAGTGGCACCGGCGATCCTCGACTTCATCGGATCGACGGTGCCCGCGGTCCAGAATGCGGCGGCGGCAAAATAACGTTAAGATGATGAACCGGGGCTTGACCTCGGCCCCACATCTTGTTGAAGTTTCGATGACGGCCCCGTTATCTGGTTGAACTGCGCGAGCGAACCCCGCTATGCTTCTCACCATGACGCGAACGAGACGAGATCTTTCGAATGTCGGCAGGGCCTGAATCCTGTCCGGCATTGGTGCTCAACGCGGATTTTAGGCCGCTCAATTATTTTCCGTTGTCGTTATGGCCGTGGCAGGAAGCCGTCAAAGCGGTGTTCCTCGACCGGGTCAATGTGGTCTCCGAATACGAGACGGTCATCCATTCGCCTTCATGGCAGATGAGGCTGCCGTCCGTCATCTCGCTCAAGGAATACGTCCATCTGTCGCGCCGGCCGGCGTTCACCCGGTTCAACGTGTTCCTGCGTGATCAATTCAGCTGCCAATATTGCGGCCATTCGTTCCCGACCCACGAGCTGACCTTCGACCACGTCATCCCGCGTTCGCGCGGCGGGCGTACCGAATGGGCCAACGTGGTGACGGCATGCGGGCGCTGCAATCTGGCCAAGGCCGACAAGCTGTTGCAGGAAGTCGGCATGCATATCCGCCGCCCAGTCGGCCAGCCGACCAACCACCAGCTTCACGAGGCGGGCCGCCGCTTCCCACCCAATTACCTGCACGAAAGCTGGCGCGACTTTCTCTACTGGGATACCGAGCTGGAAGCGGTCTGAGGACCAAGAATCGGCTGATTTCTGCGGTCCCTGGCCCGTTACGCCCCGCGGCGGCTTGACCTCGCCGGCATATCCTCCTAAAACCCGCCCACTTTGCGAGAAAGTGGATCGTGGCTTCGGGTCACGGTCCCGTCCTTGCCGGCGTCTTGGCTTGGAACTATCGCGACAACAACAACATGAACTGGATTCAGACATGACCAAGCGCCTTCAGGCGAAGTACAAGATCGACCGCCGCCTCCGCGTCAACCTGTGGGGTCGGCCGAAAAGCCCCTTCAATACCCGTGAATACGGACCCGGCCAGCATGGCCAGCGGCGCAAGAAGCCGTCGGACTTCGGCATCCAGCTTCAGGCGAAGCAGAAGCTGAAGGGCTACTACGGCAATGTCTCCGAGCGCCAGTTCCGTCGTTATTACGACCAGGCGGTCCGTGAGAAGGGCGATTCCGGCGAACATCTGATCGGCATTCTCGAACGCCGTCTCGACGCTGTCGTCTATCGCATGAAATTCGTGCCCACCGTTTTCGCCTCGCGCCAGTTCGTCAACCATGGCCACATCAAGGTGAACGGCAAGCGCGTCAACATCCCGTCGTACTTGGTGAAAGCCGGCGACGTGATCGAGGTGAAGGAAAAGTCGCGCGATCTGCAGATCGTCCTCGAGGCGGCCGGTTCGCCCGAGCGCGACATCCCGAGCTACATCGAAGTGGATCACGCCAAGATGCGCGGCACCTTCGTGCGCGTGCCGCAGCTCGGCGACGTTCCTTATCCGGTGCAGATGGAACCGCACCTCGTCGTTGAATATTATTCGCGCTAACCGCGTCGAAGCGATCGATACGAAAAGGCCGCGCCCAGGAGTGTTTCTGGGGCGGCCTTTTTCTTTGGGGTTCATTGATCGTCCAGCGCCCTCATCGGTTGTCGATGCGGCCATCCGTTGGCGCTGGAATACGGGCCGACACGCGCAAGGGCGCGCTAGGATTCGAGGTTGGTTCAACTTATGATAGGCCAACCACGCAATAGGCCAGTCACGCCGGGGGCACATCGGGGGCGATAAGAGTGACGAACCAGCGTTCTTTCGAAGATACCCAGCGCATTGCGGAACTCGCGATCGGGTACATGCGGACCTACGGGATTCCCATGACACCCGAGAACTTTACCGTCTGGTATCATTATGCCGGTAACTCCTACCCTGATCTCAAGCGTGCCATCGATGTGCTGATCAAGGCACATCGAAGTGTGACGCCTCCCGATTCCGCCGAATTGTTCGAACGCTTCTTCGCCAACGCCCAGGAGAACGATTCCATGCGCGATGCAATCGCGCGCATGGAAGAGGTCATGAAACGTGCCGTCGTCGATCTTGGCCACGCAGGCGAAGGCGCGGCCGCATTCGGCAATGTGCTGCAATCGGCGACAGGCGCGCTCAGCATCGACCGCAGCGCAGGTGTCCTTGAACAGGTGGTGGAGGGGATCATCGCGGCAACCCGCCAGATGGAGGCGCGCTCGCGCGAACTGGAACAGCGCCTTGATGCGGCGTCCAGCGAAGTCTCCCAGCTCAAGGACGAAATTGAGGCCATGCGCCTGGAGGCGACGACCGACGCGCTTACCGGTCTCGCCAACCGCAAGCGCTTCGATGCGCGGCTGCGCGAACAGAGCGAAGAAGCAAAGGACAGCACCGAGCCGCTGTCGCTTCTGATGCTCGACCTCGACCATTTCAAGAGCTTCAACGACAATCACGGCCATCTGATCGGCGATCATGTTCTGCGCTTGCTTGCCGACGTCATGCAGCAATCGATCAAGGGCAGCGATGTTGCCGCGCGCTTTGGCGGTGAGGAATTCGCGATCATCCTGCCCGCAACATCGCTGATACATGCCAAGGGACTCGGCAATGCCATCCGCGAAAAGATCGCGAAGAATACGATCGTCAATCGCGTGACCGGGGTTGAACTGGGCCAGATCACGCTGTCGATCGGCGTGGCGGAATACAGGCTCGGCGAACCGCTCACCGAATTCATCGGGCGGGCGGACGCTGCGCTCTATCGCGCGAAACGCAGCGGCCGCAACCGGGTGATCACCGAGCTGGAAAATCCCGAACCCGAATTGGCGCTCGGCCAGCCTATTACCGCGATCTAGTGGTCCGGCGCGCCCGAGACTTATCCGTCACCGAACGGCACGGTTGAGCGCGCTGATCACGGCCTGCAGCGAGGCGTTGACGATGTTCGCGTCGATGCCGACGCCGAACACTGGTTTGGCCGTGCCGATCTGCAGTTCGACATAGGCGGCCGCCTCGGCCTGCGCGCCGGCGCCCACCGCGTGTTCGCTGTAATCCACCAGCCGAATGTCGAGGCTCCGATCCTTGCGCAAGGCATCGACAAAACCGTCGATCGGCCCGCGCCCACGCCCTTCGATGGTACGCGTAGCGCCGTTCTCCTCGATGCTCGCTGTCACGTGCTGGATCTCGCTTGCATGCGCATCGGGCCGCGCGCGATGGCTGGCGAAGCGATAGCATCCGTTGCCCGGCAGGTATTCGTGCGTGAAGGCCTGCCAGATGTCGCCGGACTGCAATTCGTTCCCGCTCTCGTCGGCGATGCGTTGCACAACCTGGCTGAAATCGATCTGCAGGCGGCGGGGCAGACGCAATCCGTGGTCCTGTTCCAGGATATAGGAGATGCCGCCTTTGCCCGACTGACTGTTGATGCGGATGACGGCATCGTAGGAACGGCCGATATCGGCGGGATCGATCGGCAGGTACGGCACGGCCCACAGGCCGCTGTTGCTTTTCGCCTGCGCGGCCAAGCCTTTCTTGATGGCGTCCTGGTGCGAGCCTGAGAACGCGGTAAAGACCAGTTCGCCCGCGTAGGGATGGCGCGGGTGTACCGGCAGGCGGTTGCAATATTCGTAAGTCCGCACGATCTCGTTGATGTCGCGGATGTCGAGTTTCGGATCGACGCCCTGGGTCATCATGTTCAGTGCGACATTGACCAGATCCAGATTGCCGGTGCGCTCGCCGTTGCCCAGCAAGGTGCCTTCGATCCGGTCCGCGCCCGCCATCACGGCCAGTTCGGCTGCCGCCACTCCGGTGCCGCGATCGTTGTGCGGATGCACCGAGATCACAATCGCGTCGCGGTTCTTCACGTGACGGGCGAACCATTCGATCTGGTCGGCATAAATGTTGGGCGTCGCCATCTCGACCGTCGACGGCAGATTGATAATCATCTTGTGCGCGGGCGTCGGCTGCCAGGCATCCATGACCGCTTCGCAGATCTCGACGGCGTAATCCAATTCGGTGCCGGTGAAGCTTTCCGGCGAATATTCCAGGATGATCTCCGTTTCCGGCACCGTCGGAACCAATTCCTTGATCAATTTCACGCCGTTGACCGCGATGGCGGTGATGCCCGCCTTGTCGAGGCCGAACACGACCTGACGCTGCAGGGTCGAGGTCGAATTGTAGATATGCATGATCGCGCGCTTGGCGCCGCGGATGGCATCGAAGCTCCGCCGGATCAGATCTTCGCGTGCCTGGGTCAGGATCTGGATAGTGACATCGTCCGGGATCATGTCCTTTTCGATGATCTCGCGCACGAAGTCGAAGTCGGTCTGGGACGCCGACGGAAAACCGACCTCGATCTCCTTGAAGCCCATGCGCACCAGCAGATCGAACATCCGGCGTTTGCGTTCGGGCCCCATGGGATCGATCAGCGCTTGATTGCCGTCGCGCAGATCGACGCTGCACCAGATGGGCGCTTGCGTGATCGTGCGGGACGGCCAGCGTCGATCCGGCAGATCGATGGGGGCGAAGGGTTGGTATTTATGAGTGGGCATGGTGGTCATTGTATCTCTCCGGATGCGCGGGGATGGGCTTCGGCCATCAACCCCGCGGGCTGAATACGAACGGGCGGCGATTTACGACCGTCGAATGCCTAGCCAGCGCGACGGTCGCCGCTAAGTCGCAGGAGGCGGAGAGAACCGGTGTGCGATGGATGAATCCCGGCAATGATCACGCGCATCGACGGCGCGATCGGACGGGAGAAGGGATTGGAAATGACGACGAACATGAAACAACCAGATGCAAGAGAAACGAGAACGGCAAACACCCCGGCATCCGATGGATGCCGGGCCTTAAAGTCGAAGGCCGATCTGTCGCTCGCTGGTATGGTTCGTCATAGCGCCGAACATAGGTAGGGCGCGCGCGGACGTCAATATGGCGTAGTCGCTGTCCTTTTTTCGATTCGCCGCCTGCTCCGGTTGTGTGAGCTTGTATGGGAACAATAATCGCAGGCAAAGCGGCCCCGGCGGAGAAGGCCTGGGCGGGCCGAGTCCGCGTGTTATATAGTGCCCCATGTCCGATCCGTTTGATTTGACCGACGATCCCGCGCCGGTGGCGGGCCCCATGCCCGAACCGCCCTATTTCGCGGGGCTCAATTCAGCTCAGCGTGAAGCGGTGGAGGCGACCGAAGGCCCCGTCCTGGTGCTTGCGGGTGCCGGCACCGGCAAGACCCGCGTGCTCACCACGCGGCTCGCGCACATCCTGGTGACCGGCCGCGCGCGTCCGTGGGAGATGATGGCCGTCACTTTCACCAACAAGGCCGCGCGCGAGATGCGCGAGCGGGTCGGCGCCCTGGTCGGCGGGCCGGTCGAAGGATGGTGGCTCGGCACGTTCCACGCACTCGGTGCGCGCATGTTGCGCCAGCACGCCGAGGCGGTCGGCCTCAAATCCAATTTCACCATCCTCGACGCCGACGATCAGTTGCGGCTGATCAAGCAGCTCATGGACGGGCGCACGTTGGACGACAAGAAATGGCCCTCGCGAGCCATCCTGGGTGTGATCCAGCGCTGGAAGGATCGCGGCCTGACGCCGGAAAAGGTGACACTGGAAGAAGGCGGCGATGCCGCGGGCGGCATCATCCTCGCGCTCTACAAGGATTATCAGGAACGCCTGCGCACCTTGAACGCCGCCGATTTCGGCGATCTGCTGCTGCATTGCTTGACCATGTTCACCAAACATCCGGAAATCCTCGCGGGCTTCCAGCGCAAGTTCCGTTACCTGTTGGTGGATGAATATCAGGATACCAACGTCGCCCAATATCTGTGGCTGAGATTGTTAGCGCAGCAGAGTCGCAACATCTGCTGCGTCGGTGACGACGACCAATCGATCTATTCGTGGCGCGGCGCCGAGGTCGGCAACATCCTGCGTTTCGAGAAGGATTTCCCCGGCGCCAAGATCGTCCGCCTCGAACAGAACTACCGTTCGACGCCGCATATCCTGGCCGCTGCCTCCGGCCTGATCGCCCACAATGAAGGCCGCCTCGGCAAGACGCTGTGGACCGGCGTTGGCGAGGGCCGCAAGGTCGTCATCGAAGGTGTGTGGGACGGCGAAGAAGAAGCGCGCATGGTCGGTGACGAGATCGAGGCGCGCCAGGCACGCGGCGAATCCCTCGATCAGATCGCGGTGCTGGTGCGCGCGGGCTTTCAGACGCGCGAATTCGAAGAACGCCTGATCACGCTCGGTATCCCTTATCGCGTCGTGGGTGGTCCGCGTTTCTATGAACGTCAGGAAATCCGCGACGCCATCGCCTATCTGCGCGTCATCGTCTCTCCCGATGATGATCTGGCGTTTGAGCGCATCGTCAATGTGCCCAAGCGTGGTCTGGGTGAGGCAAGCCTGCAATCGCTGCACAAATTGGCACGCGCACAGCAGGTCTCGTTGTTCGAGGCCGCGCGCCTGATCATCGAGACGGACGAATTGAAGCCGAAGCCGCGCGGTGCGCTCAAAACGCTGATCGACAGTTTCGATCGCTGGCGTGCCAATCTTGCGCACCTGCCGGCGGGCGATCTTGCCGAACTGGTGCTGGACGAATCCGGCTATACCGAGATGTGGCAGCGCGATCGCACGCCCGAAGCACCGGGCCGGCTCGACAACCTCAAGGAACTCGTGGCCGGGCTCGACGAATTCGAGAATCTGCAAGGCTTCCTCGAACATGTCAGCCTTGTGATGGACAACGAGCAGAACGAGACCGATGCCAAGGTCAGTCTCATGACGCTGCATTCCGCCAAGGGGCTGGAATTCGATACGGTCTTCCTGCCCGGCTGGGAGGAAGGCCTGTTCCCGCATCAGCGCAGCCTCGACGAGGAAGGCCTGAAGGGGTTGGAGGAGGAGCGGCGCCTCGCTTATGTTGGGCTTACGCGCGCGCGTCACGAGGCACGGGTGTCATACGTGGCAAACCGCCGCGTCTACAATCAGTGGCAGAATGCGCTGCCGTCGCGCTTCATTTCCGAATTGCCGAACGCGCATGTCGAACGTTCCGCTTCGCGTGGACTTGGTGCCCAGCCCGGCTATCAGGCGCCGTCGGCGCGCAGCCTGGCCGAGATGGCCACCGCCTTCACCCAGAATTATGGGCGTGGGGCTCGCCGCGACGGCGTGGTCATCGATGGCGAAGCTTGGCTGGTGCCGGATTCAGGCACGCAGGGCCGCTTCACCGAGGGATCACGCGTGTTCCATCAGAAATTCGGCTACGGCCGCGTGCTCGCGACCGAGGGAAACAAGCTCGAAGTCGCCTTCGACAAGGCCGGCACCAAACGCGTGATCGACAGCTTCGTCGAACCCGCCTGAACCCGTCCCTCCTTGCAGCTGTTTATTGGGCCGCGCGGCGCATCGGCGCATGCGTGAAGACGCGGGCGAAGATCGTATCCACGTTCTTGGTGTGGTAGCCGAGATCGAAGACCTCGTCCAACTCGGCCTTGCTCATCGCCTTGGTGACCTGCGGGTCGGCATCAAGCAGCGAGCGGAAATCGGCGCCTTCCATCCAGACCTTCATCGCGTTGGATTGTACGATCTTATAGGCGTCCTCGCGGCTGACGCCGGCCTGGGTCAATGCCAGCAGGACACGGCCTGAAAAGACCAGCCCACCCAGCTTGTTGAGGTTGGCGAGCATCTGTTCGGGATAGACGAGCAGCTTCTCGATGACGCCGGCGAGGCGATTGAGTGCGAAATCGAGCGTCACGGTGGCATCGGGCGCGATCATGCGTTCGACCGATGAATGAGAGATGTCGCGCTCGTGCCACAGCGCCACGTTTTCCAGCGCGGGCACCACGGCCGCGCGCACGGTACGCGCGAGGCCGGTCAGGTTCTCGGTCAGGACCGGATTGCGCTTATGCGGCATGGCGGACGAGCCCTTTTGCCCGGCCGAGAAGAATTCCTCGGCCTCGCGCACCTCGGTGCGCTGCAGATGGCGGATCTCGGTGGCCAGCCGTTCGACGCTGGCCGCGATCACCGCGAGTGTCGCGAAGAACATCGCGTGGCGGTCGCGCGGGATGACCTGGGTGGAGACCGGCTCAGGAGTCAGGCCCAGTTTCTCGGCGACGTAGACTTCGACCGATGGATCGATGTTGGCGAAGGTGCCGACCGCGCCGGAAATGGCGCAGGTGGCAATCTCGGCGCGCGCATTGACGAGACGCGTGCGGGCACGCTGGAATTCCGCATGATGGCCGGCGAGCTTGATCCCGAACGTCGTCGGCTCGGCATGGATGCCGTGACTGCGCCCGATGCAGGGCGTGTCCTTGAACTCGAAGGCGCGCTTTTCCAGCGCGGCCAATACGCGATCGAGATCGGCAAGCAGGATATCGGCGGCTTGCGTAAGTTGCACCGCGAAACAGGTATCGAGCACGTCCGACGATGTCATGCCCTGATGCACGAAACGCGCTGCTTCGCCTACCTGCTCGGCAAGCTCGGTGGTGAAGGCGATGACGTCGTGCTTGGTCTCGGCCTCGATGGCATCGATGCGGTCGATGCGGGCCTGCGTGTAGGGTTTGGTGCCCTTGGCCCAGATTTCGGCAGCGGCGTCTTTGGGGATGACGCCGAGCGCGGCCTGAGCGTCGCAGGCGTGGGCCTCGATCTCGAACCAAATCCGAAATCGGTTTGCGGCCTCCCAAATGGAGGCCATTTCCGGGCGGGAATAACGTGGGATCATGATGGCCGTCCTATATCACGCGCGGAGGGGGATTTTAAGCCCGAACTCGGATCGGAATCGGCCTAAATCGGTGCCCGATCAACCTTCAGGTTTGGTCTTATCGAAATACGGGCAGGCCGCGCGGAACGCATCCAGCCAGCCGATCAGGGCGGGGTACTTCGCGCGCCAATCAACCTGTTTGCGCAAATCGAGATAACCGAGCGCGCAGGCGAGCCCAATATTGCCGACATTGATCGACGAGGTCGCCGGCAGATTGGCGGCAAGCTCGGCAAGTGCGCGTTCGATCTTGCCGCGCTGCAGATTGAGCCAGCCCTCGTGCGGCGTCTGATCCGGTCGATAGCGCGATTCGTAAACGACCAGGAGAGAGGCATCCATGATGCCATCGGCCAGCGCGGCGGTCGTAAGGGCGGCAAATCGGGCGTCGGTTTCCTTGGGGATGATCTTTCCGCCGCCGGCAAGCATGTCGAAATATTCGAGGATGACGCGGCTGTCGTAGATCGACGTACCGTTTTCCAGCACCAAAGTCGGGATCTTGGCGAGCGGGTTCTGCTGTCTGATCGGATCCTTGGGGTCGGAGCTGTTGAGGATATGGGTCTCGATCTTGTCCGCGAGGCCGAGGACATAAGAGGCGATTTTTACCTTGCGGGAAAACGGCGAGGCGGGCGCGGAACGAAGGATCATCGGCATATATGTTTCCCCTGATGGATACGCGATCGGATGTGACCTCGTATCATCCACAGCCGGGATAATCACGCAGATCGTGCCTTCTTGGCCCGCGGCGCCGCTTATCCGGTCAAAATCGATTTCAGTGCCTCGCGCTCTCCGATGATGAAGTCGAAGAACGCCGCGATGCGGGGGGCGCGCCGCAAGTCGGGATGTGCCAATAACCGCCAGCTTCTGGCAAGTTCCGGGATCGGGCCGAGCACGCGCGCCAGTCCGGGCTCGTTATCGGCGATCGCTGTCGGCAGCGGTCCGATCCCGACGCCCGATTTCACCGCGTAAAGGAGACCGAGAACGCTGTTGTTACGTGCTGCGATTTTGGCGCCGGGTGCTGTCTCTCTGAGCCATTTGGCGACCCGATGGTTACTCATCGTTTCATCCAGGCACACCAGGGGATGGCGCGCGAGGTCCTCGACCCGCTCCGGCTTGCCATGGCGCTCGACATACTCGTGGCTGGCATAGACCGCCCAGATCGAGTCCGCGATCTTGCGGCCGACGAGTTCGTCGTCGGTGTCGCCTGACCGGAACGCAACGTCGGCTTCGCCCTTCGCCAGATCGAGATAGCGGTCACTCATTACAAACTCGACGCGCAAGTTGGGATGGTGGGTGTGGAAGCGTTCGATCAGCGGTGTCATCCGCTGCACGATCGGTTCGGGGCAGGTCACCCGAATGACGCCACTGCTGTCGCGGCCCGTGTCGGTCACATGGCGTTCGAATTCCTCAACCGAAGCTTCGATGCGCTCGGCATAGGGCCGCAGTTCCTGGCCGAAGTCCGTCAGGCGATAGCCGCCGGCCGTGCGCGTGACCAGCTTGCGCCCGATGCGCTTTTCCAGTTCTGAAAGCCGCCGCTGCACCGTCGACTGGCTGGTGCGGAGCACTTTCGCCGCTGCGATCGTGCTGCCATGACGGGCGACTGCCAGAAAATATCTGAGGTCGTTCCAATCGAACATCGCGGCATTATGCAATTCTGCGGCCCCCTGCCGCAATCTTGTGGCTCCTCCCAATGGCGCCGGGCCCCGTAGGATGCCGGGCAGGAATTGATGCGACAGGGAGAGATCCGATGCGCACTTTGATCAGCTTGATGAGTGTCAGTTTCGTCATTGTGGGGTCAGTCTTCAGCGCTGCCGCAGAGGAAAGCGGCATTGCCAAACCCAACATCATCCACCGCGAGATTGTTGCCGGTATGCCGCGTGGCGAGCTCCAGGAGGTGCGCGTGATCACCGCCAGCTTCAAACCTGGCGACAAGACCGTCTTCCATACGCACCGGTTCCCCGTCGCAGTCTACGTGCTCGAAGGGGCCTTTACGCTGGAAATGGAAGACCGCGCTCCGGTTACGGTCAAAGCGGGCGAGGCATTTGTAGAGCCGCTCAATGTCAAAATGACGGGTCACAACCGCAGCGCCGCCGAGCCGTTGAAGGTGGTGGTCTTCTACGTTAGCGATCCTGAAACACCGTTCCTTGATCTCACCCATTGAAAGGAGCGCCATTATGAATACGCAAGCTTTCGACTCGGACGGTTTCAAAGTCGCCATGCGCGAACAATGGGATCAAAGCGCGCAAGGCTGGCATGGTGAAAGCCAGAAGATCCGTAGCTGGCTGACTGAGGCGACGAATGCCATGATCGAGATGGCGGGCGTCCGCCCCGGTCTGCGCGTGCTCGACGTTGCTGCCGGTGCGGGCGATCAGACGCTCGATATCGCGAAGCGAGTCGGGCCGGCCGGCTATGTGCTCGCGACCGACCTGTCTCCCTGCATCCTTGAATTCTGCAAAGAGAGCGCCCAGAAGGCCGGTTATGCCAATGTGGAGACGCTCGCCGTTGATGGCGAAACGCTGCAGGTCGAACAGGCAAGCTTCGATGCGGCCGTCTGCCGGCTTGGCCTGATGTTCTTTCCCGATCCGGGCAGGGGATTGCGTGCAATTTTCAGCGCGCTCAAACCGGGCGGCATGTTTTGCAGCATGGTGTTTTCGACGCCCGATAAAAATCCCAGCGTTGCGATACTCGTTTCAACGGCGCTCAAACACGCCGGCTTGGCGCCACGCGATCCTTATCAGCCGGGTGGCCTGTTCAGTCTCGGTAAACCGGGCCTGAGTGATGAACTGTTCCGGCAGGCCGGGTTTGTGCAGGTGGCGACAACCCGGGTTGAGGCGCCTTTCAGGCTGCCTTCGGTGCATGACTATCTTGATTTTGTCCGGCGGTCGGCAAGCCCGATCCTGCAGATTTTGGATGGGCTCGACCAAGCCACGAAAGATACGGCTTGGGCCGACATCGAGGGCAAGCTGAGTGCGTTCAACACGCGCGGTGGTTGGGAAGGTCCGAACGAGCTTCTGCTGACCGTCGGGCACCGGCCGGCCTTGAGAACTTCCTGAAGGTTGCCGGGTGCGCGGAAACTCGCCTCATCGCGTGGTGATCGCATCCAGTTTGGTGATCGCATCCAGTTGCGCCATCGCGTCGTCCGGCAGATCGAGATCGGCCGCAGCAAGATTCTCGCGCAAGTGGGCTCTCGACGATGTGCCCGGGATGAGCAGGATGTTGGGTGCACGGCGGAACAACCAAGCGAGCGCGACCTGCCGTGATGTCGCACCAAGACGTTTGGCGATGCTCTCCAGAACGGATGATTGCAGTGGATGGACTCCGCCGAGCGGGAAGAACGACACATAGGCGATACCGTCACGGTTGAGATCGTCGATCAGCGCATCGTCCGCTCTGTTGGCGACATTGTATTCGTTCTGCACGCAGACGATCTCGCAAATCTTGCGACCTTCGGCGATCTGCTTCGCCGTTGCGTTGCTGAGTCCGATGTGGCGGATGAGCCCCTTACGCTGGAGTTCGGCGAGCGGTGTCAGCAGCGGTTCGACCGAGCCCTCCGCGGGGCCGTGCATGCTGAACATGCAGCGCAGATTGACGACCTCGATGGCGTCGAGACCGAGATTGCGCAAATTGTCGTGGACGGCCTTGGTGAGTTCGACGGGCGAGAATGCCGGAAGCCACGCGCCCTTATCGTCACGCCGCGCGCCGATCTTGGTGGCGATGACCAGATTGTCCGGATAGGGATGCAGCGCTTCGCGGATCAACTGGTTCGTAATGTGTGGTCCATAGAAGTCGCTCGTGTCGATATGATTCACGCCGAGCTCCACGGCGTCACGCAGGACGGCGATCGCTGCGGCGCGATCCTTGGGCGGCCCGAAGACATGCGGCCCGGCTAGCTGCATGGCGCCATAACCCAGCCGCCGCACGTTGCGGTCGCCGAGCGTGAAGGTCTGGGTTTGTGCGTTGTTCGTCATGGCAATCTCCTTGCGGGTACGATGCCCAAGCTGGACATCTGCGTGCGTTGGAGTTCTATATGTTCGGACGAACTATCATGGTAAATAAGTGATCTTATACAGGTATAATTGCTAACAGGTTGCCTATGCCACATTCTAGCGACAACCGACTGGGCACATATCTGAGGGATCGGCGGACCAAACTCGATCCGGCGGCGATGGGCTTCTCGCTGGCGCGCCGGCGCACGCCTGGCTTGCGCCGCGAGGAGGTGGCCCAGCGCGCCAATGTGAGCCCGACCTGGTACACATGGCTCGAACAGGGGCGCGGCGGTGCGCCGTCGGCCGACGTGCTCGATCGGATCGCGCGCGCATTGATGCTGACCGACGTTGAGCGCGAACATCTTTTTCTGCTGGGATTGGGCCGACAGCCGGACGTCCGATACCATGCCGCGCCGGGTGTCACGCCGCGGCTTCAGCGCGTACTCGATGCGCTCGAGTTCAGCCCCGCTTATGTAAAGACTTCGACATGGGACATCGTCGCGTGGAACCGCGCAGCGTCAGTAATATTGGGCGATTTCGGCGCTCTTCCGGTCGAACAACGCAATGGTCTGCGCCGCATGTTCACCAATCCGGAGCTTCGCGAAGTCTGGCCGAATTGGGAAAGCGACGCGCGCTTTGCACTCTCGGTCTTTCGCGTGGATATCGCGCGCGCCGGTGCGGAGAAAAATGTCGAAGCCCTGATCGATGAGCTCTCGCGAAAGAGCCCTGACTTCGCGGCGATGTGGCGCGAGAACGATGTTCCCAGCACTTTCGGCGAAGGCCTGACCTTCGAACGCCCTTCGCCAGCCGGGATACTCTCGCTTGAATATTCGACCTTTGCCGTCGAAGGACGATCCGATCTTCGTATGGTAATCTACAATCCGGCGACGCCGGTGGACGCCGAACGGATGAGATCGCTGCTGACGCTCGCACGTCCTTGAGGTGTCCGAGCGAGTGGAAGCTTGCCATTGCGCGCCGAGATGATGACGCGATCGCGCCGTCGCGCCGGCCCGACTGGCATGCAGCCTGTCTTTGACCTATGGTTATAGGGGTATCGAACGGGGAGGGGGCGGTGACAGCCGAGGATACGAATCGCGTTCCCCACACGGTTTTCACGGTTGACGACTTGCCGATCGCGCGTCGCTACGACGTCTGGCGGGAAAGCATGGCCTGCATCTTCGATGTGGACCGCTCGCGTACGCTCCGTCAGGACGACGTGTTCCGTGCGACAGTGGATTCGCATCTGATCGGCCCGATCATGCTGGCGCGTACGGCGACCCGCGGGCAGGTTTGGCGGCGGTCGCCGTCTACCATCGCGCGCGACGGCATGGATCACTACATGATCCAGCTTTACGAAGAGGGAAGTCAGGATGTGTCCTGGTCCGGCGGCTCGGCGGAAACGTGCACCGGCGGATTGATGGTGTACGATCTCGCGCAGGAGATGAGCGCCCGCACGGCGGACTTCACGAACCTTTCGCTGATCATACCACGATCGCTGCTCGAGCCCGCGCTACGCCAGCCCGACGATCAGCATATGCGCGCATTGCACGATACCAAACCGCTCGTGGCGGTACTGCGCGACCACATGCGATCGCTGAAGGTTTGTGCTGATCGGCTTTCCTGGCGGGAAGCCATGGATCTGGCACCGGTCACGATCGGACTTCTCAGCGCTTGCCTCAATGCGTCGATCCGCGACACGCCCGGTGCCGCAGAGGCGACGGAACGGGTGCTCCTGTCGTCCCTCAAGCGCGAGATCGAAAATCGCCTCGGCGATCCTTGTTTGACCCCGGAGGAGCTTTGCAGGCGGTTCGGCCTGTCCCGCACCAGGCTCTATCGCCTGTTCGAAGCACGCGGTGGCGTGTCGCGCTATATCCGCGAGCGGCGCCTCCGGGCCGCCTTTCTCGCTCTTGTCGATCCGGAACGCAAAAACGGGCCGATCGGGAACATTGCCCGTGATTGCGGCTTCGCGAGCGACAGTGACTTCAGCCGCGCGTTCCGTATCCGGTTCGGAATGTCGCCCCGTGCGGCGCGGCACGAACGGGCATCCTCCGGAATGGATGCATCGAGGGGACCGGACTTCGGCCCCGACCGCCGCTGGGAACATTGGCTGCACGATCTCGTCGCCTGAGCGGGACGCTCGGACAAAACGGCGGGATTCTCAGCACAATCGGCCTTCGGTCGGCCGGTATCCGTTGGTGATCACGCCGGTTCCGGGTATTTCCGCCTCGTTAAGCAAGCAACGGTATTCGACGCGGCGGAATGACTTCCTGCATTGTCCTTATGATTGTTCTCGCGATCTCGCTGCTGGTCGCCTTCAGCATGCTTCCTGTGCTCGGGCACTTGGCGGCCGGATCGCATCGTTTGGAGCGCAAAGCTAATATCGATGCCGCGGCGGACGATCGAACCGAATGCTGAGTGCTCGTTCAAATCAGTCCCAACGTCCGGAAGCTCGCTTCACTACGTGCTGAGATGATGACGTGATCATGCAGCGCGATGCCGATCCTCTCGCAGGCTTCCTTCACAAGGTGTGTCATCTCGATATCGCCGCGTGACGGCGTTGTGTCGCCCGAGGGATGGTTGTGGACCATGATGATCGCGCTGGCGTTCAGTTCGAGCGCGCGTTTCACCACCTCGCGCGGATAGACGGCGGTCTGGTCGACCGTACCGCGCTGCTGCGCTTCGTCCAGGATCAGTGCGTTCTTGCGGTCGAGGAAAAAGACGCGGAACTGCTCGACCGGTTCACGGCCCATGCTGGCGCGGCAATAATCGATGAGCTGCTGCCATGAGGTGATGACGTCGCGCTGCGTCAATTCGTGGCGCGCCAGGCGCACGGCGGCATCGCGCACGATCTTGAGCGTCGCCAACACGCCGTCGCCGACACCCTCGACCGATTTCAGATCGTCGGCCGACGCGCTGATCACATTGGCGTAGGAACCGAAGCGCGCCATCAGACGCTTGGCGAGCGGCTTGGTATCGGCGCGCGGGATCGCGCCGAACAGCAGCAATTCCAGCATCTCGTAATCGGGAAGGGCGTCCGCACCGCCGGTGAGGAAACGGTCCCGCAGGCGTTGGCGATGGCCGCGATGATCCGTTTCGTCGTTCAAGTGCGCGCTTCAGGCCGCGACAGCGCCGGTTTTGTAGGGCGGTTTGTGCAATCCGGCGGGCGAAATGGTGAAGATCTCGCAGCCGTCCTCGGTCACGCCGATGGTATGCTCGAACTGCGCGGACAAGGAGCGATCCTTGGTCACCGCGGTCCAGCCGTCGGCCAGGATCTTCACCTCGGGGCGGCCGATATTGATCATCGGCTCGACGGTGAAGAACATGCCGGCGCGCAGCACTGGCCCTTCGCCCGGGCGGCCGAAATGCAGGATGTTGGGTGCATCGTGGAAGATGCGGCCCACGCCGTGGCCGCAGAAATCGCGCACGACCGAATAGCGGAACGGGCGCACGAAGCTTTCGATCGCGTGCCCGATATCGCCTACCGTGGCGCCCGGCTTGATCACCTCGATACCGCGCATCATGGCCTCGTAGGTCACGTCGATCAGGCGTTCGGCTTTCACGCCGACTTCGCCCACCGGATACATGCGCGATGAATCGCCATGCCAGCCGTCGACCACGGGGGTAACGTCGATATTCACCACGTCGCCCTCGCTCAGCACCTTGTCGCCCGGGATACCGTGGCAGACCACATGGTTGACCGAGGTGCAGATGGATTTCGGAAAGCCGCGATAATTGAGCGGTGCCGAACGCGCACCACGCTCGGCGACGAATTCGGCGCAGAGCCGGTCGAGTTCGTCTGTCGTCACACCCGGCACGACATAGGGCGTGATGAAATCGAGTGTCTCGGCGGCAAGCTTGCCGGCCTTTCGCATTGCCGCGAAGTCTGCCGCGCCGTGAATCTTGATGGATCTGGTTTCAGCGTCCACTGGGAGTGCCTTTGGCCTCGAATTGCGCCTGATAATTATTCCATATAGGCCATGGGAGGACGAGCTTCAAATTCCCGTGATGGCAGAAAATTGCATCGGCTGTGCAACCTTGATTTCCTTGGCGGTTACTCGGCAGCTGTAGGCCAGGACTTCGACGCCCGCGCGCTGCGCTTTGACCAGACCCTTGGCGTAGGCCGGATCGATATCATGGGCGGCAGAGAAACTGGTGCAGTCGCTGCGCTGGGCGAGATAGAGCATGACGGCACGGTTGCCGAGCGCCACCTGATCGATCAATTCGTCCAGATGTTTGGCGCCGCGCGAGGTCACCGAATCCGGAAACTCCGCGAAGCCGCGCCCGCGCACCAGAGTGACGTTTTTCACCTCGACGAAGCAGGGCGGCCGCGCAGGCGATTCCAGCAACAAATCGATGCGTGAATTCCTGCCGTATTTCACCTCGCGCCGGATCGTCGCGTAGTCCTGCAATTCCACGATCGTGCCGTCGGCGATGGCTTCGGCGGCCAGTTTGTTCGGATGCATCGTATTGATGCCGACGAGCGAGCGTCCGACGCGGATCAATTCCCAACTGAACTGCAGCTTACGGTCGGGGTTGGCGGCGGGCGAGACCCAGACCTCCGATCCCGGCTCGCATACCGTCAACATGGAGCCGGAATTGGCGCAATGCGCCACCACCTCGCGCCGACCATCGGGAAGGGGGGCTTCCAGCAGCACGTCGGCGAGGAAACGTTTGTAGCGTTTGATCAGCGTGCCGCGGATAAGGGGAGCGGGGAATTTCATGGCGCGTCAGCCTATCAGCGCCCGAAGGCGACGTTCAACGGCGCCCACCCGGTGAGCGTGACGATCTCGAACGTCGCGGGCACGCGGCCGGTCCCGTCGCCGAAGCGTTCCTCGTAGACTGAAAGTGCCCGCAGGAACGTGGCGCGCCGGGTGAAGGACTTACGCCGGTGGACATGCGCGTTGGCTTCGCCCATGCCTTTCAGATCGCGGACCAGTTTGAGCGGCGATTCATAGGACACCGTCAGTGTTTCGGTGACGGCGACAGGCAGCTTGAATCCAGCGCGCGCGAGCAGATCGCCCGCGTCGCGCACATCGGCGAAGGGCGAAACGCGCGGGCCCGCGCCGCCTTCGATCTCGTCCTCGGCGACCAGGAAAGCTTCGCGCAATTCCTTGAGCGTCGCGCCGCCGAACATGGCGGCGAGGAACAGCCCGTCTGGCTTGAGTGCGCGTCGCGCCTGGATCAGGGCGCCCGGCAGGTCGTTCACCCAATGCAGCGTGAGGCACGACATGATCAGATCGAGCGCGCCGTCGGCGACCGGCAGGAATTCCTCATCCGCAACCAGGCGCAGGCCGGGCGCGCGTTCGACCATGGCCAGCGCATTGTCGGCCGACAGCAGGGTTTCGATGTCGGGGCGTTGGGCAAGGCGGCGAGCCAGCGCGCCGGTGTGGCCGCCGAGGTCGAGTGCTCTGGGGAAACGCCGGGTCGCGTCGCCCAACCGCTCCATCAGGTCGTCGGCGACGTTTTCGACCAGGAAGTCGAATCCCGCGAAGCCGGCCGCCACGCGGTCGCGGTTCCGCCGGACCGCTCTGCGGTCTATGATCAGGGGGGTAACAGCCATGCGCGCGATGTGTAGCAAACCGCGCACCTAAATAGGAGCCGTTTTGGCACTCGCCGCGCCGAACCTTGCCGAGATCGCGCGTTTCGCCAGCCGTGCGCTCGATATCCTGTTTCCGCCGTGCTGCCTGAAATGCGGCGCGGAACTGGAGGCGAGCGGCGCGTTGTGCGCCGTCTGCTGGCCTCAGGTACGCTTCATTTCGGCCCCGTATTGCGCCTGCTGCGGCTTGCCGTTTGCCTTCGATGTCGGCGCGGGCGCGTTGTGCGGCGGTTGCGTGCAATCGCCACCTCTGTTCGATCGGGCACGTGCCGTGTTCGTCTATGATGATGTCTCACGCGATCTGGTGTTGAGTTTCAAGCATGCCGATGCGACCGAGGCCGCGCCCGGTTACGGCAAGTGGCTGGCGCGCGCCGGCGCCGAGTTGCTCGTTGACGCCGATCTGCTGATGCCGGTCCCGCTGCACCGCCGCCGCTTGTTCTCCCGCCGCTACAACCAGGCGGCCCTTCTGGTTCATGCCCTGGCCAAGGAAACCGCCAAAGACAACAGATGCGTGGCTGCGCCCGATGCCCTGATCCGCGTGAAAAGGACCCAGCCTCATATCGATATGGGCCGCACTGAGCGCCAGCGGAACGTGGCCGGCGCCTTCGCGGTCCATCCACGATGGGCGGCGGCACTTCCCGGCGCCCGTGTGGTTTTGGTCGACGACGTGCTCACGACCGGGGCGACCGTTTCGTCCTGCGCCAGGGTGCTTAAGGCAGCAGGTGCGGCGCGGGTCGATGTGTTGACGCTGTCGCGCGTGATGTCTGGAAGCTGATGGGCCTCTGGCCTATATTTCCAGGATGGCAAATATCGAAATCTATACACGATCCTGGTGCGGCTTCTGTGCGCGCGCCAAGAAACTCCTCGCTTCCAAGGGCGCGGACTTCACCGAAATCGATCTCGATGTCGAAAACCGCACGGCCGAGATGATCCAGCGCGCCAACGGCGGGCGCACGGTCCCGCAGATCTTCATCGACGGCAAACATGTCGGCGGCTGCGACGATCTTTACGCGCTCGATGCGGCCGGCAAGCTCGATCCTCTGCTTAGGGGCGCAGCCTGATATGACCTTCACCGCCGCCAAATTCACGACAGCCTGTGTTCAGCTCAATTCCAAACGCACCTTGGCGGAGAACCTGCCGACGATCCGTGAATTGATCCTGGAGGCGGCGGCGCGCGGTGCACACTTCATCACGCTGCCTGAATGTTCGGGCGCGATGGAACCGGTCGCGGAACGTACGCGCGCCAACACGCCGACCGAGGACAAGCACGAAGGCATCCCCATGGTCGCCGGCCTCGCGCGTGACAAGGGCGTATGGATCCTGGTCGGCTCCTTCGCGATCAAATTGCCGCCAAAGAACAACGAACCCGGCAAGATCGCCAATCGCTCCTATCTGTTCGATCCCAAGGGCGCGGTCGTCGCGACCTACGACAAGATCCACATGTTCGACGTCGATATCGGCGACGGGCAGACCTATCGTGAATCCGCAACTTACGAGCCGGGTGCGTGCGGTGTGGTCGCCGACTTGCCGTGGGGGCGCTTGGGCCTTTCCATCTGTTACGACGTGCGCTTCGCTTACCTCTATCGGGCACTTGCCCATGCGGGCGCTCAGTTCATCACCGTGCCCGCCGCTTTCACCAAGGTGTCGGGCGAGGCGCATTGGCACGTGTTGCAACGCGCGCGCGCCATCGAAACCGGCTGTTACGTGATCGCGCCTGCGCAATGCGGCACGCACGCGGAGGGCCGCCAGACCTTCGGCCATTCGCTGATCGTCGATCCGTGGGGTACGGTACTGGCCGATGGCGGTGAGGATGTCGGCGTGATCACCGCCGAGATTGATCCGGCGGCCGTCGCGGAAGCGCGCCGCAAGATTCCGGCGCTTTCCCACGACCGCGACATCCGCATCGTTACGCCGTCAATCAAACGGGAAGGGGAAGAGGCTCTTCGCCAGAGCGCGTGATGGCGCGCTTGACCGCGCACATGCGCTGGATGACGGCGGTGCCCACATCGCCGGATTCGAACGCCACGACTTCCAGGTCCTTGAAGGCCTCCAGCAATTCGTTCGGCTTCAACAGGAAATCCGGATTGGTCGGCTTGCCGTATTTTTCGTTGCCGACGGCGAAGGTTCGATAGATCAGCACGCCGCCCGGATTGAGGCTTTGCCCCAGGATGGGCAGCAGCGGGCGGTGCAGGTAGTTCACGACCACGATGGCATCGAACATGCGCCCGGCGAGCGGCCAGGGACCAGTCTCGATATCGGCCTCGATCAGTTCCAAACCCTTGTGCCGTTTCAGGCTGTCCATGGCACCGACCGAGCGGTCGATGGCGATGACCGGGTGGTCGGCCTCCAGGAACAGCTTGGTGTGACGTCCATTGCCGCAGGCGACGTCCAGCACGCTGCCGCCCGTATAGACCAGGGGCGCGAAACGGCTGACCCAGGTATCCGGATGCGGGGTCAGGAGGGATTGCACAACATGGCTCATGTGATTAGGTACAGTTTCCGTTTATTCATAAATCGACCGACAAGATAGCGCCAACCCATACAGTCCCGGCATAGAGCTGCCTAAATCAATCCCATGATCCTGTATCACCTTCAATGCGAATGCGGGCATGATTTCGATGCCTGGTTCCGCGACAGTGCGACCTACGACCGTCAGGAAAAGCGCGGCCAGGTGAGCTGCCCGGCATGCCAGTCCTCACGGGTGACCAAAGCGCCGATGGCGCCGCGTCTGACCGGCGAACACCGCAAAAAAGGCGAGCGTGACGCCGTGGTTCCCGCGCCGGCCGGCGGACGGATCGCGGTGCCGGACGAGATGCAGGCCAACGCACAAGCCAACGCACAGGCCAGGGCGCTCGCGCGTCAGATGGTGCGCGCCATGCGCAAGGCGCGCAAACACGCCGAAGAGAATTTCGAAAATGTTGGCGAGAATTTTGCCGAGGAAGCGCGCGCCATCCATTACGGCGAGGCGGAAGAACGCGCGATCTACGGCGAGGCGACGCTCGCCGAAGCCAAGGAACTGATCGAAGAGGATATCCCGGTCGGCTTCCTGGGCCCCAAGAAGCGCAACCGCCGCAAGACGTCGCACTAATTCCCGCTCAGCTCCGCACCGCGAAGGCGAGGTAATTGACCGCGAGGTCGTTGCTGAGCGTCCAATCGTTGCGGATCGGATCGTAGGCCATGCCGCTCAACGCCTGCAGCGACAGCCCACCGTCGCGGATGTGGCGCGCGAGCTCGGATGGTTTGACGAACTTCTTCCAATCGTGCGTCCCGGCCGGTACCCAGCGCAGAACGTATTCCGCGGCAATCTTGCCGAGTGCCAGCGACTTTACCGTCCGATTGATGGTGGAGGCCGCCATCGCGCCGCCGTCAACGACCAGGCCGCAGGCCGCGTCCATGAAGGAAGCAGGATCGCTGACATGCTCGATCACTTCCAGGTTGATCACGATGTCGAAGCGCCGCCCGCTCGCCGCGACGTCCTCGGGTGCGCCAACCTCATAGGTGATGTCGAGCCCGACCTCGTCCGCATGCGCGCGCGCCGTTTCGATGTTGGGTGCGACCGCGTCTATGCCGGTAACCAAGGCGCCCAGTCGGGCAAGCGGTTCGCAGATCAGCCCGCCGCCGCAGCCGATGTCGATGGCGCTCAGGCCTGCCAGCGGTTTGGCGCTTTTGGGGTCGCGTCCGAAATGGCGGCACAGATTGTCGCGAATGAAGCGCATGCGGACCGGCGTGATGCGGTGCAGCGGCGCGAAGGCGCCGTCCGGCTCCCACCAGCTTTGGGCATGGCCGGCGAACAGGTCGGCCTGCGCTTGAGAAAGCGGGGCCTGGGGGCGGGATTGCGGAAGGGCTTCGGTCATTGGACGGCCATGCAACGGGTCTAGAGTGCCTCTCAAGGGGCAGGGAACGGCTTTGCGCGGAATCGCGACGAAAATAGCCCTAAAAACAGGCAGGTTAAGCGCCTAAAAGACCGCCAGTTTGCTTGCTTTTCAGGCGACCGGCAGAGTATGAATGCGCCCGCGCCCCACGGCAACTCGGAACGCGATTTGCGCGGGAAGGTCTTCCGCGGGGCGACGCTTATTGCGCCCAGAGTCCGCAACAAGAGTCCGCTAGGGGAATCGGTTAATAGGTATGGCCCGGATCGTTCAGAAATTCGGCGGCACGTCCGTCGCCGATGTCGACCGCATCAAAAACGCGGCGCTTAGGATTAAGGCCGCGGTCGATCGCGGCCATGAAGTGGCCGTTGTCGTCTCCGCGATGTCGGGCGTGACCAATTCCCTCGTTGAACTTACGCAAAAAATGGGTCCACTGCCGGACACGCGCGAATACGATGCTATCGTGGCGACGGGCGAACAGACCAATGCCGGCTTGATGGCGCTGGCGCTCCAGGCGCTCGGCGTGCAGGCGCGCTCCTGGATGGGTTGGCAGATCCCGATCCATACCGACGGCGTGCATGGCAAGGCGCGCATCACCGGCGTCGATACCGAGGAATTGGACAAGCGGCTGAAAAGCGGCGAGGTCGCCGTGGTCGCGGGCTTCCAGGGTTTGGGGCCGCGCAACCGGATCACCACGCTGGGTCGCGGCGGCTCCGACCTTACGGCGGTCGCGCTCGCTGGTGCGCTCAAGGCCGATCAGTGCGATATCTTCACCGATGTCGATGGCGTTTATACGAGCGACCCGCGCATCGTTCCCAAGGCGCGCAAGCTCGACAAGGTTACGTATGAGGAGATGCTGGAGATGGCGTCCCTCGGATCGAAGGTGCTTCAGACGCGCTCGGTCGAGCTCGCCATGAACCACAAGGTGCGGGTGCAGGTCCTGTCTTCTTTCGAGGATAAACCCGGAACATTTATCGTCAGTGAGGACGAAGTCGTGGAAAAGCAGATTGTCAGCGGAATTTCGCACAGCCGGGACGAGGCCAAGATCACGCTGCTGCGTGTCGCCGACCGACCGGGCGTCGCTGCCAGCATCTTCGGGCCGCTGTCCGAGGCGAGCATCAACGTCGACATGATCGTCCAGAACGTTTCCGAGGACGGCAAAGCGACCGACCTCACCTTCACCGTCGGGCGCGCCGATCTCGACTCCGCAGTCAAGGTGCTGGCCGAAAACAAGACCAAGATCGCCTATGAGAAGATGACGTCCGATCGCGCGGTGGCGAAGATTTCGGTCGTCGGCGTCGGCATGCGCAGCCATGCGGGCGTTGCGCAAAGCATGTTCCAGGCGCTGGCCGAGAAGGGCATCAACATCCAGGTCATCTCGACCTCGGAGATCAAGATCAGCGTGCTAGTGGCCGAGGAATACACTGAATTGGCTGTGCGCGCATTGCATTCGGTTTACGGGCTCGACGCCGCCTAGGCGGTCCTTCCGCGTAGACTAAAACCACCGGCGTCCGCGCGTGTGACGGGGCGCCGCTCTGAGACATAACCGGCGCGTTCGCCACGCGCCGCGGAAAGGACGACATGGCCCGTTCGCCGCACATGTCGAGTTCGCGACGCCTGCTCGCCCGCCTGCGCGACATCATGGCGGGCGGCGGTCGCGTCCAGGAACGACTGGACCAGATCGTCCGCGCGATCGCGAACGATCTGGTGGCGGAAGTGTGTTCGGTCTACATCCTGCGCCCCGGCGACGTCCTTGAACTTTTCTCCAACGTCGGTCTGTTGCCCGAAGCCGTGCACCACACGCGGTTGCGTTTGGGCGAGGGCTTGATCGGCGCGATCGCACAGCGTGCACGTTCGCTGGCGCTGTCGGACGCTCAAAGTCATCCCGCCTTCGCCTATCGCCCCGAAACGGGTGAAGAGATCTACCATTCGCTGGCAGGCGTGCCGATCATCCGGACCGGACGCGTGATCGGCGTGCTCGCGGTGCAGAACCGCACGCGCCGCCAATACACCAGCGAGGAAATCGAGACGCTCGAGACCATCGCGATGGTCACGGCGGAGATGATCGCCTCGGCGGAGGCCGCAGGCGGCGAGGACCGCGCGGCGATCGACGGCGTGGTGCGCGAACCGGTCAGCATCAACGGACTCCGTCTCAACGGCGGCCTTGCGATGGGGCACGCCGTACGCCACGAGCGCCGCCTCAAGATCGAAAAGCTGGTCGCCGAGAACATCGATGCGGAAAAGCATCGGCTTGAACGGGCACTCGCCGAAATGTACGGCGCGATCGACGAGATGCTGGAAGCCGACGACCTTGTGGAAGGCGGCGAGCATCGCGACATCCTCGAAGCCTACCGCATGTTCGCCGAGGATGCGGGCTGGCTGGCACGCATCGACGAAGCGATCATGTCGGGCCTGACCGCCGAGGCCGCGGTCGAAAAGGTGCGTAACGATACGCGCGCGCGCTTCCGCAGCCAGACCGATCCCTACGTGCGCGAACGTCTGCACGATTTCGACGATCTCGCGCACCGCCTGCTGCAGCATCTGGTCGGGCGCGAGGCGGCGTCGAGCGCGGCGGACCCGATGCCCGACGATATCATCCTGATCGCGCGCAACATGGGGCCGGCCGAGCTGTTGGACTACGACCGCACCAAGCTGAAGGGCCTGGTGCTGGAAGAAGGCTCTGCGACGACGCACGTCGCCATCGTCGCCAAGGCATTCGACATTCCCGTGGTGGGGCGTGCGACCGAGGCACTCGATGTCGTCGAGAATCTCGATCCCGTGGTGATCGACGGCGACAACGCGGAAGTCCACATCCGCCCGAACGACGATCTGCGCCAGGTCTACGCTGCGGCGCTGAGCGCGCGGGCCGAGCGCGTCGCGGCCTATGCGTCCTTGCGTGATAAACCCGCCGTCAGCCTCGACGGCGTGCGCATCTCGCTGAACATCAACGGCGGCCTGTTGGCGGATATCCAGGATTTACAGGAATCAGGTGCGGACGGCGTCGGCCTGTACCGCACCGAAATCCCCTTCATGGCGCGCTCCGATTTCCCCGACGTCGATCAGCAGGCGGAAATCTATGGCCGCGTCTTCGACATGGCGGGCGACAAGCCGGTGGTGTTCCGCACGCTCGATGTCGGCGGCGACAAGAGCTTGCCCTATTGGCGTGAAGAGGACGGCGAGAATCCGGCTCTGGGCTGGCGTGCGGTGCGCGTCGCGCTCGACCGGCCGTCGCTGATGCGCCACCAGATGCGCGCGCTGCTCCGTGCTGCCGCCGGCCGCCCGCTGACCTTGATGTTCCCGATGATCACCGAGGTGGCGGAATTTGATGCCGCGCGCGCACTGCTCGATCTCGAACTTGATCTCGCGGTGCAGCGCAACCGCAAGCTGCCGGAAAAGCTGCGTGTCGGCACGATGCTGGAGGTCCCGGCACTTGCCTTCCAGTTGAAGGCATTGCTCGAGCGCGCCGATTTCATCTCGGTCGGCTCGAACGATTTGTTCCAGTTCCTGTTCGCATCCGATCGTGGATCGACCCGCCTTGCCGACCGCTACGACACGCTGGCGCCCGCGGCACTCGCCTTTCTCGGCCGCCTGGTCGAGGAATGTGACGCCGCCGCCAAGCCGATCAGCCTGTGCGGCGAAATCGCGGGCCGCCCGCTCGAAGCGATGGCCCTCATCGGGCTTGGATTCCGCAGCCTGTCCATGACGCCGTCGTCGCTGGGCCCGGTGAAGGCGATGGTGCGCTCGCTCTCGGTCGCGGAGGTATCGCGTTATATCAAGGAGTTGGGTACGGGCTCGGAACATAGCCTACGTGAGAACCTGCGCGAATTCGCCCGCGACCACGGGGTAGCGGTTTAGCAGGGTTTTTCGTCCTACGCGGGTAAACCCTTGTGATGTCTACGGTTTATATGTAGATTTATAATAATTGGGGAAATATTTGATTCTTGAGGCAAATTAGCCGCTTGAACGGATTGGGTGGCCGCTTGGGACACGCCGATTCGGCGCGGTGATACCTGCGCGTACCTAGGTTTCGAGGCTAGTATGGATTCTCAGACTCAATCATCGAACGAAACGGACATGGGACCAGGCGAGGTCGGCGATCTGCTGCGTGCCTCGCGCCAGCGCCAGGGCCAGGAGCTTGCCGATGTCGCCCGTACGCTGCGCATCCGCACCGTTTATCTGCAAGCGATTGAAGACAGCCGTTACGAGGATCTGCCGGGCACCGTCTACGCCATCGGCTTCATCCGCTCCTATGGCGACCATCTCGGTCTCGATGGCGAACAACTGATTGAACGCTTCAAGGCGGAAGGGTCCGGAACGCGGACCGCGCGCAAGCCGCTGATGAATTTCCCCGCGGTAGTGCCGGAGAACGGTATCCCGCGCGGCGCGATCATCACGCTCGGGGCGCTGATCCTGATCGGCGCCTACGGCAGCTGGTATTTCCTGTCGACCAGGGATCTCTACGTCGCCGATCTGATCCCGCCCGTGCCCGAAGCGATCACGCGCGCACTCGAAGCGGGCCGTGCCCAGGTGGCCGTCGTCACGGAGCGCACGCAAAACGATCCGGCAGCGGCGCTCGCGCGCCAAAGCGAGCTGCGTCCGGGCGACAGCACGGCGAAGTCGGACCTGGCCGTTGAACCGGCCGCCGACGCGAAGCCCGGCACCCAGGCGGCGGTCGAACCACCGCCCGTTCCCGTGGCGCCGGCGCTAAGTGCCGCCGCGCCCACCCCAGCTCCGGCTCCTGCAGCCCAGCCTGCACCCAGTCCAAGCCCGGCTGCGGCGAACGATCCGCAATCAGGCGAGGATGACGAAGACGAGGCCGAGCGCACGCCGCCGCCGAGCCTTGCCAGTGCGCCGCCCGCACCCCCGTCACAACAACCCGGCTCCCAGCAAACGGCCGATGCGAAGCCCGCGGCCCCTGCGACGAGCGCTCCTGCTTCATCCGATGCGTCGGCGGTGACACTCGACGATCGTGGCGGTGTCGATGCGCCGGCCAGCGGCTCGCAGCTTGCCAGCCTGCCGGTCTCCAGCGGCGATCCTGGACGCGAGATCGTGCTCAAGGCCAATGTCGATAGCTGGATCCAGATCCGTGATACCAACGAGAACAAGCTCGTGCTCACCCGGCTGCTCCGCAAGGGCGAGCAATACACCGTTCCGGCGCGCGACGGCCTGACCCTGGTGACCGGCAATGCCGGTGGCCTGGAGATCACGGTGGGCGGCGAGAGCACGCCCTCGCTCGGACCCATCGGTGTGGTACGGCGCAATATCCTGCTCGATCCCGATCGGCTGCGCGCGGGAACTGCGATCGCCGAATAATCATTCCGGCGGATAGCGCAAGGCTGCTTTCCCCAGATCACTTTTCCTTGGCTACTTTTCCTTGGCCGCGTCAGGGTATATCAAGGCGCGGCTTTTCATTGGTTTTCGCAAGTCCGAAGGTTCGCCCGAAGGTCCATCATGGCGACGCTCAGCCCCGTCCGCGGAACGCAGGACATCCTGCCCGACGAACACCGCCTCTATGCGCGCGTCGAGAACACGGCGCGCACCATCGCGGCGCGCTACGGCTATGGCGAGATCTCGACCCCGATCTTCGAGTTTTCCGACGTCTTCTCGCGCACGTTGGGCGAAACTTCCGATATCGTCACGAAGGAGATGTATTCCTTCGAAAAGGGCGACGACCGCCTGACGTTGCGCCCCGAGGGGACGGCCGGTGTCGCACGCGCGGTGATGTCGAATGGGCTGCGCCAGCATCTGCCGCTCAAGTTCTTCTACCGCGGACCCATGTTCCGCTACGAACGCCCGCAGAAGGGCCGCCGCCGCCAGTTCCATCAGGTCGGCGTCGAACTCCTGGGAGTCGCCGAACCTCTGGGCGATATCGAGGTGATCGCGCTCGGCCATCATGTGCTGAGCGAACTGGGCCTGGGCGACAAGGTAACGCTTGAGATCAACTCTCTGGGCGACGGCGAAAGCCGTGGCGCCTATCGCGAGAAACTGGTGGCGTATCTCTCGCGCTTCAAGGATGAGTTGAGCGAGGACAGCAAGGTCCGGCTCGGCAAGAATCCGCTGCGCATCCTGGATTCCAAGGACGAGGGCGATCGCAAGATCGTCACCGATGCGCCAATTCTGGGCGACAGTCTGAACGATGCCTCGCGCAAGTTCTTCGACACCGTGCTCAGTGGCCTCGCCTCGCTCGGCATCGGCGCCAAGGTCAATCCGCGTCTGGTGCGCGGCCTTGATTATTATTCGCACACCGCGTTCGAATTCACGACCGACATGCTGGGCGCGCAGGGCACCGTTCTGGCAGGCGGGCGCTACGACGGCCTGTTCGAGATGATGGGCGGTCCCGCGACGGCGGGCATCGGCTGGGCGGCGGGCGTCGAACGCCTGACCATGCTGATCGACGGCGCGGGGGCCGTGCTGCGGCCCGTCGCCATCGTGCCGCTGGGTGCGGCGGCGGAAGCCGAAGCGCTCAAGATCGTCCAGGCGCTGCGGCGCGCCGGGCTCGGCGCCGATCTCGGCTATTCCGGCAGCATGAAAAGCCGCATGAAGCGCGCCGACAAGGTGAATGCTGCGGCGACGGTCATTATCGGCGACAATGAATTGGCCAAGGGCGTGGCTGCTGTACGGGATATGGATTCCGGCCAGCAAACGGACGTATCCTTGGCGGACTTGGAACGGCACCTGGCCCGTTACGCGGCCACAGACCAAGAGTGAGCGTTATGCCCGATAAGGCGTCGCCTGCGCGCCTGCTCGTCGTCGGCGCGGACCATAAATCATCGACCATGATGGTGCGTGACCGCCTGTTCATGCGCGAGCTCGCCCTGCCGGCCTTTTACGATCGGCTGCGCGACGTCGGCTTCAGCGAAACGGTGGTGATCTCCACCCACGACCGCACCGACGTGATCGTGTTCGATTCGGGCATCCCCGAGGCGGCTGAGGAGATCCGCCGTCTGCTCGCCGCGCAGGCCGGCCTCGCGCGCAGCGAAATCGCGGCCGAGACCTACGCGCTCGCCGGCCGCGATGCGGTAAAGCATGTCTTCGCCGTCGCCTCCGCGCTCGACAGTCTCGTGGTCGGCGATCCGCGTGTGCAGGATCATGTACGTTGGGCCCACGCCTTCGCCACGCGGCGTGGTGCGATCGGGCATTGGCTCGCGGCCCTGTTTGAACGCGCTTTCGCGCTGTCCGAAGCGATCGAGCGTGAAACCGAATTGACGCGTCGCCCGTCTTCGATCCCGGCCGCCGCGGCCTATGTCGCGCGCGATCTGCACGGCGATCTCGCGCGTTGCAACGCGTTGCTCATCGGCACCGGAGAAATGGGCGAATTGCTGGCGCAGGCGCTTGTCGGGGCCGGTGTCGAACATCTGGTCGTCACCCATCCGACGCCGGCGCGTGCCGAGGCGGCCGCGCAGACACTCAATTGCCACGCGGGCGATTACCACGATCTTGCCAAGCTCGTCGCCGCGGCCGATATCGTGCTCACCTCGATGAACATGCGCCGCTACGTGCTGGAACGCGATCTCATGCGCCGCGCCTCGTTGGAGCGCCGCCGCAAGCCGATCTTCGTCATCGATACCGGCGTGCCCGGCGACGTCGATCCGGCGGTGGCGCAAGTGGAGGACGCCTTCCTATATACGCTCGACGATCTCGAACGTGTCACGCGATTGAGCGCGCGCGGACATGAGAAAGGCCCAAACAGTACAATGGGGCGCGCCTGGACCCTGATCGACGAGGCGGTCATCGACTTCGCCGGCCATCCCAGCGAACCCAAGGTGGGCTCGGACAACGACACGGTCGAGACGCTCCGTCGCGAATCGGTGCGCCTCGCGGATGGCGATCCTGACAAGGCGACGCGTTTTCTGGTTGAGCGCCTGCTGCGCCTCAAGCGCGACCGTTAGCGGATTTTTCGGACAGTTCCATGGATATCGACGATAAGCTCGATCGCGTTGTGCGCCGCTATGCCGAGTTGCGCGATCTCATGTCACGCCCCGATGTAGCGGGAGACGATTTCGCCAAAGCCTCGAAGGAGTTCGCCGATCTGTCGGAGATCGTCGAGGCGGTGGAGACCTTCCGTGCCGCCAAGACGGAACTGGCCGATCTGCAGACCATCCTGGCGGATGCCTCTTCGGATGCCGAGATGAAGGCGATGGCCGAGGAAGAAGCCCGCGTGCTCAAGACGCATCTCGCCGATCTCGAACTTGGTATCAAGGTCCTGTTGCTGCCCAAGGACGAGGCGGATGCGAAGAACGCGATCCTCGAAATCCGTGCCGGCACCGGTGGCGAGGAGGCGGCGTTGTTCGGCGCCAATCTCTACCGCATGTACCAGCGCTACGCCGAAGAGCACGGTTGGAAGTTCGAGCCGATCAGCGTCAGCGACACCGGCATCGGCGGCGTGAAGGAAGCCATCGTCAACGTGAATGGGCGCGATGTCTTCGCGCGCCTCAAGTTCGAATCGGGCGTGCATCGCGTGCAACGCGTGCCCGAAACCGAGAACCAGGGTCGTGTCCATACCTCGGCCGCCACGGTTGCCGTGCTGCCCGAGGTGGAGGACGTCGACGTCCAGATCGAGCCGAAGGATCTGCGCATCGACGTCTATCGTGCGCAGGGTGCCGGCGGCCAGCACGTCAACAAGACCGAAAGCGCGGTCCGCATCACCCATCTGCCGACCAACATCGTGGTGACCTGCCAGGACGACAAGTCGCAGCACAAGAATCGCGCCGCCGCGATGAAGGTGCTGCGCGCCAAACTCTACGAGATGCAGCGCGAGCAGCTCGATTCCGAACGCTCCGCCTCGCGCAAGAGCCAGGTCGGCAGCGGCGACCGGTCGGAACGCATCCGCACTTACAATTTTCCGCAAGGCCGCGTCACTGATCACCGTATCAATCTGACGCTCTACAAGCTCGATCGCGTCATCGATGGTGATCTGGACGAACTCATCGACGCACTGATCGCCGACGATCAGGCGACGCGCCTCGCCGAGGCGGTCTGAGACCGCCGTGGGCAACCTTGCCGAAGCGTTGAAAGACGTAGAGCGCAAGCTCGCCGCGGCAGGGATCGAGTCCGCGCGCGCCGATGCGCGCATCCTCGTGGCCGAAGCAACCGGCATCGAGCGTGCGAAGCTGGTCGGGCGCAGCGATGCGACGCTCACCGAGGAACAGCTCGCGCGCGTGGCGGAATTGGCGGCGCGGCGCGCCAAGCATGAACCGGTCGCGTTGATCACCGGTACGCGTGAATTCTGGAGCCTGCCGTTTCATGTCACCCGCGCCACGCTGATCCCGCGCCCGGACAGCGAGACGCTGATCGAAGCGGCGCTGGAGCAGCGCACCGATCGCGCGGCCCCGTATCGCGTACTCGATCTCGGCACCGGGTCGGGGTGCTTGCTGCTTGCACTGCTTAGTGAATGGCCGAACGCGACGGGTCTTGGTATTGATGCCAGTGACGAGGCACTCGCGGTTGCGGCTGGCAATGCGAAGACGCTGGGGCTTTCGGCGCGGGCGCGGTTTGCCTGGAGCGATTGGACGGCGAACCTCGATCCCGCGACTGACGGACGCGACGCGGGATTCGATGTGATCATCTCCAATCCGCCTTACATCACGAAACCCGATTGGGAAAATCTGGAAGACGACGTACGGCTGTATGAGCCGCGCACGGCATTGGTCGGCGGGCTCGACGGGCTCAATCCCTACCGCGCTTTTGCGCCAGATGTGGCGCGCCTGCTCGTGCCCGGCGGATTGTTCGTGGGCGAGATCGGGATAGGCCAGGAAACCGAGGTCGCCGAGGTCCTGGCCGAGGCCGGCCTCACGGTTTTGGGAGCGCGCAAGGACCTTGCAGGTATTCAGCGTTGCCTTTTGGCAACACGATCATCACAATAGAAATCGGCAGAAACCCGGCAAAAACTAATTGTTTGAATTCTCCTAGTTTGCCACTAACTTAATGGTCGGGGGTTTGGCAGGCGAATGGCCTGCGCCGCGATAGCGGAAACACTCGATTCCCAAGGAAGAACGCACTCTCGGGCACCTATAGCCCCGGCCTTATAACGGCACGCAAAGTGTGCGTCGAAACGGGACGAATCTGTTAAAAAAACGATAGCAGGATCACATGAAGCAAGGCTCCAATTCCCGCCGCTCGCGTGGCCGGGGCAATGGAAAACGACCGCAAAAAAATCATAATTTCGATAGTGCGGGACCTGAGGGTCGGGTCCGCGGAAATGCGCAACAAGTCTACGAAAAGTACATAGCCTTGGCGCGCGACGCGATGGCGTCCGGCGATCGCATCGCCACCGAAAACTATTTTCAACATGCCGAACATTACCTCCGCGTCCTGATGGCGCAGGATAACGGCGACGGCCGCATGGAAGCCTTCCGCCAGCGCCAGCAGCGTCTCGGCGCCTTCGGTGACGAGTTCGATGGGGACGGTGACGAGGGCGAAGACCTCGGCCCCCAGCAGAACAACGGCCAGCAGGCTCGCCCCCAGCAGAACCAAGGCAATCAGGGCGAGGGTCGCGACAACAATCGCCAGGAAGGGCGTCCGGAGCGGCAGGAAGGACGTCAGGACGGCAGTAACCGTCAGGACCGTCAGGATGCGCGCCAGGAAGAACGCCGAGAGGGCCAGGACGGCCGCGACAATCGTGGTGAAGGACGTGGCGAGGGACAGCGTGAAGGCCGCCGCGGGCGCAACGAAGGCCGTCGCCACAATGGTAATGGCGGTAATGGCGAAGGTCGCGGCGAAGCGCGCGCCGAGGGTGATGCCCCGCGCGAAGGGCGCGAGGGCGGCAATGGCCGTCGCGTTCCGATCGAACGCGGCAGCAATAGCGGGCCGGACGATGACGTGGCCGACGACGACGGCCTGCGCCGCATTCTCGCCTAGCTGCGGCTGGCTCGTCTAAGCAGCCTGCTTTTTAGTATCCGATCGTGTAACGCCGGCGTCTCTGCGCCGGCGTTTTCATTTCATCAACTGTATTCCACCGGCCGGCGCGACCTTCATTGAAGGATGCTCACGCTGTCGCCTGGCGTGACGTCGCCGTCCGCGATCACGCGCGCGTAGATGCCCGTATGCATGTGGCCGTAGGTTTCCATCAGGAAGGTCGGGATGGTCAGGTCGCGCGCGGCGGTGGTCGGATTGACGCAGGTCGCGGCGCAACGGCGGATCGGGTCGATCACTTCCAAGGTCGCTGCGCCAATCTTGATATGGCGGCCGGGCCAGGTCAGTTCTTCCCACGCGGCCAATCCGTCGATCAGCATGTTGGCGCGAAAGCGCACCGGATCGACCTCGGCGCCGATGCGCGCGGCAATGTCGCGCACCGAGGCGAGGTTCAGGATGGACACCACCTTTTCCGCGCGGTCGGAAAACATATGTCCCGGCGCCTGGACGAAACGCGGGCGATCGGCGAGATGCAGCAACTCCTGAAAGAAGTTTTCCAACCGTACGCAGTCGGCCGCATTGTCGAGGCGCCCGTCGATCACCGTCACGCCGTCTTGGCGGATGCCGAGCAGATGGGTCGCGGGGTCATAGTGTGTACGCAGCTTCGCCAGATCCTCGTCGCGCATCAGCATCAGGAAATTGGTCTTGGGCAGATGCTTGGGCGCAGCCGGATCGAACGGTGCGTTGGCGCGCGCGAAGGCGTAGATGCGATCACCGGGCACGCTCTGGCGCGCGGCCAGCGATACGCGGGCCAGGGTTTCCACCGACAGGCCCTTGATCGGATAGCGGTGGATTTCCTTGACCTCGATCATAATCTGCAAAGTCCAAAAAGGTTAGATTTCCAGGACATTAGGTGACTTGCGGGCCCTTGGAAACCGACCATATTAACCGCCAGGGGTTATCCCTAAACTATCGAGGGTCTTTGGGTCGCTGCTGTCGCGGGGCCTGGGGAAACCGGTCGCTGGAAAGGACAAGGATCGATGGATTTTGAAAAATACACCGAGCGGTCGCGCGGCTTTGTGCAGTCCGCTCAGATGCTCGCCCAACGTTCCGGGCATCAACAGCTTCTGCCCGACCATCTGCTGAAGGTTCTGATCGAGGACAATGAAGGCCTCGCCGCGGGCCTCGTGCGCGCCGCGGGCGGCGACGCCAAGAAGGTCGAAAGCGATGTCGAGGCGGCGCTCGCCAAGCTGCCCAAAGTGGAAGGCAGCGGTGCCGGGCAGGTTTACCTGTCGAGCGAAGCCAACAAGGTATTCGATCAGGCCGAACAGGCTGCGAAAAAGGCGGGCGACGGATATGTGACCGCCGAGCGCCTGCTGCTTGCGCTCGTGCTCACTCCGGGTACGGCGGCGCATCGGATTCTGACCGGCGCGGGTGTCACGCCTCAGGCGCTGAACGCCGCGATCGAGGAGATCCGCAAGGGCCGCACCGCGCAATCGCCAACGGCCGAGGAACAGTACGATGCGCTCAAGAAATACGCGCGCGATCTGACGGCCGCTGCGCGCGACGGCAAGATCGATCCGGTGATCGGCCGTGACGAGGAAATCCGCCGCACCATCCAGGTGCTTGCGCGGCGCACCAAGAACAACCCCGTGCTGATCGGCGAACCCGGTGTCGGTAAGACCGCCATCGTCGAGGGGCTCGCGCAGCGCATCATCAACGGCGACGTGCCCGAAGCCCTGAAGAACAAGCGCCTGATGGCACTCGATCTCGGGTCCATGCTGGCGGGCGCGAAATTCCGTGGTGAGTTCGAGGAACGCCTGAAGGCGGTGCTGTCCGAAGTGACGGCGGCCGCGGGCGAGGTCGTCCTGTTCATCGACGAGTTGCATACGCTGGTGGGCGCGGGTGCTGCCGAAGGCGCGATGGATGCCTCCAACATGATCAAGCCCGCCTTGGCGCGCGGCGAGCTTCACTGCGTCGGCGCCACCACGCTCAACGAATACCGCAAGCATATCGAAAAGGATGCGGCGCTCGCGCGGCGCTTCCAGCCGGTGTTCGTGGCCGAACCGACGGTGGAGGACACCATCTCCATCCTACGCGGCATCAAGGAGAAATACGACCTGCATCACGGCGTGCGCATCACCGACTCCGCGCTGGTCGCGGCGGCGACGCTCTCGCACCGCTACATCACCGACCGGTTCCTGCCCGACAAGGCGATCGACCTGATCGACGAGGCGGCAAGCCGTCTGCGTATGGAGGTGGATTCCAAACCCGAAGAGCTCGACGAGCTCGACCGGCGCGTCATCCAGCTCAAGATCGAGCGCGAGGCGTTGAAGAAAGAGCACGATGAAGGCTCGAAGGATCGCCTGGAGCGGCTCGAAGAGGAATTGGCCGAGCTCGAAGCCGAGAGCGCGGATTTGACCGCGCAGTGGCAATTGGAGAAGGCCGACCTCGCCGGCACGCAGAAGCTCAAGGAGCAGTTGGACCAGGCCAAGAGCGATCTGGACAAAGCGTTGCGCGAAGGCCGCTATGAAAAGGCAGGCGAACTGCAATACGGCCTGATCCCCGACCTCGAACAGAAGCTCGCCAAGGCGGATGGCAAGGAGCGCCATTCCATGGTCGAGGAGATGGTGACCGACGCGCATATCGCCGCCATCGTGTCGCGCTGGACCGGCATTCCCGTCGACAAGATGCTGGAAGGCGAACGCGAGAAGCTGGTCAACATGGAACAGCGCCTTGGCTTGCGCGTCATCGGGCAAGCAGAAGCGATCACGGCGGTGTCCAACGCGGTGCGCCGCGCGCGGGCCGGTCTGCAGGATGCCGCGCGTCCGCTGGGCTCGTTCCTGTTCATCGGCCCCACCGGCGTCGGCAAGACCGAGCTCACCAAGGCGCTCGCACATTTCCTGTTCGACGACGAAAGCGCGATGCAGCGCATCGACATGTCGGAATACATGGAGAAGCATTCGGTCGCCCGCCTGATCGGAGCGCCTCCGGGCTATGTCGGCTATGACGAGGGCGGCGCGCTCACCGAAGCGGTGCGCCGGCGCCCCTATCAGGTGATCCTGTTCGACGAGGTCGAGAAGGCGCATCCCGACGTGTTCAACATCCTGCTGCAGGTGCTGGACGACGGGCGTCTGACCGACGGGCAGGGCCGCACGGTCGACTTCCGCAACACGCTCATCATCCTGACGTCCAACCTGGGCGCCGACATCCTCGCCAACCAGCCGGAAGGCCAGGATTCGACCGCGGTAAAGGATCAGGTAATGGATGTGGTGCGTAGCGCTTTTCGGCCTGAATTCCTGAATCGGTTGGACGAGATCATCCTGTTCCACCGCCTGTTCAAGGAACATATGGGCGGCATCGTGGACATCCAGCTCCAGCGGCTGCAGAAGCGGCTGGCTGATCGCAAGATCGTGCTGGATTTCGACGACAAGGCGAAAGACTGGCTCGCCCAGCATGGCTACGATCCGATCTACGGCGCACGGCCGCTGAAGCGCACGATCCAGAAGAACCTGGAGAACCCGCTGGCGACCATGCTGCTGGAAGACAAGATCAAGGACGGCCAGACCGTGACGATCAGTGCCGGAAAGGACGGGCTCAGCATCGATGGCCACGATGTGGCGGTCGAGGATCTGGCGCTGCGCTCGACGCGCCGGCCGGCCGACGGCCCGTCACGCGCCCTGCATTAAAGGCGGCATGGGCCAAGCACATAGAACCAGGCACGAAAAAGGCCGGAGAGACATCTCCGGCCTTCTTTCTTTTTAAGTCTATGACTTAAGTCTTTGGAGCTTAACTCTCTCGGAGCTTGATCAAGCTCGCCTGCGGGCCCATCGGGCCATCCGCCAGTGCGCGGGTCACCTCGACCATGGAGCCGACCTTGAGGCCGTCGAAGCCGCCATTGACCACGTCGCGCGCGAAATACAGATCCGACGAGCCGGACACCTCGACGAAGCCGTAGCCCTGATCGGGGAACAAGCGCACGATCAGCCCGGTCTCCGGTCCGCCCTCGTGATGCTTCACGTCGCCTCGGCGCACGGCCGAGAGCGATTCGAGTTGCCGTTCGACCGCATCGAAGGCGCGGTTCACCACGGCGTAATGATCGTTCTTCATCTCGCGACGCTCCTGCGCGTCGTGACCGACAATCGTTTTCTTGTTCGGGACATCGATCTCGACCGCGACCGCGAGCGGCGGCTTGCCGCTTTCCGGCGATCGGTGCGGCACATCGACCACGACACGGCAGCCGATGATATGGGTGTGCTTGCGTTCGAGCCGCGAAGCGCGTTGTCGGATCAGTTTTTCGAGGAATTCGGAGCTAGCGGTGTCTTTGAAAACGATCTGAAGTGGTCTTTCCATTTGGAATGGGCTCCTCTTCGTTTTTGTCACTCGACCGGGAGCCCAAAGCGGGGAGGCATCCCGGACGCATGGCCGGTACTCGTCCCCCAATTTTTAAATTATATCATGGCCGCGATATTGCCAGGATGACCAAAATCACACCTCGGCAGCCGTCCGAACAGGCGTCCTCCTTGCCTTGAACGTGTGCGGCAAAGACGCAGGTGTCTCACACGATGTGGGGAGGGAAGGCCGGCGGCGGGAAGCCGCCGGCGCATGGATCAACGGTCTCCGTCGGTGATGGGGCCGTGCTTGCCCTTCGCTCCTTTCCCGGCCGAGTTCCCGGGAATCCCGTCGCCCCATCCGTTGCCGAAGCCGTTGTTGCCGTGTGGCCGGCTTCCGCCTGAGGTGGCGACTGCGAAATTCTGTTTGGAGGCAACAAGCATGCCGGTCATGACGACTGGCGTGATGGCTGCAAACTTGCCGCATTTGGCGAGAAACGCGCGCCGGGCTTGGACATTGTGGCCTTCAGTTGGTTCCATAGATTTATCCTCACGTCGTAAAGTACGATCATTGTCGGAGACGGAAAGCGCGGGTGAGAGTGACCATTTTGTGAATGTCCCAAAACGGTCACTCTTATGAGGGCCGCGGGGGCTTCACTGTTGTGCAGAACTTTCAAATGGCTGCACTGACGAAATTGCCTTCGCTTTTTGAGGCCGGTTACCGAACGGCGTTCCAAGATCTATCGGGCCAAGATCTATCGGGCCTTCAATGCCGTACTGACGTCTCGTTCCACGAGCTCGGGCAACATTGTTTCCTATTCGACAGGGCGGCCCAGACCCTCGTGCGGATCAACCGTATTGGCGCATTCATCTGGTGCCTGCTGGCGGAGGGAACGCCACCCCGGCAGATCGCGGACGAAATCGCGGACAATTCGGCGTGCGGCCGCACTGAGGCCGAGCGCTGTGTGCTCGAGGCGATCGGGCAATGGCGCACGCACGGGTTTGTGCGCACGCACGTGCATCCGCCGGATGATCAACGCCTCTTCTGCCGCGTACTGGGGTCCGTTTTCGAGATTCGGTTCTCCGACACGATCCTGAAGCGCTTGTCCGAAAGCCTGCTTGTACACCATGCCCTTCCATCGGCGGACGCCGCCCGTGCCATCCTCACGGTCGAACGGCGTGGCGACGGGCACATCGCGATCGCTACCGATGGAGAGACATTTCAGACCTTGGCGGATGCGGATGTCCTGGCGCCGGCGGTCTTCGCCTCGCTCATGCGGCTCGCCTTGATGCACAGTGACGATTTTCCTGCTTTGCACGCGGGCAGCGTACGGTGCGCCACGGGCGGCGTTGTGTTGTTTCCGGCGCCCTCGGGCAGCGGCAAAAGCACGCTCATGGCGGGCCTTCTCGCCGCCGGCCACGAGGTTCTGGGCGACGACACCGTGGTGTTTCAGCGTGCGACTTTGAAGGTACGTCCGCTCACGCCGTATATCTGCGTCAAATCGGGATCGTGGGATACGATCGCCGGGTACCATGCCGACTTTCTCGCGCGTCCCGCCTTCCTGCGCGCCGATAACGCCCGTGTCCGCTATCTGGTCGGCGAAAATCGCGATCCCATGGGGCAGGCGGAGCCGGTTCGATCGATCGTCTTTCCCCGTTTCGAGCGCGACGCCCCCCTGTCGCTGAAGCCTCTCGACGGCTTCGCCGCCTTCACGGAGCTCCTCAAGGAGATCGATCCGATCGGCCGCGAACTGGAGCCGGCCGATATCGATCGGCTGATCGATTGGATCGAGGGTATCGACCGTTTCCAGTTGGTTTACGGAAACCTGGACGATGCCATGACGGCGCTTTCGGATATGCTCGCATGAACAGGCGCGCGCGAGCGCTGAGGAGTCTGTCGGCGTGTCTTCGTCGCGGACCCGGCGAGCGTCCGATGGTTCCGATGAACGACGACGATTGGTCCGATCTTCTCGTCCTGGCGAACACACACCTGCTGACGCCGAGCCTGGCCGCAGCGCTGGAAGCCCGCCGTTACACGCTGCCGCGCGACGTTGTGGATTATCTGGACCATATCGTGGAGGCGAACCGCGTGCGCAACGACGCCGTGCGGCGCCAAGCGCAGGAATTGATCCGTGCCTTCAACCGGATCGGCATCGTGCCGCTGTTGCTCAAGGGCGTGCTCATGGCCTTGCATGAGAACGGTATCGGCGCGCGCACGCGCATGATGGCCGATATCGACGTGGTCGTGCTGCCCGCATCGAAGCAGCAGGCGATCGATGCGATGCATCGCTTGGGCTACCGAGCGCGCATGCTCTATCCTCAGGGGCATCATGCCGTCGGCGAATTCGTGCGTGACGGCGATGCGGCTGCAGTCGATCTCCATCTTGAACTGATCGACCAGAACTACATCCTTCCTGCGGCCGAAGCGTGGTCGGCGGCCGAAACGGCGCGTAGCGCCGATGTCGTCTATCGCGTTCCCAGCCCGACCCATCGCGTGCTCCATAACATCCTGCACGCCCAGATCCATCACCGGGGTGGATTTTATCTGGGCGAGATGGATCTGCGGCAATTGTACGAACTAGCGTATCTGGCGCGGACCTATCGTGCGTCGATCGATTGGCCCGGCATCGAGGAACGGCTGAGCGCACACCGGTTGGGGGTGATGCTGCATTCCTATTTGAGCTTGGCGGGCCGGATCATGGGGCTCGCGTGGCCGTTGCCGCGGCCCTGCTGCCCAATGGCACGGTTTCATGCCTGGCGCTGCCGGCTTCAGGTCCAGTCTCCGATCCTCGGGCACGTCCTGACACCCTGGGCGAATCTACGCAGCGCCTTGGCCTGGCACCGGATGGCGCACCTCTACGGCCTGGCGGGCGGCTCGCCGATCCTATGGCGCTGGCGCCATATTGCGCATCTGTTCGGCAGCATGCGCTGGGCGGTCATGGTCGAGAAGCTGATGAGGCCCTAGGGAAAGGGCGGGGTACATGGTGGGGAGAGGAATGGCGCGCCCGGAAGGACTTGAACCCACAACCTTCTGATCCGTAGTCAGACGCTCTATCCAATTGAGCTACGGGCGCATCCTGGAAATCCACGAGCATCGCTCGCGGGCCGGTCTTGTAGTGGATTTAGATAGGGATGCCAACCCTATAAACAAAGGTTCCACCACGGTTCCTCCATGGCCTGGGAAAGCCTGCGTTTTGGTCCGCCACCCCCGCCCCGGCGATTGTGTCTCATTGATCACCAAAGTGTGTCCAAATCTGTCTAAGGCTTTGTCCCGACGGCCATTTCACTCAATCTACTTGCCCGGCTTGGCAGCTTTAGGTAATACTCCACCCTACCCGGGGGGGTCTTTGAAATTCTTCAAATAAAGCCCCGATTCTGTGTAAATTCCGGTGTCCTGCGGAAGGTTTGCGGCGCGATGGATTTGAATGGGTTTCGGCCGGTACTTATCGGCGCGGCATTGTTTCTGTCGGGATGCACTTTTGCGGACAATTCTCTTTTCCCGACCCTGACCGGTGGGGAGCCCAGCGCGGACGTCAGCGACACGCAGAAAGAGAATCCGCTAGCCCTTAACACTACCAATTTCGAGGCTCCCGGTGTGACCGAGGGGCGCGAGACGGGGACCTTCGTCGGCCAGAAGGTGACCGAGCTGCGCAACGAGCTGCGCCGGTTGCAGACCGATGTGTCCAAGAACAACACCGACCTTCAGAGCGTGCGCGCCAGGACGGTGGCCAATTCCCAGCGCTATCACAGCACGGTCGCGGGCATCAATTCGCGCCTCCAGGTCGGCACCACGCCGGGCAACCCGATCCTGGTCGAACAGTTCAACCAGGCGCTCAGCCAGTTGGACCAGATCGGTGAAGACATCACCCGTATGAACGTGCTCACGACCCAGGTGACGGCGGATTCGACGCTTGCCAACTTCCTGTCCGAGAACACCCGCGCCGCGCTGCGTCTGTCCGGCGCGGTCGACGAGGACCATCGCCAGCTCGCCATCCTGCAGGATGAGGTCGACCGCACGGTCGTGCTGATCGACCGCCTGCTCAAGGAACTGACCGACGATATCCAGCGCCAGACGGCCTATGTCTCGACCGAGCGCGCCAATCTCAACACCATGTCGGCCGCCATCAAGTCGGGCGAGATGTTCGGCTCCGATCTGACCTTCCGCGCGCTGACCGCCGCGACCGTGGGCGCGGGCCGGGGTGCTCCGGCGCCGCAGACCTCGCTCGGCGATGCCCGCCGCCCGCTCGTCGTCATCCGCTTCGACCGGCCCGATGTGCAATATGAACAGGCGCTCTACAATGCGGTGAGCCGCACCCTGGAACGCCGCCCCAGCGCGATGTTCGATGTCGTCGCCGTCGCGCCGTCGTCGGGCGGTGCGGGTCGCGTGGCGCTTGCCTCCAACCAGGCGCGGCGCAACGCCGAAGCGGTCCAGCGCTCCTTGCAGCGCATGGGTCTGCCGCCGTCGCGCGTGACCCTGACGTCGCGCACCAGCGATGCCGCGCAGACCAACGAGGTCCACGTTTTCCTGAACTGATGTCGCGATGCCGCCCCGCGGCTATGCGCTGCTGATATCCGTCATCCTCGGCTGGGGGCTCGCCTGGCCGATGATCAAGATCGGCGTCAGCGAGATCCCGCCGCTTGCCTATCGCGGCCTGATGCTGCCGGTGGCCGGCCTGCTCACGCTTCTGATCGCGCACCTGATGGGCGAGCGTGTGCGCCTGCCCAGCGGGCAATGGGGCGTGTTCCTGTTCTCGACCTTCCTCAACATCACCTGCTGGGTGCTGTTCAGCACGACCGGGCTGCACCTGATGGGATCGGGCCATGCCTCGATCATTGCCTATACCATGCCATTGTGGGCGATGTTGTGCGCGATCATCTTCACCGGCGACCGGCCGACACCGCTGCGCTATGCGGGCCTTGCCTGTGGGCTCGTCGGGCTCGGCATCCTGCTGTCGGGCGAATTCGGCGTGATGACGGAATCCCCGCTTGGCGTCGTCCTCATGCTGACCTCGGCGGTGGCATGGGGGTGCGGCACGGTGGTGCACAAGCGCGTCGTTTGGCGGCTGCCACCGGTGACGCTCACCGGCTGGATGATCCTGATCGGATCGCTGCCGATCCTCGCCGCCGCGCTGGCTGACGAAGTCTGGACGCTCAAGCCGATCACCACGCAAGCGATCTGGACGACGATCTTCGTCCTGCTGGTACCCACGATCTATTGCTGGTTTGCCTGGTTCCGCGTCGTCGCCATGGCGCCGGTGATGGTCTCTACCGTCGGCATCATGCTGGTGCCGATGATCGCGGTGATCAGCGGTGCCTTGATCCTGGGTGAGCGCATCGGCATGCGAGAGATCTCGGCGCTCGGCCTGGTCGTGCTCGGCATCGCGCTGGTGCTGATGCCGCGGCGGGGAACAAAGGCTTAGCTCGAGACGTTCTCTTACGGGTACAGCTAATCCGCGAGGAGAAGAAGTGATGGCGCGAATGTCTCGGGCGCAGATCCTCGGCTTGTGGGTCGCATTCATGATCGCGGCGGCCCCCATGCCTGCCGCTGCGCAGATGGGCGGCCAATCGGTGTCCTCGCAGGTCCAGTTGGACAAGATCACCCTGCCGGCGGGGTTCAAGATCGATATCTTCGCCCGCGTCCCCGAAGCCCGCTCCATGGCCGTGGTGCCCGAGCTTCACGCCGTCTTCGTCGGCAATCGCAGGGGCGACAAGGTCTATGCCGCGATCGATGCCGATCAGGACGGCAAGGCCGAACAGGTGAAGACCATCGCCTCCGGCCTCAAATCGCCGAACGGCGTCGCATGGAAGGATGGTTATCTTTACGTCGGCGAACAGCCTCGCGTCATCCGCATCCCGGCGAGCGATGTGCAATCCATCGACGGCACCAAGCGCGAAGTCGTGCTCGACGGCCTGCCCGACAAAAGCCATCACGGCTGGCGCTATATCGGCTTCGATCCCAAGGGGCAGCTTTATGTGACCATCGGCATGCCGTGCAACATTTGCGCGGGCGAAGGGCTCGAGGGCAAGATCGTGCGCGTCGACAACGGCAAGCCGCACATCGTCGCCTCGGGGCATCGCAATTCGGTCGGCCTCGATTGGCATCCCAAGACCGGTCAGATGTATTTCACCGACAACGGCGCCGACAATATGGGCGACGATGTGCCGCCGGACGAGCTCAACGTGCTGACCATGGAAGGGCAGGATTTCGGCTTTCCCGCCTATGGCGGCGGCACGGTACGGACGCGCGAATTCGGCGCCAAGGCGACGCCGGACATGGTGCCGCCGATCGTGGAATTCGACGCGCATGTCGCCGCACTCGGCGTGCATTTCTATCGCGGTTCATCCTTCCCGCAGGATTACCGCACCGATGCGTTCGTTGCGCAGCACGGCTCGTGGAACCGCGCGACGCCGATCGGCTATCGCGTCATGCGCATCAAGATGGGAGCCGACGGCAAGGTCATCGGCGTCGAGCCCTTCGCCGAAGGCTGGCTGCAGGGCCGCCGCGCCTGGGGTCGTCCGGTCGATGTGAAGGAACTGCCCGACGGTTCGCTGATCGTTTCCGACGACGCGGCCGGGCTCATCTACCGTATCAGTTACGGTAAATAGGCAAGGGCTCTCGCGCCGCAAATTAAACAACGAACAGGTGGTCGGGAAGTTCGTTGGGGTTCTTCGCGTCCGCCGGGACGTGTTCGGCCAGGATCGCGCCGACGCCGGCGATGGTCTTGCGGAACCCGTCGGCCACGCGGCCACCACGGATGTCATCGATCAGCGCGTCGATGAAGTTCTGCCAGGTTGCGGGATCGACCTTCGCATTGATGCCTTCGTCGGCCAGGATCTCCACATAGCGCTCCGCCACCGACACGAAAATCAGGATGCCGGTGCGGCCATGTGTCAGATGCAGGCCGCGCTCGATGAATTGTTCGCGTGCGTGTGCGGCGCCCGCCGCGCGCTTGATGGCGGCGGGGATCAAGGCCATGCGCAGGCGCAGGATGAGCAGCAGGGCGCCCAGAACGATAAGTGTGATGACCTGGATGAAGAACAGATCGCCCGCCGCGACGATGCCCAGGTACGGTACCACGATCCCGGGCAGGATGAGTGCGATCAAGCTGATGCCGACCAGCGCCGGCCAGCCGTAGCGATCGGAGCGTTCCGCCACCACGGCGACGATCTCGCCGTTGGTGTGGGTTTCCGCCGCGCGGATCGCATCCGCCACCGAGGCGAGGTCCTGTTCGGACAGCAGTTTCATGGCTTCACCATCGACCCGAGGCGCCGCCGCCGCCGAAAGAACCGCCGCCGCCGCTGAAGCCCCCGCCACCGAAGCCGCCACCGCGCGAGCCGCCAACCGGGAAGCCCCAATAGCTGCCGCGCCGTCGCGTGCGTCCCCACGGGCCGACGCCGCCACCGCCACCGCGCATTTCCTGCCAGACGCCGATCCCGAAAAACACCAGGACGAACGCGACCACGAGCCAGAAGATGGTGACATCGACCGGGCTCACCTTGCGCGATCCGGCTTCGGTCAGACGCGATGCGATACGCGCATCGCCCTGCAGCACGGCGGTGATGGCATTCACGCCTGCGCGTACGCCGCCATCGTAATCGTTGTTGCGGAAGCGGGGCAGGATCTCCTGTTCGATGATCCCTCGGCTCAGCGCATCCGTGATCTCGCCCTCAAGCCCGTATCCGACCTCGATGCGTACGGTGCGTTCCGTTGGTGCGACGATCAACAGGATACCGTTGTTCTTGCCGGCGCGTCCGATGCCCCATGCGCGGCCGAGCTGATAGCCGAAATCCTCGATCGCCTGTCCTTGTAATGAGGCCAGCGTGACGACAACCATCTGGTTGGTGGTCGCCGTCTCAAACTGTTCGAGTGTGGTGGTCAGCGTGCGTTCGGTCTCGGCCGACAGGATGTTGGCTTGATCGACGACGCGTCCCGAGAGCGCCGGGAACGCGATCTCGGCTGCGTTCGCCGGAAGGATGCCGGCGAACAGCCAAACGACGAGAAAGCCCGCTGCCGCCCGCATCTATTTGCCGAAGTTCACGCGTGGCGGGGTTGAACTGCCCTCGGGTGCCCGCAGGTTTTCCTTCACGGTGGCGTCGGGGTAAAGCAGTGCGGCCCACCACCGCCCGGGGATGGTGCGCAACTCGGTATTATATCTGCGCACGGCGTCGATATAATCGCGCCGCGCCACCGCGATGCGGTTCTCGGTCCCCTCCAGTTGCGATTGCAGCGCCAGGAAGTTCTGGTTCGATTTCAGATCGGGATAACGTTCCACCACCACCAGCAGGCGCGACAGCGCGCTGGTCATCGATCCCTGCAGCTTTTCGAACTGATCCATCGCCTCGCGGTTGGTGAGGATGTCCTTCGGGATCTGCATCTGCGCGATCTGCGAGCGCGCTTCCACCACGGCGGTCAGGGTTTCGCGTTCCTGGGCGGCGTAGCCCTTCACCGTTTCAACCAGGTTCGGGATCAGTTCCGCGCGCCGCTGATATTGGTTCTCGACCTGCGACCAGGCGGCATTCACCTCCTCGTCGAGCTTGGGGATCTCGTTCACGCCGCAGGCGGTGAGCAGGACGCTTGTCATGACGACGGCCACAAGGCGGCTTACAAGGCGCAACATCGTTCGAGGTCTCCCTATCTGGGTTTCGATCCAGCGTACAACATGCGGTCACATTCGGCGAACCATGGATCGGCGTAACCGCGCGCTGCATGTTCCCGGCTATGCGGCCTGCCGGTGGTGATAGGCAGTATCGATATGCGGCTAGCCGACAAGCGCGATATTGTCGATGAGGCGCGTGCGGCCAAGCCACGCGGCCGCCAATACGCGCGCGGGCGCTTTTGTATCCGTGATGGGTTGCAGGGTCTTCGCATCGCGCACGGTGATGTAGTCGACCTTGTGGAAGCCGGTGGTGCGCAGTGCCGCACTTGCCTCGGCCTCGGCCGATGGCACTGCGGCAACGCCGTTCGCCCGCACCTTGGCGGCCACGTCGTTGAGCGCGCGGTTGAGTGCCGGCGCGATCTTGCGTTCCTCGGCGGTGAGATACACGTTGCGCGACGACAGCGCCAATCCGTCCGGCTCGCGTACGATGGGGCAGCCTTCGATCTTCACCGCAAGGTCAAGATCGGTCGCCATGCGCGTGATGATGCAGAGCTGCTGGTAGTCCTTCTCGCCGAAGAAGGCGACATCGGGTGCCGCCTGGATCAGCAGTTTGCTGACCACGGTGGCGACGCCGGTGAAGAAGCCGGGGCGGAATTCGCCTTCGAGGATGTCGCCGATGCCTGGCACGGACACCGTGGTGACCGCGCCGTGCGGATACATCTCCTCCACGCCGGGCGCGAACAGCACCTGCGCGCCCTGGCGCTCGAGCGCGGCGGCATCGGCATCCTCGGTGCGTGGATAGGTTCCATAATCTTCGTTCGGGCCGAACTGCCGCGGATTGACGAACAGCGTGACGATGGTGCAGTCCATGTTGGTGACCGAACGGCGCACCAGCGAGAAGTGCCCTTCATGCAGCGCGCCCATGGTCGGCACCAGGCCGACGCTGAGGCCCGCTTTGCGCCATTCCGCAACGCGGGCGCGGAGATCGCTCACACGACGAACGGTTTCGAGGTTCGCCAATCTATCGGTCACGATGGAAGCCATGGGGGTGGCGGTACGCCTGTGAAGTATAGTGCTCGCTCAGCGGTCGCCGTAGAGATTCTTGGACGCGGGGAAGGTGCGGGCGCGCACCTCGCGCGCATATTCGGCGGCGGCCTTGCCGATCGCCTCGCCGACTTCGCCGAAGCGCTTGACGAATTTCGGCGTGAAATCGGTGAACACGCCTAGCGCGTCCTCGGTGACCAGCACCTGGCCGTCGCAGGCGGGCGAAGCGCCGATACCGATGGTGACGACCGGAACCTCGCTGGTGATCTTGCGCGCCAGCGTTTCGACCACAGCCTCGATGACGATGGAGAAGGCGCCTGCTTCGGCGATCGCCTTGGCGTCGGCGAGGATTTTCGCGGCACTTGCGGAATCGTGGCCTTGCGAGCGGAAGCCGCCGGCCGTCGCCACCGATTGCGGCTTGAGGCCGATATGGCCCTGCACCGGGATGCCGCGTTCGACCAGGAAGCGCACCGTCTCGGCCATCTCGACGCCGCCTTCGATCTTCACGCCGCTGCAGCCGGTTTCGGTCATGACGCGGGCGCAGTTGCGAAACGCCTGGGCCGGACTTTCCTGATAGGTGCCGAACGGCATGTCGACGATGACGCAGGCATGTTGGCTGCCGCGCACGACCGCGGCGCCATGCGCGATCGACATATCGAGCGTGACACCCAGCGTGGAATCCATGCCGTAGAGCGCCATTCCCATGGAATCGCCCACCAGCAGCAGATCCACGTGGGGATCCAGCAGCTTGGCCATCGGCGCGGTGTAGCAGGTCAGGCAGACGACCGGCTCCGCGCCCTTGCGGCCCGCGATATCGGGGGCGGTCAAGCGGCGGGTTCGGCTAACGGAGGCTCCATACGACGGCTTGTTCACAGGCCTGACTCCAAAATTGCCCAAATTATGGGCCTGATCCATTGCCGCGTCCATGATCCATGGGCCATATTCCAGACGTCGGAATGAGGCGAACGATCATGACTGCCCGGCTTCGGGTTCTTTTTGCGTTGCACATAACGCTTTATGCACTGGCCGGCTGTCAAGCCGCGCCGGAACTTCCGGAATATTGGCCGCCGCCCGGGGGCGCACCTGCGCCAGTCGCAGCCCCCGCGATAACGGCCCCCACCGGGCCCACAACGGCCCCGCAATCCGCCGGAAAACTGGCCGGATTGCAGCCGGATGCAAGCCCGGAAGCACGATCCGGCGCGGAGGCCCAGGAACAGGCCGCGCCACAGGCGCGCGAACAGGTCGCGCCACAGGCGCGCGGGCAGGTCGTGCCGGAGGCGCGCGAACAAATCGAGCCGGAGTTGCCCTCCGTCGCCCCGCGCAGCATGCCCAGTGTGCCGGTGCGCGCCACCAAGCATATGATCGTCGCGGCCCATCCTTTGGCCGCCGAAGCCGGGCGCGAGATCCTGCGGGCCGGTGGCAGTGCGCTCGATGCCGCCATTGCCGCGCAGATGGTGTTGAACCTGGTCGAGCCGCAATCGTCGGGCATCGGCGGCGGCGGCTTCCTCGTATATTTCGCGCGCGAAACCGGAACCACCGAAACCTATGATGGACGCGAGCAGGCACCGGCATCGGCGAACCCTCGCATGTTCCTGAACGCGGAAGGAAAGCCGCGCAGTTTCAACGATGTCGTCGCGGGCGGACTGTCGGTCGGTGTGCCGGGGCTGTTGCGCATGTTGGAACTCGCGCACAAGGAGCACGGCAAGCTTGCCTGGCGCGATCTGTTCCAGCCCGCGATCAAACTCGCCGCAAACGGTTTCCCGGTCAGCGCGCGTCTTCACGAAGCCATCGCACGCGATCGGCATCTGAAGAATTTCCCCAACGCCGCGCGCTATTTTTACGACGCGCAGGGACAGGCGCGCGCCACCGGCTCGATACTGAAGAATCCGGAGTTCGCGCAGACGCTGCGCATCATCGCGGACAAGGGCGCGGATGCGTTTTATACCGGTGGAATCGCACGCGACATCGCGCAAGCGGTCAGCCATGCGCCGCGCAATGCGGTCGTCATGACTACGCAGGACATCGCATCGTATAAGGCGGAAAAGCGCAGTCCCGTCTGTTCGATCTATCGCATGTGGTTCGTGTGCGGTATGGCGCCGCCATCGTCGGGCGGCATCGCCACGTTGCAGATCCTGGGATTGTTGGAAAATGCGCACCTCGAAACGCTGAAGCCTGCATCGCTGGAGGCCGTGCATCTGATCGCCGAAGCCGGCCGTCTCGCTTACGCCGATCGCAATCAATATGTCGGCGATCCGGCGTTCGTCAGCGTGCCGACCAACAACCTGATTGATCCGGGTTATCTCGCCGAACGCGCCAAGCTGATCTCGACCGAGCGCAGCATGGGCCGCGCCGCGCCGGGTGAGGTGGAGAGCGAGCATGCATTCGCGCCGGCCGAGGACGAACGCGGTGTGTCGACCAGCCATATGAGCATCGTCGACGACGCCGGCGATGCCGTCAGCTTCACCACGTCGATCGAAAGCACCTTCGGCAGCCGCCTGATGGTGCGGGGCTTCCTGCTCAACAACCAGCTCACCGATTTCAGCTTTGCGCCCGAGATCGGCGGCAAGCCCGCGCTCGATCGTGCCGAGGCGAAGAAACGCCCGCGCTCGTCCATGGCGCCGACGCTGGTGTTCGATGGCATGGGCCGGCTCGTGCTGGTGACCGGTTCGCCGGGCGGTGCGCGTATCATCGGCTTTGTCGCCAACAGCGTGATCGCCAGCCTCGATTGGGGATTGGATCCGCAGGCTGCGGCCGCGATGCCCCATTTCGCCAACCGCAACGGGGCGACCGAGCTCGAGGCCCACACGGCCGTCGCCGGGCTCAAGGCGGCGTTGGAGGCCAAGGGCCATACGGTGGTGCTGGACAGCATGACCAGCGGGCTCAATATGATCCGGGTGCACTCCGAAGTGCTCTACGGCGGCACCGATCCCCGGCGCGAGGGGGTGGCGCTGGGCGATTGAGCGTGTTTAAGGCGCTTATTCGGGTGGGTATCGGGGCGGTTTTGCGGCCCCAATCCGGAAAACGCGCGAAAAACGCCGAAATTCGGCCAAAAAGGGCGGCGAAATTTGGGGTTCGGGTCGTTGACTTACCCCCGCCCAGCACTTATACAGCGCCCCTGCTTTTAAAGGAGTCCTCCAGTGAAACGCACTTACCAGCCGAGCAAGCTCGTGCGGAAGCGCCGCCACGGTTTTCGTAGCCGCATGGCGACCGTGGGTGGCCGCAAGGTGCTCGCCAACCGTCGGGCCAAGGGCCGGAAGCGCCTGTCCGCTTAATCGTCCCGGTATCGGCAGCCCGGATATGCGCCTTGCGCGTCTCAAGACCCGGCGCGATTTCCTCCGCGTTGCCGACACGCGGGCGCGTTTCGCGACGCCCGGATTGATCCTACAGGTCCGCCGCCACAGCGCAGACGAACAATTCGTCCTGCCGCAGATCCGCGTCGGCTTCACGGTCAGCAAGAAGGTGGGCAACGCCGTCGTGCGCAATCGCGTGCGCCGTCGTCTGCGCGCCGCCGCCGACGTGGTGATCGCCGAGCGGGGCAAGCAAGGGCGCGACTACGTCCTGATCGGCCGACGCGAAAGCGAGGATCGTGCATACGCCGATCTCTTGAGCGACATCGAAACCGCGCTTGCCCGCACCGGCTCGGTGCGCCCCACCGTACAATGAATCCGCTGGCGCTGATCCTTCGCGGCGCCATTCGCGCCTACCAATGGTTCATCTCGCCGTTGCTCGGCGCGCCGTGCCGTTATATTCCGTCGTGTTCGCATTACGCCGACGAGGCGATCGCCACGCACGGCGTGGTGTACGGAAGCTGGCTCGCGTTCACGCGGCTGTTGCGCTGCAACCCCTGGGGTGGGTCCGGCTACGATCCGGTTCCTCACAAACACGTCCATTTAAATAACGAGGCCGAACACCGGCATGGATAACAAGAATCTCATTCTGGCGGTCGTGCTCTCGACCATCATCATGGTCGGCTTTCAGTGGTATTACGGCTCGCATGTCGCGCCGCCGCCGACCAACAATGTGCCGGAAGCGCAGGTTCCGCCGACCGCGCCGCAGGAACAGCCGGGTGTGCCGACGATGCCGGGCGGCGGCGCGCAGCTTCCCAATCCGGCCCAGACCGGTGCGGCGAGCGCCGCGCAGGACAGCGCCGCCATCGCCAACGCACCGCGCGTGAAGATCGATTCCCCGCGCTTGGCCGGCACGATCAATCTTGTCGGTGCGCGCTTCGACGATCTCACGCTCAAGGATTATCGCGAAACCGTCGATCCGAATTCACCGCAGATCCGCCTGTTGCTGCCGGTCGCCGAGACCAATCCCTATTACGCCCAGTTCGGTTGGGTGGGTGCGGGCAACGGCACGCAGAATGCCGACGTGCCGCCGGCCGACGCGCGCTGGACCGCGGACAAGGAAACGCTCTCCCCCGACAGCCCGGTAACGCTCACCTGGACGAGCCCCAACGGCGTGCGTTACGCGCTCACCGTTGCGCTGGATGCCAATTACATGTTCACCGTGACCCAGCGCGTCGAGAACGCGAGCGGCACTCCGGTCAGCGTGTATCCGTTCGGGCGGCTGCGCCGGACCGGCACGCCGCCGACGGCGAACTTCTACATCCTGCACGAAGGCTTGCTCGGCGTGTTCGACGGCGTGCTGAAGGAGGTGAAGTACAAGGAGGTGCGTGAGGCCACGGACGGGGTGATGGCCCAATCCACCACCGGCGGCTGGCTCGGCATCACCGACAAATACTGGCTGACCGCGCTGGCGCCCGACCAGGACACCAAGGTCAACACGCGCTTTGCCAATTTTCCCGCCAACAACATCGACAATTACCAGGCCGATTTCGTCGAGCCTCAGATCGACGTGGCACCCGGCGCGACGAGCGAGACCACCGGCCGGTTCTTCGCCGGCGCCAAGGAAGCGCAGTTGATCTCGCGCTACCGCGATGAACTGAACATCACGCGCTTCGATCTCGCCATCGATTGGGGTTGGTTCGAATTCCTGACCAAGCCGCTGCTGTGGGCGCTGATCCATCTGCACCAATATCTCGGCAATATGGGTCTCGCGATCCTGCTGGTCACCGTGGTGCTAAAGCTCGCCTTCTTCCCGCTCGCCAACAAGTCCTACAGGGCAATGGCGAAGATGAAGGAAGTGCAGCCCGAGATGCTGAAGCTGCGCGAGCGCTTCGGCGATGACAAGGCGCGGCTGAACCAGGAGATGATGGCGCTTTATAAGGCGAAGAAAGTGAATCCGGCGTCGGGCTGTCTGCCGATCCTGCCGCAGATTCCCGTCTTCTTCGCATTGTACAAGGTGCTGTTCGTCACCATCGAAATGCGCCACGCGCCGTTCTTCGGCTGGGTGCAGGATCTATCGGCGCCCGACAACTTCACGTTCGTGACCCTGTTCGGCCTGATCAATTGGACGCCGCCCGATTTCCTGATGATCGGCATCTGGCCGGTGATCATGGGCGTCACCATGTTCCTGCAGCAGAAGCTGAACCCGCCGCCGCCGGATCCGGTGCAGGCGAAGATCTTCAACTTCCTGCCGATCATCTTTACCTTCATGCTGGCGCGTTTCCCGGTCGGTCTCGTGATCTACTGGGCGTGGAACAACTCGCTGTCGATCCTGCAGCAATACGTCATCATGCGCAGGGCGGGCGTGCCCATCGGCGGCGGCAAGGCCAAAGCTGCGGCGCCGGCCAACAAGAACTGATCGGGCCATGGGCGCGGCCTCCGGCGAGCAGGCGGACCGTGCGGCGCTGATCGAGGCGGGCCGGCTGCTGTTCGCCGGCCCGTGCGATTTCGTCATCGGTGCCGCCCGCGCCCATCAATTGCCGGATTCAGACCTGCCCGAGGTCGCCTTTGCCGGACGCTCCAACGTCGGCAAATCGAGCCTCGTCAACGCGCTGACCGGGCGCAAGACGCTGGCGCGTGTCTCCAACACGCCCGGCCGTACACAGCAGGTCAATTTCTTCGTCCTGTCGCAGCGCCTGATGCTGACCGACCTGCCGGGCTACGGTTACGCCGCGGCACCCAAGAAGCAGGTCGATGCCTGGACCGGCCTGATCGAGGATTACCTGCGCGGTCGGCGTCAGCTCAAACGCGTCTGCCTGCTGATCGACAGCCGCCACGGCATCAAGGAGGCCGACCGCCGCGCCATGGAGGTGCTGGACCAGTCGGCTGTGGTCTACCAGGTGATCCTGACCAAGTCCGACAAGATCGGGCCGACGGCACTCGCCGAGATCGTCACGAAGACGCAACACGAGATCGCCAAACATACTGCGGCGCATCCCGATCTGTTGGTCACCAGCGCGGAAAAGAAGCAGGGGCTCGAAGAGGTGCGCGCCGAATTGGCGGCCTTGGCAGAGACTGAATAATTCAATTATTGTCGCGGGCCCCAGAGCAGCGGGTCGGTAGAGCGAGACCATGAGCGACACACCCAAAGTTTCCCCCCAGGACCAGGCGCAGCTTCTGTCCGAGGCGCTTCCCTACATGCGGCGTCACGCCGGGCACACCGTCGTCGTGAAATACGGCGGCCACGCCATGGGCGAGACGCATCTCGCGCAATCCTTCGCCTCCGACATCGTGATGCTGAAGCATCTCGGCATGCATCCCATCGTGGTGCATGGCGGCGGCCCGCAGATCGGCGCGATGCTCGAACGGCTCAAGATCGTCTCTTCCTTCGTCGATGGTCTGCGCGTCACCGATGCCGCCACGGTCGAGGTGGTGGAGATGGTGCTCGCCGGCTCGATCAACAAGGAGATCGCGACCTACATCAACCAAGCGGGCGGCTTCGCGGTCGGCCTGTCGGGCAAGGACGGCAATCTCATCCAGGCGACCAAGCTGCGTCGCACCCAGCGCGATCCGGAATCCAACATCGAGAAGATCCTCGATCTCGGCTTTGTCGGCGAACCGCAGACCGTCAATACGCACGTGCTCGATACGCTGCTGAAGACCGATGTGATCCCCGTGATCGCACCGATCGGCATCGGCCCCAAGGGCGAGACCTACAACATCAATGCCGACACGGCGGCCGGGGCGATCGCGGAAGCCATCGGCGCGAAACGCTTCCTCCTGCTGACCGACGTGCGCGGCGTGCTCGATGATATGGGCCGCCTGATCCCGAAGATGGACGCGAACATGGCGCGCAACCTGATCAAGTCGGGCACGATCAAGGGCGGCATGATCCCGAAGGTGGAAACCTGTCTCGACGCCGTCGATGGCGGCGTCGCTGGCGCGGTCATCCTCGACGGCCGCGTGCCGCACGCCTTGCTGTTGGAGCTGTTCACCGAACATGGTTCGGGCACGTTGATCGAAGCGGGCTGATCCGGCGGGGCCGGCAACCTTTTGTTGTTTCCTCTTCCTAGATAAACGAATCGCATATACTCCTGTTCGTTGCATGCTTGGTGTGCAGGAGAAGGAGTTATTGATGGCTAAGTTTGTCGCCGAGTTCATAGGTACTTTAACTCTCGTTCTATTCGGATGCGGTGCGGCTGTTCTGGCGGGTGATCACGTCGGACAGCTCGGCATCGCGCTCGCATTCGGTTTCGCGATCGTCGCCATGGCCTACGGGATTGGACCGGTTTCGGGTTGTCATGTGAATCCGGCGGTCAGCTTGGCGGTCTTCGTGGCCGGCCGCATGACGGCGGGCGAGATGGTGCTGTATTGGATCGCGCAATTCGTGGGCGCACTGGCGGGGGCCGGACTCCTTGCGGTTCTCGTCGGCGGCACCGAGTCGCTTGGCCAGAACGGCTGGGGGCCCGGCTATCTCGGCGAATATACGCTTCAGGCCGCCTTGGTTTTCGAGATCGTGATGACCGCTCTGTTCGTGATCGTCATCCTGGGATCCACGGGACCCAATGCCAGCACGGCGTTCGCGGGCCTCGCCATCGGGATCACGCTCTCCGCGATCCATATCGTCGGTATTCAGGTGACCGGGGTCTCGGTGAATCCGGCGCGCAGCTTCGGTCCGGCCGTTCTGGTGGGCGGACAGGCGCTGGCGCAGCTTTGGCTGTTCTTTGTCGCACCGGCAATCGGCGCGATCCTCGGGGGACTGCTTTTCCGCTGCAAGATCGTCGGCGCGCCGGCTTAGACCAGGCGGATCATATCGATCTTCGATCGGGCGCTGTCTCGGGGCGCCCGATCGTCGCGTTCGTCTCAGTCGCCGTTCTTGTCGTCTTCAAGATCGGCGTGGAAGCGATGCAGCAGGCGGTGCGCCCACGGGGCGACGAGGATTCCGGTGATCCCCAGGAATGCGACGCCGCTGAAAATGGAATAGAACGTCGCGAATATCTTGCCCGATACGGTCTCGATCCGGTCCACGGGTCCCATGCCGGTCAGGATCATCGCGGCATTCAGCATCGCATCGATCCAGCTCAGCCCGCAGAAATACCGATATCCCACCGTACCCAGGCCCAAGGACACCGAGATGATGATCCCGGCCACCAGCAACGAATAGCCCACCCGGGCGCGCCATCGCGCCATCGGCAGGACCGGTTCGGATTTGTGCTCGAACATCGCCAGGATTTTTGCCCGATTCGGCGGGGGATTGCACGATTGGGGAAACCGAGTACCTTTTCGCCGAAATGCCGATGCAAGCCGCCATAAGATCGTTGCGGGACGCGCCCTGCTGGCTCTTCGATCTCGACAATACGCTTTACCCCTGCACGGCCAACCTCTTTGACGAGATGGACCGGCGCATGACCCGGTTCGTCGCGAATTTTCTGAAGATCGGCGCGGCCGAGGCCTACAAGATCCAGAAAAGCTATTTCCGCGCGCACGGCACGACGCTGAAGGGATTGATGGACCTGCACGGCATGGCGCCGGGTGTCTATCTCGATTACGTCCACGATATCGACATGTCGCGCCTCAAACGCGATCTGCGTCTCGATACTGCGCTCAGTCGCCTGCCGGGACGCAAGATCATCTTCACCAACGCGACCGTATCCTATGCCGAACGCGTGCTGGAGAAGATCGGCATCGCGCGCCATTTCGAGGGGATCTACGACATCGAGGCGGCGAACTACGTTCCCAAGCCCGATCCGTCGATCTACGGCGATCTGGTGAAGCGGTTCGGTGTCGTGCCGGGCGACGCGGTGATGGTCGAGGATGTGGCGCGCAACCTGATCCCGGCGCAGGCGCTCGGCATGACCACGGTCTGGGTCGAGACCGATCGCCCCTGGGCCAAGGCCGATGCGGAACAGATCATCGCCGATCACCGCACCGACGATCTGGGCGGCTTTTTGGCCGAAATCACCACGGACCCTCGGGCTGATTGACACGATGTAGCGCCTCCACCATCTTGCCTCAGCACTTCATGGCAGATGGGACACATGACTTCGAACAACCACCAAGACTTGCAGGCCGCCATCGATCAGGCATGGGACGGCCGCGACCAGATCAATACCAAGACGACCGGGCCGGTGCGCGATGCGGTGAATTCGGCGCTCGACCTGCTGGACCGCGGCGAAGCCCGCGTCGCCGAAAAGGCGGGCGGCAAATGGCAGGTCAATCAGTGGCTGAAGAAGGCCGTTCTGTTGTCCTTCCGTCTCAACGACAACGTCGTCATCGGGCACGGCCCCGGCCAGGCCGCGTGGTGGGACAAGGTCGCCTCCAAATTCGACGGTTGGGGTGAGAACCGGTTCCGTGAAGGCGGCTTCCGCGCCGTACCGGGCAGCGTCGTGCGCCATTCGGCGCATATTGCGCCGGGCGTCGTGCTGATGCCGTCCTTCGTCAATGTCGGCGCCTTTGTCGACAGCGGCACCATGGTCGATACCTGGGCGACCGTGGGCAGTTGCGCGCAGATCGGCAAGAACTGTCATATCTCGGGCGGCACCGGCATCGGCGGCGTGCTCGAACCGCTGCAGGCCGATCCCGTCATCGTTGAGGACAATTGCTTCATCGGCGCGCGCTCGGAAATCGCCGAGGGCGTGGTGGTCGAAGAGGGCGCGGTCATTTCGATGGGCGTGTTCATCGGAGCTTCGACCAAGATCATCGACCGCACCACCGGCGAAAGCTTCCAGGGCCGCGTGCCCGCCTATTCGGTGGTCGTGCCGGGCACCTTGCCGGGCAAGGCGATGAAAAACGGCGAGCCGGGACCGAGCCTTTCCTGCGCGGTCATCGTGAAGCGTGTCGATGCCGGCACGCGCGCCAAGACCTCGATCAACGAATTGTTGCGCGAGTGACGCGCGGGTGGCCGATCCGGGCATGAGTGGCGCACTCGATCCTCTGAAGCTCTCGCAGGATCTGATCCGCTGCGAGAGCGTCACCCCGATCGAAGGGGGCGCGCAGGGTGTGCTCGCCCGGGCACTCGAGCCCATGGGTTTCGTCTGCCATTCGTTGACCTTCAGCGACAGCGACACGCCCGACGTCACCAATCTTTACGCGCGCCTCGGCACCAAGGGGCCGCATTTCTGCTTCGCCGGCCACACCGACGTGGTGCCGGCGGGCGATCGTGCGGCGTGGAGCGCCGATCCCTTCGCGGGCGAGGTGAAGGACGGCATGTTGTATGGCCGCGGTGCGGCCGACATGAAAGGCGCCATCGCCTGCTTCGCTGCCGCCGTGTCGCGCTTTCTCGCCAGGAACCCGGGCTTCGACGGCTCGATCAGTTTCCTGATCACCGGCGACGAGGAAGGCCCGGCGGTCAACGGCACCGTCAAGATGCTCGAATGGGCGCAGGCGCGCGGCGAGACGTTCGATGCCTGCATCGTGGGCGAGCCGACCAATCCCAAGACCTTGGGCGATATGATGAAGGTCGGCCGGCGCGGCAGCCTGAACGCGCGTCTGACCGTGCACGGCACGCAGGGCCACACGGCCTATCCGCATCTCGCCGACAATCCGTGCCATCGTCTGGTCGAGATGCTGGCCGCGATCACGCATGAGCCGCTCGATGCCGGCACCGAACATTTCCAGCCCTCCACGCTGCAGGTGTCGTCCATCGATGTCGGCAACCCGGCCACCAACGTGATCCCGGCGAAGGCCGAAGCGAAATTCAATATCCGGTTCACCGATGCGTTCGATGCCAAGGGTGTGGAGCGCTGGGTGCGCGAACGATTGGACCGCGTCGGCGGCACGTACGATCTCAAGATCCAGGTTTCGGGCGAATCCTTCCTCACCCAGCCCGGCCGCCTGTCGGACATTATTTCGACGGCCGTATCGCGCGTGACCGGACGCACGCCCGAGCTCAGCACCTCGGGCGGCACGTCGGATGCGCGCTTCATCAAGAATTATTGCCCGGTGATCGAATTCGGCCTGGTCGGCGAGACCATGCACAAGACCGACGAGCGCATGCCGGTCGCGGATCTGGCTGGGCTCGCCGACATCTACGAAGCGATCCTCGACGATTTCTTTAAACGCTAGGTCCGGCGATCGGAGCTGACCGAGCCAGAAGAGGGGCCAGATAGAGGGGCCAATGCGTATCACTGGCGAAATCGCATCCGGCATCTATGGCGCGTGGCGCCTCGCGCGTGGCGACGTGGGCGGCGTCGGTTATTTCAGCGGCACACGCGAAGGCTTCTGGCATTCCTTCATGGCTATGGCGATCGTGGCGCCCTTGTTCGCGCTGCTGTTGCTGCTGCGTTATTACGACGAGGCGGATCTGGTTTCCGGTGTGCGCTTCTTCGCGGTGCAGGCCATCGGCTATGTGGTGGCCTGGTTCATCTTTCCGCTGATCATGTTTTACGTCACCCAGACCATCAATCGCGAACGGCGGTTCTTCGCTTATATCGAAGCCTACAATTGGTCGTCGGTAATCCAGAACGCCGTCTATATCCCGCTGGCGCTGCTGGCCGAACTGGAACTGATCCCGCTCGATCTTGCCCATTTCCTGGGCTTCGTGGTGCTCACGCTGGTCTTCGTCTATACGTGGTTCGTCGCGCGCTCCGCGCTCGGCATTACCGGGCTGATCGCCGCCGCCATCGCGGCGGGTGATTTCATCTTGTCGGTCGTGCTGAACATGGTCGTGGAAGGCCTGATACGCGGCTGAAGCCGAGAGGCCCGCGAAATCCGTCCGACGGTTATTTCGAGGCGAGCGCCTTGGTCTTGGCGCGCAACTCGGTAATGAGGCCCGCGACCTTGTTGCCGTTGCGCACGATGACCGAGGTGAATTCCGAACGCTGCGTCTGCATCATGCTGACGCCTTCGATCACCATATCGACCACCTTGGGATCGCCGCTCGCCTGCGAAACGCGCCAATCGAGCCGGATGGGTTTGGCCACGTTGCGCGAAATCTGCGACCGCACGAGGACGACGTTGCTATCCTCGCTGCCCAGTTTGGAGGCGGTCAGGATATCCAGGTTCTCGCCGCCGTAATCGCGGAAGCGCGCGGCGTAGGTCGCGACGATCAGATCCTCGAACAGGCTCATATATTCGGTCTGCTCGTCCGGCTTGGCGACGCGCCAGTAGCGCCCCAAAGCCGAGCGGCCGATGGCCGGTACGTCGAAATGCTCGCGTAGCAATTCGCGAAAAGCAGTCTCGCGCTCGCCCTGGCTCATGGACGGACTGGTGAGCTGGCTGATCGCCTTATCGGCCAGCGTGCGCACGAAGCTCTGCGCGTCGGCGACGTCGTCGGCGTGCGCCGGCAGCGCGATGGTGACGAGAAGGACGACGCCGAGAATCGCGGCGCCGAAGCTTGCTACACGCCGCATACGATCAACGGCTCGACGAAACGGGCGGGTCAAGCTCGCTGCTCAGGTCCGGCAGCGGCGTATCGCCGCTGGCGCCGTTGCGGATCTCGTCCATGCGGCTCTGGCGATAAAGGCTGCGGATCGCGGCATAGAAATCGATCGACGTCCGCTCGAGATCGTCGAGCACGTCCCACAGCCGGTCGCGTGCGTCGATGCCGGTCACGGCGCCGCGCGCCAGCGGGACCGTCCACTCGTGGTCGGTGTTGCTCGCCCACCAATTGATCGGATCGAGGAAGAAGTCGGCGACCCTACCGGTCAGGTCGCGCGGGTTCGACGGACCCAAGATCGGCAGCATGATGTAGGGGCCTTCGCCGACGCCCCAGACCGCCAAGGTCTGGCCGAAATCCTCGTCATGCGGCGCGAAGCCGAGATCGGCCGCCGGATCGCCGAAGCCGACGACGCCCAGCGTGGAATTGATGACGAAGCGGGCGACCGTGGTGCCGGCGCGGCTGAGTTCGCCTTGCATCAGATCGTTCGCGAAGATCACCGGCGCGCGCAGGTTCTGCAGCGCGTTATGCACGCCGTCGCGCATTTCGGGCGTGGTGATGGCGCGGTAGCCGCCGGTCACCGGCTTGATCACATAGCGGTCGGCGCCGCGGTTGAATTCGAAAATGGCGCGATTGGCGGGTTCGACCGGGTCGTTCAGCCGGTGGAAATCCGCCAGCGCTTCCGGATCGTCTTCCGGCGGGGTCGCGCAGCCCGCGAGCATCAGGGATGTAACGATCAGGGCGCCGAAACACATCGCCCTGTTACCGAAATCCGCCCACATACCAACCTCTGTATTGGTTCGTTTTATTGTGTCCGCTGACCATCCGACCGTCGGGCGGTTTCGCGGCGCGCTATTTTGGCGGACAAGCCGTAGGGGATTGTTCCCGCCTGGTCTTCAATATTTTGATCTTGGCTGCCTGAAACATGCCCCGGTCCCAGGGCGCATCGAACTTTTGAATTGGCGGCGACTATACAAAGCCCCGCGCAAAAAAAACAGTTATCCGAAGGGGATTCCCTCGGCGCGCAGGCCGTTGTTGTAATTTTACAACAAGAATGATGCAGGGATTTCCGAACCGGACTTTGCCGGTGACAGGTGGGACTTCCGGTTGTCTTGAGGTTGCGTTCGCCCGTTGCGCCATGCGTGGCGCGGTCGAACGAACCCCGCAGCGTCCGGGCGGACGCTTAGAGGTGGGAGCGGACGTCGCGCCCGATAATGCGGCTCACGTCCGCCAGTATCTCGGCGCTTTTGGCCCGCAAGGCGCTGGCTTCGTATCCTGGAATTTCATCGGCTCTGTTCAGCAGGACTTCCGCCCATTTCATCTGGACACCCACATATCGGGTCCAATCGATGGTACACATTTTTCCCTACCCAGGCTTCCCGGTGACGATGGCGCCGCACGATACGGCGTCGTTACCCCTCAGAGCGTCGCGGAGGCTTTTGCTTCCGCTGTGATGTTCTTGTGATATCACGATATCGGTATACGTATTTTCCTTGACAGAAAGTAAACCGGATCATCCCTGAAGCCGAGTCACGAAAGTGTGATGACTGACCCGTCCTGCGCGCGGGGGTTGATGACCGCCCATAAAAAAAGGCCGCTTCGGCCCTTTTTTGTGTTTTGAAAGATGCGCGTCCTACGATCTTGGCGTGCCGAAGACGCAGGTCTTGGCGTAATCGGCCGCCTGGTTCGCGGTCCAATCGCCTTTCGCCTTCTTGTCCATCATCTCGCACCACGCCTTGGTGCCGACTTCGGGCTCGCAGGCGGCCAGCAGGCCGGCGGAGACGAAAAGAGCGGCCAACGTCAGTGCGCGGCCGCTCCACATCGCGATCGATATTGTCATCAGATCAGGCGTGCGCTGCAGTCTTGATGCCCTTGTCGGCGAACAGCTGCTGCAGCTCACCGCTCTGGTACATCTCGCGCACGATGTCGCAGCCGCCGACGAATTCGCCCTTCACATAGAGCTGCGGGATGGTCGGCCAATTGCTGAAATGCTTCACGCCTTCGCGGATTTCCATGTCCGCGAGCACGTTGATGCCCTTGAATTCGACGCCCGCGAGCATGAGCGCCTGGCAAACCGCGGCGGAGAAGCCGCATTGCGGCGCATTGGGCGTGCCCTTCATGAACAGCACGATTGGCGCGGAATCGATTTCGCTCTGGATTCGCTGGAAGACGGGATGGTCGTTCATTGTGTGCCTTTCACAAAAATACGTCTATTCGGCGCCGGGAACGTTGGTGGTCAGCGCCAGCGCGTGCAACTCGTTGCCCATGCGGCCTTGCAGGGCCTGATAGACCAACTGATGCTGTTTCACGCGGCTCAGGCCCTGGAACGCCTTGGAAACGACATGGGCGGCATAATGGTCGCCGTCCCCGGCCAAATCCTCGATACGGACTTCCGCGTCGGGAATGCCCTGTTTGATCAGCCGTTCGATCTCTCCGACGTTCATCGCCATGCGCCGGTCCCCTCCCTTACGCCTTAGGTTCACCCGGCATATTAACCATTTTCCCGCACTCGCGGTAGAGGGCGCGCCGTCCGCCCTTATTTGTGCGGGGCATTACTGCCCTGCAAGCTGCGCAAAGGCATGAATCCAGTAGGGTTTAAGCAACCGCCTCGGCAACTGCTTCAACCGCCATGTAATTGGGCAGCCAGCCTTCATGGGTTTCGCGCAGATCGTCGAGCAGCACGCGTTCGCCCTTGAGCGTCAGGGCGATGCCGCCGCTGCGCCCGATCACCATGGCGGGCACGCCGCGTTGGGTGGCGAGTTCGAGGACGGCATTGGACCGGCCGGCCGCGACGATGTAGCGGCCCTGGTCCTCGCCGAACGCCCAGGCATGGAGCGGAAGATCGCCCGCCTTGTTCATGATGTCGGCGCCGATATTGGCGGCGAGCGCCATTTCGGCGATGGCGACCAGCAGGCCGCCGTCGGAAACGTCGTGGCACGCGGTGACCGCGCGCGCATCAATCAGTTCGCGCACCAGTTCGCCCGCCGCGCGTTCGCCCGCCAGATCGACCGGCGGGGCCGAGCCGTCCTCGCGGCCCGCCATCTCGCGCAGATAGATCGACTGGCCGAGATGGCCCTTGGTCTCGCCGAGCAGGATCAGCGTGTCGCCGTCGCGATACGCGATGCCGACCGCCTTGGTGAAATCCTCGATCAGACCGACGCCGCCGATGGCGGGCGTGGGCAGGATCGCGCTGCCCGCCGTCTCGTTGTAGAGCGACACGTTGCCCGAGACGACCGGATAATCGAGCGCGAGACAGGCTTCGCGGATGCCGTCGATGGCGCCGACGAACTGGCCCATGATGCGCGGATTGGTCGGGTTGCCGAAATTCATGTTGTCGGTGATGGCGAGTGGGCGCGCACCGACCGCGCAGATATTGCGCCAGGTTTCCGCGACCGCCTGCTTGCCGCCCATCACCGGATCGGCAAAGCAGTAACGCGGCGTGCAATCGGTGGTGATGGCGAGCGCGCGCTTGGTATCGCGCACGCGCACGAGGGCCGCATCGCCGCCCGGGCGGATCACGGTGTCGCTCATCACCAGATGATCGTATTGCTCCCAGATCCAGCGCTTGGAGGCGAGATCGGGCGTGCCCATCAACTTCTGCAGCGCCGCCAGCGGGCTCATCGGTGTCGGGATGCTTGCGGGATCGACGGCGGCTTGCGCAGGCGTCGGCTCCCACGGGCGGTCGTATTCGGGCGAGGCGAGCGCGAGCGGATCGATCGGCAGGTCGGCTTCGACCACGCCCTTCATCTTGATCACCATGCGCCCGGTATCGGTGAGATGGCCGATGACCGCGAAATCCAGCTCCCACTTCTCGAAGATGGCGCGTGCGGTGTCTTCCGAGCCCGGCTTCAGCACCATCAGCATGCGTTCCTGGCTTTCCGACAGCAGGAATTCGTAGGCCGTCATGCCGGTCTCGCGTGCCGGCACCTGATCGAGGTTGAGCTCGACGCCCATGCCGCCCTTGGATGCCATCTCGAACGAGGACGATGTGAGGCCGGCCGCGCCCATGTCCTGGATCGCGACGATGCAATCGGTCGCCATCAATTCGAGACAGGCCTCGATCAGCAGCTTTTCGGTGAACGGATCGCCGACCTGCACCGTCGGGCGCTTTTCTTCCGAATCCGCGTTGAACTCGGCGGATGCCATAGTCGCGCCATGGATGCCGTCACGCCCCGTCTTGGAGCCGACGTAGACAACCGGGTTTCCGACACCGGCAGCGGCGGAATAGAATATCTTGTCGGTTTGCGCGATGCCGACGGTCATGGCGTTGACCAGGATATTGCCGTCGTAGCTCGGGTGAAAATTGCACTCGCCGCCGACCGTGGGCACGCCGACGCAATTGCCGTAGCCGCCGATGCCCGCGACCACGCCCGCGACCAGATGGCGGGTCTTCGGATTGTCGGGCTGGCCGAAGCGCAGCGCGTTCATGTTGGCGACGGGACGCGCCCCCATGGTGAACACGTCGCGCAGGATGCCCCCGACGCCGGTCGCCGCACCCTGATAGGGCTCGATGAAGGACGGGTGGTTGTGGCTCTCCATCTTGAAGATGCAGGCGAGCCCGTCGCCGATATCGATGACGCCCGCGTTCTCGCCCGGTCCGCAGATCACCCACGGCGCTTTGGTCGGCAGGGTCTTCAGCCACTTCTTCGACGACTTGTAGGAGCAATGCTCCGACCACATGACGGAGAAGACGCCGAGCTCGGTGAGGTTCGGCTCGCGCCCCAGGATCTCCAGGATCTTCTGGTATTCGTCTTTCGACAGGCCGTGTTCGGCGACGATTTCAGGCGTGATGCTCATGCGGCGGCTCCGCCGAAGGAACCATCTGCCGCGGCGATGGATTGCGCGATGCCGGCAAACAGCGGCATGCCGCCGAGCCCGCCCACCAGCTTTTCCGTAGCATCCTCGGGATGCGGCATCAGGCCCAGCACGTTGCCCTTTTCATTATAGACGCCGGCGATGTTGTTGATGGAGCCGTTGGGGCACCATTCCGGCTCGATGCCGGTATCGGGGCCGCAATAGCGGAACGCCACCTGGCCTTCGCCTTCGATGCGCGCCAAGGTCTCGGCATCGGCGAAATAATTGCCGTCATGATGCGCGACCGGGCAGGTGAAGACTTCGTTCTTCTTGTAGGCGCGCGTGAAGGGCGTGTCGTTGCGCTCGACGCGCAGATGCACCTCGCGGCAGACGAACTTGAGCCCGGCATTACGCATCAAGGCGCCGGGCAGCAATCGTGCCTCGGTCAGTATCTGGAAGCCGTTGCACACGCCGAGCACCAGCACGCCCTGGGCGGCGCGCTCAGCGACCGCGCGCATGATCGGCGATTGCGCCGCCATCGCGCCCGCGCGCAGGTAATCGCCGTAGGCGAAGCCGCCGGGGATGACGATCAGATCGGTCTTGGGGAGTTCGGTCTCGCGGTGCCAGACGATCTCGGGCGCTTTTCCCATCGCGCGCGTCAGAGCCATCACCATGTCGCGCTCGCGGTTGGAGCCGGGGAAGGTGACGATGCAAGCGGTCATTGCGGAGCGGAAATCCGAAGCTAGAGGTTACGAAACGATCTCGACGGCGTAATTCTCGATCACCGTGTTGGCGAGCAGCTTCCTGCACATCTCTTCGACGTTGGCCTTGGCGGCGCTGGCGTCGGTCTCGTTCAACTCGATCTCGATGTATTTGCCCTGGCGAACCTCGCCGACGCCGGTGAAGCCGAGCCCGCTGAGCGCATGGCCGACGGCCTTGCCCTGCGGATCGAGGACGCCTGATTTCAAGGTGACGTGGATCTTTGCTTTCACGAAAGGAGCCTTGCTGACGCGAGTGAAGTGAAGAGGTTGCTGGACAAGCTACTGAACAAGTTGCGGGCCGGTCTGCTCGTTGACGCCCATCTCGGGCAGGATGCCCAAGCGGCGCGCGACTTCCTGATAGGCCTGCTCGATATCGCCGAGATCGCGGCGGAAGCGGTCCTTGTCCAATTTCTCGTTGGTCTTGGCGTCCCACAGCCGGCACGAATCCGGGCTGATCTCGTCGGCGATGACGACGCGCATCTGTTCGCCGTCCCATAGCCGGCCGAATTCCAGCTTGAAGTCGATGAGCCGGATGCCGATGCCGAGGAACAGGCCGGAGAGGAAATCGTTGGCGCGCAGCGCCAGGTTCATCATCTCGTCCATCTCGTGATGGTTGGCCCAGCCGAACGCGGTGATGTGCTCCTCGCACACCAGCGGGTCGTCCAGTTCATCGTTCTTGTAATAGAACTCGACGATGGAGCGCGGCAGCGGCTTGCCTTCCTCCAGGCCGAAACGCTTGGCGAGCGAGCCTGCCGCGATATTGCGTACCACGACTTGCACGGGGATGATCTCAACCTCGCGCAACAGTTGTTCGCGCATATTGATGCGGCGCAGGAAATGGGTGGGGATGCCGATCTCGCCCAGCCGGGTCATCACGAATTCGCTGATGCGGTTGTTGATGACGCCCTTGCCGGTGATGGTGCCGCGCTTGGAATCGCGGAATGCGGAGGCATCGTCCTTGAAATAGGCGACGATCGTGCCGGGCTCCGGTCCCTCGAACAGGACCTTGGCCTTGCCTTCGTAGAGTTTCCTACGTCTCGCCATCGTTTGGATTCCGCAGTTTGGACGGGCCGAACGCCCCACAAATTGTTCGTGGAAATCGGCCATCGACCTAACGCGGCTCCCCTATATCAGGTGCGGGGCAGCAAAACAACGTTCGGACCGGTTCGCCGGTTCCCGAGGCGTTCTCGGAACGCGCATCGGGGGTGCTGATCTAGGTATCTCGCGGGCCTTCGTCAATGATCGGCGCGGCGGCCGGCACATACCGACAACACGCGCCGATTGTGACGGCGTCAATTCACAGTGCGGCCTTCCGGGAATCTTTGCGAATCGACGACGTCGCAGCACAACACCAGCAGGCCCGATGGGCGCGCGACCGCGATCGAAAGCGTCACCACGATATGCGCGCCGGTCAGCGAGAAGTAAGGCCGGGTGATCTGCACCTCGCCGGGGGCCGCAACCGCGCGGCGGTAATATTGGCGCAGATGCCACGCCGCGCCGTGCTGGCTGGTCATCGGGCGGAAACGCGGATCGGATTGTTCGGGCGCGCGGTGGGTCGTGATGTTGGGCGTGTATTGGCCGCCTGCGGCATCCACAGCCCAGCAGCGCACCACGGAGGGCAGCGCGATCAGCTCCGCGATGGCGGCATCGATGCTGTGTCCCGCGCTCAGCAGGGCGGAGGAACGATCGAACTGGGTACGGATCGCGCGCATGAAATCGTCGCGCGCCTTGTGGTTGTCGTCGAGCCGGATGCGCGTCGAGCTGGCCATGCTGGCCGGCGTCGTTCCGCCGGGCGCGGTGCGATGGCACAGGTTGCTCGGCCGGCCGAACAGATAGCCCTGATAGAGATCGATATCGGCCTCCATGCCGACGATCGCTTCCATCTCGGTCTCCACGCCTTCGAGCAGGACCATGGCGCCCGCCTCATGGATCAACGACGACAGGTTGGGCAGCGAACGGCGCATCAACCCGTCGCGTGCGGCCGCCGCGGTGATCGAACGGTCGAGCTTCACGATATCGGGCTTGAGCGCCCAGATGCGGTTGAAGTTGGAATGCCCCGCGCCGAAATCGTCGATCGCGATCAGGCAGCCGAACGAGCGCAGCGACTGGATCACATCCTGCAGCAGCATCTCGTCGCCGACGCCGCTTTCCACCACCTCGACCACGATGCGGTGCGCCGGCACGCCGTAGCGGTTCACGATGCGTCCGAGATCGCCGCCGCGGCGGACGTGGCGTACCACTTCGTTGGGGCTGATGTTGAGGAACATCCAGCAATCGTCAGGCGCGTGGGTGGAGAAGTTGCGGATATGCAGCGCCTGGCTCAGGCGCTCGAGCTGCTGGGTGTCGTCGCCGTTGGCGGCATTCGTGTAAAAAAGCTGCACCGGAGAGACCGGCGCATTGTTGGAATCCATCGCGCGCAGCAGGGATTCGTAACCCACCGGTTGGGGGTGGGCGAAACTGAAGATCGGCTGGAACGCACTTTTCAGGCGCAAGCCGCGATAGCTGGCCGCGTAGCTGCCGTCGTCATTGCGGATGAATTGGGGGATGGATCGCGCGGCTTCCCGTTTGGCTAACTCTCGTGTTTGCCCCATTACGACTTCTTCTGAGCGTTGCCACGCAAAGGACATTATCGTGCCTTTGGCTAAAAAGTAAATCGGTTGAGGGACTGGCGCGACGCGCAACCAAATTATCGGGCGCACCCCGCTGCCGCGATGTCGCCGGTCACCAACAGGACCTGTGAGATTCCACTATGCGTCTAGGCGGGGCTGCTCAGTTCGCCGCGCTGAGCGCCGTTTCGCCGACCGGGTAATATTCGGCCTCGCCCGGCCTTCCGCCTGCGAACAGGAAGATCGGCTTCTTGCCGTCCAGGTTGGGCGCGGGCAGGGCGATCAGGGATGAACAGACGGTGCCGTAACCGTTGTCGGTGACGATGGTCATGGCGCCGTCGTGACCCATGGATGGATCGTGCAGGCGGCTCGCCAGCAGATGGCGCCAGGCGGTCCAGTCACCCGTCTCCGGATCGGGTTCGCGCGCAGCGCGGAATTGGGGCAGGTAGGTCTTGGCGCGGGCATGGCTCGTATCATTGAGCCCGCGCGAGGTCAGCATGGATACGCCCGGCGGGATAGGCGTGCGCGCGAGGCGATGGCCGCTCTCCGTCTCCAGCACGCTGACGACGGCGGCGTCACGGCTGTCCGCGATGACCAGATGACAGGCGCGGTAGGCGGCCGGGTTGAGCTCGCTCAGGGCTTCGATTGCCTCGATCGCATCGGCATGTTCGAGCGCTTCGAGCGGCAATTCGCCGCGCGAGCGGAATCCGCTGCGCGGGCCCAATGTGCCGCGTCCGTTCAATACGGCGGCCAGGACCCCGTTGTCGTTGAGGCCGAGCCAGGTACCGCCGGCCAACTCGTCGAGACCGGCGATGACGTCCGGCCGGTCGGGCCAGTGGCGCGCGGGCGGCTTCCAGGCGCGCGCGATCTGCTCATCGCGGTTGGCGGCAACCAGAACGGGCCAAGCATGATTGGGACGGCGCAGGATGACCAGAGTGCACATGGGTTGATTGTTACAGTTTGCCGAAGATTTCGCAAAACGGCCTGGGAATGCGGTGGAAATGCAAGTGTGGGACTTGTTGGCGCATATAAGCAAACCTACATTAAACACGCCCCTAACTTTCTATAGGAGTCCTCCGTTCATGGCCGACGCAATCAACGACCGCCGCAAAGCGTTCGAGGAAAAATTCCGTCTCGACCAGGATTTGCAATTCAAGGTTTCCTCGCGCCGCAACAAGCTGCTCGGCCTTTGGCTCGGCGAACGGTTCGGTCTCGCGGGCGACAAGCTCGCCGAATACGCCTCCTCGGTGGTGATCGCCGATCTTGCCAAGCCTGGCGATGACGACGTGGTCGGCAAGGTGATGGCCGACATCAAGGAGCGCGACGTCCAGATTTCGGAAGGTGACGTGCGCGCCAAGCTCGCCGAACTCGCCAAGACCGCGAAAGATCAACTCATCGCGGAGCAGTCATAGCCCGCGTTCGATTTCTCCTGATCTTGCCGAAGGATGCACAATCGCTGCATCCTTCGGCAGGTCTGAGGGAGCTTCCGACATGATGGATCCGGCGCTTGTCCCGGTGATCGACTTCTGGTGCGGCATTCCGGGCTCGCCCGAACGCGATACCTTTCGTGAGATCTGGTTCCGCGAGGCGACGCCCGCCTTCGACGCCGAGATCCGCGACCGTTTCCTCGCCTTGCATGAACGCGCCGTCGCCGGCGACTTCGCGCATGTGATGGATTCGGTCGACGGCTGCTTCGCGCTTCTGATCCTGTTCGACCAGTTCCCGCGTAATATGTTCCGTGGTACGGCGCGGGCCTTCGCCACCGACGCCAAGGCGCGCGAGATTGCTAAGCATGCCGTGGCGCGCGGCTTCGATCAGGAAGTCGCCGCGGTCTATCGCATCTTCTTCTATCTTCCCTTCGAACATTCCGAGGACCTGGCCGACCAGGAAGCCGGGCTCGCCCTGGTGAAGGCGCTCGGCGCCGAACGCACCATCGAGGCGGCGCTCGAACATGTGGACGTGATCCGCCGCTTCGGCCGCTTCCCGCATCGCAATGCTGTCCTGGGGCGCGTCAGCACGCCCGAGGAGATCGAGTACCTCAAGGACGGCAAAAGCTGGGGGCAAGGGGTGGCGGTGGCGTCCGCCAGCTAGCCCGTCATTCCCGCGAAAGCGGGAATCCAGAACATCGTTCGACTGAACCCCGTCACGCGTTTTCGCGTGCAAGCACGCGCGGCGCCGGGGTGACGGTTTTTTTATTGTTCGGGCGTTTGGGAAAAAAACGCGCGCGCCGCGTCCAGTGTTTCCTTCAGTCCTGCGCGTTCGACCGCGACCCCTTCGGGGAACGCATCGGCGAGGCGCGACGGCATCGCCTTGTCGAGCATCACGAACATGCCGCGATCGTCGGCGCGCCGCACCAATCGCCCGAACGCCTGCTTGAGGCGCAGTCGTGTCATCATGTCGTCGTAGGAGAAGTCCGAGAAGAATTGCTTGCGTGCGCGATGCAGGATGGTGGGCCGCGGCCACGGCACGCGGTCGAACACGATCATGCGCAAGCTGCGCCCGGGCACGTCGACGCCGTCGCGCACGGCATCGGTGCCGAACAGGCAGGCATCTTCCTCGGCGCGGAAGATATCGACCAGCGTGCCGGTATCCAGCGGATCGACATGCTGCGCCAGCAGCGTGAGGTGCTTGAGCTTGGGATCGTCGGCAAGCTTTGCATGCACGGCGCGCAGCCGCGCGATCGACGTGAACAGGCCGAGCACGCCACCGCCCGCCGCGAGAATGAGTTCGCGAAAGGCCGAGGCGATCTGATCGTTGCTGTCCTTGGCGATATCGGTGATGACGCGCACGCGCGTCTGCGCCGGATAGTCGAAGGGCGACGACACGCCCGCGTAATCGACGCTCTCACCCAGATGGCGAGCTCCGGTGCGTGCCGAGGCAACGTTCCAGATGGTGGCGGGTTCGACCTCGCGCTTGTCGGTCAGCGTGGCCGACGTGATCAGCATGCCATGCGCCACATCGGTCATGGTCTGGGCGAAGGGCAGCATGGGATCGGTGAAGTGGCGGTGCAGGCCGACATCGATGTCGCGCCCCTCGATCCGTTCGAGGCCGAAGAAATCGACGAAGGTTTCCGATGGCGTCTCGGACAACGATTCCAGCATGGCGCGCCAGGCTTCGATGGCTGCAATGGTGCGTCGTTCCAGGCTGCGCGTCACCGATTCGATGCGGATGCGCGTCTGCGCATCCAGCGTGTCGGCCTCTTCATCCAGCTTGCGCTGCAAGCAGCCGATCAGCGTTTGTACGGCGGGGCGCAAGGCCACGAGATGGCGCGCGAGATCGTTCGCCGCGTCCACCAAACCTTCGACGGGCGGCGAGGCGTCGGCCTCCAGCCCGTAAGCCGAGCCCGCATTGCGGTCGCGTGCATAGACCTGTTGATGCGCCTTGGCGAGGAAGGTCTCGACCGGGCCATGCGCGCCGCCGCTTTGCACGCGCTGCATCCAGCTTGGGCCGGGCAGGCCGTGCGCCCAGCGTTCGATATCCTCGACTGCTTCGACCGCTTTCGTGTCGTCCTCGATCAAACCGTCGAGCCTTGCCCTCAGTCCGCGCGTGCGCCCCCCCCTTCCGGAGCGGCGGCGCTCCGCGCCCAGCAGCCAGCGCCGCAACTCCGCCGCTTCGCCGCCCGTCAGATGTGCGGAGAATGCGCTATCGGCGGCATCGAACAGGTGATGGCCTTCATCGAATACATAGCGCAACGGGCGTGTCTGATCGTCCGGGCCAAGTGCCGCCTGCACCATGACGAGCGCATGGTTGGCGACGACCAGGCGGGCGCGGCGCGCGCGGCGCACCGATTTCTCGATGAAGCATTTGCCGTAATGGCTGCACGCCGAATAGATGCATTCGCCGCGCGTATCGGTCAGTTCGATGGTGCGCCGACGCCCGAGCAGATCGCCGAGCCAGGCCGGGAAGTCGCCGCCGATCATGTCGCCGTCGCGCGTTGCCTGGATCCAGCGCGCGACCAGGCCGAGCGTGATCAGATCGCCGGAGCTGGCTAGTCCCGAACCTTCCTTCAGCGCGTCCTCGAAATTGAGCAGGCAGAGATAATTCTCGCGGCCTTTGCGCACCACGGCGCGCAGCGCCTTTTCGGCGCGGTCGGGATAAAGCTTGTCGAGTTCGGCATCCAACTGGCGTTGCAGATTGCGTGTATAGGTCGACACCCATACGGCGGATTCGTTCTTGTCGGCCCACACGCTGGCGGGCGCCAGATACCCCAGCGTCTTGCCGACGCCGGTGCCGGCTTCGGCCACCACGACGCGAGGATTGCCGCGCGTGTCGGTCGGCTGGAATGCGCCGGCGGCGGCGAGCGCGTAATCGACCTGTTGCGGCCGATCTTCTGACCAGTTGGTCTCCGAGTCGTCGTCGAGCAGCATCTCAAGCCGCTGGCGCACCTCGCCGATGCTCACCGAATGATGCGCGGGCGGCGGCGGGATCGGTGTTTCCACCCATTCGCCGAGCCGTTGCCAGACCTTGAGCGCGTCGATCAGCGATCCGCTGCGTGTGCCGTTCTGCTCGACCCGCATGGCGGCAAGGACGGACGGCCCCCACGGCCAATTGGCGCGCGCCATGGCGATGGCGATGTTCTGCGCCGACGCCTCCAACATGCGCGCCTCGGCGAGCAGTTTCTGCGTCGCCTCCAGCAGGGTGAAGGCGAGGCTTTCGAGATCGTCGGGCACGGCAAGGCCGAGCGCGCGGGCAAGGCCGCGCGGCGTCGGCACGCAGAACTGCGCGGGCCGCACGAAGGCGAACAGTTCGAGCAGGTCGTAAGCAGGAAACGGTGTGGTGGCGAGGCGGCGCTGCACGCTCTTGGCGTGGCAGACGATGGGCGGGCTGGCATGCGCGCGCTCGCCGGCCTCCTTGGCGCTCAAAGGATGCAGCTCGCCGTCGGGATCGAGCAGCACGGCCTGCCCGCGATCCGCGATCAGGATGGCGGCGCGGGGCAATGCAATCGTTTGGGCGATCGGCTGGCTCGGACCGGCAGGCGCGGGTGTGTCCATGCGCTCAACTTAGCCAAGGGAGCGGCTGGTTCAATCGACGTCTTTCAATCGATCGCTATTCATTCTCACTCTGTTGCCTTGCTCTACTGTCTCATCTCTGCCGCTTGTGCGCTGCGGTGCCGTAACTGGTCCTCGCCTGCATTCTTTTCCCCCGCTGCCCTGGCACTTCGTTCGTTAGTGCGTCCGACATCACGAGGGCTTGATATTATTCGCATTCAGAACATATCAGGAACGTCCTTGGATTTCAAGAAATGGCGGATTTCCGCGGGTTCGGCCCACTGAAATGTCTACTTCGGCCTATGTCCGGTCGATATTTGTCTATGCGAGTTACCCGAAAATCTGGGCCGAAACGGGTTCATGCGGGGGAATCGTCATGATTTCCAATGGGTTAGGACAATTTGGCATTACTGCGGCGGATCGACAAATATAGGCAAATCATGCGCATGGCTGGGCAAATGAGGAGCATGGGACGCTTTTTCGTCGCCACGGTGCGGCAAAAGGGTGTGACAAACCACCGCACTGTTCCGCACAGTCGCCTGCGGTGTTGCGCACGCGGGCGGCCTTGCGTACCTGTACGCCCATGAGCGACATCCGAGCCCTTGCCGAACATTCCAATGCGTGGCCCTTTGCCGAAGCGCGCGCCCTGTTGAAGCGCCTGAACGGCAAATTGCCCACCAAAGGTTATGTGCTGTTCGAGACCGGCTACGGCCCGTCCGGCCTGCCGCATATCGGCACGTTCGGCGAGGTGGCGCGCACCACGATGGTGCGCCGCGCGTTCGAACTGCTGACCGGGTTCCCGACGCGCCTCATCGCCTTCTCGGACGACATGGATGGCCTGCGCAAGATTCCGGACAATATCCCGAATGCGGATGTGATCCGTCCGCATCTCGGCAAGCCACTGACCGACATCCCAGATCCGTTCGGCACGCACGATTCGTTCGGTCGCCACAACAATGCGCGGCTGCGCGCCTTCCTCGATACGTTCGGTTTCGAATACGAATTCCGCTCCAGCACGGATTGCTATCGCGCGGGCGAGTTCGATGCGACGCTCCTGAAGGTGCTGGCTAGGCACGAAGAGGTGCGCCAGGCGGTGCTGCCGACCTTGGGCGAGGAACGCCGCAAGACCTATTCGCCGTTCCTGCCGGTCTGCCCCAAGACGGGCGTGGTGTTGCAGGTGCCGGTGGTGGGAACGGACGTCGCCGCCGGAACGATCACCTACGAGGAGCCCGACGGCAGCCGCACCACGGTCCCGGTGACTGGCGGGCACTGCAAGCTGCAATGGAAGGCCGACTGGGCGATGCGTTGGGTGGCGCTCGACGTCGATTACGAGATGTCGGGCAAGGACCTGATCGATTCGGTGAAGCTGTCGTCCAAGATCGCGCGCATCATCGGCGGCAATCCGCCGCAGGGCTACACCTACGAACTGTTCCTCGACGAAAAGGGCGAGAAGATCTCCAAGTCGCGCGGCAATGGCCTCACGATGGACGAATGGCTGCGCTACGCGCCGCCGGAATCGCTGTCGATGTACATGTACACCAAGCCGACGCAGGCCAAGCGTCTGTATTTCGATGTGATCCCGCGTTTCGTCGACGAATATCTGCAGCACCTGTCCAAATTCCCGGAGCAGGAGGCCAAGGTGCGGCTCGACAATCCGGTCTGGCACATCCATCGCGGACAGCCGCCGGCCGAAAGCGTGCATCTGTCCTATAACGTGCTGCTCAATCTTGCCGCGGTCTGCAACACCGAGGACAAGGCGGTGTTGTGGCATTTCATCACGCGCTACGCGCCCTCGGCCACCCCGGAAACGGCGCCGATGCTCGACAGGCTTACGGAATACGCGATCAATTATTTCCGCGATTTCGTGAAGCCGGCGAAGCAGTATCGCGCACCGAACGAGATGGAGCGCGCCGCGCTCGCCGATCTGCTTGAACGCCTCGAGGCTCTGCCCGAAGGGGCCGACGCCGAGGCGATCCAGACTGAGGTCTACGAAGCGGGCAAGCGCCATGCCTTCCCCGATCTCAAGGCATGGTTCCAGTCGCTGTACGAAACCCTGCTCGGCCAATCGACCGGTCCGCGCATGGGATCGTTCATCGCGCTGTATGGCCTCAAGGAAAGTGCGGCACTGATCCGCACGGTACTGGCCGGCAAGAACCCGGCGGGGGATACCAAATCTGGGTCGGGTGCGCAGAACGCCGCCTAGATCGGCCGCTTAATGAGTCTTTAACGTTGTAAGCCGGAATCTGCCCGACGCGCGGGCAGCATGCCCTCACCAAGGTATTCCATGATTAGGCGAAACAGAGCGCGCTCACGAACGCGGTCGGCGGCGATGCGGGTCCTGCGCCCGTTGGTCCTGGCCGTCCTGTGCGCCGTGATGGTCGCCGCCGACGGCAGCGACACGATCGCGCAATCCGCTCAGCTGCGCCAACCCACGACCGCGTTCTTCAGCGGCACCGTCAAGGAATACGCCAACGGCCGCCTGGCTGTCGAAACCGGCAATGGCCAGGTGCTGCACGCCATGATCAATCCGCGCAGCAAGATCGCGCTGCTCAAGCCCGCCGATTTCTCGGACCTGCAGGAAGGCACCTACATTGCCTCGAACGGGATCGATAAGGGCAACGATCTGATGGAGGCGAACAATCTGCGCATCATCGACGAAACGATGCGCGGCGTCGCCGAAGGTTATCGTCCGTTCCACGGCGGCGTCGATAACGCCGTCACCATGAACGCCAAGATCGTCTCGATTTCCACCTCGGTCGTCCCGGCGGAGATCAAGGTGCGCCTGCGCGGCCGCGACATGAAGATCGTGCTGGCCGATGGTGCGCCGATCCTGTTTCAGAATGTCGGCGATGCCACCGCGCTGAAGCCCGGCGTGCCGGTCTCCGTCTTCACCGTGCGCTCGCGCACCGGCAGCACCGATGTGGTGCGCGTCGATATCGGCCAGGGCGGATACGTTCCGCGAGTCTAGATGAAACCTGCCTCGCCCCATATGCGCGCCCAGCGCGCCGGTTCGTCGTTTGCGCCGTCGGCCGCGCACCGCACCGCGCGGTTCGCGGTGGCGGAGGCAGCTCAGGCCTGGCGTTTGGCGGCGAAGAAATCCCTGAGCATCAGGGCGGCCGGCCCTTCCTCGATCCCGCCCACCACTTCCGGACGGTGATGACAGGTGGCTTGCGTGAAAATGCGCGGCCCATGTTCGACGCCGCCGCCCTTGGGATCGTAGGCCGCGAAATACAGCCGGCGGATGCGTGCGAGCGAAATCGCCGCCGCGCACATCGGGCACGGCTCCAGCGACACATACAGATCGCACTCGGCTAAGCGATATTCCACGAGGCCCGCACCTGTGCGCAGCACCAGCATCTCCGCATGCGCGGTGGCATCGCCGGTTTCCTCGACCCGGTTGCCGTTGCGCGCCAGGATACGGCCGCTCGGCCCATGCACCAGGGCCGCGCCGATCGGTACCTCGCCGCGCATCGCCGCCGCGCGTGCTTCCTCCAGGGCGATCGTCATGCTCATGGAAACACCGTAACCAGATTTGCGCGCCCGAGCGAGATTTGTCGCGTATTTGCACGTGAAGGCGACCCGCCTTAGAGTGCGCCCCATATTGGTGAAAACAATGTCCAAGCCCTCCTCGCGCCCCATCGTCGGCATCACCGTGGATGCCGAGAAACCCGGCGGCTATTCCAAATTCCCGTGGTACGCGCTGCGCGAGAATTATGCGAGCGTCGTGGTGAAGGCGGGCGGTCTGCCCATGTTCCTGCCGCACGAACCCGATCTGGCGGAGGCGTATCTCGACCAGATCGACGGGCTGATCGTCACCGGCGGCGCCTTCGACGTCGATCCCGCTTTGTACGGCGCGGCCAGCAAGCACGACACCGTGGTGCTCAAGGAAACCCGCACGCAATTCGAACTCGCCATCACCAAGGGTGCGATGGAACGCGACATGCCGCTGCTCGGCATCTGCGGCGGACAGCAATTGCTGAACGTCGCGTTGGGCGGCACGCTGATCCAGCACATCCCCGACAGCATCAAGGGCGCGCTCGCGCACGAACAGCCCAACCCGCGCAACGAGCCCGGTCATCGCGTGACCATCACCAAGGGCACACGGCTTTACGACATCGTCGGCGTGGCCGAGATGAACGTGAACTCGGCGCATCATCAGGCGGTCGCCCAGGTCACCGCACCCACGGTGGTGGACGCGGTCGCACCCGACGGCGTGATCGAGGGCGTCGAGAATCCTGATCTCAAATTCTGCATCGGCGTGCAATGGCACCCTGAATTCGAAGTCGATCCCCATGACATCCGCATCTTCAAAGCCTTCATCGCCGCGGCGCGCTAAGCCGCGGGCGGCCGCGGGCGATGGCGGCGATCCCTCAAAGGGGGAGCGCATCGCCAAGGTAATGGCGCGCGCAGGCGTGTGCTCCAGGCGCGAGGCTGAACGTTGGATCACCGAGGGCCGCGTCGCCGTCGACGGCAAGGTGCTGACGACTCCGGCAACACTCGTAACGGATAAATCCATCATCACGGTCGATGGGAAGGCGATCCAGGATAAGGAGCCGACGCGGGTGTGGCGCTACCACAAACCGATCGGCGTTCTCACCACGCATCACGATCCGCAGGGCCGCCCGACCGTGTTCGATCATCTGCCGCCTACCTTGGGACGCGTCATTTCCGTCGGCCGGCTCGACTACAATTCCGAAGGGCTGCTGCTGCTCACCAACGATGGCGAGTTGGCGCGCCGTCTCGAACTGCCCGCGACCGCCTGGACGCGGCGCTACCGCGTGCGTATCCACGGCCGTCCGACCCAGGGCGATCTCGACAAGCTTGCCAAGGGGATCACGGTCGATGGCGTTCGTTACGGTTCGATCGAGGCGGAGCTCGACCGTCAGCAGGGTGCCAATGCCTGGATCACGTTGTCGCTGAACGAAGGCAAAAACCGCGAGATCCGCAAGGTGATGGAACATCTGGGCTGGCCGGTATCGCGTCTGATCCGTATCGCCTATGGGCCGTTCCAACTCGGCAACCTCGAAGAGGGCCGCGTCGAGGAAGTGACCGGCCACGTGCTCGTCGAACAGCTTGGATTGCCGCCCCGCGAAAGCCGCGCGAAGCAGAATGCGAATCGTCGCCGGCCGTCATAAGGGCCGCAACCTCGCGACGCCGCACGGACGCGACACGCGTCCGACGTCGGACCGCGTGCGTGAAGCCATCTACAACGTGTTGAGCCACGGCTTCGATCTGGACTTCGATGGGTTCACCGTGCTCGATGTTTGCGCGGGCACGGGAGCGCTGGGGCTGGAGGCTTTGTCGCGCGGTGCTGCGCGTGCGGTGTTCATCGATAATGCGCAGACCGCGCTCGATTGTGTGGCGACCAATGTCGCGACATTGAAGGAAGAGGCCCGCACGACCATCCTGCGCCGCGACGTGCGCCGCTTCGGGGCAAAGCCCGCGAGTGCGCAACCTGCTCATCTCGCGTTCTTTGATCCACCGTATCGCGTGAACATGATCCCGCCGGCGCTCGCCGCAACTGCCGAGGGCGGCTGGCTCGCCGAGGGCGCGCTCGTCGTTGTGGAAACGGCCGACGACGAGGATGTCGAGATCCCGCCTGGCTTCAGCGCGCTCGATGAGCGGCGCTACGGCAAGACGCTGGTGCGGTTCCTACGTTACACCGCTAACGGACGAAGCGTATAGATGGCCGCGCGGCCGACCCCGCCAATCCCCGCGCGGCCTGCATTTTATCGCCGCCCGAACAGGCGTTCGATATCGGCGAGCTTAAGCTCGACATAGGTCGGACGACCGTGGTTGCATTGGCCCGAATTGGGCGTCGCTTCCATCTGGCGTAGGAGTGCGTTCATTTCTTCGGCATTCAGCCGCCGGCCGGCGCGCACGCTGCCGTGGCAGGCCATGGTGGCCGAAATGTCGGCGAGGCGGTCCTTGAGCACGAGCGCCTCGCCATGTTCGGCGAGATCGTCGGCAAGATCGCGCACCAGGGCCGCCGCATCGACCTCGCCCAACAAAGCGGGTGTCTCGCGCACGACGATGGCATTGCCGCCGAACGGTTCGACCATGAGGCCGAGTTCGGCCAGTTCGGCTGTATGTTCGCCGATGCGCCGCGCATCGGCTTCGTCCAGTTCCACCACTTCGGGGATCAGCAGCGCCTGGCGCGCGATACCGTTTTGTGCCAGCGCCTCCTTCATCTGCTCGTAGACCAGGCGTTCGTGCGCGGCATGCTGATCGACGATGACGATGCCGTCCTCGGTCTGTGCGACGATATAGGTCTCGTGTAACTGGCCGCGCGCAACGCCGAGCGGCCAGTTGGATTGCGGTACCGCCTGCGCAGCGTCGGGCATGGAAATCTCGGCGCGCGCCGAGGGTATCATGGCGAGATGATCGAGAATGGCTTGCCCGGGATTTTGAGCAAGCGGCGCCTGGAAGGCGCGGCCCTCTTCGGCGAGGCGTGGGCTGACGAAGGGCCGAGGCGTGCCGAAGGGGAGCGGATTGCCGGACATCGGGCGGAACGCGCCGAGCGCCGCCGCACCCACGGTGGTCGAGGCGCGATGGCCTGCCGCATCGAGCGCATGTTTGAGCGCGCTGACGATCAACCCGCGGATCAGCCCCGCATCGCGAAAGCGCACCTCCGCCTTCATGGGATGGACGTTGACGTCGACATCCTCCGGCGAAATGTCGAGGAACAGGGCGAGCAACGGATGGCGGTCGTGTGCCAGGAAATCGCGATAGGCCCCGCGCACCGCGCCGATCAACAACTTGTCGCGCACCGGGCGGCCGTTGACGAACAGGAATTGCTGCATCGCGTTGCCACGGTTGAAGGTCGGCAGCCCGATGTGCCCGGTAAGGCGCACGCCTTCGCGCTCGGCATCGACCGCCAATGCGTTGGTGGCGAATTCACTGCCCATGATGGCGGCGAGGCGGTCGAGCCGCGCATCGAGCAGGTCGCCCTGCGCGGCCGCCAGTTTGAGGATGCTCCGCTCACCGTCGCTCACGCTGAAGGCGATGTCGGGATGCGCCATGGCGAGGCGTTTAACCGCATCGACCGCATGGGTGAGTTCGGTGCGCGCCCCCTTCATGAATTTAAGCCGTGCTGGTGTCGCGAAAAACAGATCGCGCACCTCCACCGTGGTGCCGACGGGATGGGCGGCCGGCGCGGGGCCCTCCTTCGCGCCGCCTTCGAGACGGATCGCCCAGGCGTCCTGGGCATCGCGGCTGCGGCTGGTGAGGGTCATGCGTGCGACCGACCCGATGGAGGGCAGCGCCTCGCCGCGGAAGCCCAGCGTGCGGATGTGTTCAAGATCGTCGTCGGCCAGCTTGGAGGTGGCGTGTCGTTCGACCGCGAGCGCCAGTTCGTCGCGGTTCATGCCGCTGCCGTCGTCGGCGACGACGATGGCTGTGCTGCCGCCGTCGCGGATCGTCACGTCGATGCGCTTGGCGCCCGCATCGATGGCGTTCTCCACCAGCTCTTTCACTGCCGAGGCCGGCCGCTCCACCACCTCACCGGCGGCGATGCGGTTGACGGTCGTCGGCGGAAGGAGCCGGATGGCCATTACTTCTTCGCGCTTTCCTGCAGGTACTTGCGCGCCAGCACCTTGCCGTCTTCGACGGCGGGCTGATCGAACGGATCGACGCCCATCAGGTGCGCGGCCACGATCGTCTCGATCATGTAGTGCATCATGAGCGCACCGACGGCTTCCTCATTGACGTGATCGAGGCGGAAGATGCGCGTCGGACAGCCGCGCCGGATCAGCGTTTCCGCCGTCGCGCGCTGTTCGGCATCCAGTAGATCGCCCAGCGTGCGCCCGGCGAGGTAGCCAAGCGACGGATCGTCGGCCAGGTCCTTCGGAACGAGACCGCCGGTACCTGCGGCGCGCGAGAAGATCAGGCTGAACATCTTGTCGCGCGGCCCGTCGAGGTAAAGCTGCAATTGGCTGTGCTGGTCGACCGTGCCCATGGCGCGGATCGGCGTCGTACCCTTGCCGTCCTTGCCGATGCTTTCGGCCCAGAGCTGGCGATACCACAGGCCGAAATCGGCGAGCCGGTCGATATAGGGCATCAGGATCGACATGTTGGTGCCCTGGCGCGCGAGCCCGACCGACAAGGCCGCACCGATGCACGGCGCGATGGTGTCGGGCGCGGCGCCGCGCAGCACGGGATCGAGCACCGACTTCGCGCCTTCGCGCACCGCCTGCGCGTCGAGACCCGCGATCATGGTCGGCAGCAGGCCGACCAACGAGAGCGCGGAATAACGCCCGCCGATCTTGGGATCGTGATCGAGGGTTTCCATGCCCCAGCGCTGGGCGACGCGGCGCAGCACGTTGTCGCCCGGTTCGGTGATCGCGACAAAGGCGCGCGCGATGCCTTCCTCGCCGATCTCGTCCTGGAAGACGTCGAGGCAATGGAACATCTGCGACAAAGTCTCGGCGGTCGAGCCGGATTTGGAGATGACGATGAAGCCGGTACGCTCCGGATCGATCATCGTGAATAGCCGCTCGAACGTATCGCCATCGACGTTGTCCAGGAAATGCAGGCGCGGATTTTCGCTCACCGGCCAGGCAAGCGCACACAGCGTCCGTCCGCCCAGGCTCGACCCGCCGGTGCCGAGCACAACCACATCATCGAACTGTTCGACCATGCGCGCCGCTGTCGCCTCGATCAGGTCGAGATCGGCCTGCGCATCGGGCAGGCGCAGCAGCGGCAGGCTATTGTCCGCATGCGCTTTGCGTAAACTCTCGAGTGCGCCCGCGGTTTCGCCGATCAGGGATTTGAGCTTGGCGTCCTCGAGGCCGGCAGGGCCGACACGGCCCGCCAGGCAACCATCGATGTCCTGGGAATAATATTGGGTCACGCTGGATTCCTATTACGGCTGAAGGGTAGCAAATGGCATGCGGTTCGCCCAGTTCGGGTTTCGCGGCCACACATCGCGTGCGGCCGTCCGCACTCCCATAGAGTAGGCAAGCGGGCGGATTATTCCTGTTAAGGTTTGGAGACGATCCCGTCCGGCTTGCCGACCACCACGACCGTGAGCTTGTCCGGTGTCAGCAGCGTTTTCGCCACCTTGTTCACCTCGCTCGCGGTGACCGCGGCGATCAGCTTGTCGCGCCGGTCGATGTAATCGATGCCGAGATCCTCGAGCTGGATGCCGAGCAGCACATTGGCGATCGCCGGCGATGAGGTGAATTGCAATGGGTACGATCCCGTGATGTAGGTTTTGGCGTCGTTGAGCTCGTCCTGCGTCACGCCGGAATCGTGCATGCGCTGCCATTCGGCGCGCACCACTTCGAGCGTCTTGGCGGCGCTGTCGTTGCGCGTATCGGCAGCACCCATCAGGATGCCCGCCTGATCCAAGGTGGCGAGGCTGCTCGATGTCGAATAGGCGAGGCCGCGCTTCTCGCGTACTTCCTCCATCAGGCGCGATTCGAACGAACCGCCGCCCAGGATGTGGTTCATGATATAGGCGGCGAAGAAGTTCGGATCCTTGCGCAGCACGCCGCCCTGTCCCCAGCGGATCACGCTCTGCGGCACGTTCTTTTCGATCACGATCACCCTGTCGGCGGCGGCGGGCGTCGGGCGCGCGAGCAGCCAGGGCTTCGCCTTCATCGGCAGGGTGCCGAACACCTGATCGAGCCGTTCGGAAAGCTGCTCCGGGGTGATGTCGCCCACGGCGGCGACCAGCAGGTTGTCGCGCGCCATCCGTTCGACCACTAATTGGCGCATGTCGGCGATCTTGATGACCGGCACGGATTCGAGCGTGCCATCGACGTCGCGCCGATAGGGATGCGTCGGGAACAATTGTTCCATCAGCTCCTTGGCGGCGAGATCGCGCGGGCTTTCGCTTTTGCGCCGCAGGCCCGAGGCGATCTGCAAGCGCATGCGGTTGACGGCGGCCTCATCGAAGCGGGGCTTGTTGACGGCGAGGCGGAGCAGCTCGAACGCTTCGTCCTGGGTCTCGCTCAACGCGGCGAAATTGCCGGTGAGACTCTCAAGGCCTGCGCGGAATCTGACCTGGGCCGCGAGATCTTCCATCTTGCCCTGAAAGGCCTGGCTGTCGAGATCGCCGGCCCCTTCATCCAGGCTGGACGCGACAAGATTGGCGAGCCCTTCCTTGCCGATGGGATCGAGCGCCGCGCCGCCGCGCCAGGCGAACGACAAGGTGACGATCGGGTTGGTGTGATCCTCGACCAGCCATGCGGTGACCCCGGTCTCGGAGCGGACCTGCTTGATATCGATGGCGTAGGCCGGCGCCGCGACGGCGACAACGAAAAGAGCTGCGAAGACGGTCTTCAGGATCGTGTGGCGCATTACGGCTTCTCCTTCGCGGCGGGGGCCTTGTCCGGAGTTTTTTCCAGGAGGGTCGCAGTGAGCGCGGTGTCGTTCTTGAGGATGGTGCGCAGCGCCGCGTTGACCTGGTCGACGGTGACCTGCCCGATGCGGTCTGGCCAGGATTCGACGTCTTCGACGGTCTGGCCGGACGCCAGCGCGGCGCCCAGCGCGCGCGCGCCACGGCCTGCCGAATCGCGGGCATAGATCGCGGAAGCCTGCATGCGCTTCTTGGCGCGCTCGACTTCTTCCTCGCTCACGCCGTCGGTGAGCACTTTGGCGATTTCCGCTTCCACCAGCTTCTCGATCTCGTCCATGCTCACGCCTTGCTGCGGGTTCGCTGTGACGGTGAAGGTTGTGGGGCCGAAGGTGGAATTGTCGTAATAGGCGCCGGCGGAGATCGCCTTGCCCTGCTCGACGACCAGAGAACGATACAGCCGGCTGGTGGCGCCGCCGCCGAGGATTTCCGAACCGACTTCGAGCGCGTAGGCGAGCGAGGTGTCGCCGTAGACGAGCGAGGGTGCCAGGAAGGATCGCCGCCAATTGGGCTGGCGCACGCGCGGATCGGCCAGGCTGATGCGCTGGCTCGCGATGTGCGGCGGCTCGCTCGGGCGCACGCGCGAGGGCAGCGGGGCCGCGGGAATCACCCCGTAATATTTCTCGGCGAGCGGTTTGACGTCGGCGGCGGTGACGTCGCCCGCGACCACCAGGATCGCGTTGTTGGGGTGATACCAGAGCTTATAGAAGCTCTCCAGATCCTGGCGGCTCAGCGCCTCGATCTCGTGGCGCCAGCCGATCACCGGAATGCGGTACGGATGGTTGCGATAGAAGGCCGCGTTGATCTCTTCGCTGAGGCGCGCCTCGGGCGAATTGTCGGTGCGCATGTTGCGCTCCTCCAGGATCACCTGGCGCTCGGGCTCGACCTGCTCGTCGTTGAACACGACGTTGGTCATGCGGTCGGCTTCCATGCGCATGACGAGTTCAAGCCGGTCCTTGGCGATGGTCTGGAAATAGCCGGTGTAGTCGGCGGTGGTGAAGGCGTTGTCGCGCCCGCCGTTGCGCGCCACGGTCGCCGAGAATTCGCCCGACTTCATGTTGGTGGTCGCCTTGAACATCATGTGTTCGAGGAAGTGCGCGATGCCCGACTTGCCCTTGGGTTCATCGGCGGAACCGACCTTGTACCAGACCATATGCGTCACGATGGGTGCGCGCTTGTTGGTCACGACGACCACTTGCATGCCGTTGGCCAGCATGAAGGTTTCGGGATTGTAGACCCTGGCCTCGGCGCTGGGCGCCACGGCGATGAACAAGGAAAGAGCGACGAAGAGACTGCGGACCGTGAAGGAGATCATGATACCTCGTCGAAAGGAGCCATCCGCGCACCGGTGGCGGATCAACTGCGCTGGGTCACACGTTTATCCGCAAGAAAATGTCCTCGATAAGGCGAGCGGATAAAAGGCCCGAGTCCGCGGTCCGGACCGCGCTTATACCGTAGAAGGCCGTTCAGCGTTCCAGCAGGCCCTTCGGACGCGGCTTGATCGTCGGCACGTCGCCGTCGTTGATCGGAGTGCCTTCGGCCTGGGCCTCGCGCAGACGCTTCTGTTCGGCGGCCGGATCGACGGCGGTGCCGAATTCGCCCGGCTTGCGCCAGAACACCAGTTTGTCGGTGAAGCTGCCGTCGGCGTTTTCCTGCTGCAGCTCGCGGGTCTCGTTGTTCACCTGCAAGCGGATCATCGGGTCGGTCTGGTTGGCGCCGGTGAGCGCCAGGATGGTGCGTTCGCCCGCGCTCATGTCGGCGTTCATGGGCGCGGTCCCGGTGCGGCCCAAAGCGGCGCGGACCTGGTCACGCGGATTGACCGCCTGCGGCCGGTCGGCGCCCGGTGCGGGCGGACGCAGGCCGAAATCGGGCGGTACGCTCAGCGGCGCGCGTTGGAAGACGGCGAATTCGTCCGGCGCCTGCTTGCTCTGGCCGAGCGCCTGCTTGGCCTGCTCGCATCCCGTGAGCGCCAGGGAGGCGACCAGGATCAGGCAGGCCGGCACCAATCGCATGTGCTGATTCATGGCGAGATTCTAGCCTTTTTGGGTCCGTCCTGAAAATAAGGAATCGGCCACCAGAAGGATGGCGCCGACCGTGATGCTGCTGTCGGCCACATTGAAGGCCGGCCAGTGGTAGCTCCCCCAGTAAACGTCCAGGAAATCGACCACCGCGCCATAGATGACGCGGTCGATGACGTTGCCGATGGCGCCGCCCACGATCAGGCCGATGGCGATGGGGATCAGTATCCCTTCGGCCTTGCGGAGCCAGAACAAAAGGACTGCCACGATCACCAGGGCCAGGATGGACAGGATCCAGGGGCCGAGGTCGGTTCCCGTGGCGAACAGGCCGAAGCTCACGCCGCGATTCCACGTTAGGACGAGATTGAACATCGGCATGATCTCGACCAATTGAGGCGGATTCATGACCGAACGCAGAATCCACTGCTTGCTCACCTGGTCCAGGACCAGGACGGCCGAGGCGATCAGCAGCCCGCGCCGGATGGTCGGCGTATTGAAACTTTCCAGGATGCTCATTCGGCGGCGGCGGGGAAATGCGCGACCGCGTCGGCGCAACGGTCACACAGCTCGCCGCGCGCGGGATCGCGGCTCACCTCGGGCAGCACGCGGTAACAGCGCACACATTTGGCGCCCTCGGCGAGCGTGGGCACGACGGCGACTCCCGGAACATCAGGCAGGGTGAAGGCCTTGGCCGGCGCGGGATCGGTGCTCAGTGTCGCATCCGACGTGATGGCGATCTCGGCCAGATCGATGCCCGCCATGATGTCGCGGTAATCGGCCGCGGCATGGATCACCGGGGCTGCCTGCAGTGACGAGCCGATGCGCTTCTCGGCGCGTTCCAGTTCCAGCGCGCCGGTGACGGTGCGGCGCAGATCGCGGATCTTTTCCCACTTGGCGGCGAGCGCATCGTCGCGCCAATTCGCCGGGATCTCGGGGAAGGTGCGCAGATGGACCGAGCCGGTCTCCGACGGGTTGCGCGCGAGCCAGGCTTCCTCGGCGGTGAAGCAGACGAATGGCGCAAGCCAGGCGGTCAGGCAATCGAAGATCGCGTCCAGCACGGTGCGCGTCGCGCGGCGGCGCGGACTGTCGGCGCGGTCGCAATAGAGCGTATCCTTGCGGATGTCGAAATAGAATGCCGACAGGTCGACCGCGCAGAAATTGTGCAGTTCAGTGAACAGATGATGGTATTCGAACTTGGCGCAGGCTTCGCGCAAGGAACGGTCCATCTCGCTCAGCCGGTGCAGCACCCAGCGCTCCAGCTCGGGCATGTCTGCGACGGCCACGCGTTCACGCGCATCGAAGCCGTCAAGATTGCCGAGCAGATAGCGCAGCGTATTGCGCAGCCGGCGATAGATGTCGGCGTGGTATTTCAGGATCTCAGGGCCGATGCGCAGGTCTTCCGAATAGTCCGAGCCCACGACCCAGAGCCGCAGGATGTCGGCGCCCGATTGTTCGGTCACGTCCTGCGGCGCCACCGCGTTGCCGAGCGATTTCGACATCTTGGTGCCGTCCTCGGCCATGATGAAGCCGTGGGTGAGGACTGCGTCATACGGCGTGCGGCCACGCGTGCCGCACGATTCCAGGAGCGAGGAATGGAACCAGCCGCGATGCTGGTCGGAGCCTTCGAGATACAGCGAGGCCGGCCATTTGAGGTCGGGCCGCTGTTCGAGCACGAAGGAATGCGTGGCACCCGAATCGAACCAGACATCCAGGATGTCCATGACCTGGGTATAGTCCGCGCTCTTGTATTTATCGCCGAGGAAGCGTTCGGGCTTGGACGCGAACCACGCATCCGCGCCTTCGGCCTCGATTGCCGCGACGATGCGCTCGTTCACACCCTTGTCGTTGAGCAACGAGCCGTCGCTTTTCTTGACGAACACCGCGATCGGCACGCCCCAGGCGCGCTGGCGCGAGACGACCCAGTCCGGCCGCCCTTCGATCATGGCGTAGAGGCGGCTGTAGCCGGTCTTGGGATAGAACGCCGTGGCGTCGACCGAGCGCAGCGCGACGGTGCGCAAGGAATCCTGTTCGGCGCCGTTCACCTTGAACGGCTTGTCCATGGCGATGAACCATTGCGGCGTGTTGCGGAAGATCACCGGCTTCTTCGAGCGCCACGAATGGGGATATTGATGTGTCAGGCGCGAGCGCGCGATCAGCGCACTCTTGTCCTTGAGCGCCGTGATGACGGCCTCGTTGGCGTCGCCCTTTTCGCCGGCATCGGTGATGACGCGCTTGCCGGTGAAGCCGGGTGCTTCATTGGTGAAGGCGCCGGCCTCGTCGACCGTGTAGGGGATGCGGGTATCGATACCTGCCTTGATGAGCAGCGCGCTGCTCGCCATCCAGATCTCGAAGTCTTCGCGGCCGTGGCTCGGCGCGGTATGGACGAAGCCGGTACCGGTATCGGCGGTGACGTGATCACCGTCGAGCAGCGGCACGGCGAACTCATAGCCGCCGCCGACGCCCTTCAAGGGATGCGCGCAGGTGGTCGCGGCCAATTGCTGAGCACTCACGGCGCCGAGCTTCTTGTAGGCCGTTACGCGCGCCTGCTTCATCACCGCTTCGGCGAGGCCGTCGGCCAGCACCAGCTTGTCGCCGGTCTTGGCCCAATTGTCGGCCGCGGCCTCGGTCACTTCATAGAGGCCGTATTCGATGCGGGATGAATAAGAAACCGCGCGGTTGCCCGGGATCGTCCAGGGCGTGGTGGTCCAGATGACGACCGATGCGCCGACCAGATCGCCCTTGGTCGCCGGGAATTTCACCCAGATCGTGTCGGAGACATGATCGTCGTATTCGACCTCGGCCTCGGCCAGCGCGGTGCGCTCGACCACCGACCACATCACCGGCTTGGAGCCGAGATACAGCAGGCCGTTGTCCAGGAACTTCAGGATCTCGCGCGTGATCTGCGCTTCGGCGCGGAAGCTCATGGTCGTGTAGGCGTTGTCCCAGTCGCCGATCACGCCCATGCGCTTGAATTCCTCGCGCTGCACGTCGATCCATTTCTGGGCGAACTCGCGGCATTCGCGGCGGAACTCGACGATCGGCACGCTGTCCTTGTCGGCACCCTTTTCGCGGTACTGCTCCTCGATCTTCCATTCGATGGGCAGGCCGTGGCAGTCCCAGCCGGGCACGTAGTTGGCGTCCTTGCCCATCATCTGCTGGGTGCGGTTGATGACGTCCTTCAGGATCTTGTTGAGCGCGTGGCCGATATGCAGGTTGCCGTTGGCGTAGGGCGGGCCGTCGTGCAGCACGAATTGTTCGCGGCCCTTCGACTGCTCGCGGAGCTGCGTATAGAGGTTAATCTTTTCCCACCGCGCGAGCAGCTTGGGCTCCAGCACGTTCAGACCGGCTTTCATGGGAAAGTCGGTCTTGGGAAGATAAACCGTCGATTTCAAATCCACGCTCATAACACGCTCTAGTTAGTGCTCTTTGGAAAGCAGCGCCCGGGCCTGGTCGCTGTCTTTCCTGATCTGCTCCGTCAGTGCGGCGATCCCGTCGAATTTCCGTTCGGGGCGGAGGAACTCGATAAGGGCTACGCGCAGATGCTTGCCGTAGATATCGTCGGCGAAATCGAAAATATGGGTTTCGAGGACCGGGGTCGTGCCGCCGAAGGTCGGTCTATAGCCCAAATTGGCCACCCCGTCATGCCAAACCGTGGTTTCTTCGGTCTCGATTCCGGCCCGGATGGCGTAGACGCCGAAGGCCGGCTGGGTCGTGGCCGCAAGCATCAGGTTGGCGGTGGGAAAGCCGATGGTGCGGCCGCGCTGGTCGCCGCCCGAAACCCGCCCGGCGATCTCGAATGGACGGCCGAGCAGGCGGGCCGCCTCGCGCGGTTTGCCTTCGGCCAGGTAGTCGCGGATACGCGTGGACGAGATGACCACGCCGTCCTCGTCCACGACCTTGCCGGCGCCGGTCGTGCCGAAGCCGTATTTCCGCCCCTCGGCCTCCAGGAATTGCGCGGTGCCCTGGCGCTGATGGCCGAACACGAAATCGAAGCCCGACACGATGTGGCGCGCCTGGATGCCCTCGACCAGGACCTTGGCCACGAAATCGCCCGCCGGCTGCTGCGACAGGGCCCTGTCGAAATGCAGCACGAGCATGAAATCGACCCCGAGCTCCTCGATGATGCGCGCCTTGTCGACGAAGGGCGTCAGGCGGAAGGGCGGGGCCTCGGGCGTGAACATCATGCGCGGGTGGGGCTCGAAGGTCAGCACCCCCCAGGGCGCGCCTTTTTCCTTGGCGATGCGGCCGGCTTCGTCGATCACGGCGCGATGGCCGCGATGCACGCCGTCAAAGTTGCCGATGGCGATGACGCCACCCTTATGTTCGGGTGCGATGGCGTCGAAATGGCGATAGATGCGCATGGGCCCGGAAAGTGCCGCCCGCTGGCGGGAGGGTCAAGGGAAAGGCTTAACGTCGCCGGGATAAGCCCCGGGGCAAACCCAGGGACAAATCACGGGATTCAGGAATAACGGATGCCATCGACCCATCCGGCCGGCGGGTTGGGATCGATGGGGACCAGGCGGTGGATGCCGTAGATCTCCTCGGCCGCCGCCGCGGCCGAAATGAGGGCGGCCTCGCCCCCATTGGGCGCCACGATCTGCAGGCCGACGGGCTTACGGTCCGCCGTGAAGCCGCAGGGCAGGGACAGCGCCGGGCAGGCCGCCACGGTGATCGCGAAGGTGACGGCGATCCACTCTATATAATTGTCGAGCTTGGTGCCCGCGATCTCGTCCATCCAGCGGATATCGACGTCGAAGGGCGGCACGGCCGCCGCCGGGCAGAGCAGCAGGTCGTAATCGGCGAAAAAGCGCGCCATGCGCTTATATAGAAGTCCGCGGGCCATCTCCGCCTTGCCGATCTCGATGGGCGAAAGTTTCAACCCCTGTTCGATGTTCCAGATGACTTCGGGTTTCAGTTTGTCGCGCTGGTTGTCGTACAGCGGCTTGTAGCGCGCGGCGAAAGAGGCGGCGCGCAATGTCTGGAAAATCTCGACGGCGTCGTTGAGCGGAGGCGAGGCTTCCTCGACCACGACGCCGGCCTCCGTCAGGCGATGGGCGGCACGGCGGCAGCGTTCGGCGATGTCCGGCTCGACGGGCAGGAAACCCAGATCGGGCGAGAAGGCGACGCGTTTGGGCAGCACCCTGCTTTGCGCGGCGTGCTGGAAATTGGGCCCCGGTTCCTCCCAGGCGATGGGATCGCCGGGATGCCGTCCGGCCATGGCATCGAGGAAGAGGGCGAGATCCGCCACGTCGCGCGCCATGGGGCCCGCGACCGAGAGGGTATCGAACGGATTGGCAGCCGAGCGCGCGACCCGGCCGGGCGACGGGCGCAGGCCCACGACGGAACAGAAGCTCGCCGGTGTACGCAGCGAGCCGCCGAGATCGGTGCCGGTGGCGAGCCAGACTTCGCCCGCGGCAAGTGCCACGGCCGATCCGCCGCTGGAGCCGCCGCAGGTCAGCGCCGTGTTCCATGGATTGCGCGTTTTGCCGAAGACCTCGTTGAAGGTATTGGCGCCGGCGCCGAATTCCGGCGTGTTGGATTTGGCGAGCACCAAGGCGCCGCGATGTTCCAGCAGTTCCACCGTGATGTCGGTGGCACCCGAGATGTTGTTCGCATAAATCGGCGAGCCGAATGTGGTGCGCACGCCTTTGACGTCGGACAGGTCCTTGACGGCGATGGGTAGGCCGGCAAGCCAGCCGGGATGAGCCTTGGCTGTGGTCGCATCCGACATGATGGCTTCAGCCGCCGCACGGGCGCGCTCCTCGCACAATGTCGGCAGGGCATTGAGGGAGGGTTCGACCTCGGCTATGCGGGCCATCGCCGCGTCGATCAGATCCATGGGTGTGATCTCGCGCGCCTTCAGGCGGTGGACGGCTTCGCGGGCGGAGAGGCGGATCAGTTCGGTCATCGGTATATGTGTTCCGTGGCAAGACCGCGATAACGCCATGGCAGCGTTCACCGATTCGCGCTATGCGTCGAGAGCATGTTTCCCTAATATCGAACGCCTGCGTTGCAGTCCGGTGCACCGACCGCCAGGCGCGCCGCGCAGGGCGATGCGGCCCCATCGGACCAGCGGCGCAACGCAGTGGGCGGCCACCGGACGTAACTCGGAGGGCCGGATCTTTTGCGGCGGAAGGTTCGTCGTGGGGCTTGCCCGTGGGATCGCCACGCGCTGCGCCCCACTCCTGCCTCCACCGCAAAATCTTCCGGCGCAGGCGATTCGATATTAGGGAAACATGCTCTGGACGTGGCCGAACAGGATATCTTGAGCGAAGCGCAGGCACGGCAGGTCCAGGGTGATCTAGCCGGGGCGACACAATTGTGCCGCACTATTTTGAGCGCCGAGCCCAACAATGCCGAAGCACTTCATTTGCTCGGCGTGATCATGAACGAGGCCGGGCTGCACAGCGAGGCGCTGCCCATCTTCGCGCGTGCCATTGCTGTGGGCGGTATCGCGCCGGGTCTGCTTTACAATTACGGCATGACGCTGCGTGTGCTGGGCGATCTCGCGCAGGCGGCGCGCGCCTTCCATCTCGCGGCAACCAACAATGCCGACGATATCCAATCCTGGGTCGCGCTCGGCACCACACGCCTGGCACTCAATCAGTTCGAAGCGGCGGAACAGGCGCTGCGCAATGCGGCCGATCTCGATCCAACTCGCACCGATATCCGCGACAATCTGGCTGTGGCGCTTGTCGGAGCCGGTCTTGCACAACAACGCGCCCGCGCATTCGAGGCTGCTCACGGCATGATGCTGGAGGCCACGCGTCTGTCCTCGGATAATCCGCAGACGCATGCCAATCTCGCCAATGTTCTGCGCGACATGGGCCGCTTCACCGAAGCACAGTGCGCGTTCGCGCGTGCGCTGGCGCTCAGGCCGGATGATGCCGAGGTGATGGCCAACCAGGCACTCACCTATCTGCATCAGGGCGATTTCGACGCCGCGATCGACAGTTATCGCAGCGCGGTTGCCTTGGCGCCGGGGAACGAGCCGATCCGCTCCAGTCTCGCGCAGGCCCTGTTGATGGCGGGACGTTTTGTCGAAGGCTGGGCTGAATTCGAACATCGCCTGGCCGATCCGGCCATCGCTCAGCGCCTGGCCGGCCTGCCGGGCAAACGTTGGCGCGGCGAGGATGTGGCGGGGCGGAGCCTGATCCTGCGCTGCGAACAGGGTCTTGGCGACACGATCCAGTTCGCGCGGTATGTGCCGGTTCTGGCGGCAAAGGGTGGCAAGGTTCATCTCGCCGGACCCCGCAGGTTGCAGCGCGTAATGTCCGGCCTCGCCGGGCTCGCGTCCTACATCCCCGACGATGCAGCGATGCCCCATATCGATTTTCCAGAAGCCGATTTCCATGCGCCGCTGCTCAGCGTGCCGCATTTGCTGGGTGACCGCGCGCCCGCGCCGATCGGGCCTTATCTGCACGCCGAACCGGGTCTGGTCGCGCGTTGGGAGCGGCATCTGGCTGGCGACGGCCGCGCCCGCATCGGTATCGCATGGCGTGGCAATCCGACATACGAGATGGATTATCTGCGTTCGGTGCCGCCCGAACACATCACGGCGCTCATCGCCGGCCAAGGAAACGAGTTGCCAAATAACGCATTGCCAAATAACGCATTGAATGCGCGTTTTCTTATTTTGCAGCGCGGCGAGGATGTGTCATCGATCCGCAAAGCGGGTGCAGAGGAATTGGGCGCGGATGTCGATCGCGACGAGGCCTTCGTCGATACCGCGGCGATCATGGCCAATCTCGATCTTGTGATTACCAGCGATACGGCGATCGCACATTTGGCCGGGGCGCTCGGTCGTCCCGCCTGGGTGTTGCTGCCGTTCGCGCCCGATTGGCGCTGGGGCAGGACGGGGGCGCGTTGTGAGTGGTACGCATCGCTGCGTCTCATCCGCCAATCTGCGCCGGGCGACTGGGCTGGCGTGGTGGCCGCGGCGCGCGGAGCGCTGTTTCAAGGCCTGTCTCAGGGTTTTTAACTGGATTTACGATTGGGGTTTGCCGCAGGCGCCTGTGTGGTTGTTCTCTCGGAACGGCTCTACTAGACTCTGATTTCGCAAAAAGCTGTATTAGTAACGCATTAAGAATACGCCGCGACGCGTGATCGCGGCGGCAAGGAACAGGACGTGGACGCGACGCCGACGGCTTCGCCGCAATCCGAGAACAGGCTTCCCGAACCCAGCCACACTGCGACCCTGGTCGGCTCGATGGACGGGCGATACGGCGAAGGCGCGCGCGCGTTGTGGCGTATCACGCGCATGGCGTGCCGTTACTGGGTGCGCTTCCCGCTTGCCATCGCTGCGGTCATCGCGGCCGGCATATTCCAGCTTTTGATCCCCCGTTATCTCGGCCAGGCGGTCGACCACGCGACCGGCTTGATCGCGAAGGGTGCGGATGCGGAGGTGCAGGCGGCGCTGTGGACCGCGGCACTAACCGTCATCGCGGTCGCCGTGCTGCGCGGCGTGTTCACTCTACTGCACAGCTATCTGGGCGAAACCATCGGCCAAAGCCTGGGCTACGAGCTGCGCCTCGCCTTTTTCGAGAAATTGCAGCGCTTGTCGTTCAGCTATCACGACCGCATCCATTCGGGCGATCTGATCACGCGCGGCATGCTCGATATCGAGGGTGTGAAGCGCTTCATCGAAACCGGCGTGATCCGCGTGGTCCTGCTCGCCGTGCTGATCGGCGTCGGCGCGTGGCTCTATATGGGCAGCGATGTGGTGGTCGGCCTTTTGTGCGTGAGCTTCGTTCCCTTCGCTCTGTGGCGCGGCATGGTGTTCCGCTTGCGCGTGCGGGCATTGTGGCGCGAATTGCAGGAACGCATGAGCGTGCTGACGCGCGTCATGGAGGAAAATCTCGGCGGCACGCGCGTGGTGCGCGCCTTTTCCGCACAGAAATACGAGATGAAGAAATTCGACGAGTGGCAGCAACGCTGTCTCGACGTCTCGTTGCAGCGCGCCGATGTGCGCTACGTCAATACCTCGCTGATGACGCTCTCCTATTACATCGCCATGACGCTGGTGCTTTGGGTCGGCGGTCAGCGCGTGCTGGCGGGCACCGTCACGGTCGGCGAACTTACGCAGTTCCTCGCCTTCATGACGGTGCTGCAGATGCCGATCCGCCAGGTCGGCATGGTGGTCAGCGGCATCGCCCGCGGATCGGTCTCGGGCGTGCGCATGTTCGAGATCCTCGATCTTGAACCCGCGATCCGCGACGCACCCGATGCCAAGGAACTGGTGGTGAAGGACGCGCGGCTCGCCTTCGAGAACGTGTCCTTCTCCTATACCGGTTTCGCCAGCGAGCACACCATCAGCGATATCTCGTTCGAGGTGCGCGCCGGCGAGACGCTGGGCATCGTCGGTCCGCCGGGCAGCGGCAAATCGACCATCGCGCACCTGATCCCGCGCTTCTATGACGTGACCTCCGGCCGCGTCACCATCGACGGGCAGGATGTACGCGACGTCACGCTGGAGTCGCTGCGCGCCCAGGTCGGTGTGGTGCAGCAGGACACCTTCATGTTCACCACCGAGATCCGCAACAACGTCGCCTACGGCGATCCATGGGCGGATCAGGATCGGGTGGAAGATGCGACCGGCACGGCGCAGCTGCACGATTACGTGGCCGGCCTGCCCGAAGCCTATCAGACCATGGTGGGTGAACGCGGCGTGTCGCTGTCGGGCGGCCAGCGACAGCGCCTGTCGATCGCACGCAGCGTGATCCTGACGCCGCGCGTCATGGTCTTCGACGATTCCACCGCGGCCATCGATGCCGGCACGGAGCTGCGCATCCGCGAAGCGCTCAAGGAAGTGACCAAGACGCGCGCCACGGTCATTATCTCGCACCGGCTGTCATCGCTGATGCATGCGGACGAGATCCTGTTCCTGGATTCAGGAACCATCGTCGAGCGCGGCACGCATACCGAACTGCTCGCCAAGAACGGCCGCTACCGCGCCTTGTTCGATCTGCAGATGGGCGCGGCCAAGGACGGCATCAGCGACGGCATGAAGGAACACGCGGATGCCTGATACGACACCCGCCGCGGACCAGCCGCAAAAGCCGCATCTGCCTGCGCGCAAGCGTCGTCCGCCGACATTGTCCTCCGAGGATACCTTCGGCAAGGTGTTCGACGGCAACGTGGTGCGCCGCTTCTCGGAATTCCTGAAGCCCTACCGCAAGCGCATCTATCTCGCCATCGTGTCGGTGCTGATTTTCACGCTGACCCAGCTTTCGGTGCCGCTGATCATCCGTCATATCGTCGATAAGACGCTGACCGCGGGTGCGGAGGCCGACCGGCTGCTGCTGATCGCGGTCGCGGGCTTCTTCCTCGTCGCTTTCGTGAATTACATCTCCAATTTCTTCCAGACGATCGTCGTCGCCAAGATCGCCGAATTCATCCTGCGCGATCTGCGTGGTGCCATGTACGGGCACCTGCAAAAGGTCTCGCTCTCCTTCATGGACCGCACCCAGGTCGGCCGCCTGATGAGCCGCCTACAGGGCGACGTGAGCTCGCTGCAGGAATTCCTCGAGAGCTCCATTTTCGCCATCGGCGACATCGTTCTGCTGTTCGGCATTGTCTTCGTGCTGCTGATGCTCGACGTGCAGCTCGGTCTGCTGACGCTGTCGGTCCTGCCGATCCTCGCCATCGTGCGCGCCGTCTGGCAGCCGATCGCGCGGCGCGCCTTTGCTTATGCACGCGCCACCAACTCCATCGTCAATTCCGCGCTCGCCGAGAACATCAATGGCGTGCGCACGGTGCAGGAGATGGGGCGCCAGAGCGTCAATTTCGACGATTTCGAGGAAAAGGCGCGCGAGAACTACAACGCCCATATACGCGCGACCAGGATCGCCAATGTGATGATCCCGACGGTCGATACGCTCACGGGTTTCGCCATGGCCATCGTCATCGTCGTCGGCGGCAACATGGTACTGAACAAAACGCTCGATCTCGGCGTCATGGTCGCCTTCCTGTTCTATGTGCAGCGCTTCTTCGATCCGATCCGTTCGCTCACCCAGCAATATACGGTCTCGCAACGTGCCATGGCGTCGGGCACGCGCATCTTCGAGGTGCTCGACGTGCCGATCGATGTTGTCGATAAGCCGAATGCGGAGGAACTGGGCGCGATCGATGGCTCCATCGAGTTCCGCAACGTGACCTTCGGCTATGTCGAAGGGTTGCCGGTTCTCAAGAACATCAGCTTCAAGGTGGCGCCGGGCGAAACCGTGGCACTGGTGGGGCCCACGGGATCGGGCAAGACCTCGACCATGTCGCTGCTGCATCGTTTTTATGACGTGTGGGACGGCCAGATCCTGATCGGCGGGCGCGACGTGCGCGATGTGACCCAGGAATCCCTCGGCCGCCATATCGCCATGGTGTTGCAGGAACCGTTCCTGTTCACCGGCACGGTGTTCGAGAACATCCGCTATCACTGCGAAGATGCGAGCCGTGAAGATGTGATCCGCGCCGCCACGGCGGTGGGGGCGCACGATTTCATCGAACGTCTGTCGGAGGGCTACGACACCGTGCTCGGCCAGCGCGGCGTGAACCTGTCCATCGGGCAGCGCCAGCTATTGAGCTTCGCGCGCGCCATCGTGGCGGATGCCAGCATCCTGGTGCTCGACGAAGCGACGGCCAATATCGATAGCTTCACCGAACGCGAGATCCAGACCGCGCTGGCGCGCACGCTCAAAGGCCGGACCGGCATGGTGATCGCCCATCGCCTGGCCACCGTGCGCAATGCCGACCGCATCATCGTGCTGCAGGACGGCCAGATCATCGAGCAGGGCAACCACGCCGAACTGATCGCCAGACGCGGCCTCTATCACAGGCTGCATTCCATGAATTATGCGTCGTTCGACGATGCGCCCGATGACCTTGCGCGCCTTTCGCCGGCAAGCGTGACGTGATGAACCCCAAGTGAGCCCAGGATGAGCCCCAGATGAGCGAAGACGCGATTTATCTTCGTCCGCATCTGCGCGGCCTCGATACCTGGAACCCGACGGCGACTTCGGCGGGCGAACACCTGCAGAAGGTCCGTCGTATGGATCTCAACGAATGTCCCTATCCGCCGTCGCCCAAGGTGAAGGCGGCCATCGATGCGGTGTTCCCACGTCTCAATCGCTATGCCGATGGCACCTGCCCGGAACTCGCTCAGCGCCTTTCGGCGAAAACCGGCGTCGCGGCGGAAGATATCTGCTTCGGGCCGGGATCGACCCAGCTTCTGAAATGCATCATCGAGATCGCCATCGCACCCGGCGCCAATCTGGTTTCGCCGTCACTGCTCTGGCACCGCTTCCACGGCATCTACGACGCGCTGGAGGCCGATGCGACGCTGGTGCCCAACCGCGCTGACGGCTCCATCGATGTGGAGCGGCTGACCGCCGCCATCGGCAACAATACCCGGATCGTTGTGGTGATCACGCCCAACAATCCGACCGGCTTGATGCTGTCGGAGGCCGAACTGCTGCACGTGATCCGCACCACGCCGGATAATGTGCTGCTGTTCATCGACGAAGCTTATTACGAATTCGCCATCCATGCCGGCGGGCCGGACGCGCTGAAGCTGCTGCAGGCCCATCGCAAGGGGCCGTGGATCGTCAGCCGTACGTTTTCAAAGGCTTACGCGCTGGCGGGGCTGCGGCTGGGCTATGCCATGTGTTCGTCGCGTGAGATCGCCAATGCGGTCCGTCTGATGAGCAGCACCTTCGTGGTTTCGGCCTTCGCCGAGGCGGCTGCGTTGGGTGCGCTCGACGATCCCGATTATTCGCGCTTTATCGTCGAGGATACGGCGCGCGAACGTGCACGCATCATCGCGGGCTTCAAGGCCCTCGGCTGCAAGCCGATGGAATCGGTCACCAATTTCGTCTCGGCGGACGTGGGCCGCCCAGGTGTGGAGATGGTGGCCAAGATGCGCGAACGCGGAATCAGGATCGCGCGCTGGTCCTATCCCGACTACGCCAACTACATTCGTGTTTCGATGGGATCGTCCGAGGATACGGACGCTTTTCTGGAAACCCTGGCGGGTCTGCTGGATTAACATCCTCGGCATGTCATGAACCGTAGCGCGAGTAGGCGGCGCTCCGATTCACGAGATGCTGAAGATTAACCTGTAGTGAATTCCCAGGTTGGTGCGATCGCGATCGTTAGATCGCGATGCCAGTCTGACGCCAAGTGGACGTGGACTTGCAGTCGGGGCAAACGCGCTCCCCGATGTGGTGAGACTGGAAATCGTCCGCGCACATAAGGCATCGACGCAGCTTGGGCTGCAGGTTTTCGGCTTGTGGCTTTTTGTTCATTTCCGAACGAGAGGCCATTTTGTCCTCCTTCTTCCTCCGTGGGCGCCCGAACCGCCCCGCTGTACCCCCCGGTAACGCGGCAGAAAGAGAGCGAGAGCGTCGCGCTCTTTCAAAAATCGGGCAACTGATCGCTGGAAAAGTTAAGGTGGGTTTTATAGTCGGACTCCATCATGAATCAGCTATGCAAATATTGCCTGGCTGATATGAGGTTTAGGCTCTTCCCGTCTAATGGGCTGAAAAACGGACCCTTTTTAAGGGGGGCGGCCACGGTCCGGCCCGCAAAATGACACTCGTATGAAGACGGCATTTCAGTGGTTTCCGCTAGCCGGAATGATTCCAAAGACAGCGATCTTGGCCTATCGTAGGCTTCGTTGATTCTTCAATTTCACAAAAAACCGTTCGGGAGGTTCCTATGTCTAAGTTATTCATGACCCCGGCACTCGCGGGCGCCGCGCTCGGTGTCCTATCGCTGCTCGGCGCAGGCGGGGATGCGGCCGCCCAGAAAGCCAGAGATACCGGCCGCGTGGCCCTGACCCAGCCGATCCGCCTGATCGACGCCCTGCACAATCCCAATCCCGAATCCAACCTGCTCGACCGCGTGGTGATGAGCACGCTGCTGTCCTATGACACGGTCAATCGCAAGGTGGCGCCCCAGCTCGCCGAATCCTGGAAGCAGGTTGACGACAAGACCATCGAGCTGACGCTGCGCCAGGGTGTGAAGTGGCATGATGGCCAGCCGGTCACCATGGATGACGTGATGTACACGTTCGATTACGTCATGGATCCGAAAGTGAACTTCCTGTTCAAGGATTCGCGCTTCAATTGGCTGGGCAAGGTCGAAAAGGTCAACGACCGCACGGTGCGCGTCATCGCCAAGGAAGTCGTGGCGACCGGGCTTACGCGGCTCACCTCGACGCCGCCGATCCTGCCCGCTCATGTCCATGGCAAGCTGGAGAACAAGGCCGAATTCGGCCGCAGGCCGGTCGGCAACGGCCCTTATAAGGTTGCCTCGCTCGACAACAACATGGTCGTGCTGCAAAAGAACGCCGACTACAATTGGGGCGGCACGGAGCCCGCAGGCAAGATCGGCACGTTCGAGGTCACCTCGATCCCCGATCAGCAGACCCAGATCGCCAAGCTGATGGTGGGCGAGCTCGATCTCGTGTTCCATCTCGATTTCGAACAGGCCAAGAGCCTGCAGGCGAATCCCAATGTGATGATCTCGGCCACTCCATCGATCTCGTTCTCCTACATCCATTTCGACGTGGCGGATCGGTCGGGCATCAAGGTGTTCAAGGATAAGCGTGTGCGCGAGGCGCTCGAGATCGCGATCGACCGTGACGGTATGCGCAAGGCATTCCTGCCCAAGGAATTCGCCGATAAGCCGGCTCAGGAAGCGATGTGCCATTCCTGGCATATCGGCTGTGTGTCGTCCGAAAAGGCGCCGAAATACGATCCGGCGCGCGCCAAGGCGCTGCTCAAGGAAGCCGGCCTCGCAGACGGTTTCGACGTCGAACTGCTCACCTGGGGCCAGTCCCGTCCGATCGCGGAAGCGGTCGCGGGAGATCTGCGCAAGGTCGGTGTGCGCGCTACCGTCGATGCCGGCACCGTCAATGTCTTCCAGAAGAAGCGCGGCGAGGGCAAGGCGCAGATCGTGCTCACCTTGTGGGACAACGGCGGCGGCCAGCCCGATGTCGACAACACCGCACAGTTCCTGTTCGCGGATTCGTCGCGCAACTACGCGGGCGATGCGGAACTGATCAAATGGACCGACGAGGGTCAGCGCACGCTCGATATCAAGAAGCGCGAGGACATCTATCGCCGGCTCTTCGACAAGGTGATCCGTGAACGTTACGCCATGCCGCTGGTCGAACTGCCCGCGATCAACGTCCACAACAAGGATCTGGTGATCGACAGCAATCACACGAAACCCGAAGGCTTCATGTTCAACCGCCTATCGTGGAAGTAACGCCTTCACGAAACCCTCCCCGCGCAAGCGGGGAGGGTTTCTTTATTCGCCTGCCACCGCGCTCACTTTGCGGGCGGGGATCGCGGGAAGCTTGATGTCGTGGTCCTGCACGCCAAGGAAGATCGGCTCGGCATTCTCGCGGTAGATGTTGATCTTGGCGTTGTAGGCGTACCGGGTGAGCCCGTGTTTGTCGGTCACGAGGTATTTGTTGATCGAATAAGCGCCGTCCGCACTCTTGGAACCGGTGAGGTAGCACTTGATCGCGTCGACCGGCTCGCCCGACAGCACCAGGCCTTCGAGGCTCGAGAGCGACTGCTGTGTACGTTCGATGAAGCTCTCGGCATCGACGCGGATCGATTCTTGCGTCTGCACGTCGGGCATCGGTACCTGGAAATCGCCGAGGACCACCTGGCCCGCCACCGCGCCGTCGATCAGGCGGGCGAGTTCGATGGTCACGTCACCGACGATGTAGCTGTAGATGGTCGGCGATAGGCCTTCCGACTGGTAATACTCGTAATGGCCGCCGATATGAAACGCCGCGCGCAGAACGGGCGTCACGTTGCCGCGCGCCTTGCGCCGCGCGATGGCGTTGTCGGCGAGCACCAGGTGCATGAAGTGATAAAGATTGATGTTGGCCTGGATCGAGCGGTCGCGATTCCACACGTAAAAGCCGTCGCCGGTGGTCGAACGCGCGAAAGAGATGTCGATCTTCTTGCTCAACATCTTGGAATGGGCGGAATTGACCGAATATGACAGCGAATTGAGCTGCGTGACTTGTTCGAGCGGCGAATAGAGCGAGAAGCCGACGATATCAAACAGCGCGACCGCGCGGTCCTCGACATAAGTAATGCCGAAGCGTTTGACGAGTTCGTTCACCTCGGCATCGTTGATAGGTGTGCCGGGCGGCAGCGGGATGGGGGCTGGGGTATAGTCGCCGAACACCGTTTCGTAGGCGCGCAACTCGGCCGGATTTAGCTTTTTCGGGCCGGCCAGGAGCTGCTCGACGGCCCTGGCGGTCTTGCCGCTGGCCTCATGCGCACTGGCGATGGCGTAATGGGGCACCACCAGGACCTCGATGCCGCCGGTTTCGGAGGGCGGCGCCTCGCACCAGGCCAGTACCAGGTTGCGGCCCAGATTCCACAAATCGCGCAGCGCATCCTCGATGATGATCAGATAATCGGCACGTGCGGGCGCTGGCTCCACCGAATGGCGGAGCGCATCCTCGAGGCCGGCAACCTCGCCAAGGCGTCTGATCAGATCGGCCACGTTGTCCCAAGCCCCGATCCGGAGGGTAAATGCGTGTAATTATTAAGAGATTTTCTCTTGAACTGCAAAGGAGTTGCCCCGGACGAATTTCCACCATCCACTAAGGCATATCGATATTAAGCGAGCGTGAACGGAGACTGTAATGGCGGTTGAAGGACAAGGCAGCGATCTCGTTCAGGTCGTCGTGGTCCTGGCGGCGGGGGTCGTCGCGGTGCCGATTTTCCGCCGCCTTGGGCTGGGGTCCGTGCTCGGCTATCTCGTGGCGGGCGTGGCGATCGGCCCATCGGGCCTCGCGTTTTTTGCCGATCCCCAGGCGGTCCTGCATGTCGCCGAACTTGGAATCGTGATGTTCCTGTTTGTGATCGGGCTTGAGACCCAGCCCGCGCGATTGTGGAAGCTGCGTGGCGATATCTTCGGCGTCGGTGCGGTCCAGGTGGCTATCTGCGCAAGCCTGCTGACCGGGTTGGGTTGGCTTTACGGCCTGACCCTGCCGGTCGCCTTCGTCGCGGCCGCCGGTTTCGTGTTGTCCTCGACCGCCATCGGCATGCAGATCCTGTCCGAGCGCGGCGAAACCGCAACGCCTGCCGGGCAGCGCATCGTCACCACATTGCTGCTCGAAGATGTTGCGATCGTGCCGCTGCTCGCCTTCGTCGCCGTGATCGGACCCCGAGCGGCCGCCGAACATACCGGATCGTGGACCGACATGGCGATCGCGGTGGGCTCGCTCGTGGTGCTCGTTGCGGCCGGCAAGTGGCTGCTCAACCCGCTGTTCGGCCTGCTGACGGCGGCGCGTGCACGCGAGGTCATGACCGCCGCCGCCTTGCTGGTGGTGCTGGGCGCGGCGATGCTGATGCAGCTCTCGGGCCTGTCGATGGCGCTAGGCGCCTTCATCGCCGGCGTGCTGCTGTCGGAATCCACCTTCCGCCATCAGCTTGAGGCCGACATCGAACCGTTCCGCGGCATCCTGCTCGGCCTGTTCTTCATGAGCGTCGGCATGTCGCTCGATCTGTCGCTGTTGGCACGCAGTTGGCAGCTCATCGTGATCGGCGTCGTCGCCTTCGTAGGCGTGAGCATGATCGGCATCTATGTCGTGGCGCGTATCTTCCACCTGACGCGCAGCGAAGCGATACTGCGTGCCTCCGTGCTGTCGCAGGGCGGTGAATTTGCCTTCGTGCTGTATGCGGCGGCCTCGGCCAACGGTCTCTTGGGTACGGGCGTGCATGCGGTCCTCACCTCGATGGTGATCCTGTCGATGGTCCTGACACCGCTTTCGGTCATGCTTGCCTATCGCCTGATGCCGAAGCCTGAGGAATCATTCGACGGCATCGAGATGGCCGAGGGGTTGAGCGGCCGTGTGCTCATCATCGGCTTCGGCCGCTTCGGCCAGGTGGCGAGCCAGCCGTTGCTGGCGCGCGGCGTCGATATCTCGATCATCGACGCCGATACGGAGATGATCCGCAGCGCAGCGCAGTTCGGCTTCAAGATCTATTATGGCCACGGCGATCGTCTCGACGTCCTGCATGCCTCGGGCGCAGGGTCGGCGGACGCGATCATGATCTGCATCGATGACCGCGAGAAGATCAATCGCATCGTCGATATCGCAAAGACGCAATTCCCGCTCGCCAAGCTTTATGTGCGCTCGTTCGATCGCGGCCATTCGATGGAACTCATCTCCGCCGGCGTCGATTATCAGATCCGCGAGATCTACGAATCGGCGAGCGCCATGGGCGCCGCCATGCTCGAGGGATTGGGCGTCGAGGCCGACGAGGTTGCCGAGATCATGGCGCGCGTGCGCAAGGCCGATGAGGAACGTCTCGCCCTGCAGGTCGTGGGCGGAATCTATGCGGGCGCCGATTTGGTGCGCAACAACGGCCCGATCCCGGCGCCGCTGACGGTGCCGAAGCAGGCGAGCCGTCCGCTCAGCATCGAAACGCAGAAGGTGATCGAAGGCGCTAGGCCCGCCCCGGCCGATGCACCGGGTGCGGGGGTGTAGCGAAAAAAGTTGGGAGTGGACGCCGTCTGCTGTGCCACCACCGTCGACGTTAGCAAGGCCGAATGCACGTCCGAGTAAGATCACACGCGATCGTGTTGTGAGATCGGACATCTTCAGCGAGTCTGATTCCAGAAGTCTTAGTGTCTTGCGCTGCAGCAATTTGCGCGCTCTGCTTGCGGCGGAGGTTCTCGCCATGCACGTCAATAACGCGGCTTGGGTCAGATCTGCCCTCAGCGCGCAGCTTCGCCGGAACCGACCGATCCTCGGCGTGCTTTTTTTCATCGTGGCTTCCTTCTGGGCGCCGGAGACGGCGCGTGCAGCCGTCACCTATACGCCTCGCATCGACGGTGTCGAAGATTCGAACCTTCAGAACACGCTCGAAGGCGTGTCTCAGCTCTTTGCTCTCAAGGACAAGCCTCCCGATACGCTGGTCGGGCTCGATCAGCGCGCGCGTGCCGATCTCGAACGGCTGAGGCCGGCGCTGCAGGGAGTCGGTTATTGGGAAGCCGAACTCGATTATACCATCGATCAAAATGCCCAGCCCGTGACGGTCACCGTCACCGTGCGGCCGGGGCCGATCTATCACTTGGCCACGGTCGATCTTAAGACGCCGAGCGGCGACGTTCCGCCGCCGCTTGCCGATCCATCACCGGCGGCGCTTGGCTTGAGGCTGGGCGAGCCCGCGCTCACCCAGGCGGTGGTGGGTGCGGAAGCGATCATCACGTCGCGCTATGCCGACGAAGGCCGCCCGTTCGCCAAGGTTGTCGGCCGCGAGGTGGTGATCGATCGCGCAACCAAGGAAATGGCGGTTACCTATACGGTCGATGCAGGGCCACGAGTCCGCTTCGGACAGCACACGATCAGCGGCCTCGATCGTCTTGATGCCGACTATGTTGAGCGGCGTATCAAATGGCACGCCGGCGAGGTTTACGATGCGCGACTGGTCGCACAAACCCGCCGCGTCCTCGTCGATAGCGGCTTGTTCGCCAGCGTGCGCATCGATACGTCGCAAGCCCAGTCCGAGGACGAGCCGGTCGCGCTGACGATCAACGTCGTGGAGCGGGCACGCCGCTCGATTGGGGCGGGTTTGTACTACGACACATCCCAAGGAATCGGCAGCCGCGCATTCTGGGAGCACCGCAATTTTCTTGGTGGCGCAGAAAGTCTGAGCTTCCAGGCTGATGTCGCCCAGGAACGGCTCGCGGGCCTTGCCCGCTTTCGCAAACCCGATGTCCTGCGGACGGACCAGGACTTCATCGCCGAGGCCGAACTCGCCGACGAGATGCCCGAACCATACGAGAGCCGCAAGCTGCGTCTGTTTTCCGGGCTCGAGCGTAATTTCCTCCCGGAGCTGAGCCTCGGTGCGGGCCTACAATTCGAGAAGGCGGAAGTCACACAAAAAGCACTCTTCGACGATGTGCCGTCGAAGATCGACTATACCCTCGTCGGGCTTCCCATGTACGCGCGGCTGGACTACACGGACAACAAGCTCGACCCCACGCGTGGTCATCGCGAGCAGTTTACGGTAACTCCCTATACAAGCGTGAGCGGGCCCGATCTCACGTTCCTGTCTCTGCAGGCGAAAGGCAGCGCCTACTACTCGCTGGACGACGACAGCCGCTACATTTTGGCGGGCTTTGCCGGCGTCGGTTCCATAGTCGGCGAATCCATCAAGCAACTGCCCGCCGACAAGCGTCTCTATGCGGGCGGCGGCGGCTCGGTTCGCGGCTTCGGCTTCCAGCGCGCAGGCCCCCTCGCGGCCGGCGATCTGCCGACCGGCGGCGTATCCACTCTCGATCTCGGCGTCGAACTGCGGATGAAGCTTACGGATACGATCGGCATCGTGCCGTTCTTCGATGCCGGTAGTGCCTACGATTCGATCCTGCCGAATCCCGGATCGGACCTGTTCTACGGCGCCGGCCTTGGCGGCCGCTATTACACGCCGATCGGCCCGTTGCGGATCGATCTCGCGTTTCCGCTCAATGGGCGGCGCGAAGACAGCGCCTTCCAACTATATATAAGCATAGGCCAGGCGTTCTGAAGGTGGTCATGCGTTGGGTGAGGCGCGGATTAGTGGCCTTAGCGGGCGTTCTCGTGATCCTTGTCATAGGGGTTGGCGCCGCTATCGCTTGGCTCGACAGCCGTGCAGGCAAGGCATGGCTTGAAGCCACAATCAACGATGCGGCCGTCGGTACCGCGCGGGTGACGGGAATCGGCGGAAGCCTGCCCTTCCATCCTACGGTAGAGAGCGTCGAGTTGACCGATGCCGCCGGCAGTTGGGGTCGGCTGCATGATATTCAGCTCGATATCGCGCCGCTGGATATTCTGGTCCGCCGCGTCACGGTTCAGCGCCTCGCCGCCGCCGATGTCGAGATCGATCGTCTGCCGCAAGCCGGTCCGGAACCTGCTGAACCCGAGCAACCATCTTCTCTGTCGCTGGAACTGCCACGGCTGCCCGTCGGCATCGATATCCAGCAATTCGTCGTCGGATCGCTAAGTCTGCCGCCGGATATCCTCGGCGAGCCGACGGTTTGGACCATCAATGCGGCCGCGCACCTGATCGGCCGCGATCTCGGACTCAACCTGCAAGTGGCGGAGGTCGGCTCCTCCCCATTACATGCCGATGTTCTGCTCGAACTGGCGGACTCTCATGTCGGCGCGCAGGCGAGCGTCGATGATCCGCGCGGACTTCTGTTGCATCAGGCGTTGGGCGAAGCTCTGCCGCTGCAAGTCCGACTGGTCGACGATCCGAACGCGCCCCAGGATCCTGCCGACTGGCGCGGGCGGCTCACCACGACGATCGGCGATCGCACACGAATCGACTCGTCACTCCGCCTTGCGGCTACAGGCGAGTCCCACCAGTTGGAGATGCAAGGTACGCTTGAGGGTAACGACCTGCTTCCGCCGACGATCGCGCCCATCCTCGGCGATACCGTGAAATTCAATATCGCTGCGCGCGAGACAGCCGGTGAACGCATCGCGCTCGATACACTGGCGTTGGAGGCCGCTACGTTCGAGGCATCGGGTACAGCTTCATACCAAATGCCCGACCAGCGCCTCGACAGTTCGCTGCGCGTAACGATCCCTGAATTCGCACCGTTTTCCGATTTGGCCGGTCAGCCGCTCGCCGGGACGGCTGTTCTCGATCTCACAGCTCACGGGCCGCTCGACACGATGCGTGCGGAAGCGGTGCTCGACGCAAATCGTCTCAGCTTCGGTGCGACGGCGGTGGATAACATCCGGGCGAAGCTGGAGGCCGAGGCCGCTCCGGATCGTGGCTATGCACTGGACGGAGCCGGCAGCTTTGCCGGGATACAATCGGGGGAAGCGCCGTTGCCTGCAAATCTTGGCAAGGCCGTGGAATGGCGGCTGCGCGGACGTAGCGATGCGAAAGGTGAACGCATCGCGCTGACAGAGTTCGACGTCTCGAGCGCCGGGCTGAATCTGTCGGCGGACGGCTCGCTCGACCGCGCCACTCAGGATGTGAAGGGTACGGCGCGTCTGCAGCTTGACGAGGCGCAGCGTTTCGCCGAACTGGCCGGGCCGGGGCTCAAAGGGCATGGGCAGATCACGGCCGACCTCGCCGGCAAGATCAGCGACGTGATGACCGTCCGGATCGACGGCGGCTTTGACGATCTTGCCACGGGTATTCCGGCTGCGGACGCCTTGCTCGGCGGTCGCCTGCGTCTAGCCGCGGCGGCACAGCGCGAAGAGAGCGGCCGAATCGAGATCGAAAGTGCCTCGTTGACGGCGGCTGCGGCGCGCGTGACCGCCCAAGGAGCGATTGATCCAGCCGCGAACCAGCTCAACGGTGAGCTCACGGCTTCGGCGGATGATCTTGCCGTCCTGCGTCGTGCCGGGCTGCAAACCAAGGGCAGCCTGCGGCTCGATGCCCAGCTCAGCGGCAGTGTCTCCGCCCCGGCGATCGATGCACGCCTCGCCGGGGCGGACATCGCGTGGCAAGCGACGCAGATCGACCGCATTGCTGCGCGCTTGCGTGCTGACATGGCAGGTGCACCCTCCGGCAATCTGACGGCGGAGCTGAAATCGCGTGACTTGGTGCTGCGCCTGGACGGCCAAGCCGACCTCTCGTCCGATCGCAAGACCCTCAACGTTCCGAAGCTGCAGCTGCGGTCGGGTACGAGCGTTGTCGAAACGCGGCTGAAGACGGCGCTCGATACGCTTCTCACCAGTGGCCAGATAACGGCCAACGTTCCCGATCTGGCGCCGTTCTCGTCGCTGGCTGGCTTGGATCTGGGCGGGCGGCTTAATCTGAACTTGGCACTGACCGCGCCACGCGGCGAACAGGCCGCGAAATTGGCCTTTAACGCCAACGAGCTGAGCGCCGGAGCGGCGGGTGCCGAGCCGATCACGGTGCGCCGGCTTTCCGCGAACGGCGCGCTCAGCGATCTGCTGCGCCGTCCGTCCGGCCGCATCGACATTGGCGGCGAGCAGATTTCCGCAGCGAGCGCCCGGCTCGACAATGTGCGCTTCGCCGCCCGATCGAGCCAGCCGAACCGATTTTCCTTCGACGGCACGACGACGGGCGAGTTCAATGGCCCCCTCAACTTCACCACGGCGGGTAATGTTGCCTTGGATGGTGGGACGACGCGCGTCACGCTGACGCGGCTCACGGGGAAGCTGGCGGACACGCCCCTGACCTTGCAGCGGCCGCTGCGCGTCACGGCGCGCGGCGCCGATCTGGGGCTTACCGATCTCGCGCTGGCGGTCGGGGATGGCACGATCGAAGGCATGGTCAAGCGCACCGCGAGCCGGCTCGATGTTGATCTTACCGGTCGCCGGCTGCCGGTCGGCCTCGGTGCTGCCCTCGCCGGACGGCCGGAGATCAGCGGCGCCCTTGACCTTCAGGCCAGGCTTTCCGGGCCTGCCGCGCAACCGCGTGGAAAGCTGACCCTTGAAGCGAACGACCTGCGCGCTGGCCCGACGCGGCAAGGCCAACCCGTGATCGGCATCAATGCCGAGGCAAATATCGCCCCATCCGATGTCAATATCGATGCCGCCGTGACGGCCGGGGGCAACCAGCTGCTGTCCGCATCGGGCGCTGTCCCGGTCGTGTTCGGACCGGCGCCCGGGGCCGTCGCTCTGGCCAAGAAGCGGCCGCTGCGCCTGAACGTTCGCGGCGATGGAGAGCTTTCGACGCTCGCCGATTTTCTGCCGCTTGCAGGTGATCGCCTGGCGGGGGTTTACCGGCTTGCGCTCGATGCGAGCGGCCCGGCGGCGCAGCCGCAGGTCACCGGCGAACTGTCGCTCGATCGTGGCCGCTACGAGAACCGCGCTTCGGGGTTGGTGATCGATGCGCTGGCGCTGCAGGTGACAGCCGATCGCGATCGCGTGGTATTGCGCCGTTTGACGGCAACGGACGGCGCCAAGGGCACGCTTGAGGGTAACGGAACGGTCCTATTGAACACAGGCGGGACGCCGGCTGCCGACGCGACCATCAATATTGCCGGGTTCCGCGCGCTGCGGCGCAGCGATGCGACGTTGAGCGCCAGCGGAACCACGACAGTGAAAGGCCCGATGGACGCGCTCGGCATCATCGCGAATATCACGGTGGACGAGGCGGAATTTTTCATCCCCGATCCGCCGCCGACGAGTGCCACGAAGATTCCGGTGACCGTGATCGATTCCGCGACGGGCCGCATTCTCGAGCGGCCGGAGGAACCGGCGGCAACGTCCGAGGGTGCCATGAGCCTCGACGTTGGCATCCACGTTCCTGGGCGGACCTTCATCCGCGGTCGTGGCTTGGACAGCGAATGGCAAGGCGACATCCGCGTGCAGGGGACCTCGGCTGCCCCCGAACTGACCGGCGCGCTTAAGGTCACCCGGGGGAAGTTCGCCTTCTTCGGCAAGGATCTGGAGCTGACGCGCGGTACCGTGGCCTTCACCGGCGGTTCCAAGATCGAACCGGACCTCGATGTCCTGGCGGAAACCACGACCGACGGCACCACATTCCAGGTCGGCGCCGCCGGCACACCCGATAACCTCAAGATCAAGCTGTCATCCGTCCCGCCCTTGCCGGAGGACGAGATCCTGTCGCGGCTGCTTTTCGGCCGCGAAATGACGCGTCTAACGCCCGCTCAGGGGCTGCAGCTCGCCCAAGCCGCGGCCACGCTGTCCAGCGGCGGCCCCGGAGTCCTCGACAAGCTGCGCGGGAAATTGGGCCTCGACACCTTGAGCATCGGCGGTGGTTCCGGCAACGACAGCGCGGGACCGAATGCGGGTAAGGATGCGAAGGGCGATGCCGGTGGAACGGAGGATGCCGGCGTTTCAGCCGGCAAGTATGTCGCCAACGGCGTCTATGTCGGAGTTGAGCAGAGATTCTCCGGAGAGACCCGCAGCAAGGTCGAAGTCGAGGTGCTGCCCAACGTGAACGTTGAAACCACGGCAGGCACCCGCGGCGAAAGCGTGGGCGTCATCTGGAAGAAGGATTACTGACCGCCATAGCTCTGCGGCGGGTCTTCATTTTGAACTCCATATCCGAAAGCTATAGATTAGCTGGGCGCCACGCTTGCACATCGGGGCGGCGCATCGCTCACTGTGGAGAGGCCTGTCATGAACCCTGACCGGGACGGCGGTATTTTCGTTGGCAAGGGCAACGCGCCTGAATATTTGACCCTGCGTTTCGCCAATCGTCATGGGCTCGTCACCGGCGCGACGGGAACCGGCAAGACGGTCACCCTTCAAGTTCTCGCCGAAGGGCTGTCGCGTGCCGGCGTTTCGGTCTTTGCGGCTGACATCAAGGGTGATCTCTCTGGCATCGCGGCGGCCGGCGAAGCCAAGCCCGACTTGGTCAAACGTGCGAAGGATATGGGCTTCGACTACGAGGTGGACCGGTTCCCCGTGGTGTTCTGGGACCTGTTTGGTGAACAGGGGCATCCGATACGCGCCACCGTTTCCGAGATGGGGCCGGTCCTGCTGTCGCGGCTCATGGACCTGAACGACGTGCAGGAGGGTGTCCTCAACATCGCGTTCCGCGTCGCCGATGAAAATGGATTGCTGCTCCTCGATCTGAAGGACTTTCGGGCCATCCTGGGCTATCTCGCGGAACATGCCGCCGAGCTGACGACGCAATACGGCAATATCTCGAAGCAGACGATCGGCACGATCCAGCGTCAGCTTCTGGTGCTGGAGAACCAGGGCGGTGCAAAATTCTTCAGCGAACCGGCGCTTGCCCTGACGGACCTCATCCGGACCGATCGCGACGGGCGCGGGATGATCAACATTCTGGCCGCCGACAAACTGATGGAAAGCCCCCGGCTTTACGCGACGTTCCTGTTGTGGCTGCTGTCGGAACTGTTCGAGGAACTGCCCGAAGTCGGCGACACCGACCAGCCGAAGCTTTGCTTTTTCTTCGACGAAGCTCATCTCCTGTTCACCGATGCGCCCAAGGCACTGGTCGACAAGATCGAACAGGTCGTGCGCCTGATTCGCTCGAAGGGTGTCGGCGTCTATTTCGTGACGCAAAACCCCATCGACGTGCCGGACAAGGTGCTGTCGCAGCTCGGCAACCGTATCCAGCATGCGCTGCGCGCCTTCACGCCGCGCGATCAGAAGGCGGTGACGGCGGCGGCACAGACCTTCCGCCCCAATCCGGCGCTCGACACGGCGCGGGTCATCATGGAGCTCGGCAAGGGCGAAGCCCTGGTTTCGTTCCTGGAAGGAAACGGCACGCCCAAGATGGTGGAGCGGATCATGATCCGGCCGCCGTCGGCACGGCTGGGGCCGATTGCGCCGGAAGAGCGCGCGACGCTTATCGCCGGTTCACCCGTCAAAGGAAAATACGACCAGGCGGTTGATTCGGAATCCGCCTACGAGTTGCTCCAGAAGCGCACGCAGTCGACGGCCGCCACACCGGCGTCCGGACAGCCGGCGCAACCGGATGCCGCGCCGGCAGGGGGCGTGCTTGGACAGATCGGCAGCATCATCGGAACGATTTTCGGCACGAGCGTGCCGCGCGGACGGCGCCTCTCTTCGGGGCAGCTCATCGCCCGTAGCGTGACACGCACGGTGACCAACCGGGTCGCCGGAAAAATGGCGGCCGATATCGGCAAGTCCTTCGGCGGCTCGCTGGGCAGCTCGGTCGGCCGCGCCATCGTGCGGGGCGCCCTCGGCGGCATATTGCGGCGTTGACGTTTTGTCGCTTTGGGGCGTGATGGTGGGGGAAGTCGGACTCGAACCGACACTCTGTTGCCAGAACCAGATTTTGAGTCTGGCGCGTCTACCAGTTCCGCCATACCCCCGGAGAGACGGGACCATATCGCGGCGATCCGTGGCGAACAAGGGGCCTATTTGCCTCAGAAATGCCTCGAAACGGTGGTTTGCCAGGGCACAGTGAAGTCTTTAAAGAAACCCACCATGCTGCGCCGTATATACGATTGGACAATGGCTCAGGCCGCCCGACCGAATGCGTTGCGCGTGCTGGGTATCGTCTCGTTTGCCGAAAGCTCGTTTTTCCCGATCCCGCCGGACGCGATGATCCTGCCCATGGTGCTGGCCCGGCCCGAACGTGCCTGGACGATAGCGCTGGTCGCCACGGTCACATCGGTCGTGGGCGGGATCGCGGGTTACGCCATTGGCTATTATCTGTTTGAAACCATTGGCATGTGGGTGATCGACCTCTACGGCTACCACGACAAGTTCGAGGCGTTTCGCGCGGCGTATGCCGAATGGGGATTGCTGATCATCCTGGTCAAGGGGCTGACGCCGATCCCCTATAAGATCGTTACCATCGCGAGCGGGGCGGCGGCGTTCGATTTCCCGATGTTCGTCATCGCCTCCATCGTCACGCGCGGTGCGCGCTTCTTTCTGGTGGTGGCGCTGCTCAAATATTTCGGCCCGCCCATCCGCACCTTCGTCGAGCGCCGCCTGACGCTTGTGACGACGGTGTTCGTGGTCTTCGTGGTGGGCGGTTTCGTTGCGGTCAAATATCTGATTTAGGTCGCTGCCATGGACACCACGCCGGTTCCCGTACACATGTTTGTCCGTCACTTCTTCTGGATCATGTTGGGGGCCAGCGTCTTCGCGCTCGCCTATGCGCTGACCGCGCAATATGCGTTCGGTTATGAGCCCTGCCTGCTGTGTCAGTATCAGCGCATCCCGTACTGGACGGTGGTCGGTGTTTGCTTGATTGAGCTGTGCGTGCCCGGGCTCGACCGTAAGGGGGCCGCCTGGATCATCGCGGCGATCTTTGCCTGCGGGGCGGCGCTCGCCTTCTACCATGTCGGTGTAGAGCGCCATTGGTGGCAGGCCGGTGCCTGTGCCGCGCAAGCGCCCGTCTCGTTCAATTTCGATGATTTCCGTACGGCTCCGCTGAAACCGATCCTGAAATCCTGCGACGATGTGGATTGGACGTTGTTCGGGCTTTCCATGGCGACCTACAATGTCGCGGTTTCGCTGATCCTGGCGTGCGTCTCGGCGCTAGCGGCGTCACGCATGACGAAAGGCTGATATGGACCGACGTCCCCGCCGTTTCGGACGCCTGCCGGGCGATCCGTCCAAGGAAGAGATGATCGCGCGCATGATCCGCGTCGATCAGGCCGGCGAATATGGTGCGAAGCGCATCTATGACGGTCAGCTTGCCGTGCTGGGCTCGCGCGCCGATGCCGGCGCGATCCGCGAGATGGCCAAGAAAGAGGATGAACACCTGGCCGAGTTCGACAATATGCTGGCCGCGCGCCGCGTGCGTCCGACGCTGTTGCATCCGATCTGGCATGTCGCGGGTTTCGCGCTGGGCGCGGGCACCGCTTTGCTCGGCCGTCCGGCGGCAATGGCCTGTACGGCCGCCGTCGAAGAGGTGATCGAACAGCATTACGCCGACCAGGCGGCCTTGCTTGCCGATGAAGATCCCGAGCTCAAGGCCCGGATCGAGAAGTTCCGTGACGAGGAAATCGAGCATCGCGAAACCGCGCTTGCCGAGGGTGCGGCGCAGGCGCCGGCCTATCCGGTGCTGAGCGCGGCAGTGAAGGCCGGGACGCGCCTTGCGATCTGGCTGTCCGAACGGATCTGAGCAGCCTTCGCGATGACGATGGCAACCGCCCTGCCGCCGTCGGTGCGTGCCGCGTTCTGGATGATCGGCACGACGCTGTCCTTCACGTTCATGGCGCTGGGCGGGCGCGAATTGTCCGACACCATGAATGCGTTCGAGGTGTCGTTCTTCCGTGCCTTCGGCGGGTTTCTGATCGTGATCGTGCTGTTATGGCACACCGGCTTCGCGCAAATCCGCACGCAGCGCATCGGCCTGCATCTTACGCGCAATGTGTTCCACTTCGGCGGTCAGACGCTGTGGTTCTGGGGGCTGTCGCTGCTGCCGCTCGCCACCGTCTTCGCGCTTGAATTCACCATCCCGTTCTGGACCGCCGCGATGGCCGCCATTTTCCTTGGCGAACGCATGAACCGCGGGCGCGTCAGCGCGATGGTGCTTGGCTTCGCGGGCATCCTGATCATTCTGCGGCCGGGTGCGGACGTCTTCGATCCGCATGCGCTGATCGTTCTTGTCGCAGCGGTCGGTTTCTCGGTTTCCAACGTCTGCACGAAACCTTTGTCGGCGACCGACTCGCCGTTCGCCATCATCTTCTACATGAACGTCATTCAGATGCCGTTGGGCCTGATCGCGGCCGCACCGAATTGGGTCTGGCCCGTCTGGGCCGATCTGCCCTGGCTCGCCATGGTCGGCTTCGCCGGGCTGGGGGCGCATTTCTGCATGACGCGTGCTTTCCGGCTCGCGGATGCGACCTTCGTCATGCCGATCGATTATCTGCGACTGCCGCTCGCGGTCGCCATCGGCTATTTCATCTATTCGGAATCGATCGGCTGGTCGCTGGTGCTGGGTGCGGCGATCATCTTCGCCGGCAATATCTATGCGCTACGCTATGAGGCGAAACGCAAGCCCGCCTGAGGCTTGGGCGCAGAAGAACAGGCACAAAAACAAAGGGCGGCCCGTTTTGTGGGCCGCCCTTCGCGTTCGCGGATATGGTCGCGTTTAGAGCTGCGCGAGCATCGCCTCGGCGCTCGATACTTCGAAGGCACCCGGCTTCTCGATGTTAAGCTTCTTCACCACGCCGTCGTCGATCAGCATGGAGAAACGCTGGCTGCGCACGCCCAGACCCGGGCCCGACGCGTCGAAATCGAGGCCCAGTGCCTTGGCGAATTCGCCGTTGCCGTCGGCCAGCAGATGCACTTTGTCGCCGACATTCTGCGCCTTGCCCCACGCGTCCATGACGAAAGCGTCATTGACGGCCATGCAGATGATCTGGTCGACGCCCTTACCCTTCAGCGCGTCGGAATTCTGCACGAAGCCCGGTAGATGCTTGGCCGAACAGGTCGGCGTGAAGGCGCCCGGAACCGAGAACAGCACGGTCTTCTTGCCCTTGAACAGCTCATCGGTCTTGATCTGGGTGATGCCGTTCTCGTCCTTGCGGCGCAGCGTCGCCGAGGGAATCTTGTCTCCAACATTGATAGCCATGTTCGCCATTTCCTCCGTTGGTGCGTTAAATCTGCACAGGATGATCGGTTATACGCGGGCAAATGGGCCTAAGCAATTCCGCCCTGGATCGAGAAACCAGGCTCTATCGGGGGGGCGATCTATTGGCTGGCGGCGAGGGTTCCGCCCGAGGCGTGATTGAGCGCGCTCGTCACTTCAGCGCTGCTGAGCAGTTCCGACAATGCCAAACCGGTGGGCGCGGCGGGGCCGTAGACCGCATTGAACGGAATGGCATATCGGCCGAAGCTCTGCAGATAGGCGGCGATCTGCGGATCGGGGCGGGTCCAGTCGCCGCGCATCGCGACGACGGTCTTGCCGGCAAGCAGTTCGCGCACCGGCGCGCGGTCGAGCACGACGGTCTTGTTCACCTGACAGGTGATGCACCAGTCGGCGGTGATATCGACAAACACGGTCTTGCCGTCCGCCACCAGCTCGGCGATCGATGCGGGATCGAACGGCGTCCAATAATCCGCGCGGTCCTTTGCGGCATGGCGCGCATCGCGCACGTTGTTGCTCGCCATCCCATCGGGCCCGATCTGCGCGGCGACGATGGTGGCGAGCCACACGGCCGTCGCGGCAAGGCCGAGCCCCAGTACCTTTCGGAGCCACACCATCCATGCGCCCGGCCGGGGCAGTGCGCGCGCGATCTGCGGCAGTACCGCGACGAGGAGATAGGGGGTTGCCATGCCGACGCCCATGGCGGCGAAGATGACGAAAATCTGGCTCTGCTCGCCCGCCAGTGCGAAACCGATTGCGGTGCCGAGGAACGGCGCGGAACAGGGCGTGGCGAGCAGGGTGGCGAAGGCGCCGGCGGCGAAATCGCCGGCAAGGCTTGGACGACTGCCATTACCGCCCACGCGCGCGCCGATCCATCCCGGCAGCGGGATGTGGAACGCACCGAGCAGGTTGGCCGCGAACAGCAGCGTGATTGCGGCGAGCGTGCCGACGAACCACGGATTCTGGAACTGGATGCCCCAGCCGATATCCGATCCCGCCTGCTTGAGTACGACGAGGGCTGCGGCAATGGCGAGGAACGAGGCGACGATGCCTGCGGCCGTGACCAGGAAACTCGCACGGATCCGCCCCTGGGATTCACCGCCCAGGCTGACGACGCCTAGGATCTTGAGCGACAGGACCGGCAGCACGCACGGCATCAGATTCAAGATGAAGCCGCCGAATGCCGCGAGCGCCAACGCAAAGATGAGCGACAGTCTGGCACCATCCGCGGGTGCAGCAGGCAACGTGCCCGGTTCGACGCGCAGGCTGCGTTCGGCGGAGCGCATCCCATCGACCAGCGTCAGACGCACTTCCGACGTATCGAGGCGCGCGTCTTCCTCGAGCGTGACGGGGAGGTTAAGCGTGGCGCGCCGTCCTTGATCCGAGAAACGCACATCGGGAGCGCCGAAGAAGGTGAGGTCCGGTCCTTCGATGAATACATCGGGATGGACGAACGGCACGTCGCTGGTGGCCGTGACGCGGACGGTGCCGCTGCGTGCCGATGCATCGAGACGGCGGAACGTTCCGACGGTTTCGACCTTTTCGATGGACAATCCGTCGGCAGTGCCGTCGCCCGGCACGCGCTTGGTGAAGCTCTCGATCAGTCCGGCATGTTCCGTGTTCTGGTTCGCGCCGGTGGGAATGTCGAGCGAGAGCTGCGCGAAGTAAGGAATGCAGACCTCGTCGCAGGTCAGATAATCGAGACGCGCGTGAAGGCGCATCGGCTGTTCCGGATCGATCGCCTTGGCGGTGATGGGAAACACCACCTCCTTGACGTAGCCCATCGTCTGGAAGCCCAACACCTGAAAACGCGTTGGGGCAGGCCATGCGAATTCGGCGTCGGCGAAATTCTCCGATTCGGCCCAATCGAGGCGTGGCGGGAAGCCGGCATCGCCCGGACGGCGCCAATAGATCTTCCAGCCGTCCTTCAGCTTGAACTGAAGTCCGAGGCGCACAACTCCATCTCTATCGAGACCGTTGGCGGCGGCGATGAGACGTACCTGGGTTTGCTCGGTCGTAACCCATGGGGTCGCACTATCGAACTGCTCGGCGGCGGAAACCGGGCGTGACGGTGCCATGACCGTCACGATGGAGGCCGCAATTCCTGCGAGAAAGGCGATAGCTTTGATCACCGGTACCGATGTCCCAAATCGCTCACAGAGCGGCCCCGAACCAATGCTTCTACATGCGGTTATACCGCATGCCCCAATGGGGCACACTTTTATCCGCGCAATGGCTATGTCACAATATTTTATCCAAGCGAGGATAGTAACACATGTCTGAACGCGGCCCGGCATCGTCTTACCTCACCGGACAGCTTTTGATTGCTATGCCCGGTATGCGCGATGAGCGTTTTGCGCGTAGCGTGATCTATATGTGCGCGCATACCGACGAAGGCGCAATGGGTCTGGTGCTCAACCAGATCATCGAATCGCTCACCTTCAACCAGCTTCTCGGCCAACTCGGCATCGACGAATCCAAGTCGCGGCCTGACGTTCCGGTCCATTTCGGCGGCCCTGTGGAATCCGGGCGCGGCTTCGTGCTGCACACGGCGGATTACAAGCAAGACGCGACTCTCGAGGTCGATCCCGAGATCGGCCTGACCGCCACGGTCGACATCCTCAAGGCGATCGCGCGCGGCCACGGCCCGCGCCGCTCGCTGCTGGCGCTCGGTTATGCCGGATGGGGTCCGGGCCAGCTCGACAACGAAATCCGTCAGAACGGATGGCTCCAGGTTCCGGCCGACGCGCAGATCATCTTCGACCGTGAACATGAATCGAAATGGGAACGCGCCATTTCGAAGCTCGGCATCGATCCGCGCATGTTGTCCGACGAAGCGGGCCACGCCTGACATCACTTTTTGACATCGCTTTTGTCGCCGCTTCGGGCGGCTATTTCCCGCCGGGTTTCAGCGCCTCGAACGGATCGGCGCTTTCGGCGAGCAGATCCAACGTAGCCTCGGTGAAGGGTTCCAAATCCTTGATCGTCCTCTCGGGCACATCGAGTTCGATGGCGCGGTCCGGATACAAGTATTTCACCAGCGTGAAATAGACGATGGAGAAGGTGTGGAACTGCACGGTCGCAATGTCCGGATGTGTGCGCCACGATTTGCCTAGATTGCCGAACAGTCTTGTGACCGCGACGCCCGCCCCAAAGCAATCGAAGCCGCGGCAGATGTCGTAGCCTCGCGCCTCCAATTCATTGAACACTGTGCAGCGGCACTGCGCCTGGTCGAGATGGCGGCACGGCGTGCGCGCCGGCTTGGGGTAATGCCGATAGGGCAGGCGCACCGCGACACAGCACATGGCATCGCATTTCGCGCAGTCGGTCTTGAGTTTTGATTTGTCGAAGATGCGGACCATGTCAGGCCCGCACCGGTTGATCGATGCTCAGCAGGTCGAGCGCGGCATCGACGAACGGTTTGATGTCCGCGGGCGGCTCGTCCGGCAACTCGAGGGAAAGATCCGGATAAAGGTGACGCAGAACTGCGTGATAGGTATAGACGAAGACAGCGAATTCCGCCTTGGCGATCTTGGGTTCGGAATCGCTGATCCAGGTACGCCCCATGCCGCGGAACAGCGTGCTCACGGCGACTCCGGTACCCTTGCAATCGAATTCGGTACAGGAATGGTAGTTCCGCACCTTCAGTTCGTCGTGGATCGTGCAGCGCGATTTGGCGGCGTCGAGATGGCGGCACGGCACGTGCGCCGGTTTCGGGTAATCGTCATAAGGCAGCTTGAAGGCGACGCAACACAATACGTCGCACCTTTCGCAATCGATCCGGAGTTTCTTCGGGTCGAAACGCCGCGCCATCACGCGGCGAAGCGGGCGGCGATGGCCTCATACGGCTCGATTCCACCGGTCGGGCCGATGACTGCCAACGTCAGCGGGCTTTTGATGATGCGCGCGGCGACACGTTCGACCGCAGCAGCGTCCACGTCCTCGATACGCGCGATGGTTTCCTCGACCGGGATGATACGGCCGTAGATCTGGAGCTGACGTGCAGCCTGTTCGGCGCGCGAGGAAGTGCTTTCCAGCGCCATCAAGGTGGACGCCTTGAGCTGTGCGCGGGCGCGCTGCATTTCATCGGGGCGCACGCCGTCGCACACGGCGAGCATCTCCTGGGCGATCAGCGGGATCAGTTCGGCCGCCTCATCCTCGCCGGTACCGGCATAGATGCCATACAGTCCGCCATCCTCGTAGCTCTGCGCGAAGCTGTAGATCGTATAGACCAAACCGCGTTTCTCGCGCGCTTCCTGGAACAGGCGCGACGACATGCCGCCGCCCAAGAGCGTCGAATGGACCGCGAGCGCGTAATAATCGGGATCGGCGTAGGACAGCCCATCGAAGCCCAGCACGATCTGCACCTGGTCGAGGTCGCGTTCCTCGCGTACCTCGCCGCCCTTATAGTGCGGCCTATGCGTGATCGTCTGGCCATTGGGGGCGAGCGCGGTGAAGGATTTCTCGGCGAGCTTCACGATCTGATCGTGATCGATGCGTCCGGCAGCGGCGACCACGATACGCGGCGCTGCATATTCGCCGCGCATGTAGCTGACGATCGTGTCGCGCGGCACGCTGCCGACGATTTCGGCCGAACCCAGCACCGGCCGTCCGATCGCCTGGTCGGGATAGGCGGCTTCGTTGAAGCGGTCGAAGATGATGTCGTCGGGCGTATCGTTCGCCTGGTTGATCTCCTGGATGATCACCTGGCGTTCGCGCTCCAATTCGTCGGCGTCGATCACCGCGTGCTGGACGATATCGGCGACGATGTCGAGCGCGAGCTCCGTATCTTCCTTCAGCACCTTGGCATAGAAGGCGGTGTTCTCGCGCGACGTATAGGCATTGAGATGCCCGCCGACTGCCTCGATCTCCTCCGAGATCGCCTGGGCTGAGCGCCGTTCGGTGCCCTTGAAGGCCATGTGTTCGAGCAGATGCGTGATGCCGTTGATCTCGGCCGGCTCGTGGCGTGCTCCGACGCCCACCCATGCGCCGACGGAGGCCGTCTCGACTGTGTCCATGCGGTCGGTGATTACATTCACGCCGTTGGCGAGCTTGGTGATGGTCACGCTCATGCGCAGATCCTCACGCGGCTTTCCGTGCGGCTAGCCGGTCATGCAGATAGGTTTTCACCATCGCGACGTCGTTGGCCAGAACGTCGCATTTCTCGGGTCGGTCCATCAGATCGGCAAGACGCGCAGGCAGGTTCGGATAGATGCCGGTCGCATCCTCGACGGCCTTCGGGAACTTCGCCGCATGCGCGGTCGCCATGGTGATCAGTGCGGTCTGCGGATCGAGTCCGCCGAGGCGCGCACGCCCCGCGGCTTCGATGCCCACCGCGCTGTGCGGATCGATCAATTCGCCGGTCATCTTGTAAATGGCGGAGATGACTTCCTTTGTGCCGTTGTCGCCCAGGCGATAGGCGTCGAACATCTTGCGCACCGCGTTCCAGCGACCCTTGCCGAAATCGATGGAGCGCTTGGCGCGGAAGGTATCCATCGCCTTGGCGACCGCCTTGCCGTCGCGCTTGTAGGTCTCGAACAGCAAGCGCTCGAAATTGGATGAGATCTGGATGTCCATGGACGGAGAGAGGGTCGCGGTCACTTCCGCCATCTCCATGCGGCCGGTGTCGATATAGCGCGTCAGGATGTCGTTGGCGTTCGAGCCGATGATCAGCCGTTCGATGGGCAGTCCCATACGATGCGCGCAATAGGCCGCGAACACGTTGCCGAAATTTCCTGTCGGCACCGCGAAGGCGATCTTGCGGTCGGGCGCGCCGAGCGTCAGCGCAGTGGTGAAGTAATAGACGATCTGGGCCATGATGCGCGCCCAGTTGATCGAATTGACGGCCGACAGGTTGTAGCGGTCGCGCAACGCCTCGTCGGCGAACAACGCCTTCACCATGTCCTGGCAATCGTCGAACGTGCCTTCGAGCGCGATGTTGTGGATGTTGGGCGCAAGTACGCTCGTCATCTGCTTGCGCTGCACGTCCGACACGCGGCCCTTGGGATGGAAGATGAAGACCTCGATCGCATCGCGGTCGCGGCAGGCCTCGATGGCGGCCGATCCCGTATCGCCCGATGTCGCCCCCACGATCGTCACTTTCTCACCGCGTTTGGCGAGCACATGGTCGAACAGCCGGCCGACCAGCTGCAACGCGCAATCCTTGAAGGCGAGCGTGGGACCGTGGAACAGCTCGGCCAGGAACAGATTCGAATCGAGCTGCTTGAGCGGCACCACAGCAGGATGGCCGAAGCTCGCATAGGCGGCTTCGATCATCGCCTTGAAAGCGCTATCGCTGATCGCGCCGTCGACATAGGGGCGCATGACCTCGAGCGCGACATCGGTATAAGGCAGACCGCGAAGGCTGCGGATCTCGGCCTTGGAAAAGACGGGCCAGGTCTCGGGCACATAAAGACCGCCGTCGCGGGCGAGGCCGGCGAGCAGAACCTGTTCGAACGAAAGATCGGGGGCTGTGCCCCGCGTGCTGATGTAACGCATCGGGGCACCCTATCAGCCGAGATAGCGCCTTTCCAGGTGGCTAAGGAACGGCTGGACGGACAAGGGTTTGCCGGTTGCCTTGGCGATCAGCTCCGGCGTTTCATAGCGACAACCCTGGCCGTGCACGTTGGCGGAGAGCCAGGCGTAGAGCGGCTTGAAATCGCCGCGTGCGATGGCGGGCAGGATCTCGGAATCGGCTTCCTTGGCGGCGGCGAACATCTGGGCTGCCGCCATGGCGCCCAGCGTGTAGCTCGGGAAATAGCCGAACGCGCCGTCGAACCAGTGGATATCCTGCAGGCAGCCGGTTTGGTCGCTGTCGGGCACGATGCCGACCAGATCGCGCATCGCGGCATTCCACGCGGCAGGCAGATCGGCGAGCGCCAGATCGCCTGTGATGATCGCGCGTTCCAGCCGGTAGCGCAGGATGACGTGCAGCGGATAGGTCATCTCGTCGGCATCGACGCGGATCAGGCTGCGGGCGACGCGGGTATAGATGCGTGCGAGGTTCTCGGGCGTCCATGCCGGGCCGTCTGCGTTGAAGGCGGCCCTCAGGTGCGGTGCGGCAAAGCTCAGGAATTCGGTGCTGCGGCAGACCTGCATCTCGATCAACAGGGACTGGCTCTCGTGCACGTCCATGCCGCGTGCCTCACCCACGGGCTGGCGGCGCCAGTCGCGCGGCAGACCGCGTTCGTAGAGCGCGTGTCCGGTTTCGTGCAGGATGCCCATCAGGCCGCGCGTGAAATCGCTTTCGTCATAGCGCGTCGTGATACGCAGATCGTCGGGTGTGCCGCCGGAGAACGGATGCAGGCTGGTGTCGAGCCGGCCGGCATTGAAATCGAAGCCTAGCAGCTCCATGAATTTCGTGCCGACCGCGCGTTGCGCTTCGGCGGGGAACGGCCCTTTGGGCTCGATCGGCTGCGGTCCTGCCGCCTGACGCGCGAGCGCCTTGTCGATCATGTCCGGAAGTTTCGCCGCGAGTTCCGCAAAGACGATATCGACCTCGGCCGCGCGCACGCCGGGCGAGAACTGATCCATCAGCGCGTCGTAGGGCGAAAGACCCAGCTTCGCGGCCTTCGCGCTCGCGGCCTGCCTGGTGAGATTGACGACCTCGGTCAGCGCGGGCAGCACGGCGGCGAAATCGGATCTCGGGCGTGCTTCGCGCCAGATCATCTCGCACTTCATGGTCGCCTTGGTTCGCGCCTCAACGAGGGCCGCATCGACGGCGGTCGCGTGTACCCAATTGCGGCGCATCTCGCGCAAATTCGCGGTCTGCCATTCGTCGAGGCTCGCTGCCTCATCCGCCGACGCTGCGATCAGATCCGCCGTTTGGGGCGAGGCCATCATCTCGTGCTGGATGGTGTTGAGGGCGGCCAGTTGTTCGCCGCGCGCGTCCGCCGATCCGGCCGGCATCATGGTCGAGGCATCCCAATGCAGGATGCTCGTCGCCTCGCCGATCGCGCCGAGGCGGCGGAACAGCGTTTCGAGTTGACCATAAGCGCTATTGGGAAGCGCGCTCATCGGCGCTCCTTCGGGCTCAGTTGCCGGCTCAGTAGAAAAGTGGCGCGATGTAATGGTCGCCCAGCAGGACGACGAAGATCAGGAACAGGTGCAGGATCGAATAGCGGAACATGGCGCGCGGCGCATCGAAGCCTTCGCTGTTGAACACCACGATCGCGTGACGCACGAACCACAGCGCGAGGATGGCAAGCAGCGCGCCGGCGGGGATCGTCGCCATGCCGAGGAAGGCGGGTGCCACGGTAAACGGCACCAGGATCAGTGAATAGGCGAGAATCTCGCGCTTGGTGCGCTGCGTGCCGGCGACCACCGGCATCATGGGTACGCCCGCACGCTCGTAATCGCCGGACCGATAAAGGGCGAGCGCCCAGAAGTGCGGCGGCGTCCACAGGAAGATGATGGCGAACAGCACGACCGATTCCCACGACACCGTGCCGGTGACCGCGGCCCAGCCGATCATCGGCGGAAAGGCGCCGGATGCGCCGCCGATGACGATGTTCTGCGGCGTGCGGCGCTTCAGCCACACCGTATAGATAAAGACGTAGAAGCCGATCGTGACGGCGAGCAGCCAGGCGGCGGTGAAGTTCACGAATTCCCACATCGCTGCGACCGACAGAACGGACAGCACGGTGCCGAACACCAGCGCGTTCCTCGGATGCATGCGGCCGGCCGGCAGCGGACGATTAACGGTCCGCTCCATCATGCTGTCGATGTCGCGGTCGTACCACATGTTGATGGCGCCCGACGCGCCCGCGCCGATGGCGATGCAGATCACCGCGATGGTCGCTGTGCCGAGCGGAATGGAGCCGGGCGCCAGAAGAAGCCCGACCATGGCGGTGAACAGCACCAGCGACATGACGCGCGGCTTCAAAAGGATCGCGTAATCGAGCAGGCGTCCGCCGTGCGGCAGGCGGACGGGCTTATCGGCTGTGGCCGATGCCGCTTGCTGTGCGCGGAGCGTCGAATCCAGGGTAGTGTCGCCGGAAGGACCGATCATCGAAACGTACTCTAAATACCTGTCAGTTCGTTTTCGGGCGGCGGATCAGCATGATCAGCATGGCAATGACGAAACCGGCGCTCGAAAGAAGTGCAATGGCGAGGCCAAAATCGCGCACGCCGAATATCACGCGCGTCGTCGCATCCAAATCGAGCCCGGCACCCATTGTCTTGCGCGCCGCGCCCATGCCGCCCGCGAGGAACAAGCCAGCGACGAACAGCGATTGGCCGACTGCATACAGGATGATTTGCACGATGGCCAGTCGTTGCTTGGCGAGAGGGCGGCCCAAAGCGGGCAGGAACTGGCAATAGAACAAGCCATAGAAGGCGATATTGAGGCCGCCGATCACGCCGTGATAGTGCGCCGGCGTGCGGGTATCGGCGCCGTCGACGAACAGGCCGAGCGCGCAGCCCAATAAAAAGACCAGTGTCGCGCCGATCAGGCTCGTGACCTCGATCTTGCCCCACAATTGTCCTCGGGCCATGCGCCAACGCCGCTTCTGCATCAGCGCGCCGACCAGCGCGATAGCGACCGGCAGGGCGAAGACATATTGCAGATCCGTGAAGGCCTTCAGGTGTTCCTCGGTGTGGATGTCGGTAAGGCTGTAGATGGACAGGCCCGCCGCACCGGCCAGGAACAGTACGCCCGGCGCCCACTTGGTCGCGACCTCGCCCATGGGCGGGGCATTGAAGGCCTGTCGGCCGAGCCGGTCGAGCGCCACCAGCAACAGCGCGACATTGACGAATTGCAGCAGATGTCCGCCGCCCCAGAACAGGCGTTCGATGATGTCGTATTGGGTCGGCGCTTCGCGCAGCTGATAGGCGGCGAGCCCGACGGCAACGAGTGCCGCAATATAAAGTAGCCCCAGGCTTAGATGGGCCACCCGGCGGGTCTGCCGGGCGGTTTCGCCGTCATTCACCGGCTCGCCCAGGCGCATCAGCATGGTGAGCACCGGCAGCAGCGTTCCGGCCGCAACCAGGGCGAGGCCTGCGAAATACACCGGATGGATGATCGACGGGACGTAATTGTTGAGTGAAGCCTCGGCGCCCCTCAGGAAGGGTGCGCCGGCGATGGCCAGCGTGCCGAAGACGGCCAGCACCAGGCCCAAGCCGCCGGGCAGGACGGGGTCGCGCCGGTCGGGCAGACGCAGTGCGGTCTGGGCCAGCATGGCAAGCACCGCCAGGAACCACACGATGAAGGACAGCGCCACATGGGAGACGAGGCCCTTCTGAAAGAACGAATCGGGCCAGTCGACGGCGTTTTCCAGGGCCGGCACCTTGGAGGCGGCCGGTATGAGCAGGGCCAGGCCGGCGAGCGCCAGCGCGGTCACCGAAAGGATGGCCCAGCCGCGTAGGATCCTGTGATGGGCGCCGGGGGGCAGGATTTCATTCATGCCGGATAAACCTGATAGAGCACGAGATAGACTGCGATTCCGCTGACCGAAACATACATCCAGGCCGGCCAGGCCCATCGCGCCACCTTGCGATGCAGCTCAAAGCGGCCCTTGAACGCCCGCCACAAGGTCATCGCGACCAGGGGCACGATGGCGACCGATAGCGACACATGGCTGATCAGCAAGGTGTAGTAGGGGATCGACAGCGATTTCGGTCCGTTGAACACCAGGATCGGCGCGTTGGCGCGATGTGCGAGATAGCTGACCAGAAACACCGCCGAAACGATCGCCGCGCTGACCATGCAGGCCTTGTGACGCTCAATCTGGCCGCTGCGGATATAATAATAGCCGGCCGTCAGGAAGATCGTGGCTAGGGCGTTGAGAATCGCGTTCAGGTGGGGCAGGGCTGCGGTCAGGGACATGATGGGTACGTTCGGACGCCCTTAATTGGCGGAGCGAGCTCGATTCGGCCCCCGCCGCCCTTGAGGGCCTGCCCGGCGGTTAAGCCACGCGTTTCAGGAATGCGCGACCTTGAGGATGGTCGCCACATACATGCCGATCACCACGAGCGCCAGCACCACCAGGAAAACGGTCAATCTGGTTTTAGAAGCCATTTGACGCGCCCTGTAGCATCGCTGGCGCGCGACTTCAACCGAAACGATGGACAGCCCGAAAACCGGGCATCGGCGAGACCTCTGCCGCCAGTGAGGGCACGGGGCCTAAGGGCCCGAAAATGCGGCAGATTCGGGCGGTAAAAGGACGTTTCGCCGCCTTTACGCCTGTGGGGATTTAGAGTATGAGGGGGCACGCAAAGTTTCGGTCCTTTCGACATGGTGGCGCATGATCAAATCCCGTTGGATGCTGTTTTTGTTGGTTTTATTCAGCGCGGTCACCGCTGCTGTCGGTGCACATGCTGAAGTCGTCGGAGCGCCTCAACCGTGGGAATGGTACTTCCGCACCGCGGCGACGCCGGTCCAGGAAGACCTCGTTTGGTTCCATGACCTGATCTTCTGGATCGAAGCGGGGATCGTTCTCCTGGTTCTCGGCCTGATGCTCTACATCGTGGTCAAGTTCAATGCGAAGGCGAACCCGACGCCGTCGACCCGCACGCACAACACTTTGTTGGAAGTCGTGTGGACGGTGGTCCCGGTGTTGATCCTGGTGGTCATCGCGGTGCCGTCGCTGCGTCTTCTGTTCTTCATGGACAAGGCGAAGAACCCGGAGATGACGCTGAAGATCACCAGCCATCAATGGTACTGGTCCTACGAATATCCCGATAACGGCGGCTTCGGCTTCGACAGCAACCTGATCCAGGAAGCCGACCTGAAGCCCGGTCAGATCCGCCTGCTCGACGTCGACAACCGCGTCGTGCTGCCGGCCGACACCGAGATCCGTCTGCTGATGACCTCGGAAGACGTGATCCACAACTGGGCGGTCCAGTCGTTCGGCGTCCGCCTCGACACGGTGCCCGGCCGCATCAACGAAACCTGGATGAAGGTTCCGGCCTCCAAGATCGGCACCTATTACGGCCAATGCTCCGAACTGTGCGGCGTCAACCACGGCTTCATGCCGATTGCTGTCGATATCGTAAGCAAGCAGGACTTCCAGCGTTGGGTCGAGGAGGCCAAGACGAAATTCGCGAGCGTCGATGAGACGCAGCCCGTGAAGGTCGTCCAGGCCGAGGCGCAAAACCCTACCGACGTCCGCTGACGTAACAAGGAACGAGTCACATGGCTGATACGCACGCTCACGCCCTTCACGCTCACAGCGATCACGGGCACCACCCGACCGGCTGGCGGCGTTGGTTGTATTCCACCAACCATAAGGACATCGGCACGCTCTATATCGTGCTCGCCCTCACCGCCTCCCTCGTCGGCGTCGGCTTCTCGATGATGATGCGTCTCGAACTCGCCGAACCCGGTCTGCAGTTCATTCACGACCAACAGACATACAACGTGATCCTGACCGCGCACGGTCTGATCATGATCTTCTTCGTCGCGATGCCTGCGTTGATCGGCGGCTTCGGCAACTGGTTCGTGCCGCTGATGATCGGCACGCCCGACATGGCTTTCCCGCGCATGAACAACATCAGCTTCTGGCTGACCGCCGCGGGCCTCGTGCTGGTCGCGACCTCCACCATGGTTGGCGGCGGCGCGGGCACCGGCTGGACCGTTTATCCGCCGCTGTCGAACGAAACCTTCCATCCAGGCATGGCCGTCGACTTCGCGATCCTGTCGCTGCACGTCGCGGGCGCGGGCTCAATCCTGGGTGCGATCAACTTCATCACCACGATCGTGAACATGCGTGCCCCCGGCATGACCTTCCATCGCATGCCGCTGTTCGTCTGGGCGATGCTGATCACTGCGTTCCTGCTGCTGCTGGCCCTGCCGGTGCTTGCGGGCGCGCTCACCATGCTGCTCTGTGACCGCAATTTCGGCACGTCGTTCTTCGCGCCGGCCGGTGGCGGCGACCCGATCTTCTGGCAGCATCTGTTCTGGTTCTTCGGCCACCCCGAAGTCTACATCATGATCATCCCGGGCTTTGGCATCATCAGCCACGTGGTCAGCACCTTCTCCAAGAAGCCGGTGTTCGGCTATCTCGGCATGGCCTATGCGATGGTCTCGATCGGCTTCATCGGCTTCGTCGTGTGGGCGCACCACATGTTCACAGTCGGCTTCAACGTCGAGACGCGTGCCTACTTCGTGATCGCGACGATGATCATCGCGGTGCCGACGGGCATCAAGATCTTCTCTTGGCTCGCGACCATGTGGGGCGGCTCGATCGAGTTCAAGACGCCGATGCTCTACGCCTTCGGCTTCATCTTCCTGTTCGTGGTCGGCGGTGTCACGGGTGTGACGCTCTCCAACGCGCCGGTCGACATGGCGTTCCACGACACCTACTTCGTGATCGCGCACTTCCACTACGTGCTGTCGGTCGCGGCCATGTTCGCGATCTTCTGCGGCATCTACTACTGGCTGCCGAAGATGAGCGGCAAGATGTACAACGAGCGGCTGGGCCAGTTGCAGTTCTGGGTCACCTTCATCGGTGTCAACGTCCTGTTCTTCCCGCAGCACTTCCTGGGCATGGCGGGCATGCCGCGCCGTATTCCGGACTATCCGGACGCGTTCGCGGGCTGGAACATGGTTTCCAGCATCGGAGCTGCCATCAGCCTCGTTGGTGCGCTGCTGTTCTTCGTCATGCTGTTCAACACGCTGCGTAGCGGTGCGAAGGCTCCGGCCAATCCGTGGGGCGTGGGTGCCACGACCCTGGAATGGACCGTGGATAGCCCGGCACCGTTCCATACGCACGAGGTGTTGCCCGAGATCAAAGCCGAACCGGCCGGATCTCACCACTAATCGCGGCGTAATAGCGAGCTTCAGCGGCGATGGATCAGCCTAACCGGACGAGATCGAACCAACGCGGCATCCGCTTCACGGCGGCGTCGATGGTGATCGTGATCTCAGCGATGGTCGGACTGGTCGTCGTCGCGGAGCCGCTCTACAAGCTGTTCTGCCAGGTGACGGGATACAACGGCACGCCGCGCATCGCGGAAGGCGAGACCTCGCGCGGTGCGATCGCCCAAACCATGATCGTGCGTTTCGATTCCAACGTGAACCACGAACTCGCCTGGAAATTCCGTCCCGAAGTCGGCCAGGTCAGCGTCCATCTTGGCGAAGAGAAGCTCGCCCTCTACGAGGCGAAGAACCTCTCGGATCAGACGCTGGTCGGCACCGCCACCTTCAACGTCATGCCAGAACGCGTGGCGCCGTATTTCAACAAGATCCAATGCTTCTGCTTCACCGAGCAGGTGCTGAAGCCGGGCGAAACCGTCCAGATGCCGGTCACCTTCTTCATCGATCCGGACATTCTGAAGGACCCATATGCCCGCGACGTCAAAACCGTCACGCTGTCGTACACGTTCTTCCTGAACAAGGATCAGAGCAAGGCGCAGACGGTCAACCAAGCTAGCTATTCCAACTGATTGTGTAGGAAACCGGACCGATGGCGACACCAGCCCATAAGACCCATCCCTTCCACTTGGTGAATCCAAGTCCGTGGCCGCTCTTCGGCTCGATTTCTGCGCTGGTCATCGCGGTGGGTGGCATCATTTACATGCACACCGGCTTCTATCTGGGGCTGGTTACGGGCTTCATCCTGTTGCTCATGATGTTCATCGGCTGGTGGCGCGATGTCATCCGCGAGGCGAACAACGGCGTCGACCATACCGAGGTCGTGCGGAACGGCCTGCGTATCGGCATGCTGCTGTTCATCGCCTCCGAGGTGATGTTCTTCTTTGCCTTCTTCTGGGGCTGGTTCCACGCGAGCCTGCCGATCCTGAGCAATGTCGCGGGGCCGTGGCCGAACAACGGCATCCAGCCGATGGGCCCGGGCGGCATCCCGATGCTCAATACGCTGATCCTGCTCACCTCGTCGGTGACGGTTACGGTGGCGCACCATGCGCTGGTCGAAAACGACCGCCAGACCGTGATCACCTGGACCGGCCTCACCGCGCTGCTCGGCGTTATCTTCCTGGGCTTCCAGGCCTATGAATATTGGCATCTGGTCGAGCATCAGTTCACCATCACGGACGGCATCTATCCGTCGACCTTCTTCCTTGCCACCGGCTTCCACGGCTTCCATGTGTTCATCGGCACGACCTTCCTGTTCGTGTGCTGGTTCCGTGCACGCGCGGGCCACTTCACGCCCACGGCGCATATCGGCTTCGAGGCCGCCGCCTGGTACTGGCACTTCGTCGACGTGGTGTGGCTGTTCCTCTACATCAACGTCTATTGGTGGGGATCGTCCGCCTTCGGGCATCTCCATCCGGTTGCCCAATAGTGACAGATGGCGATCACCCGCTCCCTGAACAAGGACGTGGGGGGTCGCCGATCCTGAACGCAATCGCCGGCCGCTGCCCTAGATGCGGGCAGGGCCGGCTTTTTCGTGGCTTCCTGCAGATTGCGCCGCGCTGCGAGGCATGTGGGCTCAATCTCACCCATCATGATGCGGCCGACGGTCCGGCCGTGTTCGTGACCTTCATCGTGGGGGCGATCGCGGCGGTTGGGGCGGTCTGGCTGGATCTTTCGCAGAACCCGCCCATATGGGTGCATTTCATCATTTGGCCGGTGGTCGTGACCGGTCTGTCGGTCGGGTTGCTGCGTCCGTTCAAAGGCTTTTTCGTCGGTGCGCAGTACAAGTACCGCGCCGTCGACCGCGAGCTGGGCGAAAAAGACTGATCGCGATCAGACGCCGATCAGCGCGGAGCTACTTCGCCGCAATATCCTTAAGGAACTGGCTATAGATGTCGTTGATTGCGGCGCTCATCTTGCTCACCGCTTCACGAATCCCGTCGCTGCTGGTCTGCGGTTCGGCGCTGTATGATTTGAACATCAGAAGCTTGTTGTTCGCGCGTTCCGAAACAGCCAGCTCGATCTCCACGCGCACGAAGCCGGGACTGCCGCGAACCTGCTCGAAGGCGCGAACCCTGCCGGTGATCGTGTAATCGGGATCGATGCGCATCTCGGGGGTCACGACTTTCTGGCCGCCCGCTTTCCTCAGCATATCGGCGAGCGCGCTCTGCAGCAGAATGGTCGGCGGTTCGATCCAGAAATCGTAGTGATAGGTCTGTGCGACATCGGCCTGCGCACTGTCGGAAAAGACGATGGGGCGACCGCCGAGTAGCCCGTCGGCGGTGAAACGTTCGACCTGGATGACGCTGGTGGCCAGCCTGGGCGGCAGAGCGGGCGCAGCCGCCTCGCCGAGTGTCAGGCGATAGAAATTGTCCTCGGGCACGGTCGTGGCCGTGCACGCACTGAGGAGCGCGGCACCGAGCGTGAGAACCAGGAAGCGGGGAAAAAAGGTCATCGTTTGCCTGTCGTGCTGTCGGTCGCCGGTGCTCCACCCCCCAGCAGAAGCCCCGGATTCTGGCGGATGGCACGGGAGAATTCGGACATGTTGCGGGCCGTGATGTCGAGATTCTGGTTTATCGAATCGATGTAGCGGGCGATGGTTTCGGTGGTGTAGCGCAGATCGCCGATCGATTGACTGACGTCGTCCTTGTTGCTGCCGACAATCGTGCGGATCTCGCCCAACAGTCCGTCGAGCGCCTTGCGGGTCTCGCCCAACTGGCGCGTCACGTCAGCCATGTTGCGGGTGGACGCCCCCATGTTGTCGATGGTGGATTGCAGCACCTTCATGTTGCGGTCCGACATGAGCATGTCGAGCTTGGCGGAGAAATTGTTGACGTTGTGCATGATGTCGGGGGCGGTCTCGGCCATCAGGCGGATCATCTGGCGCACGTCATTGCCGGTCTGGGTGCTCTGATCGCCGCCGATCAGTTCGCTGACCCCACCGACGATGGTGTTCAGGTGCTGCATCAGCGGGCGGATCTCGCTTTCGGTGAGTTCGCGGATGTCGCGGGTGAGATCGCCCACCGTCAGCATGATGTTGTTGGATTCGCGTGACCGCAGCTCCGAGCCCGGCTTGAGGATCTCGCTCGATTTTCCTTCACGGATGTTTACGGTCACGGCGGCGAGGACGCCGGAGGCGGCGATCTCCGCTGTGCTGTCCACGGGGATCTTCCAGCCGCGGGTCACGGTCATCTCGAGACGGAAGCGTGTCTTGCCTTCGCTCTGGGTCGGGAAGATTTCCTCGACCTGGCCGACGGGATAACCCTCGTACATAACGCTCGTGCCGAACCGGATGCCCGCGACGTTGTCGTAGCTTGCATAATAGGTATCGGTGGCACCCGTCCGGTTCGACAGAAGTGAGACTGCGGCGAACAAGGCGGCGAGCACGACGATCGTGAAGATGCCGACGATCAGGTAATTGAGCTTCACGTTCTTCATAGATGGGCCCCGGTCTTTACGTCGATGCCGGTCAGACGCTCCAAGTATGCGTCGACGTCGAGGGTTTCCTCCTCGATGCGGCGGTGCAGGATGTTCTGGATGCGCTCGCTGGGGTTCGATTTCACCTCATCGACGGTACCGACCATCAGGACCTTGCCATGGTCGAGGATCGTGATGCGGTCGGCAATCTTGAAGGCGCTTTCCAGTTCATGGGTGATGACGATGATGGACATGTGCATGGCGTCGCGCAGGCGCAACAACAGATCGTCGAGCGCCGCGGAGACGACCGGATCGAGCCCGGCGCTGGGTTCGTCGCAGAACAGGATCTTGGGGTCCATGACGATGGCGCGCGCAAGTGCTGCGCGCTTGGTCATGCCGCCTGACAGTTCCGCCGGCATTAGATCCTCGAAGCCCGCAAGGTCGACGACCTCAAGCTTCATGCGCATCATGATCTCCATGGTCTGACGGTCGAGTCTGGTGTGCTCGGTCAGCGGCAGCATGATGTTCTCGCCGACGCTCATGGAACTGAACAAGGCGCCCGACTGGAAGGCGACGCCGAGTTCCTTGTGAAGCTCGACCAAGCCGACACTGTCGAGCGTCGCGACGTTCCTGCCGAGCATCCGGATGGTGCCCGAGGTCGCACGTTCGAGTGACAACAGATAGCGCATCAGTGTCGATTTTCCCGAGCCGCTGCCGCCCATGATGACCATGATCTCGCCCGCGCGGACGTCGAAATCGATCCCGTCCAGGATCTTGCGCTTGCCGTAGTAGGTGACCAGATCCTTCACCTCGATCACCTTTTCATTGGACGGTGCCTGGTTCATGTCGTCACCGCGAAAACGAACAGCATATCGGTGATGACGATCGCCGAGATGGATTGCACGACCGAACGCGTAGTGACGCGGCCGACTCCTTCGGCGCCGCCTTTGACCGAGGCGCCGTTGGTCACCCCGATCAACGTGGTCAGCAAGGCGAAGATGACCGACTTCCCGAGGCCATGCCACAGATCGTGGTTGCTGGAATAGCTCATGACCTGCGACCAGTAGGCGGCCTGGCTGATGCCGAGATCGTAACTGACATAAAGACCGGCGGCGTAGAGCCCGATCAAGTCGGCAAGGAAGGTGAGCAACGGCACCATGATCATCATGGCGAGCATGGCGGGTACCACCAAGTAGCGCACCGGATTGATGCCCATGGCGCGCAGCGCATCGATTTCCTGGTTGATCTGCATGGTGCTGAGACGCGCGGCCAGCGCGGAGCCCGAGCGACCCGCCACCAGAATCCCCGTAATCAAGGGGGCGAATTCACGCACGATGGACAGTGTGATGCCCATCACCACCTGGGACTGTGCGCCGAACATGCGCAGCGTATAGATGCCTTGCAGGGCCAGCATTACGCCGATGGTGGCCGACAGAAGTGCCACGATGGGCAGCGCGTTCACGCCGATCTCCATCATCTGGCGGACCACGGAAATCAGGCGGATCGGCTGTTTGAGGCGCGGGCCGACGAAAATCCAGAAGATGCTTTCGCCCACCAGCGCCGCCCAATAGCCGACCGTCTCGACCGACTCGACGACGATCCGGCCGAGCGTTTCTGTTTGGCGCAGGATGGGATTGGGACGGGGTTCGGCCATATCGATCGGGGTCAGACGCTGTCGGCCAGTGCGTCGTCCAGCGAGGCGTGAATGGAAAAGATTCGGTCCAGACGGGCGAGCTGCAGGACGCGCATCGCCGCATCGCTCACAGAAACCAGGGCGAAGCGGATGCCGACCTTGCGCGCCGATTGAAAGGCTTCGACCAAGGAGGCTACGCCCGAGGAATCGATGTAGGTGATCGCCGACATATCGACCAGGACGGTCCGCTTGCGGCCGACGCAGTCGAGCAGCAAGGTCCGCGTGCGGGGCGAGCTTTCGAGATCGACATCACCCGCCAGCGATACCACCAGCGCGCCTCGGTCCTCACGGATCGAATGGTCCATGGCTTACTCTCTTCGGCGCCCCCCCTACTGGACGGGCGGTATCTCCTTCGTCATCAACAGTAGGTTGCCGGTCCCTTCGCTCGGACGCAAGTAGGCAACCTCGTCCATGATCTCGCGGATAAAATGGGTGCCGAGGCCACCTGGGCGCATATCGTCGAGCTTGCGCGGGGCGACCGTGATCGCATCGATTTCTGGTGCGAAATCGCGAATATGGATGACGAGGGTACGGGACGCCGAAAACGGGTCTTCGCAGGGATTGATGACCATATCGAGGACGATATCGCCCTTGTCGTTCTCAGGGTAGGCATGGCGGATGATGTTCTGGCAGGCCTCGTCGACCCCCAGCACGATATCGTTGATCCAAGTTTCGGAAACGCCCTGGCCCTTGAGGTATTCGCGGGCCGCGTTGCGCGCGCCCTGGAGCAGTTCGGCATGGGCCGCGAAACGGTAGGTGAAGGTCCGGCTTTCCGCGCCGGCATCCTCGCTCGCCTGGGTTGGGCGGACGGCATCGATGCCAAGAAGAGTTATATCGTCGTGGAGTGCTCCATCGTCACGGTCGAGCATGCGGCAAATGGCCTTCAAACGTTCGTCCAGCGGCAGCTTCGCATTCTCGGCCAGCAAACGCTTCACGCCCTCGACGCCCATGGCGACACCGTCGGGCAGCTTTCCTTCGGTCACGCCGTCGGTGAAAACATAGAAACTGCCACCATCCAGCCTAACCGTCTCCTGCGGAAAATGGTTCCCATCCTCGCCTGTATGCAGGATACCGAGCGGTGGCGCTTCGGCCGGGAAATCGCGGAAAACCTCGTCGCGGGCGTAATAAAGCGGCGGCTGGTGGCCTGCATTGGCGAAGCAGACCGTGTCGCTTTGCGGATCGTAGATGCCGCCGATCAGGGTGACGAACATGCCGCGCGTCGCCGTTTCCACGATCTCGTCGTTGATGCGCGTGAGCAGACGGCTTGGATTGGGTTCTGTCTTGCCGAGGCAGCGATAAAGGCTCGTGGTCTTGGCCATCAGAAGTGCGGCGTTGATGCCCTTGCCCGACACGTCGCCCAAGCACCACGCGATGCGCCCGTCGGCGAGTGTGAAATAGTCGTAGAAATCGCCCGAAACCTCACGTGCCGGGATGTTGAAGCCGAACAGCGGGAAGTTATGCTGGCCCGATGTCGGCAGCAGGTTGCGCTGGATCTCGGCCGCGAGCTCGATCTCGCGTTTCACGCGCTCCTGCTCGACCAGCGACGCGGCGAGGCGTGCATTCAGGAGCGCCATGGCGGCCGACGAACACAGGATCTCCAGCAGGGCCAGGTCCGCATCTTCGAAACGGCCGTTGCTCCCGTGTTTGTTGATCAGCTCGATCGCGCCGATGCACTGGTCGGCGACGCTCATCGGCGCACACAGGATCGATCGCGTGGTGAAGCCGGAGCGCTGGTCGATGGAATTGTCGAAATCGGGATCGTCGGCGGCGTCGCGCACGATGCGTCCGGTATTGGTCTGCACGACGCTGCCGACCACGCCATGGTCCGAGGGCAGGGTCAGACCGCCGATCTGAATGACGCCGACGCTTGTCTCGCAGCGCAGAAGGCGGCCCTCGTCCTCCAGCAGGAACAAGGCACCGCCTTCGGCATCGACATATTCGGTGATGTGGACAAGGGCCCGCGCCAGTGTGCCTTCGATGTCGCGGGTATCGGCGAAGTCACGGCCCATGTCGGCGAGCAGACCCAATCCTTGGGCAAGCCGCGAGCTGCGTTCGGGCGCGTTGTCCGTCCCAGTATCCATGGGACGGATTGTGCCTGTTTTATGGAGCTTTGGGGAGGCTGACGCCGCCGGTTCTATCCGGCGGCGGGTTTGTCGCCGCGGCGCCGAGAGGCCGGTGCGGTCCCGTCGGCGGCCGGCGCATAAACGAAGCTGAACGTTTTCAGGGCCCCCATGGCGTCCTGCGGATCGCGGCCGGCCGGCAGCTCGAACGAGGAAAAGCCACAGCGCTGCATGAAGAAAAGCTGGTCCTTGTAGACGTCGCCCACCGCACGCAAGTCACCCTTGAATCCATAGCGCTCACGCAACAGTCGCGCGTAGGAGAAGGCGCGACCATCCTGCAGCGTCGGGAATTCCAGCGCGATCAGGTCGAAGCGGTCGATATCGTCCGCAATCAGTGCCGGCGGCTGGTCGCTCTTCATGCGGATGCCGAGCGGCCCATTGTGACGTTTGAGCGCATCGCGCGAGTCGCGCCAGCGTTCGAAGCTGATGATGATCGGTCCATTGCCGATCACCGAGTCCTCGTCGGACAGAGTCCGCCAGGTGTCCTGGGCAATCTGTCCGTCTTTAATGAGAGCCATACAGACGATCCTTGAAGGGGGCTTGGCCGACGCGGCGATAGGTGTCGAGGAAGCGTTCGCCCGTATGACGTTCCTTGAGATAGACATCGACCAGCGTTTCCACCGCATCGACGATCTCTTCCGAGGAGAATGCCGGTCCGATGATCTTGCCGATGTCGGCGTCCTCGGCGGACGAGCCGCCCAGCGTCACCTGGTAGAATTCCTCGCCGTTCTTCTCGACGCCGAGAATGCCGAGATGGGCCACGTGATGATGGCCGCAGGCATTGATGCAGCCCGAGATATTGATGTGCATGTCGCCGATGTCGTTCTGACGTTTGAGATCGGCGAAACGTTCGGCGATGCGCTGCGCCACGGGGATCGAGCGTGCATTGGCGAGCGAGCAGAAGTCGAGGCCCGGGCAGCTGATGATGTCGGTGATGCGGCCGAAGTTGGGCGTGGCGAGCTTGAGCCGGACGAGGTCCTGATAAAGCGCGAACAAATCCGATGCCTTCACGTCAGCGAACACCAGGTTCTGGCGATGCGTGACGCGCAACTGGCCGAGCGAATATTTGTCGGAGAGATCGGCGACGGCGTCCATCTGGTCGGCCGTGCAATCTCCTGGCGGCTGGCCGATCGGCTTCAGCGAGATGTTGACGATGGCATAGCCCGGCTGCTTGTGGGCGACGATGTTGCGTTCGTGCCAATCGCGGAAAGCGGCATCCTCGGCGAGCTTCTTGGTGATGGTCGCGTCTTCGGCAGGCAGCTTTTCATAGCTGGGTGGCGCGAAGAACGAACGGATACGTTCTTCCTCGTGTTTGTCCAGGGCGAGCGGTTCGCCGGTGGAGGCTTCGTATTCCTTCTCGACCTCGTCGCGGAAGCGCTCGATGCCGTGTTCGTGCACCAGGATCTTGATGCGCGCCTTGAACAGGTTGTCGCGGCGGCCTTCCATGTTGTAGACGCGCAGGATCGCCTGAAGGTAGCGCAGCAGTTCCTGCTTGGGCAGGAATTCGCGCACGATCTTGGCGATGAACGGCGTGCGGCCGAGGCCACCGCCCACCAGCACGCGGAAACCGACCTCGCCCTTGTCGTTCTTGACGATCTTGAGGCCGATATCATGCACGTTGATCGCCGCGCGATCGTGATCGGCCGCGGTCAGTGCGATCTTGAACTTGCGCGGCAGCCACGAGAATTCGGGATGCAGCGTGACGAACTGGCGCACGATCTCGGCATAGGGGCGCGGATCTTCGATCTCGTCCTTGGCGACGCCGGCGTAAGGGTCGGAGGTGACGTTGCGGTTGTTGTTGCCGCTCGTCTGGATCGCGTTCATCTCGACTTCGGCGAGGTGCGCCAGGATGTCCGGCGTGTCACCCAGCTTCGGCCAGTTGTACTGGATGTTCTGGCGCGTGGTGAAATGGCCGTAGCCCTTGTCATAGGTGCGCGCGATGAAGGCGAGCTTGCGCAGCTGCTTGGACGAGAGAAGACCGTAGGGAATTGCGACACGCAGCATGTAAGCATGGAGCTGCATGTAGAGGCCGTTGCGCAGGCGCAATGGGCGGAACTGGTCTTCGGTCAGCTCGCCTTTGAAGCGACGCGCGACCTGATCGCGATATTCGGCCACGCGCTCACGCGTCAGCGTCTGATCGATCTCGTCATATTGGTACATGGCATCCGTCCAATGTTCTTAAAAAAACGTCGGTTGCGCGGGCGTTCAAGTCAAGCAGTGAAGGTGTTCGCCTTCAGGCGCCGTAGGTGATGGTCGGTCCGTTGGCGCGAATCTGCTCGCGGATACGCACCGGGACCACCGTCCCGTCGGCAACCACGTCGATTGCGTAAGGCGCGACGATCAGGCATTTTGCCACCCCATCCGCGGCCAGTTTGAGCAGGGCCTCGGCGTCCGCTTCGGGGACATATTTGCCTTGCTTGATATCGGTGGTCCAATTCCCGGCGCCATCCATCCAGACGTTCGCGCCGTCAGCCAGTCTTTGGGCTGTGATCATACGGTATTTCATGGGCCGCACTATAGTTCTCTCCAAAATATATGTAAATAATGTATTTATAACATTTTATTCTTGTTGAATTAGACCATTTTCTTGCCTGAATCGAAGTTGATAACCGGCTTCATGGCGTCCAAAGGAAGACTTGGCGTTTGCGCATATAAGCATTAACTTATTGAAATGCTTGTGTTGGTGGGGTTTGGGGCCGACGGAAATGACAACGAAGGTCCGTTATAACAGCGACGACAATGATCTGATTGCGGGCGCAATGAACGATGGCCGCCCAGCAACGGAGGCTCCTTCGCAAATGACGGCCGTGTATCACGCAACACTCGGGCAATCGATTGCCGGCGTGCCCTTGGTTGAAGCGCCGTCGACGCGTCCTGTCGTCATCAAGACAGAACGGCCTGACTATGATGCGCAATTGCTGCGCCGCATCGCGGACGGCGATCGCCGCGCCGCCCAGTTGCTGCTCGATCAGTATCTCGGCCGCATCGTGACCTACGGTTACCGCATGATGGGCGACAACGCCGAGGCCGAAGACGTCGCACAGGAAACCTTCTTGCGGCTGTGGCGCAATATCGAAACCTGGCGCGCCGACGCGCCGCTGATCCATTGGCTGCATCGCGTCGCCTACAATCTCTGCATCGATCGGCTGCGCCGCCGCAAACCCGTCTCGCTCGAAGCGCTGCCTGAGCCGCTCGATCCGGAAGAAAACCCCGCAGGCCAGCTGCATCGGCTCGAGTTGGCCGACGCCGTTGCCGCCGCCATCGGGCAGCTACCCGAACGGCAACGCGCCGCGGTCGTGTTCGTTCATCAAGAAGGTTTCAGCAACATAGAAACGGCCGCGCTGATGGATATCAGCGTCGAAGCCGTCGAATCGCTGCTGGCGCGTGCGCGCCGGTCGTTGCGTAAACTGCTCGAAGTGCTGCGGCCCGAGTTGCAGGGGGACATTTAGTGGATCAGGTAGTGGATCAGGCATCCGACGCTCCAATGAGCGTCGAACGCATCGCGAATCTGGCGGATCGCCATGGCGCCGAACTTGCGCATTGGCCGCGTGCGGAAGCGTCCATGGCACGTGCTTTCCTCGCGGTATCTCCCGAGGCGCGTGCCGCTCTCGCACGGGCCGTCCGACTGGACCGCGTGCTCGCCATGAGCCAAACCCGTTTTCAGGCCCATTCGATGTCGGTCAATCTGCGTGAGTGCATCCTCGCTGCCGCGCCGCAGTGTGGATGGCGCGGTTTCCTCGTCAGCCTGTGGCCATTCGGTCCGGTGTGGCGCCCGGCTGCGGCCCTCCTGGGTCTCGCCGTGACCGGCGTTTTCCTGGGATCGACGGATGCCGCCACACTTGTGGTCCCTGCCAGCGTCAATGCGGCGCTCAGCGAAGAAGTTCGCGTTGTCACCGTATCGGCTGTCTATGCTCTGGATGACAGCAATCAATGGTACGAATGACGCCCAAATGGTGGGCGGGAATCTTTTTTGTTTCGCTTGCCTTTAACGTCCTCCTCACGGGTATCGTCGTAACGGCTTATATCCAGCGCGAAAGCCGTGACCGCGAACTGGTGCGCCGCATGACCCTTTATACCGTGCCATGGGCACGGCGCGTGGTCGGCGAGGATGTCGGCGTGCTGGCACGCCGCATCTATGCGAAGAACCAAAGCGACCTCGTGCGCGACCGTCAGATCCTGGCTGATGACTATGCAACGCTGAACGAAATCCTGGGCGCCGAGGAATTCGATCGCGAGGCGTTCAGGGAGGCACTTGCCAAGCTGCGCAGTGATGTGGCGGCGGCCCAGCAGCTGATGCATGGGGCGATGACCGAATTCGCCGACGGCCTGACCCCGGAACAACGCCGTCAGTTGACGGACTTCGTCGCCGACTGGTCTAAGCAGCGCGAAGAGCGCGCGATCCGCCGTGATGAGCGGATCGAACAGAAGGAACGGCGTGATACCAAGGGCCCATAACGCCTTTATCGCGACAAACTGATACACTTTTCCGCTATAATCCCGGCGTGGATTTCAGGTAAGACCCTGGGCATGCAACGATTTTTCAGTTCGCGGCGCGTGATCGTCGCGGTCGCACTGGCCGGGATGTTCGCTCTCGCCGCGGCCGCCTATGGCGCGCTGGGCGGCGATGGCGGCAGCGATCCTGTCTACCGCACGGCCAAGGTCGAGCGGGGCTCCGTCGTCAAATCCGTCACGGCGTCGGGCAAGCTGAACGCCGTCACCACCGTCATGGTGGGTTCCCAGATTTCCGGTCGCGTGTCGCAGCTTCTGGCCGACTTCAACTCCGAGGTGGTCGCCGATCAGGTGATCGCGCGCATCGATCCCGTCACTTTCGAAGCCAAGGTGCGCGAGGCCCAGGCCGATCTGGACGTTGCGCGCGCCCAGGTGATGAGTCAGCAGGCCGCCGTATTGCAGGCGCGCGCCAACGTGGAAAACGCGCGGGCAACAGTCACCGCGACCGAGGCCGATCTCGTCAAGGCGCAGGTCAATCTTCAGGACATGGAACTCGATCTCAAGCGCAAGCGCGACTTGAAATCGAGCGGCGCGGTCGCACTCAGCGCGATCGACAAGGCGGAAGCTACCTACAAGACGGCTGTGGCCGAGGTCAATTCGGCGCGTGCGACGCTCGCCGCGCAGAAATCCATGGTCGGTGCGCGTGAAGCCGCGCTCGCTCAGGCGGAAGCCGATGTCGGGCATGCGCAGGCCCAGGTCCAACAAAAAGCGGCCGTGCTCTATACCGCCAAAGTCGGGCTCGACAACACCTACATCCGCTCGCCGGTCGATGGCGTGGTCATCGGGCGCAATGTCGATGTCGGTACCGTCGTTGCGGCGAGCCTGTCGGCGCCCACGCTGTTCACCATCGCGCAGGATCTGCGCAGCATGCAGGTGGAGACGAGCATCGACGAGGCCGATATCGGCCAGATCCAGCCGGGTCAGGCGGCCATCTTCAGCGTCGATTCATTCCTCGGCCAGGAATTCCACGGCCAGGTCATCCAAGTGCGCAAGCAGCCGATCGATCAGCAGAGCGTCATCACTTATACGGTGGTCGTGTCTGCGGAGAATCCCGATCTTCGTTTGCTGCCCGGCATGACAGCCAATGTCGAGATCCGCGTCAGCGACCGCACCAATGTCTTGAAGGTTCCGAGCGCCGCGCTGCGTTTCCGTCCGCACGAAGATGGTGCGCCGATGGCTGCTGCCGCGCCCGGTGCCCAAGGAAATGTCCGGGCCGTGCGCGATCCGCAGCAGCAGCGCGAACAATTTGAACATTTCGCCGAACAGCTTGCCCTCGACGACGATCAAAAACGCAAGGTGCAGGAGATCAGCGCCGAGGCGTTGAAGCAGGCGCGCGCGCAGCGCCAATTGGCGAAAGGTGAGGCTGCGAAAGGCGGTGCCGTCAGAGCCGAGGCCAAGGGTATGGCCGGCGGTGAGGTTGGCGGGCCCGCGGCACACGGTCAAATGGCGGCTCTGCGCGAACAGGCGGATCAAAGGATCATGGCAATCCTGCGCCCCGACCAGCAGCAGAAATTCCATGCCATGCTGATCGAGCAGCGCGAAAACCCATCGACGCCGGCGCGCGTTTGGGTGTTGGAGAGCGGCAAGCCCAAGGCGGTCCCTATCTCCATCGGTGTCGCCGATGCGACCCATACGGAACTCGTGCGTGGCGTGCTCACCGAAGGGACCGAGGTCATCGTCGGCCTCAACCGCCAGCAGAAAGGAAGCGGGTCGCAGTCCCAGCGCCGCTTCGGGTTCTAGCCGTGATGGATGCCCTTCCGGCAACTGATCCCGCGTCTGAGCCGGCGGCGCCACCGCGCCCTGCCTTGATCCGTATCGAAGGCCTCGGGCGCGACTACAAGATGGGCGATAGCATCGTCCATGCGCTGCGTGGCGTGTCGTTCGCGGTCCAGGCGGGCGAATTCGTCGCCATCATGGGGGCATCCGGGTCCGGCAAATCGACCATGATGAACCTGCTCGGCTGTCTCGATACGCCGACGCGCGGGACGTATTACCTGGAGGGCGAGGATGTCTCGCGGCTTGATTCCGATACCCTCGCCGGTCTGCGCAACCGCAAGATCGGTTTTGTCTTTCAGGGGTTCAACTTGCTGGCGCGTACCAGCGCGCTCGATAACGTGGAGCTTCCGTTGATGTATGGTGCGCTCGACCGTGCCGAGCGGCGCCGTCGCGCTGAGGCGGCCTTGAGCGAGGTCGGCCTTGCCGATCGCATGGGACATCATCCGACGCAGTTGTCGGGCGGCCAGCAGCAGCGCGTCGCCATTGCGCGCGCGCTGGTCAATCGCCCGACATTGATCCTCGCCGACGAGCCGACCGGTGCGCTCGATACGCGCACGGGGATCGAGATCATGGCCCTGTTCCAGCGCCTGAACCGTGACGGCATGACTGTGGTGGTGGTCACCCACGAACCCGATGTGGCGCGTTTCGCGAACCGCATCGTGCGTTTCCAGGACGGCCAGATCGTCGCCGACGAGATCGTGGCCGAGCCGGACGATGCCCGGACGATGCTGGCGGGCTTGGCGCCGCCGCCGCGCGACGACATGACGAACCGCGCCGCGGTGGAGGCCACTGCGCCATGAATTTCGCCGATGCCGTAGGCTCTGCCCTGACGGCTGTGCGCGCCAATGTGCTGCGCAGCGTGCTCACCGCACTCGGCATCATCATCGGCGTCGCGGCGGTGATCGTCATGGTCGCGGTCGGCAGCGGTGCGCAGCAACGCATCGACAGTTACATCAATGGACTCGGCTCGAACCTGCTTCTTGTCTGGCCGGGCAGCAGCAACGTCGGCGGCGTCAAGGCCGGCCGCGGCACACGACCCAGCCTGACCGAGGACGACGCCTACGCCATCCAGAATGAGATTTCAGGCGTCGAGGTCACCGCGCCTCAAGTACAGGGAAGTGCCCAGGCCATCTTCGGCAATAAGAACTGGGGCACCAAGGTCGTAGGCACGACGCCGGAATATGAGATCGCGCACAATTGGGTCATTGCCTACGGTCGCTGGTTCTCGGCCGCCGAGGTGCGCAGCTCCGCCAAGGTCGTGCTGCTCGGCAACACGGTGGCCGAGGAATTGTTCGACGGCGGCGATCCGATCGGCCAAACGGTCCGCATCAGGACGGTTCCGTTTGAGGTCATCGGCGTTCTGGGAGCCAAGGGCGAGTCGCTGTCCGGCCAGGATCAGGACGACATCATGCTCATGCCCGTGACGACGGCGCGTAACCGCATCGTCGGCGGCCGCCAGGTAAAGGCGCGGCAGGTACAGCACATGTTCGTAAAGGTCCGCTCGCCCGAGGAAATCGACGGCGTCATCGAAGATATGACGGATTTGTTGCGCCAGCGTCATAAAGTGCGCGAGGGTCGCCCCGACGATTTCTCCATCCGCAACATGTCGCAGATCCTCGAGGCACGCTCCAGTTCGGCCCGCGTCATGACCCTGCTGCTGGCTGCCGTCGCTTCGATCTCGCTTGTGGTGGGCGGCATCGGGATCATGAACATCATGCTGGTTTCCGTCACGGAACGGACACGTGAAATCGGCCTCAGGATGGCCATCGGCGCGCGTCGGCACGACATCCTGCGTCAATTCCTCATCGAAGCGGTCACGCTGTCGCTGATCGGTGGCGGGATTGGCGTGATTCTGGGCATCGCAACCTCGATCACCATCGCGCAATTGGGCGATTGGCCGACCTCCATCAGTCTCGGCTCGATCGTCCTGGCCTTCGGTTTCTCGGCCGCTATCGGCGTGTTCTTCGGCTTTTACCCGGCGCGCAAGGCGGCCCGGCTCGATCCCATCGAAGCGCTACGCTACGAGTAGAAAACGTGCTAAAGGGGCGTGGTTCATCCAGCACCGGGGCCCCGATGAAACGAACGCATCTTCCCAATTTCTTCCATGGGCATCGTGCGCCGGTGGGTGCCGTTCCGGGAACGCTGCTGCTGCATCCCGATGCCGAGCCCCCCGTCATCACAGTCACGCGCTACGGACCGGATGTCGTCGATACGCGCTGCGTCAAGGACGCCGACGAGATCAAGGCGCTCTGGAGCGAGGGTTATCCGGTCACCTGGATCAATATCGATGGGCTCGCGGATCTTCATCTGATCACCGCGATCGGTGAGATGTTCGATTTCCACCGCCTCGCCATGGAGGATGTGCTCAACATCGAGCAGCGCCCCAAGACCGAGGATTACGGCAACTTCCTGTTCGTCATCAACCGCATGCCGGCGCTCAACGACGATGACGAGGTGGAGATCGAGCAGATTTCCTACTTCCTGAAGGAGGGCTTGCTGGTCACTTTCCAGGAGGCGACCGGCGATTGCTGGAACCCGGTGCGCGACCGCATCCGTCAGGGCCGCGGCATCCTGCGCCACGAAGGGGCCGACTATCTGCTCTATGCGCTACTCGATTCGGTGGTCGACGCCTATTTCCCGATCCTCGAACATTACGGCGACAAGGTCGAAGCCTTGAACGACCGTATCATGGATCACGCCAATCCCGGCGAAATGCGCAAGATGCATATGATCCGCCAGGAATTGATCAGTTTGCGCCGCGCCATCTGGCCGCAGCGCGACGTGTTCAGCAGCCTGATGCGCGATCAGAAGCGGTTCGTGAAGGAAACCACTGCGATCTATCTGCGTGACTGTTATGACCATTCGGTGCAGTTGCTCGATCTGGTCGAGACCTATCGAGAAATCGCGGCGACATCGATGGAGCTTTACATCTCCAGCGTCAACAACCGCATGAACGAAATCATGAAGGTGTTGACGATCATCGCAACTATCTTCATTCCGTTGAGTTTCATCGCCAGCGTCTACGGCATGAATTTCGATCCGCAAAGAAGCCCCTTCAACATGCCCGAGTTGGAATGGAAATATGGCTATCTTTTCGCGCTGGGATTGATGGGATTGACGGCGGTGAGCTTGCTCGCCTGGTTCTGGCGGCGCGGCTGGATCGGTTTCGGCAAGGATAACAAGGGCCGTTAGATAGAGAGGATACATGGACACACGTGCGGCAGTTGCCTATGCGGCGGGAAAACCGCTTTCGATCGAAACGGTGAAACTCGACGGTCCGAAGGACGGCGAGGTATTGGTCGAGATCAAGGCGACCGGCGTGTGCCATACCGATGCCTTCACGCTGTCGGGCGAAGATCCGGAAGGCTTGTTCCCGGCGATCCTTGGCCACGAGGGGGCGGGTGTCGTCGTCGATGTCGGCAAAGGCGTGACGTCGCTCAAGAAGGGCGACCATGTCATCCCGCTTTACATCCCCGAATGCCGCGAATGTAAGTCCTGCCGCTCCGGGCGGACGAACCTATGTACCTCCATCCGCGAAACCCAGGGCAAGGGCGTGATGCCGGACGGCACCTCGCGCTTCTCCATCGGGCGGGAGAAAATCCATCACTACATGGGTACCTCGACCTTCTCGAACGTCACGGTGCTGCCCGAGATCGCGCTCGCCAAGATCCGCTCGGATGCGCCGTTCGACAAGGTCTGCTACATCGGCTGCGGCGTGACGACCGGCATCGGCGCGGTGATCAATACGGCCAAGGTGCGGCCTGGCTCCAACGTCGCGGTGTTCGGGCTCGGCGGCATCGGTCTCAATGTGATCCAGGGCGCGCGCATGGTCGGTGCCGATCGCATCATCGGCGTCGATCTCAATCCGAAGAAGCGTGCGCTCGCGGAACAATTCGGCATGACCGATTTCGTCAACCCCAACGATGTCGGCATGGATAATGTGGTCAAGGCGATCGCCGATCTCACCGACGGCGGGGTTGATTATTCGTTCGAATGCATCGGCAACGTGAAGACCATGCGTCAGGCTTTGGAATGTTGCCATCGCGGCTGGGGCGAAAGCATCATCATCGGTGTTGCCGGCGCGGGCCAAGAGATCACGACCCGGCCTTTCCAACTCGTCACCGGGCGCGTCTGGAAGGGAACGGCCTTCGGGGGCGCCAAGGGGCGTAGCGATGTTCCGCGCATTGTCGATTGGTACATGTCGGGCAAGATCAACATTGACGATCTGATCACTCATACGATGCCGTTGGACGACATCAACAAGGCCTTCGATCTGATGCACAGCGGCGAATCGATCCGCGGTGTCGTGACTTTTTAAACACAATTCTGTGATTGAATGATCACTTGCGGTTGAACAGGTCTAATGGGATAGTTCCCCCATCGGCCAGACTTGCGCGGGACGTGGGGCCAGGCGCTCGTGGCCGGATAAGAAATCGAAAAGATCCCAGGGTCGTGTGAGAGAAGGGGTACGAAGTGGTGAACATGAGGGGGACTCTGGTCGCTGGCGTCGCCGCCATGGCCCTGATGACGACTGCTGCATCCGCAACCGAAATTTCCGTTTCCCCAAAGGAGCGCGCATCCCTGGAGATGCGCCTGATGCAGTCCGAGCTGATGGTGGCGGCACTGAGCTGCTCGTCGGCGGACCGCTACAACGCCTTCGTGACGCGTTATAAGACGGAACTCGTGGATTACGGCAAAACCATGCAGAAGCTGTTCAAGCGGGTTCACGGCGGCAATGCCTTCAAGCAGATCAACGCCTTCGTGACGCGTGTGGCCAACGAAGCCTCGCTCAAGATGGCCCAGAACAGCCACTTCTGCGAAGATGCGTCGCGGACATTCCAGGCCTTGTTGCAGAGCGAGCCGAAGAAGGATGGGGTTTCGGCGCTTGATCGCAACCGCAACCGCTATCGTTGTACGCCGATCTCCGGCTTCGCTGCATCCAACTGCACGATGGAAGCACGTGCCATGATGCAGCCGGACGGCACACTGCCGGCCGACGCGCCGCCGCGTTAACGCGAACGGCACACTGAATAAAAAAAAGCCGGGCATCATGCCCGGCTTTTTATTGTCTGGTTCCTCGCGAGCACCATAAAGCACGTACTCGGTACGACAAACTCAGAGCGCTCGGCACAAATAAAAACGGCGCGGTCTAGGACCGCGCCGTTTCTTTATTGTTATTTAGATCAGGCCCTAACGGAGCACGATCTCGACGCGGCGGTTCTGCGGCTCGCGCACACCGTCGGCAGTCTGAACCAGGGGCTGGGTTTCGCCCTTGGCTGCGATCGTAATGGCATCAGCCGGAACGCCCTGAGCGATCAGTTCGCGGCGGACGGTTTCGGCGCGGCGCTGCGAAAGCTTCAGGTTGTATTCCTCGCTACCGGCGCGGTCGGCATGGCCGGTCGCTTCGATGCGGGTCACGCCACCCTGAGAGCTCTTGAAGCCGGTCGCAGCCTGACGAACGATCGTCTGGGCTTCGGGCTTCAGGTCATACCGGTCGAAATCGAAGAACACGAGGTAGTTGCGCGTCGGAGCCGGAGCTGCGACCGGAGCAGGCGCCGGAGCGACAACCGGCGTCGGAGCCATCGGCTTCTCAGGCGCGCCGAAGAACCAGCGCAAGCCGACCATGATCCGATGTTCGGACGCGTCCGTTTCGGCATCCACGTTCTGCGAGGTGCGCAGGTCGACGTCGCCGGTCATGAAGTAACGATAGTCAGCGAACAGGCCGAGGTTCTGGTTGATCTGATAACCGACACCCGCGATGCCCTGACCCGCCCAGGTCCACGCGTCGTCATCGACGGTGATGGGCGTGCCCCCGACGGTCCCCCCGCCGTCGGCCGACATTCTGACTGCACCGAAGCCGGCACCGATATAGGGCGTCCAGGCGCCCATGCCCGGCACGTCATAGAGCAAGTTGAGCATGCCGTTCCACTTGGTCAGATCGCCGTTCGGCGAGGTCGCGCCGCTGATCGAATCGATGTCGTTCTTGACATAGCCCAGTTCGATTTCCGAACGGAGGTTATTCGCATAACCGTAACCGAGCGACAACGCACCGCCATAGCTGTTGTCGAATTCCAATGACGAATCGTAGAGCGCTCCGCCGTCATTGATATCGGAATCCCTCGGGAGGTTGCCAAACGCGCCACCACCAAGATAGAGGCCTTTGGGTTGAGTGAGTTCCTGTGCGGAGGCCGTCGAACCGACGGTGAGCGCGGCGAGAAGTGCAATAGCGGGAACCGAATGACGCATGGTTTGATCCCTTTTATTTGCGGCGTTGGGTTATATGACGAGTAACTTGCGTCACACTATAGTGAAGATGTTCGACTTCTCAAGAAAACCCTGCTGCTGTCAAGCAAAAGCCATGTTGTTGTGGCTGACGCGCAACACTCTCGCAATTGTGAATGTACGGCGGGAATAATCGGGAAACGAGCAGGATTATGGAGCGGGTGAAGGGAATCGAACCCTCGTCGTAAGCTTGGGAAGCTTCTGCTCTACCATTGAGCTACACCCGCCTGAGCGGACGGCTCGGGCCCACCCGACCTATACTGGATCGTTAACTGCTGTACAAGGAGTTGGTGGGATTATTGGTTGTCCTGACAGGCTCCGACCCACCGCAAACTGCCGCGTATCGCGGTGGTCTCCGAGCCTTTCCTCCGGACGCACAAAGGTGCTAGAAAATCGCCCGCGCGGGTGTCGGAAACGCGACGAATACGAAAATTCGCCAGAGGCTGCTATGAAAAAAGACCGCAACAAGCCCGTCTATTCGACGACGACGTCCTCGATCAAAGTATCGGTGGACCCGGTCTATCTCGACGATCAATCGGATCCCGAGGATTTTCATTACGTCTGGGCTTATCACGTCAAAATCGAGAATTTGGGCGAAGATACGGTCCAATTGCTGCGCCGCCACTGGAATATCACCGATTCCAAGGGCCGCACTCAGGAAGTCCGCGGTGAAGGCGTGGTCGGCGAACAGCCGACGCTCAAGCCCGGTGAAAGCTATGAATATACAAGTGGCGCGCCGCTTTCGACGCCGTCGGGGTTCATGGTCGGCTCCTACCAGATGGTGACCCGCGACGGGCAGCACTTTTCCGTGGCGATCCCGGCCTTTTCGCTGGATTCCCCGTACGACGTCCGGGTGATGAACTAGGCCGTTTTCTGGGCCGTTTTCTGGGCCGTTTTCTGGGCCGTTTTGGCGCTGTTGCAGGCCTTCGGGCTCCGCGGCCGGCCCTTTCCGCCACCCTGGGCTTTCCCGGGCCGGTTCCGTAGGCTGGCCTAGCCCTCAAAAATCGATATCCTTACGGCAAAATCGCATCCATCAGGCTGCGCGCCCGCCGTTCCGGCCGCGCATGGAGGAAACCGCGTGAACAAACAGACCAGCCAGAAGCGGGTCCTGTCCCGAACCGAAACGGGCAAGCAATCCGTCAATCGTCCGACCCGCGAGGAGGCGGAAGACGCCGTTCGCACTTTGCTGCGCTGGGCGGGTGACGATCCCAACCGCCAGGGCCTCCTGGAAACGCCGAGCCGCGTGGTGCGCGCCTACGAGGAGTGGTTCCACGGCTATCTGGAGGACCCTTACGAGCTTCTGCAGAAGACCTTCGAGGAAACCGAAGGTTACGACGAAATGGTCGTCCTGAAGGATATCCCGTTCTCGTCGCATTGCGAACACCACATGGCGCCGATCATCGGCATGGCGCATGTCGCCTATCTTCCGACCAATAAGGTGGTCGGCATCTCCAAGCTCGCGCGCCTGGTCGAGGTTTATGCCCGCCGGCTGCAGATCCAGGAAAAGATGACCTCCGAGATCGCCAACGCGCTGCAGGATATCCTGCAGCCCAAGGGCGTCGCGGTGGTGATCGAGGCCTCGCACGAATGCATCACCACGCGCGGCATCAACAAGCCGGGCGTCAATATGGTGACCAGCCGTATGCTGGGCGCATTCCGTGACAATGCGTCGACACGCCGCGAATTCCTGGCGGTGATCGGGAACCCGACGAACCGGGGCTGAGCCTTCCGTGTCCTTCAGGTCATCCCTGGTGTCGTCCCCATGGCGTCGCCCATGACCGCCGAGGAGATGCTGGCGCGTCTCGTCGCCTTCGACACGATCTCCGATCGCTCCAACCGCGCGATGATCGACTTCATCGCCGATTATCTCGATGGTTTCGGCGTCGCATGCTCGATTGCCGAGGATGCGTCGGGCACGAAGGCGGATCTCATCGCCACTATCGGTCCCTCGGTGCCGGGTGGGGTGATCCTGTCCGGCCATACCGATGTCGTGCCCGTTGCGGGTCAGGCCTGGACGAGCGATCCCTTCGAGCTGGTGGCGCGCGGCGACAAGCTGTATGCGCGCGGGAGCGCCGACATGAAGGGCTTCATCGCAACCGCGCTGGCGCTGGTACCGGAATTTCTCGCGCGTAAACTCGTCCGTCCGCTGCATCTCGTGTTCAGCTATGACGAGGAAGTGGGTTGCCTCGGAGCACCCTCGCTGATCGCACGCTACGTCCGCGATTTCCCGCAAGCTGCCGCCGCGATCGTCGGCGAGCCGACCGGCATGCGCATCGCCAACGCGCATAAGGGTGTGTCGGTCTACCGCACGCGCATCATCGGTAAGCCGGGGCATTCGTCCAACCCGGCGGCCGGCGTCAATGCAATCGCGACCGCGGCCGACTGCATCCGCTTCCTGATGGACGAGGCGGCTGTGTTCAAGACCAAGGGGCGCAACGATGCGCGCTTCGATCCGCCGCATGCCACGGTCAGTATCGGCCAGATCAACGGCGGCACCGCCATGAACATCATCGCGGGCGAATGCGAATTCACCTGGGACTGCCGTTCGGTTGTTGCGACTGAGGCGGCCGATCTCGAAGCACGGTTCGACGATCACTGCGCGCTCGATCTCGTTCCGCAGATGCGCGAGATCGCGCCCAAGGCGTCGATCAAGACGCATCGCCACGCCTATGTACCGCCGCTCATCGTCGATCCGCAAAACCCGGCCGAAGCGTTGGCGCGACGGCTCACGGGGCAGAACGATGCGGTGGTGAGTTCATTCGCAGCCGAGGCCGGCATGTTCCAGCAGGCGGGCATCCCCGCCATCCTGTGCGGGCCGGGCGAGATCGCGCAAGCGCATCGCGCGGACGAATTCGTCAGCCGCGATCAGATAAGGCAGTGCGGAGAGTTTCTGACGGCGCTGGGCGCCTGGGCGGCGGACCCGCGCTAGACGTGCCTACTGCACGTAGTCGCTCAGGTATTGGCGGATGTTGCGCTCCATCTGGGCGTTGAAGTCGCGCATCATCTTTTCCGTCAGGTCGTACATGATCTTGCGCCGCTCGACCAAGGTCGTGTCCTCGCGCACGGTGGCGGAATGTTCGGCCTTCGCCTCGACATGGGCGCGGCGCTCGCCATTGCCGTCGTAGATCGTGAGGATCGCATCGACGTTGGCGTCATAACGATCCGACAGTTCCGCCTTGAACAGGCCGGTAAAGCCGGCGTCCCTGCTGAGCGCTCTCCCCGTGGCTTCGGCGCGCACGATGGTGAACGTCGCGGTCGCGCCGCGCATGCTGGCGCCGCGCGCTTCCAGCCGATCACGCGCCCAATTGCGCAGCGCCGTTTCGGGCGGTGTCGGGAACATGTGGCCGATATTCGGCGGCTCGGTGCTGTGCGGTGCGGTGGATTCCACCTTCACTTCACTGACCAACAACTGGATCGGCGGCAGATGGCGGAACGTCATCTCGGCGAAGTCGGTCGTCGTCGGCGGCGAAGAGCAGGCGGAAAGTGCGGCGGAGGCGGCGATCAGCGCTGCAAAGCGGAAGGTGCGAAGGCGTAGACGATCAAGCATACGAAACTGTCGCATGGGTCGGGCCGTGGGTTCAAGAAGCCGGCCCGGCTTTTGTAAGGTATTTTTGTGACGGGAACCCCGCTAGAAACCGCACAGACGGGTATCTAGGCCTCGCGGCGCAATTGCGCGAGCTGGGCGTCGTCGAACGTGTAATCGGTGCGGCAGAATTCGCACGTGGCGACGATCAGGCCCTCGTCGGTCTTCATGTCCTGCAAATCGGCAGCCGAGAAGGACGCCAGCGTATTGGCGACGCGCTCGCGCGAGCAGCGGCAATGGAAACGCAGCGGACGGCCGTCGAACACGCGTACGCCGGTTTCGTGATAGAGACGATAGAGCAGCCGGTCGGCCGAGACGGCAGGGTCGAGCAATTCCTCCGACGTCATCGATTTCATGAGGATGATGGCGCTGCGCCATTTCTCGTCGTCCTCCTCGGGATCGACGCCCGCGCGTTCGGGGCGCGGCAGGCGCTGCAGCATGAGGGCGGCCGCGCGCGCATCGCGCCCTGGCCCGCCCGGATCGGCGGTCAGCACGATCTCGGTCTCGAGCTGTTCGGACTGATGGAAATAGATGTTCGCGCAGTCCGACATAGTCTCGCCGTCGAGCGCGGTGATGCCCTGATAACGCGTCGTGTCGGGGCCCTGATCAACGGTGAAAGCGATGTGGCCGGTGCCCAAAAGCTCTGGTACGCCCGCCTCTTCGTCGTCGGGCAGCGCGTCGGCATGGTAACGCGCATAGGCACGCATGCCGCCTTCGCTCTGCACGTCGGCCATGACCATGCGGATCGGCCCGTCGCTGGACGTCTGGATGGTGAAGGTGCCGTCGAACTTCAGCGAGGTCGACAAAGCCGCCGCGAGCGCCAGGGTCTCGCCCAGGATGCGCGCGACCGGTGTGGGATATTCATGCGGCGCCAGGATGTCGGCGTAGGCCGAGCCAAGACGAACCAGCTTGCCGCGCACGTCGCAGCCTTCGAGCTGGAACGGACGGACGATGCTTGGAAAAATGGGGGAGGCGGATGCGGTCATGGCCAATCATATAGACCGCCGGAAGTGAAGGTAAAGTGGCGGAAACCTCCGAGCGGTTTTGCCCGAGGAAAACCGCCTAGCGGCTTTGGCCGTCGAATTGCACGATCTTGAGAGTGCCGAGATCGACATTGTCGAGGCAGCGCACATTGACGGCCGCCATGGCGTTGCCCTTGGGATCGATCCCTTCGCTGAACGGCGCAACGCCGCAGGTCGAGCAGAAGTGATGCTCGAGCTTATGGGTATTGAACGTATAGGTCGAAAGATCGTCGGCGTCGCTTTCGAGCGTGAAGCTCGCACGCGGGACGAACCACAGGAGTCCGCCGCGCCGGCGGCACAGCGAGCAATTGCACTCCATGACCTGCGCGATGGTGCCTTCGGCTTTGAACTTGATCGCGCCGCAATGGCAGCTTCCGTGATAGGTCATCCCGCCTCTCCGCCACACGTCGTTGCTTGACGCTTCAACCCGTCGCAGGCTGATCGGGTTCCTTGCGCGTCGGGTGTGGGCGTCTCTAGTTGGCGTCCATGCACCAGGCGAGGATACCCTTCTGCGCGTGCAGGCGGTTCTCGGCTTCGTCCCAGACCACCGATTGCGGTCCGTCGATCACCTCGTCGGCGACTTCCTGGCCGCGATGCGCCGGCAGGCAATGCATGAACAGCGCGTTCTTGCGCGCGTGGCGCATAAGCCGGGTGTTGACCTGATAGGGGGCGAGCGCGCGCAGGCGGCGTGCCGTCTGGTCCTCGTCGCCCATCGAAATCCAGGTGTCGGTGACGATGCAGTCGGCGCCCTTGGCGGCCTCCATCGGATCGGTGGTGGTCACGATCTCCGCGCCTTCGCCGCGCGCCCATTGCACGAGCTGCGTCGGCAACGCGTAGCCGGACGGCGTCGCCACGCGGAAGGCGAAGCCAAAGCGCACGGCGGCGTGCAGCCACGAGATCGCGACGTTGTTGGCATCGCCGATCCACGCGACGGTCTTGCCCTTGATGGGGCCGCGATGCTCCTCGAACGTCATCACGTCGGCCATGATCTGGCATGGATGCGATGCGTCGGTAAGCCCGTTGATGACCGGGATCGAGGCGGCATCGGCCAGTTCGACCAGTTTGTCGGGTGAATTGGTGCGCAGCATGATCGCATCGGCGTAGCGCGACAGCACGCGGCCCGTGTCAGCGACCGTTTCGCCGCGCCCCAGCTGGGAATCGGTGGAGCTGAGCGTCATCACATGGCCGCCCAGTTGACGCATGCCGACCTCGAACGACACGCGCGTGCGGGTCGAGGCCTTCTCAAAGATCATGACCAGTGTGCGGCCGCGCAGCAGGTCGAGCTGCTTCACATTGCTTTTCTTGAACGCAATGGCGCGGTCGAGGATCTCGCGGAGCGTCTCCGACGGGAACAGATGGATGTCGAGAAAATGATTGGGCATGACACTGGAATCCGAATCGTATGCGTTTTTTAGGCGCGCGCGAGATCGGCGCACACGCCTTCGAAGATGCCGCAGGCTTCTTCGATATGCGCGGGCTCGATGATCAGCGGCGGCACGAAACGGATGACGTTGTTGCCGGCTACCACGGTGAGCAGGCCTTTGGCTTCGAGCGCGCGCACGACATCGGTGTTGACCGGCTTGTTGCATTCGACACCGATCATGAGCCCGAGGCCGCGCACGTCCTTCAGCACGTTGGGATAGGCTTGCACGATCTTGGCGAGGCGCGCTCTGAGCTGATCGCCCATCTCGCGCACGTGCGCCAGGAACTTCTCGTCCATGATGATGTCGAGAACGGCATTCGCCGCAGCACAGGCCATCGGGTTGCCGCCGAAGGTGGAGCCGTGCGTGCCCGGCGCCATCACGGCGCTGACACGTTCGCTGGCCAGGCACGCGCCGATGGGAAAGCCGCCGCCGAGGCCCTTGGCCAGCGCCATCACGTCCGGTGCCGCACCCGACCATTCATAGGCGAAGAGTTTCCCGGTGCGTCCGATGCCGGTCTGCACCTCGTCATACATCAACAAGATGCCGAACTCGTCGGCCGCATTGCGCAGGGCCTTCAGATAGTCGGCGTCGGCGGGATGGATGCCGCTTTCGCCTTGCACCGGCTCGACGATGATCGCGGCCGTCTTGTCCGTGATCGCTGCGCGCAGCGCGTTCATATTGCCGAACGGCACCTGATCGAAATGCTCGATCGCCGGCAGGAAGCCGTCGAGATGCTTCTCGTTCCGGGATGCCGAGATGGTGTGCATCGTGCGGCCATGGAACGAATTGGTTGCGGTGACGACGCGGTAACGATCCGGCCGGCCGTTCTTCTGATGGAAGCGGCGCACCAGCTTGAGGCCCGCCTCGACCGCTTCGGCGCCTGAATTGCAGAAGAAGGCACTGCTCGCGAAGCTCGCGTCGACCAGGCGCTGGGCCAGGCGTTCCTGCCCGGGCACGCGGTAGAGGTTGGAGGTATGGAGCACCTTGTCGATCTGCGCGTGCAGCGCGGCCGTCAGGTGTGGATGAGAATGCCCCAGCGACGACACCGCGACACCGGACGCGAAGTCCAGAAACCGCCGCCCGTCTTGGGTGTACAGATAAACGCCTTCCCCGCGCTCGAACGCCAAGTCCGCCCGGGCGTAGGTCGGCATGACCGCATTGGCCACGACGCTCTCCCCGAAAAAACGACGGGACGGTGCGGGTCTGCCGCCGTCCCGGAAAGCGCGGAAGTATCGATATCCGACCCCCACCTGTCAACGATCCTGTGGATAATTGGCGGAATCCCTCCGTTTCGAAGCTGCTTCTTGTCAGGAAGCGGAGGTGGAATTAACCTTCTTGTGCCGGTTCCCGAAGGAGCCGGCGGGTTCTCGGGGCGGGGTGCAATTCCCCACCGGCGGTAAGCGCGATGTAGCTGCGTAAGCCCGCGAGCGCCCTCGTCGCCCTTATTGGGTGCGGGGGGTCAGCAGATCCGGTGCGAAACCGGAGCCGACGGTCACAGTCCGGATGAGAGAGAACCGCAACCGACGGGATACTCGCGCTTCGTTCTTTGGCGCGCATCCGTCGGCGGTCCACCGCCCCGATCCCGAATGTTAAGTGAAGGGGCACGTCATGGATCAGAAAGTCTCACACCCGGCCGCAACGCGGATCGCCTTCGTGCAATCGTCCTGGCACAAGGAAATCGTCGATCAGTGCCGCGTCGCCTTCCTCGAGGAAATCGCGCGCCACGGCATTGCGGCCAGCCAGGTCGACCTGTTCGAGGTGCCGGGCGCCTTCGAGATTCCGCTGCATGCGCAATTGCTCGCCAAGACCGGGCGTTACCGCGGGATCGTCGCGGCAGGTTTCGTCGTTGACGGCGGCATCTACCGCCACGAATTCGTCGCCGGCGCGGTCATCGATGCGTTGATGCGGGTGCAGCTGGATACGGAGGTTCCCGTCTTCTCTGCGGTACTCACGCCGCAGCAGTTCCACGAGCATGAGGACCATCGCCGATTTTTCGAAAGCCATTTTCTCATCAAGGGTGCAGAAGTGGCGCGCGCCTGCGCGCAGACGCTCGACTCGCTCGCGCGGCTGGAACGGGTGTCCTGATCGCCTGACGCGATACTTGTCCGGTAGTTGCCCCAATACTTGCGTTTGAAGCGACACCTCCTCATCATGCGGTCCAGTCCGAGGGGGACCTGTTTATGCCGGTAAGTTCGGTGTTGATCGACGTCTCGCCGGGCGAACTGATCGACAAGATCACCATTCTTGAAATCAAACTCACACGTCTGCCCGAAGGTCCGGCGCGTGCCAACGTTGCCCATGAACATGATGTGCTGGAGCGCGTGCGTGCCAAGTCGCTTAGCCTCTCAGCCGAGCTTACGCGCCTCACCAGCGAGCTTCGGGCGGTGAACGAGCGGCTCTGGATCATCGAGGACGACATCCGCGATTGCGAACGCGCCAAGGATTTCGGGGCGAAGTTCATCGAACTTGCCCGCGCGGTCTATCGTGAGAATGACCAGCGCGCGGCCTTGAAGCGGCAGATCAATGTTCTCCTGGGCTCCCGGATCGTCGAAGAGAAGTCTTATACGAAATATTGAGCGGTTTTGGCCCCGGGGGGGGGCGGGATTGGGAGGGCCTCTTGGCACCGGGGCATTCTCACCCTTAATATCAGGGCCGGGCTTTCTGAGGGAATTCGGGGTGTTTCGTCTATCGATTGTTCTCGCCGCCGCTGCGGCGCTGCTGTTCGTGACTCTGCCGCCCGCCTATGCCGCGGATGCCTCGGCTGACGATCCGGATTTTATCTCGTTCGGTGCCGGCTGGTTCGATTTCGACAACCAGAGGGACGAAGGCGCCTCGTTCCGCCTCGAATACCGATCGGACTACAAGCTCTGGGTCTTCAAGCCCTTCGTCGCTATCGATTATGCGACCAGCGACCACGGCTTCATCGGTGCCGGCATCCTGATGGACATTCATTTGGGCAATCGCTTCGTGCTCACGCCATCCTTCGCGCCCCATTACTATTGGGGCGGCGACGAGAAGCTTGATCTCGATTATCCGCTACAATTCCGCTCTCAACTCGAAGCCGCCTATCGCTTCGACGACCGGTCCCGGCTCGGCCTCGCGATCTCACATTATTCCAACGCGAATCTCGGCGATACCAACCCGGGTGCGGAAGTCCTGACCTTGTATTATTCGGTCCCGCTGCAGGGCAGTTGGCTCGGGAAATAAGCGTTTTGTGGTAGGGCCGGCACGGCGTGCCGGTTGATCACCGAGGACGAGACGTTCGGAAAGGGTGCTGCTAGGATCGATTTAGGTTCGTTCTCACATATGCAGAGGCCCGGTCCACGGGTCCGCTCCAGGGAGGTTTGATCATGATCACATCATTTGGCCGTAGCGTGTGCGCGGTGTTCGTCATGGCGCTCGCGGCGATCGTCGGGTCCGTCGTGGTAAGCCCCGTGCAGGCACAAGGCAAATATCCGGAACGTCCGGTCCGGATCATCGTGCCGTTCGGCGCGGGCGGTCTCGCGGACGTTTCGATCCGTTTTGTCGCCGAACGGCTGTCCAAGAACATGGGCCAGCAGTTCATCATCGAAAATATCCCCGGTTCGGGCGGCATCGCGGCGGCCAATGAACTGGCCAAGACGCCGGCCGACGGCCATACCCTGATCGTCATCTCCAACGGCACCGCGATCAGCGAAGCGTTGTTTGCCAAGCTTCCTTACAGCACCGAAAAGGACATGGCGCCGGTTTCCACGGTTGCCTGGTTCGACATGATGGCGGTCACCGGCGCCAAGCAGCCGTATCAGACGATGAAGGATTTCGTCGCTGCCGCGCATGCCAAGCCGGGCGCACTCAATATCGGCACGATCAATCCGGGCAGCACGCAGAACCTGTCGGCGGAACTGCTGAAGTCGCTCGCCAAGATCGATGCTCAGATCGTCCCGTTCAGAGCCACGCCCGATATCGTCGTTTCGCTCATCCGCGATGACATCAATCTTGCCATCGATGCCTACACCGCGCTCAAGGGCCAGATCGACAGCGGCGAACTTCGTCCGTTGGCCGTCACCGGTGTGACGCGCAATCCGTCGTTGCCGAATGTGCCGACCTTCGCCGAAGCAGGTGTGACCGGTTATGACGTGACCGGCTGGAACGCGCTGTTCGTCAAGGCGGGAACCCCGGCGCCGATCATCGATCGTCTGGCCAAGGAAATCGCGACCGTCGCGGCGATGGATGACGTGAAGAAGAAATACATCGAGCTCGGCATCGTCGCGGGATCGACCACGCCCCAGGTCATCGGCCAGCGTCTGAAGGACGACATCGCCAAGTGGAAGGACGTGATCGAAAAAGCCGGCATCAAGAAGCTGTAATCTGTGAGCAGTCCGGAGGCGCGCTCCGTGGATCGTTTCGATTACATCATCGTCGGTGCGGGCTCTGCGGGCTGCGTGCTCGCCAACCGGCTGAGCGAGGAATCCAATACACATGTCCTGCTGCTGGAAGCGGGCGGGCGCGATTGGAACCCGCTCATCCACATGCCCATCGGCATGCGCGCGCTGACCAACGATCCTGCCCTCAATTGGGGTTACGAGACCGAACCCGAGCCGCATTGTTACGGCCGCCGCTTGGCCGTCCCGCGCGGGCGCGTGCTCGGCGGCACATCGTCCATCAACGCCATGGTCTATGCGCGCGGTCATCCGCTCGATTATGACCAGTGGCGTCAGATGGGGCTCACGGGCTGGGGCTATGCTGATGTGCTGCCCTATTTCAAACGCTCCGAGCACAATTGGCGCGGCGAAAACCAGTATCATGGCAGCGGCGGTTACCTGAAGGTTTCGCCCAGCGGCTATCAAAGCCCGCTTTACGACCTCTTCGCGGCGTCCGCCGAGAAGGCCGGCTTCCCGCGCAGCAGTGATTACAACGGCGCCGAGCCCGAAGGTGTCGCGCGCATCGATCACACGGTGGGCGACGGCAAGCGGTCCTCCACTGCGCGCGCATTCCTGCGGCCTGCGCTACGTCGCGCCAACCTGACCGTGGAAACCCGGGCACTCTGCCACAAGGTGATCATCGAAGGTGGGCGCGCGGTCGGTATCGATTACAGCCAACGCGGCCAGATGAAGCGGGCCTATGCGGATCGCGAGATCGTGCTGTCCGGCGGCACCTACAATTCACCGCATCTTTTGATGCTGTCGGGCATCGGCCCCGCCGATCATCTGCGCGAGTTCGCCATCCCGGTGATCGTCGATCGCAAGGATGTCGGCCGCAACCTGGAAGAACACGTCAATACCCAGATCAATTTCGATCTCAACCAGCCGATCTCCTTCGAAAGCGAGATGCGTTTGGACCGCCTCACGCGTTCGGTCCTGCAATGGGCTTTGCTCAGCAAGGGCAACGCGGCGAGCTTCCCGACCCAGGCCGCCTGTTTCCTGCGCATGCGCCCTGAAAGCGAACGTCCGGAAATCGAATTGCTGGTAACGCCGGTCTCGCCCGACACGCACATCTGGGGACCGGGCTTCGGGCCGTCGGTCGGTCATCGCTTTTCCTCGCGCATCGCGGTGCTGCATCCGCGCAGCCAGGGCCGCGTCAGCCTACGCTCCGCCAATCCCGCCGACCGGGTGCGCATCCTGTGGAACCTGTTCGACGATCCGCACGATCTGGAAACACTGCGCCTCGGCCTCAAGGCGGTGCGTGCGATTTTCGCGCAGGATCCGATCCGCGGCATCATCGCGCGCGAGGTCTATCCGGGCGATAATGTATCGAGCGATGCCGAGATCGACGAATATCTTCGGCGCAATTGCGCGACCGCGCATCATCCGTCGTCGACCTGCCGCATGGGCAGCGACGAGGATGCGGTGGTCGATGAACAACTCCGCGTGCGTGGAGTGGATGGTCTGCGCGTCGCCGATTGCTCGGTGATGCCGCACGTGGTCGGCTCCAACACCAACGCGCCGACCATCATGATCGCCGAAAAGGCGGCCGACATGATGCGCGGGCGCGCGCCGCTGCCGCCAGTCCTGCTCTAGCTGTCCAGTTCTGGCCGCTCGCCGCCTGCACGACGGCCATCGGCGGGAACTGTGGGGCGCGCCGGTCCGTTTTCGTCTTTATGACCAGTGCGGAGGACAGGCGACGTGCGCGCGAGCCGGGACGCGGCCGATCGGCCGAGGAGCCCAGGGATATCCCGCCGCGCGGTCTCAAGGACGTTGCCGTCCGGCTGTGGACCCAGATCTCGAACGATCATGTAACGCTGGTGGCCGCCGGTGTCGCGTTCTATTCGCTGCTGGCGCTGTTTCCCTTGCTCACGGCGCTGGTCTCGATCTACGGCCTGATTGCCGATGCTGGCAACATCGAGGAACACCTGTCGAAGCTCCAGGGCCTCTTGCCGCACGACGTGATCGAGATCATGCGCCAGCAACTCATCCAGTTAAGTCAGGCCGAGGCACCCAGGCTCAGCCTGTTGTTCATCGCGGCGCTGCTGTTTTCGCTCTGGTCCGCCAACAAGGGTGTCACGTCCATGTTCGAGGCAATGAACATCGCCTATGGCGAAAGGGAGAAGCGCAACATCTTCGTGCTGACCGCGATGACGCTGCTCTTCACCTTCGGCTTCATCCTGTTCATCGTCATTACGTTGACCGCCATCGTCGCGCTGCCGCCGATCCTCGCTCTCATCGGACTTGATGCGGTGACGCACTCGCTCCTGTCGCTGGCGCGCTGGCCGGTCCTGCTGGTCTTCGTCATCACCGCCAATGCGCTGATCTATCGGTTCGGGCCGTCGCGCGAGAAGGCGCGCTGGGTCTGGCTGTCGTGGGGCAGTGTCGCGGCCGCCTTGGCCTGGATGGTCATGTCGGTGGGCTTCTCGTTCTACGCGGCGAATTTCGCCAATTTCAACGAGACCTATGGATCGATGGGCGCGGTGATCGCGGTGATGACCTGGACCTGGCTGTCGGCGGTGATCGTCATCGCGGGCGCGGAACTCAACGCGGAACTGGAACATCAGACGGCGAAGGATACGACGACAGGTCGCGAAAGGCCGCTGGGCAGGCGCGGCGCACAGATGGCGGATACGGTGGGCCCCGCAACTCAGCAGACGCGCCAGAACCCGGAAGCCGCCGAGAAGCCCGATATCCTGCAGCCTGCGCACAAACGGCGCGACACGCAGCGCTCCCGCCGACCGCCGGACGATGGCGGTTCTTGGTTGGCGCGGTTCGTGGTGCAGATGCTCCTGAAAGCGATCAGGCAAAAGTCAGGACAGCAAGAGCGAGCATCACGGCGCCGATGATGACGAAGACGCTATACATTCCTCTATCCGTGCTGGTTTAGCCGTCGTTGTTATGGGCATTTGCGTTATCACCGCCTGCGCGACCACAGCGCGCCGATAAGGGCGCCGGCCATCAATGCCACGGCGGTCGTCGCCAATGGATTGGTGCGGACGTAGCCTAAGGTCGCATCACGCGCATGCAGCAGATCGTTCCTCAGGTCGTTGTCGTCCAACTCCAGGCTGCCGCGCGCTTCAGTGATATCGTCGTGCGTGCCTCCTGCGCGATCGCTGCGCGATCCGGCATACCACAGCCAGCCGAGGCTCAGGCCGAACAGGGCAGCGGGAAGGGGATTGTCGCGCATGCCGCGTCCGATGCGCGCGGCGAATTCACCGCCGTCGCGGGCGTAGTTGAGCGCCTGATCGAGAATCTGGCCCGGCGAAAGCTTCCGCTGCACCGCGTCGAGCGTATCGCTGATCTGGGCGCGCAGCTCATTGATCTCGCGTTCGATCTCTTCGGGAGACCTGACGTCGTTCATGGCTGAACCTTCTCCATCACAAGGTCCTTGTCGCGCCGGACCGAATCCAGCGTGCGCTCGGGGACCAGGTTGGCGGGGGACAATCCGCTTTGCCCGTAGCGGACCAGAATGAATGCGGCGATGCCGACGACTGCGGCAACGCAGACGGACGCCGCCCAGGCGGGCATGATTTCGCTGAGCCCAATCACGATCGCTTGAAGCAGGATCAGCACTGCGCAAAAGCCGAGCAGCAGACCTGACGCGATCGCGATCGCGGCGTATTGGGCATGCGATAGTTTTTGCGCGGTCTCGGCCTGGGCCAGACGCAGTTCCTGCCGGACCAGCTCGGAAACTTCGCTGATCAGATCGCGCACAAGGGCCGGAAGCGACGTGTCAGCCAACGCCATGGTCCTTACCTCTCAACGCGCGGATCCATTCTGACGCGGCCGTGGCCGGCCGGTCCTGCCTAGAATTTCCGCAAGAGGTTAACCATCCGCCGAATGGATTCGTTCCGGTTAAGGCATCTTCACCTCAGCCGGCGTGTGAAATGGGGTGTGAACTTGTTACGGATACGGCGGCTCATGCTATAACGGCCCGGCGCGCAGAAGACTGTCCCCGTAGCTCAGCTGGATAGAGCACAGGATTCCTAATCCTGGGGTCGTGGGTTCGAATCCCGCCGGGGACACCATCCTGCAAACGGCCCAAGTGAAGGGCTGCCGAGGGTATCGTTTAAGGAAGTTGCCGCCGCCTGCCGAAGCGGGGCTCTGCCCTTAATCAGATTTTGTCTGGGGATCGACCGGTGCGACCGCGCGCGCGTCATCGCCCGGCGCTTCGATGCCGTCGTCGCCATAATATTTGACGCCGATGCGGATGGCGGGGCGGCCCTGCGAGCGCCGGTGCGCGTTGGTGTCGCGCAAGGAATAGGCGCAGCCGCAATATTCCTGCTGATAGAAATGCTCCTGCTTGGAGATCTCGATCATGCGGTTGGCGCCGCCGCCCTTGCGCCAGTTGTACGTCCAGTAGGTCAGGCCGTCGTGGTGCGCGGCCGCCCGTTCGCCGCAGCCATTGATCTGGTCCATGTTTTTCCAGCGCGATGTTCCGAGCGTCGAGGTGAAGACGGAAAAGCCGTGTTCGGCGGCGTACAGCGCCGTGCGCTCGAAGCGCATATCGAAGCACAGCGTGCAGCGGTGTCCGCGCTCGGGTTCGTTCTCGAAGCCTTTGACGCGGGTGAACCAGTTGTCGAGGTCGTAATCGAGATCGACGAATTCCTTGCCGAGCTTATCGGCGTAGCGTTTGTTCTCGTCCTTGCGGATCTCGTATTCGCGCCGGGGATGGATGTTCGGGTTATAGAACAGGATCGTATAGTCGATCCCGGAGCGCGCGAGTTCGTTCATCACGTCGCCGGCACACGGCGCGCAGCACGAATGCAAGAGCAGCTTGTCGGTCCCGCCAGGGGCGACCAATAGCGGCGATCCCGGTCCGGTTTCCGGCTTGCCTGTCTGATCCTTGGCTCGTTTGCGGCTCATTTTACGGCTCCTGGGTGCGGATATACGCCGCCATGGGTGCCGCCAGCAAGGGAATCGAGGCCCAGGCCCCTTATGGGTGATGCGATCGTGATGGAGATGAGGATCTGGTTGGTAGAAAGCGACAGCGGCTATGACGGGTACGGTGGAAAACTTTTCTGTCTATCCCGAGGATAGCAGAAAACGGCCGATTTTCGATATTTACCCTAATTTTTGTTAAACAAAATAATTCGTGATTTAACCGGAATATACATAATCATCACAAAAAAAACTTTGACACCCCGAGTCCGCGTCGTTCACTCTTAGAGATCAAGAGAATCCGCGCGAGGGGCGCGGAATTTCATAGGGTGTAACGCTACATATCTGTCCGTACCTGCAGCGCTGGCCGACCAAGCTACTGCAGCGGGGGAAGAGGGGAACGTTGGGTCGACTCGCAGCTACAGTGCTGATCCTGCTCGGCGCATTTGCGCCGTTGTGGATGATCGATTGGACGCGCGCGTCGGTCGATCCGGAGATTGACAGCGTCTTCGCCCAAGCCGACGGAATCGTCCCGCCGACGACACTGGCCGATATGTCCGTCGAACGCGACGATCTGCCGCCGCCGCCTGGCGCCATCATCGCCCAGCGTGTCAAAGTCAAACCGGGCGACACCCTCGCCGAGATCCTCACGCAGAACCGCGTTCCCAAGGGCGATGCCCAAGCCGCCCTCACTGCCCTGACCAAGATCTACAACGTCCGCAATATCAGGCCGGGTCAGGAAGTCGAAATCGCTTTCGTCAATCTCGATGCCGAAACCGGTACGAGCTTCGACCGGGTCACCATCCATCCGTCGGTCCAGACCGAGATTCACGTCCGGCGCGACGAGGACGGCGGTTTCACCGCCGAACAGACCGAAAAGGCCATCGAACGCCGCTTGCACGCGGTCTCCGGCAGTATCGAGGACAGCCTTTACGTCTCGGCCGTCAAGCTCGGCGTCACGCCGAGCGTGCTCATGGACATGATCAAGATGATGTCCTGGGACGTCGACTTCCAGCGTGACCTGCATACCGGCGACGGGTTCGAGGTCATGTACGAGCGCTTCTACACCGAGACCGGCAAGTTCGTGCGCACGGGCGACGTGCTCTACGCCAACCTGATCCTGGGCGGCAAAGCGCATCCGATCTATCGCTACGCACCGCAGGGCGGCTCGCCCGGCTATTACGACGAGACCGGCACCAGCGCGCGTAAAGCGTTGCTCAAGACGCCGATCGACGGCGCGCGGATCTCGTCCAATTTCGGCCGCCGCACCCATCCGATCCTCGGCTACACGCGCGTACATCGCGGCATCGACTTTGCGGCTCCCACCGGTACGCCGATCTACGCCGCCGGTGACGGCACCGTCGAAGTGCGCGAACGCGAAAACGGTTACGGCAATTATATCCGCATCCGCCATAACGCGGACTACGCGACCGCCTATGCCCATATGAGCCGCTTCGCACCCCGCATCGCACGCGGCTCGCACGTCCAGCAGGGCCAGGTGATCGGTTATGTCGGCAGCACCGGTATGGCGACCGGACCGCATCTGCATTTCGAAGTTCTGGTGCACAACCAGCAGGTCAACCCGATGTCGGTGAAGATGTCCGTGGGCAACAAGCTGGCCGGCGCCGATCTCGAACGCTTCCGCCAGCAGCGCACGCGCATCGGCGCGACATTCGACCGCCTCGTCGATCCGGCCGCGCAGATCGCGTCCACCGACAAATAGGGCGCGGTCGGGCCCGGGCGTCATGGCACGGGACACTGTTTCCCCCAACGAAATGACGGCCGGCGAAGCGATCGTGCGTTCGCTGATTGCCAACGGCGTCGATACCGTTTTCGGCCTGCCCGGCGCGCAGACCTATCCGCTGTTCGGTGCTTTGGAGCGTTATGCCGACAGGGTTCAGACCTTCGGCGTGCGTCACGAGCAGGCGGCCGCCTACATGGCACTGGGCTATGCGAAAGCGACGGGCCGGCCGGGCGTTTACACGGTCGTTCCGGGCCCCGGCATGTTGAACACGACCGCGGCGCTATCGACCGCCTGGGCGACCAACGCGCCGGTTTTGTGCGTCACCGGCCAGATCCCGTCGCGTTATTTGGACAAGCGCCGCGGCGCGCTGCACGAAATTCCCGACCAGCTTGCGACACTGCGCGGCCTCACCAAATGGGCGGCGCGCATCGAGCGGGCGGAGGATGCGCCTGCCGTCCTGAACGAGGCGTTCCGCATCATGCTGTCGGGCCGGCCTGGACCGGTCGCAGTCGAAATGAGCTGGGATCGTCTCGCCCAGCGCGGTGCGGTCGAGATCGGCGCACCTGCCGTGCCTGACATGCCGCCGCTGCCGGAGATGCATGCCGTGGCGCGCGCGGCGGCGTTGCTGGCCAACGCGGAACGGCCGCTGATCCTGTTGGGCGGCGGCGCCCAACATGCCGCCGAGGATGTACGCGCGCTGGTCGAACGCCTGGGCGCACCCGTCGCCGCCTTCCGGTCGGGGCGCGGCATCGTCGCCGAGGATCATCCACTGAGCGTCTCGTCCTATGCCGCCTCGCAATTGTGGAAGGACACCGACCTGCTGCTCGGCATCGGCTCGCGTCTTGAGATGCCCTATGCGCGCTGGGCGGACATGATGGAAGCGGTGACGGTGGCGCCGAAACATCCGCCGCTTGTCCGCATCGATATCGACCCCGAGGAAATGACCCGGCTGGTGCCCGAGATCGGCATCGTCGCCGATGCCGCCGAAGGGGCGCGTGCGCTTCTGGAAGCCTTGTCCGCCTATCAGCCGAAGGCGCGCTCGCGCGAGCGCATCGAACACGTGAGGGATGAGGCTGCCCGCCGTGTCGCAGCGGCGGTGAAGCCGCATGCTGATTACCTGGCCGCGATCCGCGATGTCCTGCCGCGCGACGGCTTCTTCGTCGAGGAATTGTGCCAGGCGGGCTTTGCGTCCTATTTCGCCTTTCCGGTCTATCAGCCGCGCACCTATGTGACGCCCGGTTTCCAGGGCACGCTGGGCTTCGGTTTTCCCACGGCCTTGGGCGTCAAGGCAGCCCACCCTGAACGTGCCGTCGTGTCGATCAGCGGCGACGGCGGTTTCATGTTCGGCATGCAGGACCTGGCGACGGCGGTGGAACGCAATCTCGGCGTCGTTGCGATCGTGTTCAACAATTCGTCCTTCGGCAATGTGCGGCGCGATCTGAAACGGCTCTATAACGGCAACGCGCTGGGTGCCGAATTCCGCAATCCCGATTTCGCCAAACTGGCCGATGCCTTCGGCGCCGGATTCTACCGCGCGAATGATCCCGCCGATCTGAAACCGAAGCTCGCCGACGCCATTGCGCGCAATATGCCTGCCATCATCGAGGTCCCGGTCGATCCGGATACCGAAGCGAGCCCCTGGCCTTTCATCCATACCAACATGTGACCGCCAATGTATGTGATGGTGCTTGGATGCCTGCCGGGTGGTCTGGCGAAGGGCGCGGCCCCGCATTACTCTCTGTGAAAACGACGTAACGGGAGGTCGGACACGATGGGCCAATTCGCCCTCAGCCAATCGGTGCCACGCACGGAAGATCCGCGCCTGCTGCGCGGCGAGGGATGCTATATCGACGATTTCGTCCTGCCGCGCGAGGCTCATGCCGTCTTCGTGCGCTCGCCGCACGGTCATGCGACCATCACATCCATCGACGTGCGCGCCGCCGCTCAGATGCCGGGCGTATTGTGCGTGCTGACCGGTGCGGACTGGAAGGCGGGCGATTTTGGCGATCATCCGCCGGCGTTCCCGCGCAAGCGCCGCGACGGCTCGCCCATGTTCCGCCCGGTGCGTCCCGCGCTCGCGCATGACAAGGTTCGCATGGTGGGCGAGGCGGTGGCGATCGTCGTCGCCGAAACCTTGGCCGAAGCGAAGGATGCGGCCGAACGGGTCGCCGTCGAATATGCAGCACTTCCCAGCGTCATCGATCCGACCGAGGCGCGGAAACCCGAAGCTCCGATATTGCACGATGGCTGCGCCGACAACGAAGCCTTCCTGTTCGTCGAGGGCAACAAGCAGGCGGTTGAAGAGGCATTCGCCAAGGCAGCGCATGTCACGAAACTCAAGGCCAAGGTCAACCGCGTCACCGCGAACACGATGGAGCCACGCGCCTGCATCGGCGATTACGATCAGGCCTCGGGCCGCTACACGCTCTATGCCGCGAGCCAGCGTCCCTACGGCGTGCGCCATGGCATCGCCAAATACGTGTTCAAGGTCGCTGAGACCAACGTGCGCGTCGTCGCGGGCGATGTCGGCGGCTCATTCGGCATGAAGTCGGGTCAATATCCCGAGCACCATGCCTGTCTGTGGGCGTCGAAGCAGATCGGCCGTCCGGTCAAATGGGTGTGCGAGCGCGCCGAGGGACATCTCAGTGACTATCACGACCGCGACCAGGCAAGCGAGGCGGAACTCGCGCTTGATGTGGACGGTACCTTCCTCGCCATCCGCGTGCACAATACCTGCAGCATCGGCGCGTGGCTGGAATCGGGCGGGCTGATCACGCCATCGGCGCATCTCGGTGGTTTCGCCGGGCTCTACCGCACGCCCGCGATTTATGTGGAAGCGTCGGTCGTCTTCACCAACGCCGCACCCACGGGTCCGTTCCGCGGCGCAGGCAGACCGGAAACGACCTATGTCCTGGAACGCCTGATCGATACGGCGGCGCGCGAAATGGGGATCGACCGCGCCGAGATCCGCCGGCGCAACCTGATCCCGCCGTCGGCCATGCCGTTCAAGACCGGGCTCACCTTCACCTACGATTGCGGCGAGTTCGAAAAGAACATGGACATGGCGCTCAAGATGGGCGACGTGGCCGGGTTTGAGACACGCCGCGCCGCGGCGAAGGCGCGCGGGCGCTTGCGCGGGCTCGGCATCTGCAATTTCGTCGAGCAGACGGCGAACGCGGAAGGCGAGACGGTGCGTCTCACCTTCGATACCTCCGGTCTGCTCACCGTCATCGCGGGTTCCATCAGCCACGGCCAGGGACACGAGACCATGTATAAGGTCGTGCTGTCGGACCGGCTCGGTATCGATGCCGACAATATCCGCATCCTGTGGGGCGATACCGACATGGCGCCCCATGGCGGCGGCACGTTCGCATCGCGCACTGCCGTGCTCGGCTCGTCGGCCGCGGCCAACGCAGCGGACAAGGTGGTGGCCAAGGGAAAACTGATCGCGGCGCATCTGATGGAAGCGAGCGACGGCGATATCGAATTCGCGCGCGGGCACTACCGCATCAAGGGCACGGACAAATCGATCGCGCTGCAGGCGGTCGCCCAGGCGGCCTACAATCCGGCCAAGCTGCCGAAAGGTTTCGAGCCGGGCTTGAGCGACACCGCGACCTTTTCGCCCAACATCCCGACCTTCCCCAACGGCTGCCATGTCTGCGAGGTCGAGATCGATCCCGCCACCGGCGCGACCCAGATCGTCAAATATTCGGTGGTGGACGATGTCGGCACCGTCATCAATCACCTGACCTTGGAAGGCCAGGTCCACGGCGGTATCGGCCAAGCGGTCGGCCAGGCGTTGAGCGAAGGCATCGTCTATGACGACAACGGCCAGCTCATCACCGGCTCCTTCATGGATTACGCAATGCCGCGCGCCGACGATATGGTGCATTTCGACTGCGCCAACAATCCGGTACCGACCAAGGTCAATCCGCTGGGCATCAAGGGCGCGGGCGAGGCGGGCAATGTCGGCGGGCTCGGCGCGATCATGAACGCGGTGGTCGATGCGCTCAGCCCCCTCGGCATCACCCATATCGATATGCCGGCGAGCCCGGAGAAAATCTGGCGTGCGATCCAGTCGGCCACTCAGTCGCAGGCTCCTTCCCGTCAGTAAATAGACGGAACCCAATTCGACAACGTGGCTAAGTGATTCTAGCGACTCACTTTTTTCGATGTTCCTATAACTTGCTGATTCTGTTATATTTTTACGATGGATGCTTCATACAACCTCAATGGTGGTTTCAAGCCAACCATCAAGCGAACTGCTGATCTCAATGGGCCAGATTTTTTTCCCACGCCGCGATGGGCGACCTTTGCGCTTATCGAAAATGAAAAATTCAGAGGCGATATTTGGGAAAGTGCGTGCGGCGACGGCGCAATGTCTCGCGTGCTCGATGAGACGGGCTGTAAAGTCCGAAGCAGCGATCTTCACGATCGAGGCTTCGGCGAGCGCGGACTCGATTTTCTTAAAGCCGTCGATGTAGTCGATAACATCGTAACTAACCCTCCTTACAATTGTGCGGAGGGTTTCGTGGCATGTGGTGTCAAACTCGCGAACAAGAAATTCGCATTGCTATTGCGTCTCGCTTTTTTAGAAGGCGCAAATCGAGCAAACACAATATTTGCTCAAATGCCGCCGTCTCGCGTTTGGGTTTTCAGCGAACGAATCACGTTCTATATGAAAGGCGCAACAAAAGCAGGTTCTGGCACCACAGCCTATGCTTGGTTTGTTTGGGATAAGGATGCGCCAGGCGGTACTGAGCTCAAGTGGTTCAAGCCGGGCTATAAAGCGCATTATTCGTGAAGGCCTTTGCCCTTTAGCATATTTAGGCCCTTATCAGTTACTTGGATGCCGTCTCGCGTTTTTATCGCGTAACCCTTAGCAAAGATGCTAACGGTCGACTTCTGATGAGACCCGACGGCGTTCCCAATAATCTGCTGCCACATACACTCATTGCTGCGCGTGTTCGACGGCTTTAAATCGGCGTCAGACCAATCCCGGAACTTTGGGGCCGCGTCCTTGATCTGAGTGGTCGATGCTTTATGACCAGGGAACGTCGCTGCAATTTGCAGTGCTAATATGCGCGCTTCAGGTTCGCGAAGCTTTCCATTAGCCATTTGATACCTCCCGTATTAGGTGTGTATCTGAATACAACGACTTCTACGCGAGAGTCACCATCTCTCGATGTTTCAATTAATTCCTCAATATTGGAAATTAATTATTGATCCGGCAGGCCGATTTCCGTAAGCTGCTCGTTGCCCCGAATGCTCCGGACGTGCTCCCGATGATCCCGCTGCCCAAGCGCGGCGGGTTCCCAGAAAAGCCCGGATTTCCGCCAAAACGCAGGGTGGACCTGTCGAGGAGGACGGCACTTCCGGTCGAGGTTCGGTCGATAAAGTGTCGAGCGGATGTCGAGGATATGTAGAGTCGATGTCGAGGTCATGTAGAGTCGGCGTCGAGTTGACGTAGAGGATGTGTCGAACCCGCCAGGGCCACAGAGCGGAAAACAGGGGGAGAAGAATGGCGCGTTACGCGATCAACCAATCGGTCACCCAGGTCGAGGCACCGCGTCTGCTGACGGGGCAGGGCCGCTTCACTGACGATGTGGAACTGCCCCGCCAGGTCCATGCGATCTTCTTACGCTCGCCGCACGCCCACGCCGACATCAAGCGCATCGATACGCGCGAGGCCGCGCAGATGCCCGGCGTCCTCGCGATCCTGACGGCGGAAGATTATCAGGCCGACGGTATCGGCCAGATCGTCGGCCCGTCGCCCGCCAAGCGGCGCGACGGCAAGCCGACCTATCGTCCGCCGCGCCCGGCGCTGATCGGTGATCGCGTGCGTCATGTCGGACAGGCGGTCGCCGTGGTGATCGCCGACACGATTGCCGAAGCCAAAGACGCCGCCGAACGCATCGTCGTGGATTATGCCGAGCTTCCGGTTCATCTCGACACCGCCACCGCCAACAAACCGGGTGCGCTCAGCCTGTGGGACGATTGCCCCGATAATGAGCCGATGTTCACCGAGGCCGGCAACGCGGCCGCGGTGGAGGAGGCGTTCAACAAGGCTGCCCATGTCGTGCGCGGCAATTTTCGCGTCAGCCGTGTCGCGGCCAGTACGATGGAGCCGCGCGCTGTCGTCGCGACCTACGATCGCGGCCGTGACCATATCCAGATCTATGCTTGTCAGCAGCGGCCCTATTTGTGGCGCTCGCTCCTGGCTGACGACTTGTTCCATATCCCCGAACACAAGATCAGCCTGATCGCAGGCGATGTCGGTGGGTCCTACGGCATGAAGGGCGGCCTGTATGCCGAGGTCGTGCTGGTCGCGTGGGCCGCCAAGAAGCTCGGCCGTCCGGTCAAGTGGGTGTGCGAACGCTCCGAGGCGCTGGTCTGCGACGATCAGGCGCGCGACATGTATGTGGAGGATGAACTGGCGCTCGATGCGGACGGCAAGTTCCTCGCCATGCGCCGCATGTCCAACAACAATATCGGCGCCTACGTCACCTGGCTCGGCTTCAACTCCACGCTCGGCATCGCGAAGAATGTCGTCGGTACTTATACGGTACCGGCCGTTCTGGGGCGCGCCGCCTCCGTGCTGACCAACACGGTGCCGGTCTCCAACTATCGTGCGCCGGGCGGAGCACCTGGCGCTTATGCCATGGAACGCATTGTCGACATGGCGGCGCATCAATTGGGCATCGATCCGGCCGAGCTGCGCCGGTGCAACCTGGTGCCCAAACATGCGATGCCGTACCGGTTGCCGAGCGGCGGTGCCTACGATTGCGGCGAGTTCGAGACGGTTCTCGACAAGGCGCTCGCCCAGGCCGACTACGCAGGCGCCAAGGAACGCCAGAAAACCGCGCGCGCGAGCGGAAAACTTTACGGTATCGGTGTGTCGTCCATTGTCGATCCGTCGGCCGGGCCATCGCCGGAGGCGGCCGAGATCCGCTTCGATCCGGGCGGCACGGTGACGGTGCTTTGCGGCTCCACCGCGGGCGGCCAGAGCCACGAGACGATCTATACGCAGATCGTATCCGACCGACTGGGATTGGACGCCGAAACCATCCGCGTGGTCGAGGGCGATACGGAGAAATTATCCTGGGGCATGGGCACGGGGGCGGCGCGGACCGCCACCATCGGCGGCTCGGTCGTTTATCTCGCGGTCGACAAGATCATCGAGAAGGGCAAACGCATCGCCGCGCATATGTTGGAGGCCGCTGCCGCCGACATCGAGTTCAAGGACGGCGCGTACAGCGTGGCCGGCACCGACCGCAGCGTCAATTTCAAGGACGTGGCCAAGACGGCGTTCCAGCCCAACAAATTGCCGCCCAGTATTGAGATCGGCCTGTACGAAACGGCGACCTGGTCGCCCGATGTGCAGAACATCCCCAACGCCGCGCATGTCTGTGAGGTCGAGATCGATCCCGAAACCGGCAAGGTGGCGATGAAGCGCTATACCGCCGTGCACGATGTCGGCATCGAATTGAACCCGAAGCTGGTGCAGGGCCAGATGCGGGGCGGCATCGCGCAAGCCGCCGGGCAGGCGCTGATGGAACAGGTCGTCTACGACGACAACGGACAGATGCTGTCCGGCTCATTCATGGATTACGCCATGCCGCGCGCCGAGGATCTCTGCAATTTCGAAACCGGCAGCCATCCGGTGCCGACCAAGACCAATCCTTTGGGCGTCAAGGGTGCCGGCGAATGCGGCACGGTGGGGGGCCTCGCCTGCGTGATGAACGCGATCAACGATGCGCTGGCTCCGCTCGGCATCGCGCATCTCGACATGCCGTGCACCCCCGAACGTGTGTGGCGTGCGATCAATATCGCGCGTGTGGCCTGACCGCGCATGGGTTGGTTCACACGCAAGCTCGATAGCCTGATCGGCGCGGTTTTCGCGGGAGCCGGCGGTGCGGCGGCATCGCAGTTCGATGCGTTCGTGCTGCAGTATCTGCAACGCCTCGGCGGGCATCTGGATGAAGCACGCCAGCATTACACCCAGATCGCTGAGGCGGATCAGTATCGCAACCTGACGACCGAGGTGCGTGCAGCCCTCGTTGCCGATGCGCAAAACCGGATGGATCAACTCAGCCTTGCCTATCGCAGCCTAGCCGACGCCGATCTCCTGCACCTGCCGTGGGTGTTCGTTCAGCATGTGGACAGCGAGATCGCTACGCGCACGTTGGAGATCTTCCGCCCGGTCTTACCGATCGACATGCCGGGCCTCATCTATGCGGGATGCGGCGCAGTGCTCGGCTTGATCGTCTACGAACTGATCAAGCTGCCGTTCGCCATGCTCTTGCCGCGCCATCGATATCCGAGCTACCGCTAGAGCAGGAAATCATGCTCTAGACCTCGATGAAGCCGCGCGGGAACTTGTGCAGGCTTTCGCAGCCCGTTTCGGTGATCAGCATCAATTCGCCGGTTTGAACGCCTGCGCGCTCGTCCCTGGTGATGACGTTGGGCTGCACCACCACCATCATGTTCGGGGCGAGCTTCACATCGGGCAACGGGCCGGCCGGGCGACTGGCGCTGCCCAGCACCGGCGGCAGGTAGCCGCCGCCATAGCCATGGATCAGGTCGTCGCACACGGTGAAGCCCGCATCCTCGATTGGCTTTGCGGCGGCGATCAGGTCGCTCAAGCTGACGCCGGGACGCAGGATCTTGGTAATGCCCGCGAAGGCGGCTTCGGCCGCGTCGTGCAATTCGCGGTGCAGGCCGGACGGTTTCGCACCGACGGCGAAGCTGCGCAGGACCTGGCCGGAATAGTCCCAGAAATTGGCGCTGATCTCCGACATCGCCATGTCGCCCTTTTCCACGCGCCGGCCCGCGCTGAACTGGCGCGGCACGCACACGCTCGGATTGGCCATGGGGGTGATGCCGATGAAATGGATGACCGTGGTCGCGCCGAACGGCACGTAGGCGCGTTCGATGGCATCGCCCAACTGGTGTTCGGACACACCGGGGCGCAGATTGTCGCGCAATGCCGCCATGCCGGCATCGCTGAGCGCTGCGCCGATGCGGATCCAGTCCAGTTCCTCGTCGGACTTCACCATCCTGAGGCCGACATAATCGCGCCCCAGATCGACGAGGCCCGCGCAGGCCGCCTCCAGCACCTTGGCCTGGCTGAAGCCGAGCGGCCCCATCACGCCGACACGTGCCGTGCCCGAGCCGCGTTTCTTCAACTCCGCCGCGACCGCCTGCATGGTCTGCGGCCCACCCCATTGAACATCCACATCGGGCGCCAGCAATTTGGCCTGCGGTACGTGGTTGTGGAACTGGATGAACATCGTGTCCCGACGGCCCGGCGTGACGATGCAGGCCGCTTCCGTCGTGATCGGCCAGCCGGTGAGCCAGCCCACCGCGCCGCCCACGCGCTGCGCGCCATAGACCAACAGATGTTCGACGCCTCTTTCCGCCATCAGGCGCTCGATGGCAGTACGTCGGCGCGCCATTTCGCCTGCGCTGAAGCGCGGCAGTTCGGCGTTGAGGATGGCGGTGAGGCGGGGTGGAAGATCGAGAATAGCCATGACGTCCCTGTGTTTTATGGTTGGACGTCAGTCTACAGAAATGGCCTCTACAGGAAAGCCCGCAAGACGATATAGAGCGAGAGCAGTAGAAGCGTGACGAAGAAGTAGCGGCGGAACTTTGCTTCGCTGAGGCCGCTGCGTAATTTCTGCCCCAATACCATGCCGAGGATGGCCGGCACGCAGACGATCGCCGAGACGAGGCCGAGCGAGATCGAGAACAACCCGTTGCCCGCGAGGAAGGCCCACAATACGACGGTCGAGAAGGTGAACGCGATCCCCATCGCCTGGACGAAATGATCGCGCTTGAGGCCGAGCGCCTGCATGTAGAGCACGCCCGGCACCAGGAACGATCCGGTGAAGCCGAACAATACGCCGGTGATCAGGCCGACCGGAGCCCCAAGCCAGATTTCGAGGCGCGGTCCAGGCGGCGTGATCTGCGGCGTCGCCAGGCTATAGACGGCATATAGCAACAGCACGATGCCCAGGATGCCTGCCAGCACGCGGGCATCGCCGATCGACAGAATCTCGACCCCGATCCAGATACCGACCACGGATGCCAGCAGCAGGGGTGCGAGACGCTTGGCTAGGGGTGCGAACGCGCCGCCGCTAAGCCCCTGCCAGATGTTGGTGACGAGTGCCGGCACGATGAGCAGCGCGATCGCGACCTTGATGTCGATGAACAGTGCAAGGAGGGCGAGGGCCACGGTGGGCAGGCCCGCGCCCGCGATCCCTTTGATCAGGCCGGCGAACAGAAAGACCGCTGCCGCAAGGGCGAGGGTTGCCGTAGACCAGCCGTCGGGAATGAATGCGTCGATCATCAAACCAATTCGTGGGGATTAATTTCCGGGGAATGACTTCTGGTGAGGAGGCTTTCGTCAGGTCGGCCGGATGCATATCCTGCGTGTTCACATAACCCTAAGCAAGGAGCAGGACGTGGCGGAACGGAGCGAGGCGGAGCGACAGGCGCGCTTCCAGGAATTGATCGGCGGCTTCCTTCACAAGGAAATGTACGTCGTGGTGACGCAGCCGGTTCAATCGCCTGAGATTGCGCCGATGCTGCTCGATCATCTGGAGAATCAGGTGAAGCTGGAACGGGACGGCATCATGTTCGCGGCCGGGCCCTTGTTCGATGAGGGATCGTCCAAACCGGTGGCCGGGATGTTCGTCATTCGCGCATCGTCCTTTGAAGAGGCGAAAGCGATCGCGGATGCGGATCCTCTGCACAAGGCGGGGTTGCGCAGCTATACCATCCGCAAATGGCAGGTCAACGAAGGCCAATTCCAGGTGAAGATTAACTTTTCCGATCAAACCGCGGAGATCAGCTGAGATTCCCGACCCGGCGACGGCTTGTCCCATTTTGCCGTTCATGAGAGGATCGGGGTCAATATCGTTACTTAGTTATCGATATCCTCATTCAAGAAGGAGGCCTCCGATGGCTCGACCCAAGATCAAACATCTCGCCGTCATGTCGCGCGACACCGAGAAGCTCGCGCAGTTCTATAAGGACACGTTCCAGATGGAAGAAGTGAACCGCTCCAAGGGTCAGCATGGCATTCCCGCCATCTACCTGACCGACGGTTACCTCAACCTCGCGGTCCTGCCCAGCGCGCTGCAGGGTGAAGCCCCTCCGGGCCTCAATCATTTCGGCTGGCAAGTCGACAGCATGGAGGAGATCAGCACGACGCTCGTGAATAACGGCGTCGAGGATCCGAAGATGCGTCCGTCGAACCGCCCGTACGCCGAATATCGCGGCTGCGATCCGGACGGCAACATGTTCGATCTGTCGGTGCACGGTTATCAGAAGATCGAGACCCGCGCCGACCGCGAAGCCAACGGCGTCGTCTTGAAGAAAGAAACGGTTCCCGCCGAATAGGCGCGGAAGCGAGGCGAACGAAAAAGGGCCGGCTTTGCCGGCCCTTTGTTTTTTTGGATGAATGTGCCGGACGTTCAGACCTCGGCCGCTTCCTTCGCTGCGTTCGGCGACATGTCGATTTTGTCCTTCATCCAGCGCGAGAATAGTGGGACGGCACGTTCGCGCGCTTTTTCCGTCGTCCCCTGTCCCATCATGAAAGACCGCAGCATCTGCTGCGAGAACAGCCCGTTATGTTTGTAATAGGCCCAGAGCGCCAGGAGCTCACCGCAATGGGGCGGCAGGCGGCCAACGATGCGATAGAGCCAGTCGCGTGTCGCACCTTCGCGCACCTTTAGGTCCTCGTCTTGCTGGTTCTCCTGGCTGAGGAACTGGTACAGCGCCTTCTTGTTGGCCTCGATGTCGCCCATCTTGTAATCGATGAGGGCGTGGAAGAAGGGCAAGTCCTCGACGCGCGGCGGATCGAAGCCGTTATCCTGCGCGCCCTTCTGCAATGTCTTGATGAAAGACTCGGCCATGGCGAAACGGTCGCCCGTGGCCGTCTTCTTCGGCGGCACGGGCGGCGTCTTCTTGGCGAACATGCCGCTGAGTCCAGCCTTGCCCTTCTTCTCCTTCGGTGGCGCGGGCGGCGGGGCAAGTGCTGTGCGGAAATCGTCCATCAGGCCGGTCCACAACATGTACGTTGGGTTCTCGGCCGGGTCTTTCAGGAATTCCTCGAAGAAGAAATCGCGGGTGAGGTCGCTGACGGCGATGCTGTCGGCCATGGCGCGGATGCGTCGTCCCTTCAACATCTCCGGCAGGATTTGCGTGCGCACGGTGCCGAGGAACACCGGCTCGAACGCCTTGTTCAGCACGTAGGCGAACGGCGGCGGGTCGGTGTCGATCTGGAAGGCGCGCAGCCGGACGGCGATGAATTCGCAGAAATAATCGGAATAGGCCGGCTCGAACGCAGTGTAGGTTTTGGCGTTGGTGGGACCGGGCGCCGAAGCCTTCACAGTCGCCTTGGTCGCCGTTCTGGACAATTCTTGATGCAGCTCGCTCGCGCGCGTCTTGATGTGCGTGCGGAATTGCGGATCGCCCATCTTGCCGCAGGCTTCCAGGAATTCGAGCGTGAATTTGGTGATCTTAAGCTGATGGGGGAGGAGGGTGCCGTCGCGCGTGCGTAGATTGTCGAGCACGCCGTCCACCGCTTTGTCGATGGCCGCAGTCAGCGTAGCGCGGTCGGCGCCCTTCGGCACCGATGCGACGATGGTCGCGATATCCTGAAGGCTGATCGGATCGGTCATACGTGTAGATATATCCTCGGCCGTGACATTTTTTTTATCCTTGCCGGCAAGCATGGATATTGGGGCCGATCAGCAGTTCGGGCACTAGATGGGGCTAACCGAAATCAGCCCAGATCCCAGCGCGACCGTCGCGCGAGCAGGCGTTCAGGCAGGCCTGCTTAAAGTGTGTCAGCGGTGCCGAGGATCGCGGTCACCTGGGTCGACAGCGTGCCGCCGTTGCCGTGGATCACGGCCGTGCTGGCATTCTTGACCTGGCGATCGCCGGCAAGACCGCGCAACTGCGTGGCGGCTTCGGCGATCAGGAAGACGCCGTACATGCCCGGATGCAGGCATGACAATCCGCCACCGTTGGTATTCACGGCCAGTCGGCCACCCGGTGCGATGGCTCCGTTCGCGACGAATGCACCACCTTCGCCCTTCTTGCAGAAGCCGAGGTCTTCCAGGAACAGGATCGTATTGATGGTGAAGGCGTCGTAGAGCATGGCGAGGCTCATATCGGCGGGCTTCATCCCGGCCATCTCGAACGCGCGTGGGCCGGAGCGCGCGGCCGCCGTCACGGTCATGTCCTTCATCTGCGCGATCTGCATGTGCGAATGTTCGGCCGCCGCGCCGAGCACGTAGATCGGCTTGCTGGGGAAATCCTTCGCCCGGTCGGCGCGCGTAAGGATGATCGCGCCCGCACCGTCGGTGATCAGGCAGCAATCAAGCAGCGTCAGCGGATCGGCGATCATGCGCGACTTCAGCGCGTCCTCCAGCGTCAGTGGATCGCGCATCATGGCGCGCGGGTTGAGCTGTGCCCATTTGCGCGCTGCTACCGCGACCTCGGCCAAATGTTCGCGCTTGGTGCCGTATTGATACATGTGGCGCGCCGCCGCCATGGCATAGCCGTCGACCAGACGCGGACCGTACGGTGCTTCGTAGGGCACCGGATCGCCGCCCGGCCGGCGTTTGCTTGAACGCGCATTGCTGCCGTAGGTGATCAGCGCGACCTCGCACAATCCGGCGTCGAGCGCGAGCGCAGCCCAGGAGAGGAAATTCACGAAGGACGAGCCGCCCAGCATGGTGCCTTCCAGCACCTTGGGCTGCAGGCCAAGGTATTCGCTGACCATGGAAACGGGCAGGTTGGCAGGCGTGATGGCGCAGAACAGCCCATCGATGTCCTTGGATTTGATGCCGGCGTCCGCACATGCGCGCTCGACGGCCTGCGCCATCAGTTCGAAATGGCTCCAGCCCGGCACCTCGCCGTGTTCCGAAACGCCGACGCCGACGATGGCGGCCTTGCCCCTGATCGAGCTCATTATTATTCCCCTTCCGCGCGGAAGATTATGTAGCGCGGCTCTTCGCCGGCTCCTGCGATTTCGGCCGTCACCGCCATGCCGATCTTCACCTCTTCGGCGGGGATCCCTTCGATGCGGCTCATCAGGCGCGGCCCTTCGGCCAGTTCGACGACACAGAGGTTCTTGTTGCCGCCCGCCTCCGGGCGCTGGCGGATGATCGTGGCGGAATAGACAATGCCCTTGCCCGAGGCCTGCACCCACGACATGCGTGACGAGCCGCATTCGGGGCAGAGATGACGCGGATAGAAGATATGAAAGCCGCATTCGTCGCAGCGCTGGATCTGGAACGTGCCCGCGGCCAAAGCCTGCTGATAGATGTGATCCGGGCCCGGATTGGCGATCGGGGGAACTGGCTTATCCGACATTCGGTACCTCGATATCATTGAGCGCGCAGGCGGCGCGGACTGTATTGGCGAGCAGGCAGGCGATGGTCATGGGGCCGACGCCGCCCGGAACGGGGGTAATGGCGCGCGCGACGTGAACTGCCGCCGCGTAATCCACATCACCGACCAGACGGTCCTTGCCGCCGGGTTCGGCTGATGGGATGCGGCTGATCCCGACGTCGATGACGATCGCGCCGGGTTTGATCCAATCGCCTTTGACCAGGTGCGCGCGGCCTACGGCGGCGACCAGGATGTCGGCGCGGCGGCATTCCTCCGCCAGGTCGATTGTGCGCGAATGGGCGATGGTTACGGTGCAATCCTCACGCAACAGCAATTGCGCCATCGGCTTGCCGACCAGGTTGGAGCGGCCGATCACGAGCGCGCGCTTGCCTGCGAGCACCTCGCTACCGAGCGCGTCCTTGATCAGCATGAGGCAGCCGAGCGGCGTGCAGGGTGCCAGTCCCGGCACCCCAGTGGCCAGACGTCCGGCATTGATGACGTGGAAACCGTCGACATCTTTGTCGGGATCGATCTTGGCGAGCACCGCGCCCTCGGCGATCTGCGCCGGCAGCGGAAGCTGTACGAGGATGCCGTGGACCTTGGGATCGCCGTTCAATCCGTCGATCAGCGTCAGCAGTTCCTTCTGCGACGTCTCGGCGGGCAGATGATGCTCGAACGATCGCATGCCGGCTTCGACGATCGCCTTGTTTTTGGCCTTTACGTAGATGTGGCTTGCCGGATCGTCGCCGACGATGATCGCGGCAAGGCCGGGTGTCAGGCCGTGCGCCGCCTTCAGTTCCTTCACCTGTGCGGTGATGCGGGTGCGCAGCCCGTCGGCGAAGGCCTTGCCGTCGATGCGGATCGCGTTGCCCATGCCCATGCTCCCGTCAGGCCGCCGGGTGCAGACGGAGCCATTCCGTCGCCTTGGTCTCGATTTTGGCTTCGAGTTCGCGCTGATCGCCGGCGATCAGCAGGACCTTGCGCCGGTTGTGCGCGCCGCTCGCGATCGTCAGCGCGCTTTTGGGCAGGCGCAGATCCTTGGCGAGCAATTTGATGACCGCCTCGTTCGCCTTGCCGTCCTCGGGCGGGACGGTGACTGCGACTTTCAGGAAAGGTGTGCCGTCCGCGTCGGTCGCCACGCCGTCCAGGCGTGCGCGGGACGCATTTGGGGTGACGCGCAATGCGAGGGAGTAACCAGCCGCAACGGGTTTAAATAATCCCGCCATATTCGCGAAGCAGCATGCGCAGAAGATGGATCAGCAGGATCAGGACAAGCGGCGACAGATCGAGCCCGCCGACAAAGGGAACGACGCGCCGGATCGGCCGTAGCGCCGGTTCGGTGATGCGGTACAGGAAGTCCGTCACCAAATAGACGAATCGGTTGCGCGTGTTCAGCACCCCGCCATACGACAGCCAGCTCAGGATGGCCGTGATGATCAGGCACCACATATACAGGTTCAGGACGATGTCGATCAGTGTCAGGATGGATAGCATGGCATTCCGGCGTCGTTGCGGCGCGGTTCGGCGAAGACCCTAACCGGAGCGCGTTGCAGTGGCAAGTGGCGCTCCGGCGCCCGGGACGGGCGGCTATCTGCGGTTTTCAGACGAGGTTGAGGCGGTTCTTGACTTGGGTGGCGGTCCGACACATATTCCGCCCGCCTTAACGGGCGGCAAAGGGGCAGTAGCTCAGTTGGGAGAGCGCGACGTTCGCAATGTCGAGGTCAGGGGTTCGATTCCCCTCTGCTCCACCATTCCTTCCCAATCTGGATCGCATACCGATCCAGCCCTCCAGCCCGGATCTCTCCCACGTCCTTGATCAGGCGACGGTCGCCTTGTGGTCGAGGTAGTCGTCGGAGAACCCGCTCTCTTCGGCAAGCCGGGCCGCATCGACCAGAACGACATGGCTGCGCTCGTAGCTGACCAGGCCTCGTTGGCGCAGTTTGCTGAGCGAGCGGCTGACATGGACGTAGGTCAGGCCGAGGCAATCGGCGATCATCTCTTGCGTGATCGGCAGATCGAATGCATCGCCGCGCGTTTCATTCACGAGGCGCAATCTCGCATGGAGTTCCAGCATCAGATGCGCGATCCGATGGGTGGCGCAGCGCCGGCCGACACTCACCAACCGTTCGCACATGATGGACCACTCCCGCACGCCTTCCCAATGAACGGCTGCGGCGATCTGCGGGAACTCCGCTTCGAGTTCGGCCAGCGTGCTGCGCGAACACCATGACACTTCGAGATTCGTGATCGCGCTGATCGTCTGGTCGGCGGAATTGAGCGCATTGAACAGGATGCCGAACATATCGCCGGGGATGATGAAGTTGAGGATCTGGCGCTGCCCGTCGGCCAGCAATTTGTAGCGTGCCGCCCAGCCGCTGCGGATCATGTAGATGCGGTCTTTACTGCGCCCTTCCTCGATGATGTCGCGCCCGCGTTCGATCCGGACCGGGCAGGATTGCAGTTCCTCCAGGCGTGCGATGGCCTCCGCATCGAGCGGATGGCGTGCGTTCAGCTTGCGCACCACCGGCGAGACGCTGTCCCATCCATCCTTTTGCAGTGCATGTGATCCGTCCACAGCCCGCTCCTTCAGCTTCATGATCCCAAAAGCAGATCCGCAAGCTTGTCCCACGTTCCTCGTGGATTTCCCTGAATGCCCGCTTACCGATCCGCGCGACTTCTTAACCTAGGTTAACGCGTCCGCTCTCACGCGGCCACACAATGACGCTGCGGGCGATTGAAATAAGAACACAATTTTCACGGGAGATTTTAATGAACCTCTATAAAAACTTGCTTGTTGTTGTTTGCGTCATTTTGGGCGCGGGTGTCGGGGTTGGGGTGGCCGAATGGCGCTTCACTGACCCCGATGTGATCCTGGGTGCGCGTCTGCTGTTCGGGCTGGTCGGCGCTATCATCGGGTGGGCCGCGAGCCGCTGGATCGTCGCGCGGAGCCCCGTTTCCAATTAGGCGGCCCGATTAGAGGCTCGATTGACCGTTTGCGACACGTGAACCCCGTGTCGCTGGGGCGCGGGCGGAAAAGAGACGTTTTTCTTCTGTTGTGTGCCGGAGAAGGAATCGTCCATTTTCCGCCCGCTGCCTCCGCAAAGCTTTTTGGAATTGAACAAAACCGGGCGCCGGGGGTTGTAAACCCACCCCGATATGCGCGACCCGGCCCAAGATCGACATCGAGATCGATATGAAGCGAGCCCCGGCCCGTCCCACCGGCTGACCGGATGGGCGCGCTTTTTTGCCGCCGTCGACGCAATTCCGGTACTGGGCGTGCTGCGACGCGCGTTCTGGAGCTACATCATCCATCAAAGCCCGAACAACGCGGGCCATGTCGCCTTTTCGGCGGTGCTTGCGCTGTTCCCGTTCCTGCTGTTCCTGTCCAACGCGTCGTTGACCATGGGCGAGCCGGGGATTGCGCTCGAACTTGCCCGCCTAGCCCTGGGCTATGCACCCACGGCCGTCGCCGAGGCCCTGGCGCCGCCGGTGGAGGAGGCGCTGGCTTCCGCCAGCCGGACCGCGCTGACCATCGGCCTGCTCGGTACGCTCTGGGCGGCCTCTTCGGGCGCGCAGGCGGTACGCATGGCGTTGAATCGCGCCTACGATGTGGAGGAAGGACTCACCTTCTGGAAAGCGCGCATCAAGGTCTTGTGGTTCACCCTGATCGGTACGGTGGCCATCGTGTTCGCCTTCAGTTCGGTGGTGATCATGCCCTACTTGTGGCAGCTGTTGGATGCCACCGTCGGCCTCGCCGAAGAACGCAATACCTGGATCTGGGTGGGCGCGCGCTATGGCGTCGCGGCCTTCGTGCTCCTCCTCCTCTATCTCGCCTGTTACGCCTGGCTGCCCGACATGCGGCTCTACCGCCGAACCATCATTCCGGGCGCCATCGTCGGCGTGATCCTGTGGTTGGCCTTCGCGGCGTTGCTTTCGTGGACGCTGCGTTCGGCGGTACAGCTCAAGCCCATCTACGGCAGCTTTGCCGGCGTCGTTGCGACCTTGATCTTTTTCTATGTGAGCGCGGCGACCGTGATCTTCGGCGCCGAGGTCAACGGCGTGATTCAAAAAGACAAAAATCGGTAACCAGTAATAGGGCAGCGGGGCTTTCACGTCGGCCTGATGACCGTGCCGACGGTGTCGGCTTGTCTTGGCGCGCGACTTTACTATCTATAAGCCGAAGGCCTAATATTCAGGCAATTACCCAGAAAATCGCAGGGATATTAACCTATGGCGCTCACGGTCAAAGAGTTGCATCCGGTTTTCGCCGCCGAGGCGACGGGTCTCAAGATCGGTCCGAACATCTCGCCTGAAACGGTCGAGGAAATCGAAGACCTGATGGCAAAATACGCCATCTTGGTGTTGCGCGACCAGAATTGCACCGATGAGGAGCAGATCGAATTCGCGCACTTCTTCGGCCCGCGTGAATCGCCGGCGGGTGCGACGACCTATGGTCCCAAGAACGCGAACCGCCTGCCGCGCTACTTGTTCGATGCGGGCAATATCGGCCTCGACGGCAATATCCTCCCGCTCGACAGCGAACGCCGCGCGATGCGCATGGGCGACCGCTTGTGGCATTCCGATTCCTCGTTCAATCCGCTGCCGACCAAATGGTCGATGCTGTCGGGACGTGTCATTCCGCCGGAAGGCGGCAACACTGATTTTGCCGACGCGCGTGCGGGCTATGATTCGCTCAGCGACGAGATGAAGCAGAAGCTGGACGGTCTGGTCGCCGAACACAGCATCTGGCATTCGCGTGTGAAGGGCGGCATGAAGGCCGAGATGATCGGCACGGCGCAGCATAATGTGCTGCCGCCGGTCTATCAGCCGATCGTGCGCACCATCCCCCGTTCAGGCCGCAAGGCGCTGATGGTCGGTTCGCACGCCGGGCGCATTCCCGGCATGCCGGCCGAAGAAGGCCGCAAGCTGCTCGAACAGCTCACCGATCACGTGACCCAGCCGAAACACGTCTATAGCCACGCCTGGAAGCAGGGCGATCTGGTGATGTGGGACAATCGCTGCACGCTGCATCGCGCCACACCGTTTGAGGATACCGTGCACAAGCGCGATATGCGCCGTACCACGGTCGATGAATTCGCGCCGAGCTGGGCGATGGTGGGCTGACGATGTCCTATACGATCCGTGAACTGCATCCGATTTTCGCCGCCGAGATCACTGGCTTTCCGGTCACGTCCGAGGTCGCGCCCGACGCGGTGGAGTTCCTGGAAGACGCGATGGCGAAATACGCGGTCGTCGTGCTGCCCGGCCAGTTCATCGATGATCGGACCCAGGTCGATTTCGCGCGCTTCTTCGGACCACGCGAGACGCCGGCCGTTGCCAGCTCGCTCTACGGCAACAAGACGCGACTTCCCAAATACATGTTCGATGCCTCCAACGTCGGCCTCGATGGCGAGATCCTTCCGGCCGATCATCCGCGCCGTTCGATCCGCAAGGGCGATCTCAACTGGCATTCCGATGCGTCGTTCAATCCGGTACCGACCAAGTGGTCGATGCTGCACGGCCGCATCGTGCCGCCGCACGGCGCCAATACCGAATTCTGCGATATGCGCGCGGCCTACGATGCATTGAGCGACGAGATGAAGGCCAGGGTCGAGAAGCTGGTGGCACTTCACGTATGGTGGCATTCGCGCGAGAAGGGCGGCTTCGATCAGGTGACGGAGGCGCAGCGCCATGCCAATCCGCCGGTCTATCATCCGGTGGTGCGCAGCATCGCGCGCTCCAACCGCAAAGCGTTGTATCTCGGCGCGCCCGTCAAAAGCATCGTCGGCCTGTCGGATGCGGAGAGCGTGGCGCTGGTCGATGAACTGGTCGCCCACTGCACGCAGCCGAAATTCGTCTACAGCCACTTCTGGCACGCGGGCGATCTGGTGATCTGGGACAATCGCTGCACCATGCACCGCGCGACGCCGTTCGACGACATGCTCTACAAGCGCGATATGCGCCGCACGACGGTCGTCGAATACGCGCCGAACTGGGCCGCCGTCGGCTAGGCTAGAGGCGCGTTTTTACCGACCATGTCATACATCACCAGTTGGATCATCACGGTCGGGCTGCTCTTCCTCTTGATGTTTCTGGCGGCGTGAGTGGCCATGGCCGAACGCTGATTACAGCGGCGTCTCCATGACGCGCGTATCGCCGTGCGCACGAAACCCCCCACGAACCGCACCCGGCGTCTGATCACGATAGATGTAGTTCATCAACGGGCTTAAGGGGCGTGAGTTCGGCATCGACAGCCATAGGCGCAGCAGGTGGCGGTTCGTATCGCGCGAGCCATGATCCTTGAATTCGGTGCGCGCATGCATGGTGATGTGGTTGTTGAGGATCTCCAGATCGCCCGGTGCCAGCATCATGCGGAAGCTGTAGGGGCTGTTGTCGGCGACATCACATAGCAGATCGAGTGCCGCACGCTGCTTCGCCGTCAATGGCGGCGCGCCGACGTGCTTCTCCGCGCCGTAGATCATCGCACGGACGAAGCGCTGCGAGAAATAACCCTTGTGCATATGGAAGACCGGCTGCTGGTAATAGGGCGGCTCGCCCGGCTCTTCCTGGCCCAGCAGGCTCCAGTGGAAGGGTTCATACAGGACAGCGGCCAGTTCGGGATCGCGCCGTACGACCTCGTTGTGGATGGCGATGGAACTGGCAAAGCCGCTCATGCCGCCGGTCATGGCGGTGCGCAACACGAAAAGCGCGGTGACGTCGGCGCTGTCGCAATGGAAGGTGAGTTCCTGACTGGACCGGTATCCGCGCCCGGTCTTGGACGTGATGTCGAAGCTCGCATCGCGCACGTCACCCAAGAGATCGCCGTCCGAACTTTGCGTGACCGCCGTGCCAAGATATTTGCCGAGCCCCCAATAGATCATGCGCAGCGCCAGCATCTCATACTGCTCGGCGGGGAAACCGCGGATGAGAAACAGGCCGGGGCCGTTCTCGATCATGTCGCGCGCGTGCTCGGCGAGTTGGGCGAAGCGCGGCAGCGGGAAATTCTCGCGTTCGATCTCGGTCAACGCGATGCCGCGCGCCAGGAGCCCGCGATAGGCCGCGTCGATCTCGCTGATCTCCGCCTCGCTCAACTGGTGGATCCAGTCGGTGCGCGGCTGCATTTCGTCGCCGCGCCACACCGACGGCGCATCAATGATCCCGGGAACGATGGTCGTTTGTGCCATGGTGCTCTCCCGCATGTTCTTATCTTCTTTGGGAAAGCCTATCAGGTGGTGTGCCTGCGTGGAAATACCGGACGGGGGAAATGCCTATGGCTTGGCGTCTTGTTTGGCTTCCAATTCCTTCACCCGCGCATCTGCTTCGCCGGCTTTTGCGGCTTCGCCCAGCACACGCCAGGAGCGCGCCAGCATGCGCCAGCCCGCGATATCGTCCGGGTTCTCCTTCAATCGTGCCGCAAGGCCATCCACCATGGCGCGGATGTCTTCCGCGTTCGGGCCTGCCGGCGTTTCGGCGGGCGCCAGCGTCGGCTTGATGGTGGCGAGGTCGATGTTGCCGTCGCGCGCGGCGGCTGCGATGCGCGCCGACAGGTCCGGAATCCACGGCGCGTTGCGCGGTGAAATGGCGACCAGATTCACCCAATGCTGGATCGCTTCGGCATGTTTGCCCTGCTCCAGCGCATCATGGCCGAGATAGAACAGGGCCTTGCCGTCGCGCGGATCCTTTTTGTGGGCGAGGGCGAGTGCCGCGCGCGCATCGGGGCTCACCACGCCGTCAGCAGCATGGATCGAGGCTTCGGCGAATTCGCTGGCGATCTCGCCGTTGTCGGGCGCCAGTTTGCGCGCGCGGGCGAAGGCTTCGGTGGCACCTTGGGCGTCGCCAATCCTGAGCCGCGATCGCGCCAGCAGCAGCCAGCCGTCGAGGCGGTCCGGATCGGCCTCCAGCTTGTGCGCAAGCTCACCCAACAGATTGTCCATCTCCGCGCGTTCGGCGACATCGGCGCGCGCGGCATAGGGTTGATCGGGCAGTTCGGGCGTGCCGGTGGTGGCGTAAATGCCGAGCGCGATGCCGGGCACCGCAAGGGCGACGACGGCACTCAGGCTGGTGCGCCCCTTCGCGCGGCGCACCGCGATGACGAGCGCGGCAATAACCGCGAGTGCGAGAAGCGCGATGGCGATCCAGAACATCAATTCGCCCGCCTGCGATAATAGAGGATGATGCCGGCGAGGCCGGCGAGCGCGAACAGCAGCGGCCCGAACCACAGGATGACTGTGGCGCCCTTGAAGGGTGGGCGCAGCAGCACGAAATCGCCGTAGCGCGCGGTCACGAATTCGATCACTTCCAGATCGCTGTCGCCCGCGACGAGGCGCGCGCGGATGATGGTGCGCAGATCCTTGGCGAGGTCGGCGTCTGATTCATCGATGGACTGGTTCTGACAGACGACGCAGCGCAACTCGGCCGAGATGGCGCGCGCGCGCGTCTCGAGCGCGCTGTCGGCCAGCTTCTCGCGCGGATCGACGGCCCAGGTGTGGCCGGTTGACGCCCCCAACGCGACCAAGCTCAGAAGAAGAGTGACGAGCAGCATCCTCATTATTGCTGCAGCTTCTTCACGATGGGCAGCAGGGTCTGCTCCCAATCGGGTTTGTTGATCGGGCCGGCATGGCGGTAACGGATGATGCCGTTGGCATCGACGATGAAGGTCTCGGGATAGCCGTAGACACCGAGATCGATGGCGAGCTTCCCGTTCTTGTCTGCGCCGATGGCGATGAACGGGTTGCCGAGGCTCGTGAGGAAACGTTTGGCGTCCTCGGGCTTATCCTTGTAGTTCACGCCATAGATGGGCACGCCCGAGGCAGCGATGTTCATCAGGATCGGCTGTTCGATACGGCACGGCGGACACCACGATGCCCAGACATTGAGCAGCGCGACTTTGCCCTTGAGATCGGTATTGGCGATGCCGCCCTGTTGGCCGTCGATGGGCGGCAGGTTGAAGACCGGCAGCGGCTTGTCGATCAGCGCGGAGGGCAGTTTCTGCGGATCGTGCCCCAACTGGAAGAAGAAGGCGATGCCGAGCGCCGCGATCAGCACAAGTGGCAGGATGTAGATCAGCCGGCGCATGTCAGGCGGCCGCCTCGGCGGCTTCGTCCGCATCGTTCAAGGCCGCGCGGCGATAACGCCGGTCGGACAGGCTGAGCCCTGCGCCCAGGACCATCACCAGCGCACCGGTCCACATCCAGGCGACCAGCGGATTGAAATAGATGCGCGTGACATAAGCGCCGTTGCCGTCGGCATCGCCGATCACGGCATAAAGATCGCCCCAGAAGGTTGGCCGGATCGCGGCCTCCGTCGTCGGTTGGCGGCCGACATCGTAGATGCGCTTCTCAGGGTACAGCGTGGTGTAGGCCTTGCCATTGCGCTGCACGTTGAAGGTGCCGCGCAGCGCGGTGTAGTTCGGTCCGCGCACTTCGCCGACATGCGTCAGCGTGAATTGATAGCCCGCGAGCTCGGCGGTCTCGCCCGGTTTCATCATGCGGATATCCTCGACCTTCCAGGCGGTCGATGCCGTCATGCCTGCGATGGCGATGGCGAGGCCGCCATGCGCCAGCGTCATGCCCCAGGCGACGCGCGGCTGGCGCAGCAGCCCGCGCCACGTGCGGGCACGAGTGAACAGCTCCCACAAGGTCGCGGCAAACAGCCAGGCGGCGAGCGCGATGCCGAAAGCGGCGAGCGCATTGGCGCGATCGATGGCGAGCCACACGCCGAGGCTGACCGCGACGGCAACGACACCCGCCCATTTGAGCGCGAACAGCGCGGCACCCGCATCGGCGCGCCGCCAGGTCAGCATCGGGGCGACCGCCATGACCAGCAGCATCGGTACCATCATGGGGATGAAGACGCTCTGGAAGTAGGGCGCGCCTACCGACACCTTGCCCGCGTTCAGGATATCGAGGAACAGCGGATAGAGCGTGCCGAGCAGGATCGACGCGGCGGCCACGGTCAGGATGAAGTTGTTGATCAGCAACGCGCCTTCGCGGCTTACCGGTTCGAACCGCCCGGTGCCGGCGAGCGCGGGCCCGCGCCAGGCAAACAAGGCAAAGGCCGCGCCTACGGTGACGATCAGGAACAGCAGGATGAACACGCCGCGCGTCGGATCGGAGGCGAAGGCATGGACCGAGGTGAGCACGCCCGAGCGCACCAGGAAGGTGCCGAGCAGGGAAAGTGCGAAGGCGACGATGGCGAGGAACACGGTCCAGGCCTTCAGCGCGTCACGCTTCTCCACGACGATGGACGAATGAAGCAGCGCGGTGGCGGCGAGCCACGGCATGAAGGAGGCGTTCTCCACCGGATCCCAGAACCACCAGCCGCCCCAGCCGAGCTCGTAATAGGCCCACCACGAGCCGAGCGTGATGCCGGCGGTCAGGAATCCCCAGGCGGCCAGCGTCCACGGCCGCACCCAGCGCGCCCAGGCGGCATCCACCTTGCCTTCGATGAGGGCCGCGACGGCGAAGGAGAAGGACGTCGAAAGCCCGACATAGCCGAGATAGAGCAGCGGCGGATGGAAGGCGAGCCCAGGATCCTGCAGCAGCGGGTTGAGGCTCTGGCCATTCAGCGGCGCCGGATCGACGCGCGCGAAAGGGTTCGAGGTGAACAAGATGAAGGCGAGGATGCCGCAGCCGATCATGCCCTGCACGGAGAGTACGCGCACGCGTAGCGTATCGGTCAGATTGCCGCCGAAGGCTGCGACTGCTGCACCGTACAGCGCCAGGATCAGCGCCCACAGCAGCATGGATCCTTCGTGGTTTCCCCACGTGCCCGCGATCTTGTAGAGCAACGGTTTCGCCGTGTGCGAATTCTGCACCACGTTGGCGAGCGAGAAGTCGGACACGATATAGGCGTGCATCAGTGCGCCGAAGGCGAGTGCCACGAGCGCGAACTGCGCAAGCGCACCGGCCGGGGCCAGCGCCATCAAGCCGGCATCGCGTTTCGCAGCACCGATCAGCGGCAAGGTTGCCTGTACGAGCGCTACGGCAAGCGCCAGGGTGAGCGCGAAATGCCCGAACTCTGCGATCATGTCCCACACACTTTCATTGGCAATTTCATTTGCCGCCGGCCCGCTGCCATTCGCCGGATTTTTTGAGTGCTTCGACCACTTCCGGCGGCATGTAATTCTCGTCATGCTTGGCCAGCACCTCACGCGCGGTGAAGATGCCGTTCTGGAACGTGCCCTCGGCGACGACACCTTGGCCTTCGCGGAACAGGTCGGGCAGGATGCCGCGATAGGTGACGTTGATCGACTGGGCGCCGTCGGTGACGACGAAGCGCACGTCGCTGCCGTTCTTCACGACGCTGCCGTCCTGTACCAAGCCGCCGATGCGCATGCGTTGGGTCGGTTCGACCTGCTTGGCAGAAAGCTCGGTCGGCGAAAGGAAAAACACCATGTTTTCGCGCAGCGCCATAAGCGTTGCCCCAACGGCCAAACCGAGGGCCACGATGCCGAATGCTAATAGTGCCAGGCGCTGATGTTTTGGTTTCATGTGGCCGTATCTTTGCGCACGCGGTTGGCTTCGGCGGCGCCCAGCGCCTTTTCGGACTCGCGCAGGCCCTTGAGGCTCGAGATCAGCAGCACGGCGAGCACGCCGAACGATAGTGCGAAGGCCGGCCAGACGAAGGCGGCATAACCGCCCATAGCGAAGTAGTCACCCATATCTCTTTCTACGCATCCCGCAGTCTGATCGCGCGCACCTTGCTCATGTTGATGTCGGCGCGTACGCGCAGGCAAAGCACCCACACATAGAAGGCGGTGTAACCGACTGCCATGAGTACCAGCGGTGTCAGCATGCTGGGGTCGATCGACGGTCCGTCGAGGCGCATGACGCTCGCCGGCTGATGCAACGTGTTCCACCAATCGACGCTGAATTTGATGATCGGGACGTTGACCGCACCGACGATCGCGATGATCGCCGCTGCCCGCTGTCCGCGTGCGCGGTCGTCGAACGCGTTCTCCAGCGCCATGTAGCCGAGATAGAGGAAGAACAGGATCAGGACCGAGGTGAGTCGCGCATCCCACACCCACCATGTGCCCCACATGGGTTTGCCCCACAACGATCCGGTGACGAGGGCGAGGAAGGTGAAGGCCGCTCCGATCGGCGCGGTGGCGCGCGCGGTCACATGCGCGACGGCATGGCGCCAGACGAGCGCCACGGCGGAGGCGCCCGCCATCGCGCTGTAGCAGAACATCGCCATCCAGGCGGCGGGCACATGCACGTACATGATTCGCACGGTTTCGCCCTGCTGGTAATCGGGCGGCGAGGCGAGCAGGCCGAACCACAACCCCGCGATCAGCGTGATGAGCGCGATAACCATCGCCCATGGCTGCACCGCGCGGGCGAGTGCCACGAACCGGGTGGGATTGGCGAAACGATGCATTTGGCGCTGTTGTACTGCCCGAAGACCAGGATTTCCAGATGAACAGTGGGCGTTGGCGCTTATTCCCCTCCTGTTCGACGGGCTATTCGACGGCTTGCCTGAGCGCGGCGGCCGCCGGCCACGGCGTCAGCGCCAGCGCACCGAGCATCAGCGCCGACAAGATCAGCAAATGTGAGCGTGCCGACACATCGGTGAGCGTGGCTTCGACTGCGCCCACGCCGAAGATCAACACGGGAACAAATAAAGGCAGGATCAGCAGCGACAGCAGCGCGCCGCCGCGCCGCGCACCCAGAACAAGCGCCGCACCCACCGCGCCGATCAGACTGAGGCTTGGCGTGCCGAGTGCCAGCGCCAGGATCAGGGTTCCGTAACCATGCACATCAAGGTTGAGGAACAATCCCATCAAAGGCGATGCGACGATCAGCGGCACGCCCGTGGTCAGCCAATGCGCGCAGGCCTTGGCGAGCACGCACAGCTCGAGCGGTGCGGGCGAGATGACCAGCAGTTCGAGCGTGCCGTCGTCGTAATCACTCTGGAACATGCGGTCCATGGACAGCATGGCGGCGAGCAGCGCCGCGACCCACACGACGCCCGCGCCGATCCGCGCCAGGATTCCCGGTTCCGGTCCGACCGCGAGCGGGAACAGGATCGTGGCGAGTACGAAAAAGGCGAGCACGGTCAGGCTGTCGCTCGCCTGGCGGTAAGCGAGCTTCAGATCGCGCGCGACAAGGGCCGTAAATACGTTCATGTGGCGATAGTCCCAGCCGCTTCGTTCGCGATCGAAGCGCGTTTGACGACGGCAAGCCGTGCCATTTCATCGAGATCAATGCGTGGCGTCGGGCGGCGTGGCGGCTCGTGCGTCGCCATGACGACGATACCGCCCGCGCCTAGATGGGCCGCCATCGTGTGATCGAGTTGGGCGAGGGCTGCCGTGTCCAGCGCGGTCGCCGGCTCGTCGAGCAGCCAGATGAGGCTCGGTCGTACGATTAGGCGCGCGAGCGCTACGCGGCGGCGTTGCCCCGCCGACAGGAACCGTGCCGGCGTGTCGGCGAGCTTGTTGATCCCGAAGCTCGCCATCGCCTGGACGATAAGCGCGTCGGTTTCGGCATGCGCACTGCCTATCTCGGCCCAGAAGCGGAGATTCTCCACGACCGTGAGCAGGCTTTTCACGCCGTCGAGATGGCCGATGTAATTGATGCGCGCCCGATGCGCGTCGGGATCCTGGCCGAGCGGAACGTCGTTCCATGTGATCGTGCCGCGGCTGGGAGGCAGCAGGCCCGCCATCATGCGCAGCAGGGTCGATTTGCCGCTGCCGTTGGCGCCACGCAGTTCGGTGATGGAGCCGCTGGAAACCTGGAAGGAAACGCCCTCGAAGACGACACGCTCGCCGCGTTCGCAGCCGAGATCGCTTCCGCTGAAAATCGCCATTGAATTGGTTAACCCCCAGTTTGGCGCACCCTACAAAAAATTCGGCCGGGAAGTCAGGGGGGGCTTCCCGGCCGTAAGTAATGGCAGAAACCTGCCTATAGGGGGGTGAGAGAGGTGTCTCTCTCAATCAGGAGGCCTGATCGAGTGTGATTAGAGTTCTTAAATGTGGCGAAAATATGCTGACAACTTAGCCATTTAGGGGCGTCCCAGGCCGTCAAAATCCACATAAATCAGTATGTTAGCGTTATAGGCGTAAGGATCATGGGGCTTTACGCACTTACGGTCATGGTGTACCGAAGGGCACAAGCCCAGCCGGGGTTTCGGCGGGGATGTTTGCCACTTGGGAGGATCATCCATGGCCGTGGGCCACGATACGCTGAAGACGCGCCAAACGCTTAAGGTTGGCAGCGCCAGCTACGATTATTTCAGTATTGCCAAGGCATCCGAGACCTTGGGCGACCTCTCCAAGCTGCCGTTCTCGATGAAGATCCTGCTCGAGAATCTGCTGCGCTGGGAGGACGGCAACACGGTCACGGTCGATGACGTCAAGGCCATCGGCGAATGGCTGAAGACCCAGAAAAGCGACCGCGAAATCGCCTATCGCCCGGCCCGCGTGCTGATGCAGGACTTCACCGGCGTTCCGGCGGTTGTCGACCTCGCGGCGATGCGCGAAGCCATGACCAAGCTGGGCGGCGATCCGAAGAAGATCAATCCGCTCTCGCCGGTCGATCTGGTCATCGACCACTCGGTCATGATCGACGCTTTCGGCACCGCCAGTGCGTTCAAGACCAACGTCGATCTCGAATTCGAACGCAACCTGGAACGTTATGAATTCCTGCGTTGGGGTTCGGGCGCGTTCGACAATTTCCGCGTCGTCCCGCCGGGCACCGGCATCTGCCACCAGGTGAACCTGGAATTCCTGTCGCGCGGCATCTGGTCGGCCAAGGAAGGCAACGCGACGATCGCCTATCCCGACACGCTGGTCGGCACCGACAGCCACACCACCATGGTGAATGGCCTGGGCGTGCTGGGCTGGGGCGTCGGCGGCATCGAGGCGGAAGCCGCGATGCTCGGCCAGCCGGTCTCCATGCTCATCCCCGAAGTCGTCGGCTTCAAGCTGACCGGTACGATGAAGGAAGGCACGACCGCGACCGACCTGGTGCTGACCGTCGTGCAGATGCTGCGCAAGAAAGGCGTGGTGAACAAGTTCGTCGAATTCTACGGTCCGGCGCTCGATCACCTCTCGCTGCCCGACCGGGCGACCATCGGCAACATGGCGCCGGAATACGGCGCGACCTGCGGCATCTTCCCGATCGATGCCGAGACCATCAACTACATGAAGTTCACCTCGCGTCCGGCCGCGCAGATCGCGCTGACCGAAGCCTACGCCAAGGCGCAGGGCATGTGGCGCGATGCGAGCACGCCCGACCCGGTCTTCACCGATACGCTGGAACTCGACATCGGCACGGTCGAACCCTCGATGGCCGGCCCGAAGCGTCCGCAGGATCGCGTGCCGCTGTCCGGCATCGTCGCGTCCTATGAAAAGGCGCTGCCCGATCTCGGCAAGGGCAAGGGTCCGGTCAAGGCGAAGGGCGCCAACTACTCGGTCGATGACGGCCATGTGGTGATCGCCGCGATCACGAGTTGCACCAACACCTCCAATCCGTCCGTGCTGATGGCGGCGGGTCTTCTCGCGCGCAACGCGGTGAAGAAGGGCCTGAAGGTGAAGCCGTGGGTGAAGACCTCGCTCGCACCGGGATCGAAGGTCGTGCAGGACTACCTGGAGAAGGCCGGTCTGCAACAGGATCTCGATGCTTTGGGCTTCAACATCGTCGGCTTCGGCTGCACGACGTGTATCGGCAACTCCGGCCCGCTGCCCGCGCCGGTGGCGGACGCCATCGATGAAGGCGATCTCACCGTCGCCTCCGTGCTGTCGGGTAACCGCAACTTCGAAGGCCGCGTGCACCAGCAGGTCAAAGCGAACTACCTGGCTTCGCCGCCGCTGGTCGTTGCCTATGCGCTCGCTGGCTCGCTCAAGGTCGACATGTATAAGGATCCGCTGGGCGAAAGCTCGGACGGCAAACCGGTGTATCTGAAGGATATCTGGCCGGCCAACAAGGAAGTCGCCGACGCGATCAAGGGCTTCGTCACGCCCGCGATGTTCGCGCAGCGCTACGGCGACGACGTATGGAACGGCCCGGACCAGTGGCGCGCCATCAAGACCGAGAAGAGCTCGACCTTCAATTGGCGCGGCAATTCGACCTACGTGAAGTATCCGACCTTCTTCGAGGGCATGAAGCCCGAGGCCGGCGGTTTCTCCGACATCGTGGGCGCGCGTCCGCTCGCCATCCTGGGCGATTCGGTCACCACCGACCACATCTCGCCCGCCGGCGAGATCGAGGAGACGGCGCCCGCCGGGCGATATCTGTCGGATCATCAGGTCCGCAAGCAGGACTTCAACTCCTACGGTTCGCGCCGCGGCAACCATGAAGTGATGATGCGCGGCACCTTCGCCAATATCCGCATCAAGAACCGCATGGCGCCGGGCACCGAAGGGGGCGTGACCATCCACCAGCCGTCAGGTCAGCAGATGTCGATCTATGACGCCGCGATGAAATACGAGGCGGAAAACGTGCCGCTGGTCATCGTCGCGGGTCAGGAATACGGCACCGGTTCGTCGCGCGACTGGGCGGCCAAAGGTACGCGTCTTCTGGGCGTGAAGGCCGTCATCGTGGAAAGCTTCGAGCGTATCCACCGCTCCAACCTGGTCGGCATGGGTGTGCTGCCTTTGATGTTCAAGGACGGCATGACCGCGAAGGACCTGAAGCTCGACGGCACCGAGGTGTTCGACCTGACCGGCTTGGCCGGCGGTATCAAGCCGCGCATGGACGTGCCCTGCACGATCACGCGCAAGGACGGCTCGAAGCAGAACATCACGCTGTGGTGCCGCATCGATACCGCGGACGAAGTGGAATATTACCGCCACGGCGGCATCCTCCATTACGTGTTGCGCAAGCTGAAGGCGGCCTAAAAAGCCCCGCCGTCTGCCCCGGGAAACGTCCCGGGACGGCGTTAACTTATGATTCTCCGGGGCAGCCGGGGATAGGCCTCTATCCCGGGCTTTTCCTTGTCCAAAAATGGCGGAAATCTGCCGCTTTCAGGGAATGTTTGCCGGGGTCCGGCGGGATGGATAGACTGCCGCCATACCGGCTTTCGAGACATTCCGCCGACGGAGTTATGCACATCCGCGCGCGGTTCTTTCGTCTCCATTCAGAATCCTGCCGGAATGTTGTCTCCCGACCGAGCGACGGGTGGGATTCGAAGGCGGCCTGGCGGAAACGCCAGGCCGTTTTTTTGTGGCCTTTTGGCGTCTTCGCCTCGTCCGCGGCAACCAAATGGCCCGTGCCGCAGTTGACTTGCCCGCGCGGGGTCGCGAAAAAAGCGGCCCCACCCGTTGAATTCCCATCCGGAACCAGAATCTAGACCATGCTGCCCTTTCAGACACTCGACACGATCGATGTAACCAACCGCCGCGTCCTGTTGCGCGCCGATCTCAACGTTCCGCTCAAGGGCGGCAAGGTCAGCGATGCGTCCCGCATCGAAGAGGTCGTGCCGACCATCCGCGAACTGCTCCAGAAGGCGAGCGGGGTCGTCGTCGTCAGCCATCTCGGCCGTCCCGACGGCAAGGTGGTGCCCGACATGTCGCTGAAGCCGGTGGTCGATCGCCTCGCGGCTGAATTGGGATCGGTGAAGGTGAATTTCGCGCCCGATTGGTCGGACGGTACCCCTGAAAAGGCGGCGGCATCCCTGCCCAAGGGCGAAGTGCTGGTGCTCGAGAACATCCGTTATCTGCCGGGCGAGGAGAAGAACGATCCCGCGCTCGCCAAGCGCCTGTCCGGCCTCGCCGAAGTCTATGTCGATGATGCGTTTTCGTGCGCGCACCGCGCCCATGCCTCGATCGAGGCGGTGGCGCGCCTGCTGCCGTCGGCCGCGGGCCGCCTCATGGAAAAGGAATTGGCCGCACTCACCGACGCGCTCGACAATCCGAAGCGTCCGGTGACGGCCATTGTCGGCGGCAACAAGATCTCGACCAAGCTGTCGGTGCTCGAGAACCTGATCACCAAGGTGAATACCTTGGCGATCGGCGGCGCCATGGCCAACACCTTCATCCTGGCTGAGGGCGGCCATGTCGGCAAATCGCTGGCCGAGGGCGACATGCTGGAAACCGCGCGCCTGGTCCACGCGCGCGCGGCCGAGGTCGGCTGTGAAATCGTGCTGCCCATCGATGTCGTGGTGGCGCCCGCGCTTGCGCCCGACCAGAAGACGACCATCGCCCCCGCAGACGCGATGCCGGCCGATCAGATGGCGCTCGACGTCGGACCCAAGACGATCGCGAAGTTCGCCGAGATCATCGCCAAGTCGCACACGGTGGTGTGGAACGGCCCGCTCGGCGCATTCGAGACCAAGCCGTTCGATGCCGGCACCAATGCAGTCGCCAAGGCGGTCGCGGAAGCGACGGAAGCCGGCAAGCTGCTGTCGGTGGCGGGCGGCGGCGACACGATGGCGGCGATGGTGGGTGCAGGCGTGCGCGATCGCTTCAGCTATATCAGCCTTGCCGGTGGCGCCTTTCTGGAATGGCTCGAAGGCCTTGAGCTGCCCGGCGTCGCGGTGTTGCGCACGAAGTAAGTAGATTAGCCTTAACGCGAGATTTAATCGTCATGCCCCCGGGTTCGATCCGGGGCATGACGGCTTTGGTTGCCGGTTCCGCCTAGTCCCGTTCGGTCTGGCGACTGCGCGGGAGAAGAGGCGTGGCTCCGCCCCCTTCGGCACGGATCTTGGTCAGCAGATCGTCGAGCATGCCGCGCAGGTCTTCGGACTGGCGCAGCAGTTCGGTCGCGGCATCCAGCGCCTCGCTTGAGGCGTCGGACGCGAATTGCACCGCGATCTCGTTGACGTCGGAAACCGTGCGGCCGATCTGCTGCACGCTCTTGATCGCGCGCTTGGTGCCGGCCTGGATCGTGTCGATGCGATCGGCAACCGATTGGCCGATATTGCTGTTCTGACGCTTCTCGGCGAGCACGACCAGGTTCTCGCGTTGGTCGCGTTCGCCGATATCCTCGGACAACGCCGTCTGCACCGCGAGCAGGCTCATCTGGTCGCTGATGCTGGCGAGCAGCGTTTCCACCTCGTCGATCTTCTGGATCGTCTCGCTGAGACCGGTGACGATGGATTCGGTCCGCTCCGCCTCGTCCGCGGCGGCCGAGGCCGCCTGGCTGGTTTCGGCGAGCATGCGGCTGAGGTTCGAGATCTGCGTGCCGGTCTCCTTGTCCGAATTGTTCGCGACCAGCGACCGGTTGCGCGGCAGTTCATACTCCGGCTCCGGTTCCTGCTCTGGATCCTGTTCCGGCAGGATGGGGGCGGGTTCAGGCGGCAGCGGCGCCGGAGCAGGCGGCGGCAGCACGGCTTGGATCGGCGGTTGTCCATTGGCGCGCTGCAGGGCGAGTTCCAGTTCCTTGCGCAGCCGATCGGCCTGGATCAGGTTCTCGCGGAAATAGGTCAGCGCTCTGGCAAGCGTGCCGGTGGCGTCCTCGTTGCCGAGTGCCGGGATCGCCACCATATGGTCGCCGTGCGCGAGTTCTGCCGCGGCGCCCGCGAGCTGCAAGACCGGCCGCGTCAGGCTGCGCAGCAGGATCACGCCCGCGATCAGCAGCAGAAGAAGTGCGCCGCCGACGCCCGCACCCGCGATGAGCCGGAGCCGATCGCGTTCGCCGGCGCTGTCGCTCCGTGACGTCTGGGCGAAGTCGTCGGCAAAGGCGGTGAGCGCACCGAGCGAGGGCGTGATGTTGCTCTCGATCTCGTCGAGCCGCGCGCCCGCCTGCGTCAAGGTCGCGCGCGTGCGTGCAAGCTGACCGAGATCGGAGGCATAGGCCTCGGCGAGGCGGTCGATATCCTGTTTGTCGTTCTGCGGCAGCGCCGAATCCGCAATCGCGCGCTGCAATTGGCCGACCTCGTCGGTGAGCGTTTTGTCATTGGGTGCGGTCGTGCCGTCGATCAGTGCCGTTTCGACGCGCCGGAGCGAGGCGACGCGCTGCGCGAACGGCGGCGAGGCTTCCGCTGTGCGCTGTTCCAGTGCCGCACCGCCGCTTTGCGTGTTGCCGATCAGGCCGGTATCCGGCCCGCCGAGCAGCGTGTTGATGCGCACGATGTTGTGGAATTGATCGGCATGCTGAGTGATGCCGTCGTTGAGCGTGGAGGCCAGGCGCCGTGCATCGCCGGTGGTAGGATGATCCATCAGGGATTTGAGCGATGCGGACAATCCCTCGCTCGCGCGCCGGTAGGACTCGGCCGCGCCCGTATCGCGGCTCGTCAGGAATGCGTGCGCCTCGGCGCGCACCGCGCCGGCGGCCTGTTCGATCCGCGTGATGCGGGTCTGGATATCGCTGGCGGCCGCAGAGCTGTCTATGAGGTTGTTGACGCGCTGGTCGGTGTAATAAAGCGCGGCGGCTGCGCCGCCGAGCGCGATGGCACCCGCCACCAGGAACCAGCCGATGCGCGCCCCCATGGAGGAGCCGCCCAGGAACGTCCGTTCCAGCGGGTCTTCATGCGGACCAGGGGATACTTCGTCGCTGGGGCCGTTGAGCGCCATGAAACTCTCTATTGGGAATCGTTGTCGATCTTATGTTAGGCTCCCGGCCAGCAGGCGGCAACGCTCATACCATCTATTAACCAATGGCTGCATAGACTACGCCCATGGCTGACAACGTCCGCATTTCCCCGCAATCCCAGCAGCATCCATTGCGCGGACCCTCGGCGTCCGGTTACGGGCGCCAAGGCCAGGTCACCAGCACGCCCAACCAGCCGATGGCGAACGACGAATTCCAGCGCGCGGTGGACAAACTCAACCGTACACTTGATTCGGGTGTGGACCTGCGCACCAACGTGCCACGCGGGTTCTATCTCAATATTCGCGTCTGATTAGTTCGGCGCCACTCGTAGCTGGCATTCCCGTTTTGGCGGTCGGCCGGAATGACGACCTATTTTCTTTGGTGCTGCTTTAATTCAATCCGACTAGCGCGCGCGCGAAATCCTTCGCCGCGAAGGGCCTGAGATCGTCCGCCGTTTCGCCGACGCCGATGGCGTGGACGGGCAGCGCGAATTTCTCGGCCAAGGCCACGATCACGCCGCCCTTGGCCGAGCCGTCGAGTTTGGTGACGACAAGACCGGTAATGCCGATCATCTGCAGGAAGATCTCGACCTGCGAATGGGCGTTCTGGCCGACGGTGGCGTCCAGCACCAGCAGGCAATCGTGCGGCGCGTCGGCGTCGATCTTCTTGATCACGCGCACGATCTTTTCCAGTTCCGCCATCAGTTCCTTGCGGTTCTGCAGCCGGCCCGCGGTATCGATGAACAGGATGTCGGCGCCGTCCTCGCGCGCCTTCTGCACAGCATCGTAGGCAAGGCTCGCCGCATCCGCGCCGGGCTGCGACGAGATCACGGCCACATCGGCACGATCGCCCCAGACCTTGAGCTGTTCGATGGCGGCGGCGCGGAATGTGTCGCCGGCGGCCAGCATCACCTTGAGGCCCTGGTTCTTGTAGTAGTGCGCAAGCTTGCCGATGGTCGTCGTCTTGCCGCTGCCGTTGACGCCGGTGACGAGCACGACATGCGGCTTGTGCCCTTTGGGTTCGAGCGGACGAGCGACCGGCGCGAGGATCGTTTCGATCTCGTTCGCCAGGCCTTCGCGTACGCTGTCGGCCGTCGCATCCTCGAAGCGTTCCTTGGCGATCACCTTGGCGAGGCGCTGCGCCGTGGTCACGCCAAGATCGGACATGATCAGCAGGTCTTCGAGATCCTGGATGGTCCTGGCATCGGCCTTGCTGCCGCCGAACAGGTTGTCGATGCCGCGCCCCAACGCTTGCGACGTGCGGCCGAGCCCTGCCTTCAGCCGGCCGAGCCAACCTCGTTTCTCCTCGGCCATTACGCGGCGGCTGCGGTCAGGGTGCCGCCCTCGGTTCCGGTGATGCGCACGCGCACCACCTCGCCCGGATTGACCGCGCAGTCGAGGCGCGCCGGCGCGTAATGCTGCGTGTAGCCGCGGTTGTCCTTTTCGGCCAGGATCTCGGCTTCGCTGCCGGTGAGGCTTGCGAGGTAGCGTTCGCGCCGCGCATCGCCCAACGCGCGCAACCGGCCCGCGCGCTCGCGTCGTACCGTGCCCGAAAGCTGCGGCATGCGCGCGGCCGGCGTGCCGACACGCGCACTGAACGGAAAGACATGCAGATAGGTGAGGTCGGCTTCTTCGACGATCCGCATCGAATCCTCGAACATCGCTTCGTCCTCGGTCGGGAAGCCCGCGATCAGGTCGGCACCCAGCACCAGATCGGCGCGCGCTTGGCGCAGCCGCCGCGCAAGTGCGATCACGTCCGCACGCAGATGACGCCGCTTCATACGCTTGAGGATCATGTCGCTGCCCGCCTGCACGCTCAGATGCAGATGCGGCATCATGCGGGTTTCCTCGCCAAGCAGTGTGAGCAGGTCCTCATCGACCACGGCCGGGTCCAGCGACGACAGGCGCAGGCGCACTAGTGCCGGCGTGTGCGCCAGCAGCGCGCGGCACAGCGTGCCCAGGGTCATGCCCTCGTCGAGGTCGCGCCCGTAGGATGAGATATCGACGCCGGTCAGCACGATCTCGCGGTAGCCCGCCGCCGTTAGGCGTGCGGCCTGGGCGAGGATCGCCTGCGATCCCAGGCTGCGGCTGTTGCCGCGCCCATAGGGGATGATGCAGAAGGTGCAGCGGTGGTCGCAGCCCTGCTGAATTTGCACGAAGGCGCGCGTGCGCGTCTCGAAGCCGCCGATCGTATGTTCAGGCGCGATGCGGGATTGCATGATATCCGCGACCGCCATCCGTTCGCTGGTTTGATAGCTCGCACGCGCCAGCTTCTCGTCGTTACCGATGACGCGGTCGACCTCGGGCATGTCGGCGAAACGTTTGGGTGCGATCTGCGCGGCGCAACCGGTGACGATGATCTTCGCATCGGGCTGTTCACGCCGCACCTTGCGGATCGCCTGGCGCGCCTGGCGTTCGGCCTCCGACGTGACGGCGCAGGTATTGAAGATGACGGCATCCGTGAGCTGCGCTTCGTCGGCGCGCGTCTGGATCACCTCGGATTCGAGCGCGTTGAGCCGGCAGCCCAATGTGACGACATGCGTGCGTTCGCCGCTCGGCCCGCTCATGTGTATGCCGCCAGGTTGATGTCGCCGCTGAAGGCGAGCTTGGTGGGCCCGGTCATCAGGACATGATTGTCGTCGCGCCATTCGATATGCAGCGTGCCGCCGTCGAGTTCGATATCGGCGGCGCGCCCCGTAAGGCCCCGCCGATGCGCCCCGACAAGGGCCGCGCAGGCGCCGGTGCCGCAGGCCTGCGTGATGCCGGCGCCGCGTTCCCACACGCGCACGCGCAACTTGTCCACGCCATTCTTCCGGCCCTGTACCTCGACCACTTCCACATTCGTGCGCTTCGGGAACAACGGATGATGTTCGAGACGCGGACCGATCTCGGCGAGTGCGACGCGTTCGACGTCATCGACGAAGAACACGGCGTGCGGATTGCCCATGCCGACCGCGACCGGATCGCGCATCGGGCCGTCCTGGATCGCGAGCGAGAGCGTATCCATTTCATGCGCCAGCGGAATCTCGTTCCAGGCGAGGCGCGCCGGACCCATATCGGCGGTGATGCCCTGCGGGCCCGCGCTGATCGCCACGGGGCCTGCTAGCGTTTCGACCACCGCGTTGGGGCGGCCGCGTTCGTCCATCACCAAGGCGCCGATGCAGCGCACGGCATTGCCGCAGGCTTCGACCTCGCTGCCGTCGGCGTTCAGGATGCGCATGAAGGCATCGCCGGTTTTGCCGCGTGGGGGTTCGATGACGATGAGCTGATCGCACCCGATCCCGGTGTGGCGATCGGCCAGCCGGCGTGCCATCTCGGGCGTGAGGTTGGGCGGCGTGGCGCGGCCGTCCAGCACGATGAAATCGTTGCCGAGCCCGTGCATTTTCAGGAATGCGGTCATGACCGGGCCATATAGGCCGCTCGACAATGGAAGTCCACAAGTTCGGCTGTCGCGAGAGGGTGCGACGCCGCGGGCCACAACCCTTTTAGTGGGTGGACGACCCGCTGAGGACCTCGATCAAGGAGACGACTTCGCGCCGGATCCGCGGATCCTCGATATTGGCATATGCAAAGACAAGCCGCCCGATATCGACGGGGGCGACGTCACGGCCTTGAGCCGGGGCGGTTGAGCCGGCCGACCTCAGGGCATCCAGAACGTGCTGACCGACCTTCTGGGCAAGCTGATCGGTCATCATTTCGGAAGCCGGTCGTCCATCCGACCTTCCACTCTCGTCACTCATATTTCCCCCAACCCCGAGTAGACGCAACTTAGAGTAGCATTTATTGTACAATGTTACTCGGGCCGGTATAGCACGCGTTTTTCAATCGGCTAACTAAAAAATGGACGGAAATATAGAAGATCGTGTCGCCTGATCAGGTCTCGTCGGTCGAATGCGCCAGCGTTTTCACGAATTGGGCCAAGCGCTTGCGCACATTGGCGTCTTTGACGCGATAATAATTGTGCATGAGCTCGATGGCATCGCGCGAGGTCAACGGATCCTCCTTGACCCCGGCCAGCGGAGCCTCGGGCATATCGGCCGTCATTGAATCGGCGATTTCCTGAACGCCTTCAAAGAAGTAGGCGACCTCCACACCGAGCGTTTTTGCGATTTTGAAGAGGTTGCTGGCCCCGATACGATTGGTGCCGTTTTCGTATTTCTGGACCTGCTGAAAGGTCACGCCTATGGCTTCGCCGAGCTTTGTCTGACTAAGCCGAATACCGACGCGGCGCGCACGTACACGTGATCCGACGTAACGGTCGATGGGATCGGGCCCGTCGTCTTTTATTGTCCGCCTTCTCATTGCCAATAGTGTCCTCGCATACCCTCAAGTTGATTTTCTTTGCGGTTTATTATCGCAACAGATTGTTTCCCATCCGATTTTGGAAATTTAAATAGCACGATTGACTACCTCCGAAAACTACGGAAATTCAATCTATCATGCCCCATGAGCGATAGGTGTATCTCTCCGGTTTTGCACGCTCCGGATGTAAAGCCTTTCATCAATGTCCGTGGCATGACGGTGTCCTGGGCACCTTCCGAAAGGCTAGGTAAGGGCTACGCACGGTGTGCGGGACCGTCCTTTAGTGACGTAAATATAGGTTGCAAAATTCCCCGACAAAGGCTGAGGGCGCATGTCTGCTCTGCTTGACTCGAATATGTCACATGCCTATGTTCCCGCCACTTTGACGTCGGGCCCTATGGCCGGACGCCGCCAGTCCGCGAGGGTTCGCGCACTGGCGTTTTTCGTTTGTGTGCACCTGCACATAAGTTTGTTGTGTGAACTGGAAAGCGGAGTTGCGGCGTGTTTGACGCGCTAAGCTCGAAACTGTCCGACGTTTTCGACCGGTTGACCCGGCGCGGCGCGCTGAAGGAGGCCGACGTCGAGGAGGCCATGCGCGAAGTGCGTGTGGCATTGCTCGAGGCCGACGTCGCCCTGCCGGTCGCACGCGATTTCATCGAAAAAGTCACCCAGCGGGCAATCGGACAGGAAGTCCTGCGCAGCGTCACCCCCGGTCAGATGGTGGTGAAAATCGTCCACGATTGCCTGGTCGAGATGCTGGGCGCCGGAAACGAAGAAAGCGGCGAAGCCAACAGCCAGCTCAATCTCAACGTGGCATCCCCGGTGCCGATCCTGATGGTCGGCCTGCAGGGTTCGGGTAAAACCACGACATCGGCCAAGCTGGGCGCGCGGCTCACCAGCCGCGATCGCAAGAAGGTCCTGCTCGCCGGTCTCGACGTCGCCCGCCCGGCGGCACAGGAACAATTGCGCGTGCTGGGCGAGCAGGGTGGCGTCGCTTCGCTTACGCCGGTGATCGGCGAACGCCCCGTCGCGATTGCACGCCGTGCGATGGAAACGGCCAAGCGCGAAGGCTACGACGTCGTCATTCTCGATACCGCCGGCCGCCTTGCCATCGATATGGCCTTGATGGCCGAAGTCGCCGAGATCCGCGGCGCGGTGAAGCCGGCCGAAGTGCTGCTCGTCGCCGATGCGATGTCAGGTCAGGACGCGGTGAACACCGCGAAGGAATTCAATGAACGCGTGGGCGTCACCGGCATCGTGCTGACCCGTGTCGACGGTGATGCGCGCGGTGGTGCTGCGCTCAGCATGCGCGCAGTCACCGGTCGGCCGATCAAGCTGATGGGCGTCGGCGAAAAGCTCGACGCGCTGGAGGCATTCGACGCGAGCCGTGTCGCGGGCCGCATCCTCGGCATGGGCGACGTCGTCGGCCTGGTCGAGAAGGCTGCGCAGACGATCGATCGCGCCGAAGCGGAAAAGACCGCCAAGCGCGCGCTGCGCGGACAATTCACGCTCGACGATCTCGCCGATCAACTGGGCCAGATCCAGAAGATGGGCGATCTGGGCGGCCTGATCGGCATGATCCCCGGCGTCAACAAGATGAAGAAGCAGATCGAGAACGCCAACCTCGACAACAAGCTGCTGGCGCGCCAGCAGGCGATCATCCGTTCGATGACCAGGGCCGAGCGCGCCAATCCGAAGCTGCTGAACGCCAAGCGGCGCATCCGCATCGCCAACGGCTCCGGCACCAGCGTGCAGGACGTCAACAAGCTGCTGAAGCAGTTCCAGCAGATGAGCGACATGATGAAGAAGATGGGCAGCATGGGAAAACGCGGGATGTTCGGTGGCGGCATGCCGCCGATGATGCCGCCCGGCTTTCCCGGCGCACGCTGACCGAAGACCGTTTTGAATTGACACCGAATTGAACCAGACAACCGAAACAACCAGCTAAGGAAGACCAGTAGAATGTCTTTGAAGATCCGACTCTCCCGTGGCGGCGCGAAAAAGCGCCCCTACTACCGTATCGTTATCGCCGACGCGCGGTCCCCGCGTGACGGCCGCTTCATCGAACGCGTCGGCTCCTACAACCCGATGCTGCCGCAGGATCATGCGGAGCGTCTGCTGCTCAAGACCGAGCGCATCCAGCACTGGCTCAAGAGCGGTGCGCAGCCGACCGATCGCGTCGCGCGTTTCCTTTCCAATGCCGGCCTGATGGAGGCGCCGAAGCGCCCCGAACAGACCAAGAAGAGCCAGCCGAAGGAAAAGGCTCAGGAACGTACGCGCGCCCGTGAAGAGGCTGCGGCCAAGGCTGCGGAAGCCGCCCAGGCCGCCGCTGCACAGCCGGCCGAAGCGCCCGCCGAAGAGGCTGGCGAGGGCGCGAGCGCCTAAGAGGGAAGGTTGGGTACCGTGGCCGATCGCATCTGTCTTGGCGTCGTCGCCGGGGCGCATGGATTGGACGGCGCGGTGCTGATCCGCAGTTATACCGCCGATCCGGCATCGATCGGGTCTTACGGCAAGCTCGCGGATGAAGACGGTAAGCGGACCTTCGCGGTGAAGGTCCGCCGGGTGACGGCCAAGGGAGTGATCGCGAAGATCGCGGGCATTGCCGACCGCACCCAGGCGGAGGGACTGAAAGGGACGGAGCTCTATATCGAGCGCGCGTCCCTGCCCGAGCCGGATGAGGACGAGGTGTATGTCGCGGACCTGATCGGTCTCAGGGTCGATGGCACGGACGGAAACATGTTGGGTACGGTATCGCGCATGGACAATTACGGCGCCGGTGATGTGATGGAGGTGACGCTTGCGAGCGGCGGCGCACTTCTATTGCCGTTCACCAAGGCGGCAGTGCCCGTGGTCGATATCGCGGGCGGCCGCCTGATCGTCGATCCGCCCGTCGGCGTCGATGCGCGCCCCGGCAAGGACGGTACGGACGAGGAGGACAGCAATGACTGATATCGCTGCTGGCGCCCCCCAAAACACTCCTGAGGCGGCTGCGCCCTGGAGCGTCGACGTGTTGACCCTCTTCCCGGACATGTTCCCCGGTCCGCTCGCCCATTCGCTGGCCGGCCGCGCGCTGGAGGACGGGATCTGGCGGCTCAATGCGGTTGATATTCGCGCCTTTGCGCGCGATAAACACCGCGTCGTGGACGATGCCCCCTTCGGCGGTGGTCCCGGCATGGTGATGCGGCCCGACGTGGTCGATGAAGCCATCGCGAGCGTCGTCGCTGCTCGCAAGGACCGGGCGCCCATCGTCTTCATGAGCCCTCGCGGCGCGCCGCTTACTCAGGCGCGCATCCGCGCGCTGGCGGAAGGCCCCGGTGCGATCGTGTTGTGCGGCCGCTTCGAGGGGATCGACGAACGCGTAATCGAGGCCTGGTCGATGGAAGAGATCAGCCTCGGCGATTTCGTCCTGTCGGGCGGCGAGCCCGCGGCGATCGCGTTGATCGACGGATGCGTCCGTCTGTTGCCCGGCGTGATGGGCGGCGACGGGTCGGACGTGGAGGAGAGTTTCGAAGGAGGGTTGCTCGAATACCCTCATTACACCCGCCCGCGCATCTGGCGCGATCGGGAGGTGCCGGAGGTCCTGATCTCCGGTCATCACGAAAAGGTTCGAGCCTGGCGGTTGGATCAGGCCGAAAGGATCACACGAGAACGGCGTCCCGATTTATGGAACCGGTACGCCGCCCAAGCATCGGGGATAAAGAGATGAATACGCTGCAAGAAGTAGAACAAAAACAAATCGAGAAGCTGACCAACGGCCAGCCCGCTCCGGAATTCGCGCCGGGCGACACACTGCGCGTCAGCGTGAAGGTCGTCGAAGGCGAACGCACTCGCGTTCAGGCTTTCGAGGGTCTTTGCATCGCGCGCAAGAATTCGGGTCTCAACTCGAACTTCACGGTCCGCAAGATCTCCTACGGTGAAGGCGTGGAGCGCGTGTTCCCGCTGTATTCGCCGAACGTCGCGAAGATCGAAGTGATCCGCCGCGGTGACGTGCGCCGTGCGAAGCTCTATTACCTGCGCGGTCGCCAGGGCAAGAGCGCGCGTATCTCCGAGCGCACCGACGGTTATGCCGCCAAGCTTTCGGCGGCCGAGCGTGATCTGGCGGCGGCCTCGACGGCGGCCGAAAAGAAAGACGCGGAGTAAGTATCGATGGCTGGTCCGCGCACGCTCTTCGATAAGATCTGGGACGCTCATCTGGTCGATCAGCAGGCCGACGGGACCTGCCTGATTTTCATCGACCGGCATCTCGTGCACGAGGTGACGAGCCCGCAGGCATTCGACGGGCTGCGCAATACCGGCCGCAAGGTGCGTCGTCCCGATCTCACCCTCGCCGTTCCGGACCATAACGTTCCGACCGAGAACCGCGACAAGGGGATCGAGGAAGAAGAGTCGCGCATCCAGGTCGATGCCCTGACCCGCAACTGCGAGGAGTTCGGCGTCACCCTGTTCGGTATGAACGATATCCGTCAGGGCATCTGCCACGTGATCGGTCCGGAGCAGGGTTTCACGTTGCCCGGTACGACCATGGTATGCGGCGACTCGCACACCGCGACGCATGGCGCCTTTGGCTCGCTCGCCTTCGGCATCGGCACGTCCGAGGTGGAACATGTCCTGGCGACCCAGACCATGATCCAGACCAAGGCGAAGAACATGCGCGTCACGGTCGAGGGTGCGCTGCCGGTCGGCATCACCGCGAAGGACATGATCCTCGCCATCATCGGCAAGATCGGCACCGCCGGCGGCACCGGCTGCGTCATCGAATATGCGGGCGAAGCGATCCGCAATCTCGACATGGCGGGCCGCATGACGGTCTGCAATATGTCGATCGAGGGCGGTGCGCGCGCCGGTCTGATCGCGCCGGATGAAACCACGTTCGAATATCTGAAAGGCCGCCCGCGCTCGCCCAAGGGTGCCGCGTGGGAAGCCGCCGTCGCCTATTGGAAGACGCTGCCGTCCGATCCGGGTGCGAAGTACGACGTCGAAGTCACGCTGAAGGCGTCCGAGATCACCCCGATGGTCACCTGGGGCACCAGCCCCGAGGATGTCGTGCCGATCACCGGCGTCGTGCCCGATCCCGCCGCGATCGCCGACGAGGGCAAGCGCAAGAAGATGGAACGTTCGCTCGCCTATATGGGGCTCAAGCCCGGCATGGCGATGCAGGACGTGAAGATCGACAAGATGTTCATCGGCTCGTGCACCAATTCGCGCATCGAAGACCTGCGCGCAGCCGCCGCGATCGTGAAGGGCCACAAGGTGGCCGATCATGTGCAGGCGCTGGTCGTTCCCGGCTCGGGCTTGGTCAAGGAACAGGCCGAAAGCGAAGGCCTCGACAAGATCTTCACCGAAGCCGGATTCGAATGGCGCGACGCGGGCTGCTCGATGTGCCTCGCCATGAACAACGATCGTCTGAAGCCCGGCGAACGCGCAGCCTCGACCTCGAACCGCAATTTCGAAGGGCGTCAGGGTCCGGGCGGACGCACGCATCTGTTGAGTCCCGCGATGGCCGCCGCCGCCGCGATCAAGGGGCATCTCGCCGATGTGCGGGAGTTCAGCGCGTGACCAGGCCCGCGAAGTTGGATTCCGATCCCATCATCATTGATTACGAAACCGCGTTCCTGTCCGAGCCCGAGGGGGCGCGCGTCATCGATTTCGTTACCCATCGTCTCGGCACCGTGCGTCGCGCGCTCTCGCATGACGTGATCCGCGCCGAAGACGACGAAGATCTCGACGACGAATTCGAATTCGCCCTGCTTACTGCCGGCATACGGTTCCGCTAGGAGAGAACGCCATGGAGAAGTTCACGACACTCACCGGCGTCGCGGCGCCACTCCCGATGGTCAACGTCGACACCGACATGATCATCCCGGCGCGCTTCCTGAAATCCATCAAGCGCGACGGCTTCGGCCCCTCGCTGTTCTACACGCTGCGCTATGACGAGAAGGGCAACGAGCGTCCCGATTTCGTGCTCAACCAGCCGGCCTACCGCAAGGCGTCGATCCTGGTGACCGGCACGAACTTCGGCTGCGGTTCGTCGCGCGAACATGCGCCGTGGGCGCTCGACAATTTCGGCATCCGCTGCGTCATCGCACCGGACTTCGCCGATATCTTTTACAACAACGCCTTCAAGAACGGCATGCTGCTGATCAAGCTGCCGCAGGAACAGATCGACCTCCTCACCAAGGATGCGGAGAACGGCGCCAACGCGACCTTCACCGTCGATCTGGAGAGCCAAGAGATCACGCGCCCCGACGGCGAGAAGATCAAATTCGACATCGATCCCTTCAAGAAGCATTGCCTGCTGAACGGACTCGACGATATCGGCCTGACGCTTCAGAAGGGCGACAAGATCGCCTCTTACGAAGCGAAGATGAAGGCCAGCCAGCCCTGGCTCTAATGCCGGGGCTTTTTTTCACCTATCCGCTGAGGGGGAACCATCTTGGCTTCTAACAAGAAACTGCTCGTGCTGCCCGGCGACGGCATTGGTACCGAAACCATGGCCGAAGTGCGCCGCGTCATCGATTGGATGGACAAGCGCCGTCATGTCAGCTTCTCGATCGACGAAGGATTGATCGGCGGTGCCGCGATCGACGGTGCCGGCACGCCGCTGCCTGATCGCACGATGGAACTGGCGCACGCCGCCGATGCCGTCGTGATGGGTGCGGTCGGCGGTCCGAAGTGGGAAAAGCTTCCCTTCGCGCAGCAGCCGGAACGCGGCCTGCTCGGCATCCGCAAGCAGCTCGGCCTGTTCGCCAATCTGCGCCCGGCTGTCGTGTTCGATGCGCTGGTCTCCGCCTCGACCCTCAAGGAAGATATCGTGAAGGGTCTCGACATCATGATCCTGCGCGAACTCACCGGCGACATCTACTTCGGCGAGCCGCGCGGCATCGAGAACCTGCCGGACGGCCGCAAGAAGGGCGTCAACACGATGACCTACACGTCGGACGAGGTGGAGCGCATCGGCCATGTCGCGTTCGATCTCGCGCGCAAGCGCAACAAGCGCGTCTGCTCGGTCGACAAGGCGAACGTGCTCGAGACCACGGTCATGTGGCGCGGCGTGATGGAAAGCATCAAGGGCCAATACCCGGACGTGGAACTCAGCCACATGTATGCCGACAACGCGGCCATGCAGCTCGTGCGCAACCCGAAGCAGTTCGACGTCATCGTCACCGGCAACATGTTCGGCGACATCCTGTCCGACTGCGCGGCGATGCTGACCGGCTCCCTCGGCATGCTGCCGTCGGCTTCGCTGGGTGCTCCGGACGCCTCGGGCCGCCGCCCGGCATTGTACGAGCCGGTGCATGGCTCGGCGCCTGATATCGCCGGTAAGGGCATCGCTAATCCGCTGGCGACGATCCTGTCGTTCGCGATGATGCTGCGCTATTCGTTCGATATGGCCGACGATGCCAACCTGATCGAAAAGGCTGCGCAGAACCTGCTGAATGCCGGCTTGCGCACCGCCGACATCATGGAGCCGGGCAAGACCAAGGTCTCGACCCAGGACATGGGCGCGGCGCTGGTCAAGGAACTGGACAAGCTCGCGGCATAAAGCGAACTGTTTATTCGAAAAGAAAAGCGCGCCGCCTGGCGCGCTTTTTTTATGCGTTGGTTTTCAGATAGGTGTCAGCCGCGATCGCCGCTGTCGCCCCTTCGCCTGCTGATGCCGCCGCGCGTCCTGCCCAGCCGGCGCGGATGGCGCCCGCCGCAAAGACGCCTTCGAGGTTGGTGGCGAGCGCGGTATCGGTGATCAGGGCGCCGCGTTCATCGAGTTTCGCTTTGCCGTCGAGATAGGCCGTGTTGGGCGCGAAGCCGATATAGACGAACACGCCGCCTGCCGGGATCGTCTCGCCGCTCGCAAGCTTCACGCCGTCCACGCCGTCGCTGCCGACGATCTCCGCGACGCTTTCGTTGCAGCGCACGGTGATCTTGTCTTCTGCGGCGACGCGGTCGCGATAGGCGGCCTGCGCGGTCAGTTCGGCACCTTTCTGCACGATGGTGACCGGTGCGCCCGCGTTGGCGAGCGTCAAGGCTTCTTGTAACGCGGAGTCGCCACCACCGACGACGACGGCCGGCTGGCCACGCAGCAGGGGCGCATCGCAGCTCGCGCAATGGCTGACGCCGCGGCCCTTGAAGTCCTCCTCACCGGGGATGCCGAGGCTTTTCAGGCTGGCTCCGGTCGCCAGGATCAGGCTCTTCGCGGTGTAGTCGCCCTCTGCGGTCTTCACGACCCACGCGCCCGGTCCGCCGTCGAACGCCTGGATCTCCGTGGTTTCGAACTCGCAGCCCGCCTCGGCTGCCTGCATCTGGGTGGATGGGCACAGCTCGAAGCCGGCCACGCCCTCGGCGAAGCCGGGGAAGCCTTCGATCTTTTCGATGCTCAACAGGTTGCCGCCCAATTGGTCGCCGGTGAGTACCAGGACGCGCCGTCCCAGCCGTGCCGCCGTCAGGCCCGCGGTCAATCCGGCGATGCCGCCGCCCGCCACGATGATCTCGTATTCGTTATCCATGTTCCTTGGAATCTCCCTTTCCTGGACCGTAACCCGCTTGCAAATCGCCGCCAAGGTGGTAAACAACCGCGCAATTTTCCCGGAAATACTGGAGCTTTTGTGGCCATGAGCACGAAGTATGCGGTCGTCGGCGCGACGGGCAACGTCGGGCGCGAAATCATGCAAATCCTTGCCGCCCGCGGCGTTCCGGCGAAAGACGTGACGGCGCTCGCCTCCGAGCGTTCGGCCGGTACCGAAGTTTCCTACGGCGAAGACGATGTGCTGAAGGTCTATGACCTCGCGAAGTTCGACTTCAAGGGCATCAACATCGCGCTGTCGTCACCGGGCGCGAAGGTCTCCGCCGTGCACAGCCCGCGCGCAGCCGCGGCCGGCGCGATCGTCGTCGACAACACCTCGCATTGGCGCATGGACCCGGACGTTCCGCTGGTCGTGCCGGAAGTGAATCCGCAGGCGATCGCGGAGTATCGCAAGAAGGGCATCATCGCGAACCCGAACTGCTCCACCATCCAGATGGTCGTGGCACTCAAGCCGCTGCACGACCTCGCCAAGATCAAGCGCGTCATCGTGTCGACCTATCAATCGACCTCGGGTGCGGGCAAGAAGGCGATGGACGAATTGTTCAACCAGACGCGCGGCGTCTACATGAACGAGCCTGAGAAGAAGTTCCAGGAAGTCTTCACCAAGCCGATCGCCTTCAATGTCATCCCGCACATCGACGTCTTCATGGATGACGGCTCGACCAAGGAAGAATGGAAAATGGTGGTCGAGACCAAGAAGATCCTCGATCCCAAGATCAAGGTGCAGGCGACCTGCGTGCGCGTGCCTGTGTTCATCGGCCATGCCGAGTCGGTCACCGTCGAATTCGAAAAGCCGATCAGTGACGAGGAGGCGCGCAACGCGCTGAAGAACGCACCGGGCGTCGTGGTCGTCGATCATCGCGCCAACGAAGGCTATGTGACCCCGTCGGAAGTGGCCGGTGAAGATCCGGTCTATGTCAGCCGCATCCGCCAGGACATAACGGTGGAGAACGGCATTTCCATGTGGGTGGTCGCCGACAACCTGCGCAAGGGTGCGGCGCTCAACGCGGTGCAGATCGCCGAGCTTCTGACCCGCGACTACATTGAGAAGGCGGCGTAAGCGTCCTTCGAACGAAAACAAAAAGCCCGGACCGAGGTCCGGGCTTTTTTTGTGCCGGTGCTGCTGTCGCCGTCGTGGCTAAGCCGCGCTGTTGCCGATGAAGGCGAGATCGCGCCTTTGCGTGACGCGGCGATCTTCGCTCTTGTAGTTGGGATCGGCGCGCCGTCGCCGGTCGGGCCCGAAATAGCTGTCGGCTTCCACGAACAGGCGCGGGCGCTCGATCACGGCGCGGACACGGGTATACAGGCTGGTCGCCGCGATCGGCTTCGCCAGGATCTCGTTGACGCCGGCATCGCGCGCGCGCGTGATCCGCTCGATCTCCGAATAGCCCGTGATCATGATGATGGGCACGTAGCGGTTGGGGCCGTCCTTGCTCCGGATCCGCCTGGTGAGCGCCAGTCCGTCCACTGGCTCCATGTGCCAATCCAGCAGCACGATGTCGGGCGACATCTGCTTGAACAATTCATAGCCTTCGGTGCCGTCGCTCGTTTCGATGATCTGCGTCACGCCGAGCGTGCGCAGGATCTGGCGCAGAATATCCTTCATGAAAGGATTGTCTTCGGCGACTAGGAATTTGACTCTGCTGATGTTGAGGCCGGCCACGGCGAATATCCAAACAGGCGATATGTCAGGTGTACGTCACGCGAAATCCTGACCGACAATTTAGGGACCGTCCGCGGCGAACGGCATCCGCAAGAACCGAACTTGCGGAAAGTACCTAGGCGGACCAAAGGCATGAGGGTGTTCGATCGGCGCATGCAAGCGCGCTATGAGCGGCCGCTAAGGCGCTGATGAGTGAAGAGGCGTCAGGTTATGTGGGGCCTGGGATCCCCGCATAAACGCACCGCGCGGCGGCGCTCCTGACGCCTCTAAGAGCCGGTAGGCCCCTGTACGTGTCTTGCGTTCCGTCTCACGCCGCTGCCGCGACGGAGGAGCGGTGGTGCGGACGATGTTCTCTTGGTCAGGCCACCAAATGAACGATCCGCTCGACGGCCCGCGCGCAGAAGGCGCAAGCAAAGCTGTCGATGTTCCGCCTCCCCGTATTGGAAACGGGATGAGACTGCGTGGTCGATCTGCCGACGCGAATCGGCTGAACTGATCACCGCCGCGCCTAGGTCTACCCGAAGGCTTTGCCGGCCGCTTCCGCGTCTTCCGTCGGGGCGAGGCCCCGGCCGAAGTCGCGCAGAACGCTTTCGCGTACGAAGGAATGATGGAGTAAAATCAAAAATCGCTTCAATAAAATAGTCATCAGTATTTGAAGAATCCTGTGAGTAAAAAAGTTTTATTTGCACATTTTGTTCACATCTTATCCACGGACATATACACAACCTTCCTTTGCGCGCGACGGCCGCTTCCGCCACCGCCCAGCGATGCGGCACGCGCGGGGCTGATCTGAGCCTTTTGATCACTGAACGGAATAATGGCTGAAATGCTGGCTGGAATCCGGGCGGAATGGCGAGATTGCGCCGAAAAGAAGCGGCCGGTGCGCGCGTTGACACGAGTCAGGGGAGCGTCTAAACCCCAAGACACCATTGACGCGGGCTGCCGCGCCGGTGGTTTCAGGGGGCGCGGAAGCCCGCGCCGTAGATTCAAGACGGGGCTGCCAAAATATGTCCACGGGTAACCGTCCGCTTTCGCCGCACCTTCAGGTGTATCGGTGGCAGATCACGATGGTCCTTTCGATCGCCCATCGCGCCACCGGCATTGCCCTTGGGGTGGGCGCTCTCGTGCTGGCTTATTGGCTGTCTTCGGCCATGTACGGCGCTGAAAGCTTCGCCACCGCTCAAGCCATCCTGGGTTCACCCATCGGCATCCTTTGCCTGATCGGTTGGACCTTCTGCTTCTGGTTCCATCTGTGTGCCGGCTTGCGCCATCTCGCCTGGGATACCGGCTGGGGCTTCGAGATCCCCAAATTCTACGCCACAGGCTGGACCGTGGTCGTCGCCTCGGTCGTGCTGACCGTGGCAACCTGGCTCATCGCGCTGGCGTAAGGAGACGGACAATGGTTGATCTTCGCTCCGATCTCGCCCGCGTGCGCGGCCTCGGCTCCGCCAAGGAAGGCGTACATCATTGGTGGATGCAGCGCCTGTCGGCAGTTGCGCTCGTGCCGCTGGGCATCTGGTTCGTGGTTTCGGCGATCAAGCTCGCCGGCGCGCCGCTCGACGTCTTCCGCGTCTGGTTGAACACCGGTGCCAACGTCTTCCTGATGATCTTGTTCGTGGCGACCCTGTTCTATCACCTGAAGCTCGGTCTCCAGGTCGTCCTCGAGGACTATGTGCATAACGAGAAGGCCAAGGTCGTCTCGCTCGCGCTCAATACCCTCGCTTGTATTTTCCTTGGCGCGTATTCGATTTTCGCGCTCGTCAAAGTCGCCTTCGGAGGCTGATCGTCCCATGCCCAGTTCCTATAAGATTATCGATCACGTCCATGATGTGATCGTGGTGGGTGCGGGCGGCGCGGGGCTGCGCGCCACGCTCGGCATGGGCGCCGCCGGACTTCGCACCGCATGCATCACCAAGGTGTTCCCGACGCGCAGCCACACGGTGGCGGCGCAGGGCGGCATCGGTGCCTCGTTGGGCAACATGCAGGACGATTCCTGGCAGTGGCACATGTACGACACGGTGAAGGGCGCCGACTGGCTCGGCGACCAGGACGCCATCGAATATATGTGCCGTGAGGCGGTGCCTTCGGTCTATGAGCTCGAACATTTCGGCGTGCCGTTCTCGCGGACCGAGGAAGGCAAGATCTACCAGCGTCCGTTCGGCGGTCACATGCGCGATTACGGCAAGGCGCCAGTCGAGCGCGCCTGCGCCGCTGCCGACCGCACGGGTCATGCGATCCTGCACACACTTTATCAGCAGTGCCTCAAGCATAACGCGGAATTCTTCGTCGAATTTGTCGCGATCGATCTGATCACCGACGATGATGGCTCGGTCCGCGGCGTCATGGCTTGGAACCTCGCTGACGGCACGATCCATCGTTTCCTCGCCTCGCTCACCGTGCTGGCGACCGGCGGCTATGGACGCGCTTATTTCTCCTGCACCTCGGCGCATACCTGCACGGGCGACGGCAACGCCATGGCGGCGCGCGCCGGCCTGCCGCTGCAGGACATGGAATTCGTGCAGTTCCATCCGACCGGCATCTATGGCGCCGGCTGCCTGATCACCGAAGGCGCACGCGGCGAAGGCGGTTATGTGACCAACTCGGCCGGCGAAGCCTTCATGGAACGCTACGCGCCGACCGCGAAGGATCTGGCGTCCCGCGACGTCGTCAGCCGGTCGATGACCATCGAGATCCGCGAAGGGCGCGGCTGCGGTCCGAACAAGGACTTCATCTACCTGCATCTGGAACATCTGGGTGCCGACGTGCTGAACGCACGCCTGCCGGGCATCACCGAAACCGCGCGCATCTTCGCCGGCGTCGATGCGACCAAGGAGCCGATTCCGATCCTGCCCACGGTGCACTACAACATGGGCGGCATCCCGACCAACTATCACGGCGAAGTCATGCGCCCGACCGACGGCAACCCGGACACGGTCTGCCAGGGCCTGATGGCCATCGGCGAGGCGGCCTGCGTCTCGGTGCACGGTGCGAACCGTCTGGGTACCAACTCGTTGCTCGATCTCGTGGTGTTCGGCCGCGCGGCGGCGCTGCGCGCCGCCGAGATCGTGAAGCCGGGCCAGAAGGTCAAGGAAGCCAACGCAAACACCGGCGAAGAAGCCATCACGCGCTTCGACAAGCTGCGCAACGCCTCGGGGTCCGAGGCGACGGCGCAGATCCGCCTCGACATGCAGCGCATCATGCAGAACAACGCCGCCGTCTTCCGCACCCAGAAGGTGCTGGAGGAGGGCTGCCAGAAGATCGACGAGATCGCGCAGCGCTTCCATTCGGTGAAGGTCTCCGACCGTTCGCTGATCTGGAACTCCGACCTGGTGGAGACGCTGGAACTCGACAACCTGATCTCCAACGCGCTGGCGACGATCCACTCCGCCGCGGCACGCAAGGAATCGCGCGGCGCGCATGCGCACGAGGATTACCCCGAGCGTGACGACGTCAATTGGATGAAACATTCGCTGGCCTGGGTCGATGAGCAGGCGAAGGTGAAACTCGGCTACCGCCCGGTGCACACCTATACGCTCACCGACGAAGTAAAGTACATCGCGCCGCAGAAGCGCGTGTATTAAGCCGCTGCTTATCAGAGGTTAGTCATGGCTGAATTCGCACTTCCCAAGAATTCCAAGATCAAGCAAGGCAAGACCCACAAGGCCAAGGCCGGTGTGAAGAACATCCGCCGCTACCAGGTCTATCGCTGGGATCCGGATACGGGCGAGAATCCGAGCGTCGACACCTACGAAGTCGATATGGACACGTGCGGCCCGATGGTCCTGGACGGGCTGATCAAGATCAAGAACGAGATGGACCCGACGCTGACCTTCCGCCGCTCCTGCCGCGAAGGCGTGTGCGGATCGTGCGCGATGAACATCGACGGCACCAACACGCTCGCCTGCACCAAGGACATGGCGGACATCAAAGGCGACGTGAAGATCTATCCGCTGCCGCATATGGAAGTGGTGAAGGATCTGGTGCCCGATCTGTCCAAGGCCTACGCGCAATATGCTTCGGTGCAGCCGTGGCTGCAGGCCGACACGCCGGCGCCCGGCCAGGAACGCCTGCAGAGCCCGGAGGAACGCGAGCGGCTCGACGGTCTGTGGGAATGCATCCTGTGCTTCTGCTGCACGACGAGCTGCCCGTCCTATTGGTGGAATTCGGACCGTTATCTCGGCCCGGCCGTGCTGCTGCAGGCCTATCGCTGGATCGCGGACAGCCGCGACGAGAAGACCGGCGAGCGGTTGGACAACCTTGAGGATCCGTTCCGGCTGTATCGGTGCCACACCATCATGAACTGCACCAATACCTGCCCGAAATCCTTGAATCCGGCCAAGGCGATCGCCGAGACCAAGAAGCTCATGATGGAGCGCACGTAAACAGGGCCTCATCCTGGGCTGCCGCGTGCCGAAGCATGGCGCGCAACGGTAGCCTCCGGACGTAATCCCTTTTTGCGTCGCACGTGAAACGCGCAATACTGCCTGTCTCTTATGGAGGGGCAGGATGTACGTTCCGCAGCATTTTTCCGTAGATGATCTCGCTCATCTGCACGAGGTCATTCGACGCAACGCTTTCGGTATCATGACAGGCATGGTCGATGGGCGCCTGATGGCGACCCACCTGCCGTTCATGATCGATCCCGACCGTGGCCCGAACGGAACGCTGCTCGCCCATATGGCGCGCGCCAATCCTCACTGGCGCGGCTTCGACGGCAAAAGCGAGGTGCTTGTCGTGTTCTCGGGGCCGCACGGCTATATCTCCCCGCGCTGGTATGAGACGAAGACGCCGGCCGTCCCAACGTGGAACTACGTCGCGGTTCATACCTATGGCGTTCCGGTCCTGCACGACGATCCGCTCGAAAGCCGGGCGCATCTGGGTCAGCTCGCCGCCACCTTCGAGGCCGGGCGCGCGCACCCCTGGCATATCGATGACGAGCCCAAGGACTTCATCGACAAGATGGTTCTGGGGGTCGTCGCCTTCGAGATTCCCATCGCCCGCATCGAGGGCAAGGCGAAATTGAGCCAGAACAGGCCCGCCGAGGACCGTCCGCGGATCATAGCTGCCTTGCGCGCAGCTGGCGAAACGAGCCTTGCCGACGCGATGGAGAACGCTAAAACGTAGGCGCAATGAATGTGCCGATGTCCGTGTCGCCCGAGGTCGGGCCGCTCCATGCCTACCGGGCGCGCGTCGCCTCCGGTGCGCTGAAGCCTGATCCCGCGCAGGAACTGCTCGCCGAGAAGCTGCAAAGCCTCTATCGCGCGCTTGAGCATTATTCGCGTGCGAATGGTGTCGTTGGCTGGAAGGAACGTTTCGGCCTCGCGCGCCGCAAGAATGATACCCCGCCGCAGGGCCTCTACGTCTATGGCGGCGTCGGCGGCGGCAAGTCCATGCTGATGGACGTGTTTTTCGCCACCGCGCCGACGCAGAAAAAGCGCCGTGCACACTTCCACGCCTTCCTGCAGGACGTGCATGAGCGTTTCAACACGTTCCGCGCCACCAAGCGCGCCGACGAGGGCGATCCGATCCCATACGTCGCCGATCAGCTCGCCGAGGAAGCCTGGCTGCTCTGTTTCGACGAATTGCAGGTCACCAATATCGTCGATGCGATGATCCTGGGCCGCCTGTTCGAGGCCCTGTTCGCGCGCGGCGTCGTCGTGGTCGCGACTTCCAACCGCCCGCCCAAGGACCTTTATAAGGACGGGCTGCAGCGCGACCGTTTCATCCCCTTCATCAAGCTGATCGAGGCCAAACTCGACGTCTATCAGCTTGCGAGCGCGGCCGATTACCGCCTCGAACGCATGTTGGGCATGAAGGTCTATCATTGGCCTGCCGATGCGGCGGCCAAGGCCGAGCTGGAGGAGGATTTCGCCGAACTTGCCGCCGGTGCGCCCGCGGGCATCGAAAAGCTCGAGATCAAGGGCCGCATTGTCGAGATCCTGGCGGCGGGCGATGTGGCGCGCGCCACGTTCGATGAGCTCTGCAACCGCCCGCTGGGGCCCGCCGATTACCTGGCGATCGCGGACCGTTTCCATACCCTGATCCTGGACGGCATCCCGCGCATGGGCCCGGACAAGGCGACCGAGGCCCGGCGCTTCGTCACCCTCATCGATGCAGTCTACGAGGCCAAGGTGAAGCTGATCTGCTCGGCCGACGCCGCCCCGCAGGATCTTTACAGGGACGGCGAGGGCGCGTTCGAATTCGAACGCCTGGTCTCGCGCCTGATGGAGATGCAATCGGCCGAATACCTGAAGCTTGCGCACGTGACCGTTCCGAGTCTGTCCGAAGACTAAATTTCGCCTTTAATACCGGCCATTTAGCCCCGGAAATCCGCCGTCTCGGACTTGTTTCGATGGGTGTTTTGCGCTACCCCACTGAGCGGCTCGGCCCACACCCTTCCTGTAGTGGGCTGACGCCCATATTCAGGTCCTTTAGGGGGAATTATGGCGAGAAGTAAGATTGCGCTCATCGGCGCGGGCAATATCGGCGGAACTCTGGCCTTTCTGGCGGGTCTCAAGGAACTCGGCGACGTCGTTCTGTTCGATGTGGTCGACGGCGTCCCGCAGGGCAAGGCGCTCGATATCGTCGAAGCCTCCCCGGTCGAGGATTTCGATTCCCGCATCAGCGGGTCCAACGATTACGCGGCCATCAAGGACGCGGACGTGATCATCGTGACGGCGGGCATCGCGCGTAAGCCGGGCATGAGCCGCGACGATCTGATCGGCATCAATACCGGCGTCATGAAGTCGGTGGGCGAGGGCATCAAGAAATATGCCCCCAATGCCTTCGTCATCTGCATCACCAACCCGCTCGACGTCATGGTCGGCGTGCTGCGCGACTATTGCGGTCTGCCGCATAACAAGGTCGTCGGCATGGCCGGTGTGCTCGATTCGGCGCGTTTCCGCTATTTCCTGGCCGAAGCCATGAACGTCTCGGTCGAGGACGTCACCGCCTTCGTGCTTGGCGGCCACGGCGATACCATGGTGCCGCTGACCCGTTATTCCACCGTCGCCGGTATCCCGCTTCCCGACCTCGTGAAGATGGGCTGGCTGACCCAGGCGAAGCTCGACGAGATCGTGTCGCGCACCGCCAACGGCGGCGGCGAGATCGTGGCGCTGCTCAAGACCGGCTCGGCCTTCTATGCGCCGGCCTCGTCCGCGATCCAGATGGCCGAAGCCTACCTCAAGGACAAGAAGCGCGTCCTGCCTTGCGCCGCCCACCTCAACGGCGAATACGGCGTGAAGGGCATCTATGTCGGCGTGCCGGTTGTCATCGGCGCCGGCGGCATCGAGAAGATCGTCGAGATCAACCTGAATCCGGACGAAAAGAAGGCGTTCGACACCTCGGTCGCTGCGGTCAAGAAGCTGATCGACGAAAGCCAGGCGATCCTGGCGAAGGTCGAGGCTGAAGCCAAGAAATAGCAAACGTCTCGGGGCCGCAGACGCGGCCCCGATCTTTTAAGCAGGCCACAAGCAGGACGCCCGCATGAATATTCACGAATACCAGGCCAAACAGCTCCTCTCGCGCTACGGCGTGAAGGTGCTCAAAGGCGGCGTCGCCTACACGGCGGCGGAAGCTGAGAAGGTGGCAAAGGAACTGGGCGGCCCGATCTGGGTCGTCAAATCGCAGATCCATGCGGGCGGACGCGGCAAGGGCACGTTCAAGGAGCAGACCGCGGGTGGCAAGGGCGGCGTGCGCGTCGTCAAATCCGTCGACGACGTGAAGGCCAACGCGGGCCAGATGCTGGGCGCGACCCTGGTCACGCATCAGACGGGCCCTGCGGGCAAGACCGTGAAGCGCGTCTATATCGAGGACGGCTGCGACATCGCCCGCGAGCTGTATCTGTCGCTGCTGATCGACCGCAAGACCAGCCGCGTCACCATCATCGCGTCCTCCGAAGGCGGCATGGACATCGAAGAGGTCGCAGCCAAGACGCCAGAGAAGATCGTCACCATCGACATCGATCCGGTGATGGGCATGCAGAGCTTCCATGCGCGCGAAATCGCCTACGGCCTCGGCCTCACGGGCGATCAGGTGAAGTCGGCCGTTTCGTTCCTGATGTCCATGTACAAGGCTTTCACCGAACTGGATGCGAGCCTTGTCGAGATCAATCCAATGGTCGTCACCAAGGCGGGCGAGATCATCGCGCTCGACGCCAAGATGAACTTCGACGACAACGCGCTGTTCCGCCACAAGGACGTGGCCGAGATGCGCGACGAGGACGAACAGGACCCGATCGAGCTTGAAGCCGGCAAGCACGAGCTCAACTACATCAAGCTCGACGGCTTCATCGGCTGCATGGTGAACGGCGCCGGCCTCGCCATGGCGACCATGGACATCATCAAGCTCTACGGCGGCGAGCCCGCGAACTTCCTCGACGTCGGTGGCAGCGCCACCAAGGAACGCGTCACCACCGCGTTCAAGCTGATCCTGTCGGACAAGAACGTCGAAGGCATCCTGGTGAACATCTTCGGCGGCATCATGCGCTGCGATATCATCGCCGAAGGCGTGGTCGCGGCCGCACGCGAGGTTTCGCTCGACGTGCCGCTGGTCGTCCGCCTGGAAGGCACTAACGTCGAACTCGGCAAGGAAATCCTCGCCAAATCCGGTTTGCCCATCGTGTCCGCGGACGACCTCGCCGATGCGGCTGCCAAGATCGTCAAGGCCGTGAAGGAGGCTGCGTAATCATGTCCATCATGGTCGACAAGAACACCAAGGTCATCTGCCAGGGCTTCACCGGCCTGCAAGGCACCTTCCACTCGGAACAGGCGATCGCCTACGGCACCAAGATGGTGGGCGGCGTGACGCCGGGCAAAGGCGGCAGCAAGCATCTCGACCTGCCGGTGTTCGACACGGTCGCCGAGGCGATTTCCAAGACCGGCGCCAACGCCTCCGTCATCTATGTGCCGCCGCCGTTCGCGGCCGAGGCCATCCTGGAAGCGATCGACAGCGAGATCCCGCTGGTCATCTGCATCACCGAAGGCATCCCGGTGCTCGACATGGTGCGGGTGAAGCGCGCGCTGACCGGCTCCAAGACGCGCCTCATCGGGCCGAACTGCCCGGGCGTCATCACGCCTGGCGAATGCAAGATCGGCATCATGCCCGGCCACATCCACATGCGCGGCAAGATCGGCATCGTATCGCGTTCGGGCACGCTCACTTACGAAGCGGTCGGCCAGACCACCAAGGCCGGTCTGGGTCAGACCACGTGCGTCGGCATCGGCGGCGATCCGGTCAACGGCACCAACTTCATCGACGTGCTCGATCTGTTCCTGAAGGACGACGAGACCCAGGGCATCATCATGATCGGCGAAATCGGCGGCAACGCCGAAGAAGACGCTGCCGCATTCCTGAAATCGTCCAAGATTAAAAAGCCCATGGTCGGTTTCATCGCCGGCGTCACCGCTCCTCCGGGCCGCCGCATGGGTCATGCGGGCGCCATCATTTCGGGCGGCAAGGGCGGCGCGGGCGACAAGATGGAAGCCATGCGTTCGGCGGGGATCGTCATTACCGATTCTCCGGCGGCGCTCGGCGAAACCATGTTGAAGGTGATGAAGCGCTAGAATTTTTTCCCTCTTCGGCCATTTTAGAGAGGGGGATGGGACATAAGCGGGCGGTGTGAGGTGGGCCCGCGGTCGGATTTCCACCTCACCTCGACCCTTCTCCTCACAGGGAGGAGAGGGTGTTATGAGGATTCACGATGTCGAATTCTTTGGATTCTCTTTTTAACGGCGCGAACGGTGCGTTCATCGCCGAACTTTACGAACGTTATTTGCAGGACGCGTCCTCGGTGGACGCAAGTTGGGCCAAGCTTTTTCAGGATTTCGCGCGTGAGAACGGCGCGGTTTCGGCCGACCATCGGGGTGCCTCTTGGGGCAAGACCCGCACCAAGGTGATCGGTGCCGCCAACGGCGAGGCCGCGCCCGCGCGCCCAGCGCGCGTCGAGGCGCCGGCCGGCTCCTTCCCGGACGGACAGCTTGTTCCCAAGGATCAGACGATCCGCGCGGCGGCGCTCACCGTGCGTGCGCGCACGCTGATCCGCAGCTACCGCGTGCGCGGCCACCTGGAGGCCAACTTCGATCCGCTGCGCCTGACCAATCAGGGTTACCTGAAGGAGCTCGATCCGAAATTCTACGGCTTTACCGAAGCCGACATGGACACGCCGATCTATCTCGACACCCAGCTGGCGGGCAAGGATACGCACACGCTGCGTGACATCATCGATATCGTGCGCGACATCTACTGCACGACCATCGGCATCGAATACATGCACATCCAGGAGATCGACGAGCGCCAATGGCTGCAGGAGAACTTCGAGGAGGTGTCGTGGCGTCCCAACCTCGCGGCTGAGACCAAGAAGCGCATCTATCGCGAGCTGGCCGAGGCCGACGGCTTCGAGACCTTCCTGAACATCAAGCATTCGGGCACCAAGCGGTTCGGCCTGGACGGTGGCGAAAGCACCATCCCGTGTCTCGAAACCGTGCTGCTCGAGGCTGCGCGCCTCGGCTACGACGAAACCGTCATCGGCATGCCGCATCGCGGGCGCCTCAACGTGCTGGCGCGCACCATGGGCAAGCCGCATGTCGCGATCTTCTCCGAATTCCAGGGTACCTCGTCGAAGCCCGACGAGGTGCAGGGTTCGGGCGACGTGAAATACCATCTGGGCGCGTCGGCCGACCGCGAGTTCGAAGGCAAGCGGATGCACCTGTCGCTCACCGCCAACCCGTCACATCTGGAAGCCGTCAATCCGGTGGTGCTGGGCAAGGTGCGCGCGAAGCAGACCATCAAGGGCGACGAAGCGCGCGAAAAAGTGCTGGGCATCCTGATGCACGGCGACGCCGCCTTCGCGGGCCAGGGTGTTGTGCCCGAGACGCTGGATCTGGCGCAACTGCGCGGTTATCGCACCGGCGGCACGATCCACATTATCGTCAACAACCAGATCGGCTTCACCACCAATCCGGTGGCCTCGCGCTCCACGCCGTATTGCACGGACATCGCCAAAGGGCTGCAATGCCCGATCTTCCACGTCAACGGCGACGACCCCGAAGCGGTCATGCGCGTCGCCTACCTCGCGATGCACTTCAAGCACAAGTTCAAGCGCGACGTGGTGATCGACATCTTCTGCTATCGCCGCCACGGCCATAACGAAGGCGACGAGCCGATGTTCACGCAGCCCTTGATGTACAAGGCGATCGGGAAGCATCCGACCACGCTGCAGATCTATCGCGAAAGGCTCGTCTCCGAGGGCGTGTTCACCGCCGACGAGGCGGACAAGATCTCCGCCGATTTCCGCGCGAGCCTGGAGAGCCAGTTCGAGGCGGCGCCCACCTACAAGCCCAACAAGGCCGATTGGCTGGAAGGGCGTTGGGTCGGCATCTCGCAGCTCATCGAGGACGAGGAAAAGCACGACGAAGGCACGGCGGTCGATCTGTCGCTGCTCAAGCAGGTCGGCCTCGCGGTCAGCAAGGTGCCGGACGGCTTCAACGTCAATTCCAAGCTGGTGCGCCAGTTGAAGGCGCGCGCCAAGATGATGGAAACGGGCGAAGGCATCGATTGGGCGACCGGCGAACAGCTCGCCTACGGCACGCTTCTGATGGAAGGCACCCAGGTGCGCCTGTCGGGCCAGGATTCGGGCCGCGGCACCTTCTCGCACCGCCACGCGGTGATCATCGATCAGGCGAGCGAACAGCGGTATTATCCGCTGTCCAACATCGCGCCCGGCAAGCAGGCGGCGTTCGAGGTGATGGACAGCCCGCTCAGCGAATTCGCCGTGCTCGGCTACGAATACGGCTATTCGCTCGCCGATCCCAACACGCTCGCCATCTGGGAAGCGCAGTTCGGCGACTTCGCCAACACCGCCCAGGCGATGATCGATCAGTTCATCACGTCGGGCGAATCCAAGTGGCTGCGCATGTCGGGTCTGGTCATGCTGCTGCCGCACGGCATGGAAGGCCAGGGCCCGGAACATTCCTCCGCACGGCTTGAGCGTTACCTGCAGGCCTGCGCGGAAGACAACATCCAGGTCGTCAACTGCACGACGCCGGCGAACTTCTTCCACGTCCTGCGGCGCCAGGTGCGGCGCAATTTCCGCAAGCCGCTCGTGGTGATGTCGCCGAAATCGATCCTGCGCCACAAGCTGGTGGTCTCCAGCCTGGCCGATTTCGCGAACGGCTCGCGTTTCCGCCGCGTGATGGGCGAGGTTGATCAACTCGCCGCCGCCGACAAGGTGACGCGTGTCGTGCTGTGCGCCGGCAAGGTCTATTACGACCTCTTGGAGAAGCGTCGCGAGCTCAAGATCGACGACGTGGCCATCGTGCGCATCGAACAGCTTTATCCGTGGCCGCGCGAAGGTATCGTGCGCGAATTGTCCAAATACCCGAACGCCGAAGTGGTGTGGTGCCAGGAAGAACACGCCAACATGGGTGCGTGGAACTTCGTCATGCGCCGCATCGAATACATCCTGGAGGATGGCGCGGCGGGTAAGCGCAAATCGACGCGCCCGATTTACGTCGGCCGTCCCGAATCCGCATCGCCGGCCACCGGCTCGGCAAAGGTCCACAACAAGGAGCAGGCGCTGCTCGTCGAACAGGCTTTGACCTGGACCACGAAGAAACTGACCTCTCCGCTGCAACGCATCCCTGAGGATTAGAATATGGCAACGGAGATTAAGGTCCCGCCGCTTGGTGAATCGCTGTCCGAGGCGACCGTCGCCAACTGGTTGAAATCGGTCGGCGACGCGGTCGCGAAGGACGAACCCCTGCTCGAGCTTGAAACCGACAAGGTGACGATCGAGGTGAACGCGCCGGCTGCCGGCACGCTCAGCGAGATCCGCGCCGCCAACGGTGCCGAGGTCACGGTGGGTGCCGTGCTGGGTGCGATCACCGAAGGTGCCGCGGGTGCGCAGGCCAAGCCCGCGGCGAAGCCTGCCGCGACACCGGCGCCCGCTCCGGCCGCGAAGGCAGCTCCGGCACCCGCCCCGGCCCAGGCTCCTTCTGCGGCACCGGCCAAGAAATCCGAACCCGTGATGGCGCCGTCGGCCGCCAAGATCGCGACCGAGAACCGCATCGATCCGGCGAGCGTCGCCGGTACCGGCAAGGACGGACGCATTACCAAGGGTGACATGCTGGCGGCCTCCGTCCAGATTCCGTCACGCCCGGCGGGCCCGCGCGAAGAGCGCGTGAAGATGTCGCGGCTGCGTTCGCGCATCGCCGAACGGCTGAAGGAAGCGCAGAACACGGCAGCCATGCTCACCACCTTCAACGAGGTGGACATGAGCGCGGTGATCGAGGCGCGCACCAAATACCGCGATACGTTCGAGAAGGCGCATGGCGTGCGCCTCGGCTTCATGAGCTTCTTCGTGAAGGCGTCGATCGTCGCCTTGCGCGATTTCCCGGCGGTCAATGCCGAGATCGACGGCAACGAGATCGTCTACAAGAACCATTACGATGTCGGCGTGGCGGTCGGCACTGAAAGCGGCTTGGTCGTTCCCGTGCTGCGCGATGCCGACCAGATGGGCTTCGCCGACATCGAGAAGACGATCGCCGATTTCGGCAAGCGCGCGCGCGACGGCAAGCTGACGCTGGATGAAATGACCGGCGGCACCTTCACCATCACCAACGGCGGTATCTACGGCTCCATGCTCTCGACGCCGATCCTGAACGCGCCGCAATCAGGCATCCTCGGCATGCACAACATCGTGCAGCGCCCGGTGGTGCTGAAGGACGGCAAGATCGAGGCGCGTCCCATCATGTACGTGGCACTCAGCTACGATCACCGCATCGTCGACGGCCGCGAGGCGGTCTCCTTCCTCGTGCGCGTCAAGGAATGCATCGAGGATCCGCAGCGCATCCTGTTCGATATGTAAGACGAAGAAGATCCTCATGCTGAGCTTGTCGAAGCATGAGGAGCCGCAGGATGAGGTTGGGGAGTTTTTAGCATGGCCGATCAGCAGAATTTTGATGTCGTCGTCATCGGCTCGGGTCCGGGCGGTTACGTCTGCGCCATCCGCGCCGCCCAGTTGGGCATGCGCGTGGCCATCGTCGAGAAGATGAAGACGCTGGGCGGCACCTGCCTCAATATCGGCTGCATCCCGTCCAAGGCGCTGCTCAATTCCTCACACCTGTTCGACGAAGCGGGTCACGGCTTCGCCGCGCAGGGCATCAAGACGAGCGGGGTGTCGCTCGATCTCGCGGCCATGATGGGCCACAAGGACAAGGTGGTGGACGCGACCGTGAAGGGCGTCGACTTCCTGATGAAGAAAAACAAGATCACGCGGCTTGTCGGCACCGGCGCGATCAAGGCCAAAGGTATCGTCACGGTCACCGCGGATGACGGCAAGGCGAGCGAGATCGCCGCCAAGCACATCGTGATCGCGACCGGCTCGGACGTGACACCGCTGCCCGGCGTGACCATCGACGAAAAGCAGATATTGTCGTCCACCGGCGCGCTCGCGCTGCCCAAGGTGCCGAAGACCATGGTCGTGGTCGGCGGCGGCGTGATCGGGCTCGAACTCGGCTCGGTGTGGCGCCGCCTGGGCGCCGAGGTCACCGTCGTCGAATTCCTCGATGCCATCCTGCCCGGCATGGACGGAGAGGTTTCGACCATGGCCAAGCGCCTGCTCGAACGCCAGGGCATGAAATTCAAGCTCGGCGCCAAGGTGACGGCTGCAAAGACAGCTAAGTCGGGCGTCACGCTTACCGTGGAACCCAAGGCGGGTGGTGCGGCAGAGGAACTCACCGCCGACGTCGTTCTGGTCGCCATCGGGCGACGCCCCTTCACGCAAGGATTGGGGCTCGAAGGTGTCGGCGTCGCATTGGACAAGCGCGGCTTTGTGCAGATCGACGCGCATTACAAGACGAACGTCGACGGCATCTATGCGATCGGCGACGTGGTCGGCGGCGCGATGCTCGCCCACAAGGCGGAAGAAGAGGGCGTGGCACTCGCCGAAATCCTCGCAGGCCAGGCGGGCCATGTGAATTACGGCGCCATCCCGGCCGTGGTCTATACCTTCCCCGAGATCGCGGGGCTCGGCAAAACCGAGGAACAACTCAAGGCCGACGGCATCGCCTACAAGTCCGGCAAGTTTCCCTTTACCGCGAATGCGCGCGCGCGCGCCATGGCGGCGACCGATGGCTTCGTGAAGATCCTGGCCGATGCCACGACCGACGAGATCCTGGGCGTGCACATCATCGGCGCGCAGGCCGGCGATCTGATCCAGGAATGCGTGGTCGCCATGGAATTCCGTGCGGCAAGCGAGGACGTGGCGCGCACCAGCCACGGCCATCCGGGACTTTCGGAAATCGTCAAGGAAGCCGCGCTCGCCGTCCTCGGCCGGGCGCTTCATATCTAGATGCTCTAATGTTCGTGGCCCGGCCGTCGCGCTCCGTCCTCTTTTTGTCACAGACCCTTGAATATGCGCGTCAGGGGCTGCGTATTAGACTTGTTCCACTATGTTCCTTTGGATGCCCGATAGCGTAGGCGATCTCGTCTTTCTCAAAGTGATCGGCAAATTGAATGATGCCGATTACCGGGAAACCCTGCCGAGACTGATCGAGGTGGCGCTGCGCGAGGGCTCGCTCCGCCTGGTCGCCGATCTCTCCGAATTCGAAGGCGTCGAATGGCATCTGGCCTACGAGCAGAGCGCCTTCGGCAAACCCTATTGGGGCAAGCTCAAGCGCGTGGCCCTGGTCGGCACGCAGGGCTGGACGGTGCTGGCCGCGCGCATCGCGGCCGATCTGGCACCGGCCGATGTGCGCATCTTCGATGCGGGCAAGGGAGACGCCGCCCTCAAATGGGCGAAAAGCGACGTCCCCGATCCGGCCGAGGTTCCCCTCGCACCCTAATGGAATAGCCGATACGAAAGAGTCCGCAATGGGATTCTCATCGCCGCGTTCGGCACGGTGAGCGGCCAAGCGAACAGCCCGCGCGAAATCCAGTTGAGCGTGAAGTTCTACTCAGATGTAGACGTCGTGAGGTTCGGGGCGAGGTTCGCTCCCACCTGTACCCCGCCCGGCAGATCGATGCTCTCGATTTCCAGCCATTGAGTATTGGCCCAGGCCACCTGCTTCAGCGAGTACCCGACGAACGAGCTTGACACCTTCTGGTTCGCCGCGGCCCCCAGCGCGAAGATGATGCCCTCGTAGATCAGCATCGCGAGTCCCACGAAGATCCCGATGAACGGGAGGAACAGCGTAAAGATCCAGGTGGCCCATGTCAGCCACGAGGGGAGGTCAGGCGTGAGTTTCACTGTTGGCTCGTCTGAGACGACCAGGCTGATCGTCTGCTCGCCGTTCTCGGGCTGGCTGACCTCGAAAGCCATGCTGCCCGACGCGGTGACGTTCATGCCGATGCCCATAAAGAAGTCGTGCGTTGCGGCCATGCTTATGTTCAGCGCGTTACCGGCCACGTCGAGCGAGAACGAGGTGATCTCCAGCGACGTGCCATTCTCGTCGGTGACGTTCACGGGCGAATTCAACGACAACTTGCTGCCCGACACCGTGAAGTTCGATGTCGAGGTGCCGAAAGCCTGGGCTACCGCCGGCAGCAGGATGCCGCTCAGGAGCACGTTCTCGGAGACGAGGAGCGACGAATTGCACGACGGAGGGATGTAGTTCGTGCCGGTGTTGAACTGCCCCTCGGCCGCGCTCATCGTCAGCATCAGGATCGACAGCGGCGTCTGATCCGGGTCGCTCTCGTTCAGATTGAACGAATAGAACGCCTGTGATGGCACCAGCGCCGGGTACTCCGAGGACGCCGCGCCCAGGGTGACGGTGCAGATCGTCACCTTCGGATTGGCCGCCGCCCACTGCGCGAGCGCGTAGACCATCGCCAGCTCCACCATCGCAACCATCATGGGATTGCTCTCCAGCCATGCCGGCAGATTCTCCAGCTTCACCTTCTGGAACGCATCCGGGTTCGTGAAGTCGAGGATGAAGTCGTAGTTGGTGCCGTCACCCGTGGGCTGAAGCTCCGACTGCACGTACGTGAGCGCGATCTCCACGATGACGCTCATCCCATCCAAGGGCTGGCTGTTGCGGACCGGATAGGTGAACGTCCCCGTCTCGATCGGGAACTTCACGTCCATGATGGTCAGCCCTTGCTTCAGGGCGTTGAGCTGAATCGGGCCGATCATGCAGTCGACGCCGACGCTCATCTTCGTGCTTCCAACCTGAATCTCTCGATCGAACGTGATGGGGTGGGTGTCGAAGTACTGCTCGAGGACATCGTTGAGCGCGCCTTGTGTCGCTGACGCGATCATATCCCAGCCATCGGTGCTGATGGACGACATGCTGCTCTCCTGCCGAATGAACGTTGCGATGAGACCGTTGGCGGTGCGCGGGCGAGGACTCCTACGGTTGTCGGGGCGCGCGGCGGCGGGAGGCAGCTCGATCGAGCCGCCGAGCCGCCTCGACCACGTCGGGCGGCACGCCGGGAAGACGGGACAGGCACCCGATGGGGTCCTGCTCGAACGCCTGCCGATTCGCCGGCCCCTCGCGCAGGAACGCCGCGATGCGAGGCCCGACGTCCGCGGCCGCGCGCTGCCACGTAGTCACGGCATCGGCGAGGTCGGGATCTACGTCGGCCGGATCCTCGACGCGGCTGGACGGATCAGGCAGCGACACGTCGAGCACGGTCGGCCACCAGCGTTCGAAACCCGGACGGCTCGACTCGATGCCGAACTCGGCCGGCGACGGAAAGGGGCGCTGCTCGTTCTTCACGGAAATGCTCCTGTGCTGAGGGGCGGCGGTCAGCGGTCGCTGCCGTCGGCGATCTGGAGAAACCCCTCGATCATGCCGATGAAGGTGGACGGACGTTCCCACGAGTCGAGCCCGATGGTGATCGGGCCCCAGCCGTTGTCGAAGCGGTCGTAGCAGAGCAGCGGATGCCGCTGGGGCACGGACTGTATCTCGGGCTGTGCGACCGGCAGGACCATCGTCTTCTCGCCGGTGCGGAAGTCGACGCCCACCACACACCACGTGCTCACACCGTCGAGATCCTGTTTGGTATAGCAGTAGACCAGCCCAGTTCCGGTCGCCAGTTTGGGGGTGGCGCTGGACTGTATGTCGTCGTGGCCGCTCCAGACCACGGTGGCGACCCCGGTGTCGGGATCGATGTCGAGGCGCGTGAGACCGCCCTGCTGGTCGTCGTTGGTCGCGTAGGGGCTGACATATCCGTACGTGTTGCCGATGACCAGGGAGCCGTTGTAGCCCACGAAGGAATTCTCGCAGGCGCTGCCGCTGGCCGTGAACACCGGCGTGGCGCTGGCGAGGACGCCGTTCTCGCGTCGGTAAACGCAGGCGTTCATGATCGACGCGTTGTCGCCGATGGCCACGTACGCCCCCATCAGGGTCGGCGTCGTCCCCGACCCCTGACTGAGCTGCCCCGGCTTGAGGGTCTCGCCGCGATCGTACGTCGCACGCCAGACCTGGGACAGCGCATGGTCGGGTCCGATCGTAAAGCGATACAACGCGTGGCTGGACACGACGAACGCACCGTCCGGGCCCACGGAGAACGAATTCTCGATGGCCTCCGCCTCGCCGCTGTCTGGGTCGACGAGCGCCATCGTTTGCACCTTGGCGGTGTCCCGATTCACGACGCCGACCAGCCCTTTCGCCGAGGTGAACCAGTACACGCTGTCCTGATGCCAGTCGGGTAGGGTCGCAGTGAGCTGGTCGCCGAGCGGGATGCCGTCGCTTGAGACGTTCTGGCGCAGATCGAGCTTGGCCTCGATGTCGAACGCGTGCGCCCCTTCCTGCTCGCGCTGGGCAATGATCCATATCTCGCGGCTGGCCGTGGGCACGACGATGCGGCTCTGGTTGTCGCAGAACAGATAGGCGCCGCCGGCGGTGCTCTGGAACACTGCGTCGGGATTCGTGAGGAACAGCAGAGCGGTGCCCTTGCGCCGCGGTACGGGCACGCTGTCCAGCACCTGGAGGCTTGTCGGATCGAAGAGCATCACGTCTGTGCCGGCGGCCGTGAAGCCGATGGTCAGTGCCCGCCCCTGGTCGTCGAAGACGAATGTCGGGCACATGCCGGACACGGCCCCCATCTCGAAGTACCGCGCGACCGGGTCGTGCCCGGTGGCCCCCGACTGGCTCGAGACATCGCTCGAAAACGCATCGTCGTGCATCGTGCTGCACCAGCGCGACAAGAAGGGATGATGTGGGGGGTCGAGGCTCGGCAGCGGACTGGTCTCGGCCGGCGCAACCGGCGGGGCCGGCTGCGGCACCAACGTGACTCGATACATAGGAGCGGACTGAGCTCCGTGGGACGGACGTTCGGACGTCACTGACATGGCGCCCGCACTATGCATGACCACCTCCGTCCGTGTCAACCGGAAGGAGAAATAGTTGTAAAGTCTTTATTGTTTGGGTTGTAGCGTACAGACAATGCCGAATCTTCTATCGCCGTCCGGTTCTGTGAGAGGAGAGAAACGACATGAGCGATCCGATATCCTGCGAGGCTGACGCCGTTGCCTTCGCCAGGCGCTACAGCCTCAACCTGCCGCCTGAGCAGATGGCGAGACTCGCCGAAAAGATGGGGAGATTCCCAAGGCGAGGCTCACCGGGCCCCGGCCCGCGCGCGCTTGCGCGCGGCAGACCGCGCAACCGGGGGATCCATCGTTGGATCGCGCCAGAGCAGGACTGGATGCCCTGCATGAAGCGGGGCATGACGATGTTGACGGGTGGGTCTTACTAGGATGAGGACTTTTCGCCGCTACAGCCGCTTGAGGCTGCGCTGCTTGGTCTTGGTTTTCTTGTGCCCCGCGCTACGAGGCTGCGGCTTGATCTGGTCGCGCGACACACCGGCGGCCGTCACTGCGCTGGGCGCCATGCCGGGCCGACCCAAGCCCAACTCGATCGCTTCCAGACGGCGGATCTCGTCGCGCATACGCGCGGCTTCCTCGAATTCGAGGTTGGAGGCGGCTTCCACCATGCGCTTCTTCAGATCATCGATGTGGACGGCATAGTTGGAGCCGACCAGGTGCGTCTCGCCCGACACGCCCGTATTGACCGTGACGTAATCGCCCTCATAGACGCTGTCCAGGATATCGCTGATGCCCTTCTTGATCGATTCCGGCGTGATGCCGTGTTCGAGGTTGTAGGCCTCCTGGCGCGCGCGGCGGCGATTGGTCTCGTCGATGGCGTATTGCAGGCTGTCGGTCATGTGGTCGGCATAAAGCAGTACGCGGCCGTCCACGTTGCGCGCCGCACGCCCGATGGTCTGCACCAATGAGGTCCTGGAGCGCAGGAAGCCCTCCTTGTCGGCATCCAGGATGGCGACCAGCGCGCATTCGGGGATGTCGAGGCCTTCGCGCAGCAGGTTGATGCCGACCAGGATGTCGTAGGCGCCGAGGCGCAGGTCGCGAATGATCTCGATACGCTCCAGCGTGTCGATGTCGGAATGGAGATAGCGCACGCGCAGGCCGGTCTCGTGCATGTATTCGGTCAGGTCCTCGGCCATGCGCTTGGTGAGAACGGTGACCAGAACGCGCTGGCCCTTGGCGGCGCAGATGCGGCATTCGGCGAGCAGATCATCCACCTGTTGCGCGACCGGGCGGATGATGCATTGCGGATCGACCAGGCCGGTCGGGCGCACGACCTGTTCGACGAACACGCCCGCGGTGCGCTCCATCTCCCACGGCCCTGGTGTGGCTGAGACGAACACGGTCTGCGGGCGGAAGGCGTCCCATTCCTCGAACTTGAGCGGGCGGTTGTCGACGCAGGACGGCAGGCGGAAGCCAAACTCCGCGAGCGTCGATTTGCGGTTGTAGTCGCCTTTGAACATGCCGCCGATCTGCGGCACGGTGACGTGGCTTTCGTCGATCACCAGCAGCGCATTCTCGGGCAGGTATTCGAACAAAGTCGGCGGCGGCTCGCCCGGATTGCGCCCCGTGAGGTAGCGCGAATAATTCTCGATGCCGGCGCAATGCCCGGTCGTCTCCAGCATCTCCAGATCGAACGTGGTGCGCTCGTAGATGCGCTGCGCTTCGAGCAGCTTGCCCTGGCTCTCGAAGATCGCCACCTGCTGTTTCATCTCTTCGCGGATCTTGGGGATCGCCTGCAGGATGGTGGGGCGCGGCGTCACATAGTGGCTCTGCGGATAAAGCGTGGCTTCCTGGATCGTGCCGACCTTTTCGCCGGTCAGCGGATCAATCTCCCACAGGCCTTCCACCTCGTCACCGAACAGCGAGATGCGCCAGGCGCGGTCTTCCATATGCGAGGGGAAGATCTCGATCACATCGCCGCGCACACGGAAGGTGCCACGATAGAAGGCGGCGTCGTTGCGCTGGTATTGCAGTTCGACGAAGCGCTTCACCAGGTCCGCGCGATCGATCTTCATGCCGGGTTCGAGCCGGATGATCATGGCCGAATAGGTCTCGACCGCGCCGATACCGTAAATGCACGAGACCGAGGCGACGATGACGACGTCGTTGCGCTCCATCAGCGCGCGCGTGGCGGAGTGGCGCATGCGGTCGATCTGCTCGTTCACCGACGAATCCTTTTCGATGTAGGTGTCGGTGCGCGGCACATAGGCCTCGGGCTGATAATAATCGTAATAGGAGACGAAATATTCGACCGCGTTGTTGGGGAAGAATTCCTTCATCTCGCCATAAAGCTGCGCGGCCAGCGTCTTGTTGGGCGCGAGCACCAGGGTCGGCCGGTTGGCCTGCTGGATCACATGCGCCATGGTGAAGGTCTTGCCCGAGCCGGTGACGCCGAGCAGCACCTGGTCGCGTTCGTTCGCTGCGACACCCGCGTTCAATTCCGCAATGGCGTTGGGCTGGTCGCCGGCCGGCTGGTATTTGGACACGACTTCGAGCGGCTTGCCGCCTTCGATGGCGGGCCGCCGGACGGGCGTGAAAAGGGGACTATCGGGCATTGCGGTAATATAGGATGGGGGACCCGCTCCGTCGAATCCCCGAAAACACGGCCGTCATGGCCTTTGGTCTCTGCAAAAACTCCACCGTCATGCCCCGATTTATTCGGGGCATACATGGTTGGGGCACCGGTCGGTTGAGGAATGGATCCCCCGGACAAGCCGGGGGATGACGACACTACTAATGCTTCAGGGACTAACGCCTACGGAATGAGCGCCAGAATGAACAACACCGTGGAGGCGAGCGTGGCCACGCTGCGCACGTGGTTCCACTTGGTCCACACGTCCAGATAGCGTGCCCACAGGCGGTGCGCTTCGACGCTGTCCGCGTCCGCGCGGTCGATCGCGTTGTTGAGCGGCACGTTGAGAACCATCGTCACGAAGATGTTGCCCATGAGGAAGACAAGCGCGCCCGCGAGCAGATAGCCGCGGCCCGGTTGGTCCCAATCCATGAACGCGATCACGACAAGCGCGGCGCTCAGCAGCGCGGTGCCCATGAAGGCCGCCATGAACAGCGGATTGATGATCACGCGATTGATCGATTGCATGGCGCGGATGCCTTCGGGGGGAGCGAGTCGGCCGAGCGCCGCCATGATGCAAACGGAGAAGATGAAGAACAGGCCTGCGTTGAGCGCGCTGCCCAACGCCGCGATGAAGATGAGGATTGTGATGATCACGCGAGCGCCGCCGCGACCAGGCGGCTTTGGCGTACCGCGCGCCAGCCGAGCCAGCAGAAGAATACGAGCACGACGAGCTGCACGGTTGCGAAGACCGGGCCCGCGCCACCGGGGGCGTAAACCGCCAGCGCCGGGATCTTGAGGAACGCTTGCACGACGAAGACGAAGGCCAGCAGGTATTCGCTGGCCACGATGCCGATGGCCGAGACGATGCGCCAGGCGCCCATGTTGCGACCGATCAGCAGCGCATAGAAGGTCGCGATCAGCACCAGTGTCGCGATGATGCCGGTGACGAAGGCCGGGGTGATCGCGATGAATGGGAACATGAAGCCGGTGATCGAAGTGACGAGCGCCATGATCAGGAAACCGTAGACCGTGAAGGGGGTAACCGGCCGGCCGAGCAGCCCTGCGATGGTCGGAATGCCCAGGATCAGGGCGATCAGGCTGATGCCGGTGTGAATGTGCGTAAAGGTTTCGATATCCATGGCTTCTCCCCTTGGTTGACGTGGCGGCGAGAATGCCACGGATAGGTGACTTTGCGAAGATGGGAGCGCAAAGCGATCCCGCGTCGCCGACATTTAGAGCAAAGCGGCCTCGCGTCGCGGATATTTAGAGCAAAGCGGCCTCGCGTCGCCGGTATCTAAGTTACCGGCATCAGGATGGTCAGCTTCAGTTCGTGCTGGCTGGCCAGGGTAAAGCTGACCTGTTCGAACGCCAGGAAGCCGTTGGTGGGATGGTTGAAGGTGCGCCGGCCACCCTCGCGCCCCAGCACGCTTTGTTCGTCCCAGATGCGCGCGAAGTCGGCGCTGCGTGCGCTGAGTTCCGTGATCAGGGCGCGGATCGCGGGATCGTTGGGATGCGTGCTGACATCGGCGCGGAACTCGGCGGCGACTCGGTGCGCGCGTTGCTCATGATCGCAGATCAGGTCGCGGGCGAGCGGGTTCAGGAAGATGAAGCGCAGCAGGTTGCGCCCGGCGCCATCGCTGCCTGTTGTATGGTCCTTGGCGCCGCCCCTCGTGTTGTCCGTATCGAGCCATCCGGCGAACAGGCGCTCGGCCGCGCCGTTCCAACTCTGCGCCGTCCAGCAGCGATCCAGGATGTAGGCGGGCGATGCGATCTTGTGCACGCAGGCGAGCGCCGCCTGGGGCACCGGCTCGATGACGTCGGTCATATCGGGGTCGCGCCGCCCGGACAGTTCAAACAGATAGGCCCGTTCGGCGCGGCCCAGTCGCAGGGCCCTGGCAAGCCGCGCCAGCGCGGCGGGCGACAGCGAGATCTCGCGCCCTTGTTCGAGCCAGGTATACCAGGTGGCGCTGAGCCCGCTTAGCAGCGCCACTTCCTCGCGTTTGAGCCCTGGCGTGCGCCGGCGTGTGCCCGCAGGCAGGCCGAGGGCATCCGGGCTCAGGCGTTCGCGTTGGGCGCGCACGAACCGTCCCAACTCGCGCCGCCGCTCCTTGCCGTCAGGGGGCGTCATGAGGGGTATTATGGGAGCATTTTATACCAGGATAAAATAGATTCTTACACCAGGTTAAGGAACGGCCTAAACACGGCGCCAACCAGCCCGACAGGAGCCAAACCGATGCCCAACCACCAGACCGGCCCCAGCGACGATGCCCCGACCCACGATGCCCCCAATCACGAAACTTTGGTCGGCACGCAATTCGGATCGCGCGCGGCGCTTTATTTGACCAGCACCGTCCACGCCCAGGGACCCGACCTCGATGCCTTGGCGGCGACCGCGCGCGATCTGCCCGATGCGGCTAACGCGCGCGTGCTCGATCTCGGCTGCGGCGGAGGGCATGTTGCCTATGCCGTCGCCCCCCATGTGGGCGAGGTCGTCGCCTATGATCTCGCGCCCGAGATGTTGTCCGTCGTGGCGAAGGCTGCCGCCCAGCGCGGTCTTGCCAACGTGACCGTGCGCGAGGGCCGGGTCGAACGCCTGCCGTTCGCTGACGCCGAATTCGACGCGGTGATGAGCCGCTACACGGCGCACCATTGGAGCGATTTCGACGCAGGCCTGCGCGAGGCCGCCCGCGTGCTCAAGCCCGGCGGCATTGCGATGTTCGTCGATTCAATCTCGTCGTCGGTGCCGCTGTTCGACACCTTCCACCAGGCGATCGAGGTGCTGCGTGATGTATCGCACGTACGCAATTATTCGCGCGCTGAGTGGGACGCAGCGATGACGCGCGCCGGCTTTGTGCCGACCAATATGCGCCGTAACCGCCTGCGCCTCGATTTCGCCACCTGGATCGCCCGCATGCGCACGCCGAAACTCCAGGCGGATGCGATCCGCGCGTTGCAGGCGGCGATGCCCGCATCCGTCGCGCGTCACTTCGCGCTGGAGGCTGACGGCAGCTTCACCTTCGACGTCGGATTGTTCGAAGCGGTAAAGGCGGAAGGGTAGAGCGTGCAAGAAAACGGCGGGCGGGGATGGTGCCCGCCCGCCGCCGCACATTGGACCGTACGGCGCACTTGAAAAACTAGGGTTTAAGAACAAATCAAGAACTTATGTCTCAAGCGCAAACTAAGCCAAAGCAAATCAGCGGCAGGATCGAGTGGTGGAGAGGCAGATCGCCGTCACGGTGCTGCCGGCGCTGGGCCGTCTCTGGGCCGAACTCGACAGGAAATGTCGAGAAAAGCCTATTTTTGACGAGACATGTCGATAAATGACGAGGCCACAAATGAGGGGGCTGGTACTGGCATGAGAAGCTGGGTGCGCCGGAATTTTCCCCCTTTCGCGGTTGCACCCGCGCCGGACTCATCCTAGTGTCCGCGCCGTTTTGTCCCCCTATTTTTCGAGGCCTCAAATGAGCTTCATCGCGTCGCGTCTGTCCCGCATCAAGCCGTCGCCCACCATGGCCATGACCGGCCGCGCGCAGGAGCTGAAAGCGGCGGGCAAAGACGTGATCGGCCTGGCCGCCGGCGAGCCGGACTTCGACACGCCCGAGAATGTGAAGGACGCGGCCATCGCCGCCATGAAGGCCGGCAAGACCAAGTACACGCAGGTGCCCGGCATCATCGAACTGCGCAAGGCGATCTCGGTGAAGTTCAAGAAAGAGAACGGCATCGATTACAAGCCGGAGCAGGTGCAGGTCGCGTGCGGCGGCAAGCAGTCGATCTTCAACGCCATGATGGCGACGATCGACGAGGGCGACGAGGTCGTCATCCCGGCACCCTACTGGGTGACCTATCCGGACGTCGTGCTCATGTGCGGCGGCACGCCGGTCGTGGTGCAGTGCCCGGCCGAGAACGGCTTCAAGCTGAAGCCGGAAGATCTCGACCGCGCCATCACCAAGAAGACCAAGTGGGTGATCCTGAACTCGCCGTCCAACCCGACCGGTGCGGCCTACAGCAAAGCTGAACTGCGCGCGGTGTGCGACGTGCTGCTCAAGCATCCGCACGTCTACATCATGAGCGACGACATCTACGAACACGTGAACTACGACGGCTTCGAATTCTCGACGCCGGCCTCGCTGGAGCCCAAGCTCTACGAGCGTACGCTCACGCTCAACGGCTTCTCCAAGGCCTATTGCATGACCGGCTGGCGCCTGGGTTATGCGGCCGGGCCGAAGCCGCTGATCGACGCCATGAACATGGTGCAGTCGCAGTCGACCTCGCATCCCGACTCGATCGCGCAGTGGGCGGGTGTCGCCGCCCTCGAAGGGCCGCAGGATTTCATCCCGAAGCACAACGACGTGTTCAAAAGCCGGCGCGATCTGGTCGTGTCCATGCTCAACCAGGCGAAGGGCATCAGCTGCCGCACGCCGGAAGGTGCGTTCTACGTCTACCCAAGCGTTGCGGGCGTCATCGGCAAGAAGACGCCGGACGGCAAGGTGATCAGCAACGACAGCGACTTCGCGCTGTATCTGCTGGACTCGCAGGGCGTGGCGCTGGTGCAGGGCGCGGCCTTCGGGCTCGAACCCTTCGTGCGCATCTCTTACGCGACCGCGACCGAGGTGCTGGAAGACGCCTGCCAGCGTATCCAGCGCGCCTGCGCGGCGTTGATCTGATTTTCTCTCGTCACCCCCACGAAAGCGGGGTCCAGAGATGCCGAACTGGCTTCCCGTTGCGCGGTCGGCCGCGCTTATGCGCGGTGACGCGGGAATGACGGTTTGGAACTCTGGAACTAGAGGGCGCGTCTGAACGTCAGGTTATAGCGGACGGACCCGGTCAATGGGTCCGTTCTGCTTTTGAGCGGTGCGACGCCGTGGAAGACGCGCCGCGTCGGCCCGCCCCACACCACTACGTCGCCGTTTTCGAGGGTGAAGCGCTGCGTCTTGTCGGCGCGTTTGTGTCCGCCCCACAGGAAGGTGGCGGGAAGCCCGAGCGAGACCGACACGATGGGCTGGGTGAAATTGCGCTCGTCCTTGTCCTGGTGCAGGCCCATCCTGGCACCCGCGGCGTAGCGATTGATTAGGCACGCATCGGGGGTGAACGCTGCGTAACCCGCTGCCTCGGCGGCGCGCGCTGCCAATGCGCGAAAGATGTCGGGCATGGCGGGCCAGGTTTTGCCGCTCAAGGGATCTTCGGCCGTATAGCGATAGCCGGTGCGGTCGGTGACCCAGCCGACGCTTCCGCAATTGGTCATGGCGACCGACATGGTGCCGCCGCCCGGCACGGTCATGGAGCGGAACGGCGCTTGGGCGGCGATCCGCTCGATCGCGCGCACGAGTGCTGCGGCCTCCTCTGCGCAGAAGCCGCGCAGCAGCATCGCGCCGTCGCCAATAGATTGAATTGGGATCTTGGTTGGGGTCAGCCTGGCGAAAAGATCGCTCATGCGAGCGACTTATCACACGTCACATGGCATCATGAAAGATGATGCCCAGCGTCTTGCGATGGCCGCGCCGGATCTTGGACACGCCATGTTTCATCGCCGCGCGATAGGGGCCCTTGGCGCCCATCACCGGGCGATGCCACACCGGCACGATCACCGCGTCGCCCTGCATCAAAGGCACCACTTCGGCGCGTGCCTGCATGCGCGGGCGCTGTTCGGTGATGACGAATTCGCCCCCGGTGAAGTCCGCGCCGGGGCGCGACAGCAGGATGGTCGCCTGCAGCGGAAAGACCTGATCGCCGTAGAGGTCCTGGTGCAGCGAATTGTAGTCGCCTTCCTCGTAGGACAGCAGCAGCGGCGTCGGGCGCGTCTGTCCCTCGGCATGGCAATGTTCGAGATAGGCTGCGTGGCTCATCGGATATTGCATCTCGATGCCCAGCATGTCGTTCCACCGGTTGGCGATGGCGGCGAGCGGCGGATAGAGGTTGGTGCGCAACGCTGCGACCGAGATGGGAAGAGGATAGGCGAAATATTTGTATTCGCCGCGGCCATAGCCGTGATGCGCCATCGTGATCGTGCTGCGGAACAGCGCGTCGTCGTCATAGGACTTGATGATGCTGTTGCACATGTTGGGCGACAGAACCGACGGGATCACGGCATAGCCTTGTGAATCGAGATCGGTGCCGATGCGCGGCCAATCGAATAGCGGGCCGTCATCGATCTTCAGGGCGTCGCTCTTGACGGTGGGTGCGGCCTTGCCCGTCAGAGGGGCCGCCGACTTCGTTTGGGCTTTGGTCATGCTGTTCATTATCGCGATTACAGCGGATCGCGCACTCCGGTTCTTGCGTCAAAAGTAGGCTTTAAGATGGGTCCAAAGTAGGACTCAGCAGAAATCGTCTGGAGCCTGCGCTGGAATTAAAATCCCTGCAATTAAAATCGCTCCAGTTAAAAACTTCGGGACAAAGTCGGAATCTGCTTTGCCACGAAAAATCAGGGGCGTAGGCTTTTGTCATGGGGGCGAGTCCTCCCAACTCCTTTTGGGGGGCTCGTCACACCAAGCGACAACGACGACGTCGAAGAAGGGAGGTGTGGCCGTGACAGGTAGATCATCATCCGGACCGCGTTGTGCGGTCCTCATCGGTACATATCTGAGTGGCAAGACAACCTTGCTGGATTGCATCCTGAGCCGGTGCGGCGCAGTGACGCGGCGCGGTCTCGTGCGCGACGGCAATACGGTCGGCGATGTCTCGCCCGAGGCGCGTGCGCGCGGCATGAGCGTCGAATTGAATATCGCGAGCTGCGAATATCTGGGCGAGCCGTGGACCTTCATCGATTGTCCGGGCTCGGTGGAACTGTTCCAGGATACGCTGGCGGCACTGTCGGTCGCGGATGCCGCGGTCATCGTCGTCGAACCGGGTGTGGAAAAAGCGATCGCCGCGACACGGCTTTTCAAGGAGCTGGATGCGCGCGGCATGCCCTACATCGTGTTCGTCAACAAGATCGACACCGCCGAAGCCTCGGTGCGCGAAACCATGGACGCGCTGCAGCGGCTGACCGAGCGTACGCTGGTGATGCGCGAAGTGCCGATCCGCGAAGGCGAGGACATCGTCGGCTTCGTCGATCTGGTAAGCGAGCGCGCCTATAAGTTCCGTCCCGGCGCACCGTCGGACCTGGTCGAGATCCCGGCCTCGGTTCTGACGCGCGAGAAAGAGGAACGCGCCCATCTGCTTGAATCGCTCGCCGATTACGACGACGCGCTGATGGAGCAGGTTCTGGAAGACATCGTGCCGGGTACCGAGACGATCTACCAGAATCTGACGCGCGATCTGCAGCTCGGCGCCATCGCGCCAGTCTTCTTCGGTTGTGCCGAGAAGGACGAAGGCACGCGCCGCCTGCTGAAGGCGCTGCGCCACGAGACGCCCAATATCGCGCAGACGCGCGACCGCATCGGGCTGTCGCATGAGGGCGAAGTGCTGGCGCAGGTCTTCAAGACCTACAACGGCGCGGCTGCCGGGAAACTCTCCTTCGTGCGCGTCTGGCGCGGCGAGATCGCGGATGGCATGAGCCTCAACGGCGTGCGCATCGGCGGGATTGCGCGTGTGTTCGGCGCGCAGCAAGCCAAGCTCACCAAGGCGGTGGCCGGCGAGGTGGTCGGTCTCGCGCGCATGGAAGGCATCAAGACGGGCGATGTGCTGTCGCCGTCCGGCAAGGCGGCCGGCGCTGATTGGCCGGATCTGATGAAGCCGGTCTTCGCGCTCGCCATCGCGCCCGGCAACCGCGACGACGAGGTGAAGCTCGCCGCCGCCATGAACAAGGTGACCGAGGAGGACCCGTCGCTGATCTACGGGCCGAACCCGGATACCGGTCAGCATCTGCTGCGCGGCCAGGGCGAGACGCATCTGCGCATCGCGCTCGATCGCTTGAAGAACCGCAACAAGCTGACGATCAAGGCGGAGCTGCCGCAGGTCGCCTACAAGGAGACCATCCGCAAGCCGGTGTCGCAGTTCGCGCGCCACAAGAAACAATCGGGCGGACATGGGCAGTTCGGCGATGTGGCCATCGAGATCAAACCGCTGCCGCGCGGGTCGGGCTTTGCCTTCACGGACCGTATCAAGGGCGGCGTCGTGCCGGGACAATATATCCCGGCGGTCGAAGCCGGCGTGAAGGAGCATCTGGCGCGCGGGCCGCTCGGTTTTCCCGTCATCGACGTCGCGGTCGAACTGGTGGACGGCAAGTACCACCCGGTCGATTCATCGGAAATGGCGTTCAAGACGGCGGGCGGGCTTGCGATCCGCGAGGGGCTGCCGAAATGCAGCCCCGTCCTGCTGGAGCCGATCTTCCTGGTCAGCATCTCGGTGCCCAACGATTTCACCTCGCGCGTGCAGCGTCTGGTGACGGGGCGGCGCGGCCAGATCCTCGGTTTCGAGCCGAAGGATGGTTGGCCGGGATGGGATTCCGTCGTGGCACACCTGCCGGAATCCGAAACGCTCGACCTGATCAACGAATTGCGGTCGTTGACCCAGGGCACGGCGAGTTTCGAATGGCGGTTCGACCGGTTGCAGGAATTCACCGGTCGCGAGGCTGAGCAGGTGATCGCCTCGCACAATGCCGCCGGCGCTGCCGCGCACTGAGATCGCGGCAAGCGCGTGGCACACGAGGAGATCGAATACCGCATATTAAGCGGTGCGGCGTTGGCGGCGCTGGTCCTGTCGGCGACGGGACCGTCCGACCCCGTGACGTGGTTCCTGGAAGCCGTGCCCGTGATGATCGGCATCCCGTTGCTGATCGTCACCCGGCACGGCTTTCCCCTCACGCCGCTTCTGATGCGGTTGCTGGCGTTCCACGCCGCCGTGCTGTTGTTGGGCGCCTATTACACCTACGCCGAGGTGCCGCTTGGCGCCTGGGCGGCCGAGATGTTTGATCTGTCGCGCAACCACTATGACCGCTTCGCGCATCTGATCCAGGGCGCGGTCCCCGCGATCCTGACACGCGAAATCCTGTTGCGGAAAACGCCGCTGCGTCCGGGCGGCTGGTTGTTCGTTTTGGTGACATGCGTCTGCCTCGCCTTCAGCGCCTTCTACGAAATGATCGAATGGTGGTCGGCGCTGATCGGCGGGCAAAGCGCGGATGCGTTCCTCGGCGCACAGGGCGATATCTGGGACAGTCACTGGGATATGTTGTTGGCACTCGTCGGTGCGATCGTCGCGCAGCTCACGTTTTCGCGAGCTCATGACCGTGCGTTGGCGCAACTACCGATGCAAATATGCAACAATAACCAGATGAATTCCCGGGAGGGTGGAACCTTTACTCCCAACATCAATTGAGCATCCGACACGGGTGGGGCCGTCGGCATGGCCGGCCTGTCGTCGAGTGTGACTTGATATAATGGGAGTACTGTTCATGAAGCGTTTGATTGCGGCCTCGCTGATCGCGCTTGCTCCGATGGTTTCGGCCACGGCGCAAGCGCAGGATGCGCAATCCCGTACGCAGGCACCAACAATGTATTCGTACGGTCCGAACGAAGGTGATCACGAGTTCACCCTGTCCGGTACCGGTACGAGCGATCGCGAGCTCGACAACGGCAGCTTCGGCATCACCGGCAGTTATGGCTGGTATCTGAGCCGCGACCTTGCACTTGCGGTGCGTCAGAGCGTGAACTGGGCCTCGGTCGAAAACGGCAGCGACCGGATCAACGGCTCTACGCGCGGCGCGCTCGATTATCACTTCAACGTCACGGATCGCTTCCGCCCGTTCATCGGCGCGAGCATCGGCGCGATCTATGGCGATGGCGTGAAAGACACGGGTATCGCCGGGCCTGAAGTCGGTATCAAATATTATCTCAACCCGACGACCTTCCTGCTCGGACAGATGGAATACCAGTTCCTGTTCGATGACGGCGACGACGATAGCTTCGACAATGGTGCGTTCGCCTATCTCGTCGGTCTTGGTCTGAACTTCTAGGCCTGAACTTCTTCTAGGGTCGTTCCCGACTCCGGGGCCGTGTCGATCCATCGTGGTCGCGCGGCCCCGTTTTCCTAATCGTCTTCCTATGTTTTCAACCGTCCGAAGATCGCGCGCCAGAACAATTCGTCGCGGTAATGATCGTGCCGGAATTGGCGTGCGGCTTCGCGTATGCGCTGCCGGCGCGCCTCGTCGGCGAGCAGGAAGCGTGTGAGCGCGACCAGCTCGTGCACGTTGTCGAATGGAAGGTAGTGGACGTAGGGGACGAAGCAGCGCTCCAGGGCACGACCATTGTGCAGCGTCACCGCGCCCGATGCCGCCGCCTCGAAAGGCCGGAAGACGACGATATCAAGCTGCGGCGTCACGAAGCCGGAACTGAGCGCCAGCTTGGCGCGCCCGAGCATCTCGTAGAAATCAGGCTCGCTCTGAGCAAGTTCCTTCCGCCGGTCGCCGATGACGACGGTCATGTCGATGCCGGCTGTCGCGGCATGCGCGCACCAGAAATCCCGATTGCGGGTCCGTGATCCGGCGTACAGCAGATCGACGGTCTTATGCGGTTCCGGCGTTTCCGAGATCAGGCTCGCGGCGAGCGCCTGGCAGGGGGCTGCGAACGTGGCGCCGGCTGCGACCGCGGACCGATAACTGTCGTCATCATCGCCGGTAAAGGTGACCGTCAGGTCGGTTACCGGTGCCCAATGGGCGGCGTAGTTGGGCAGCGGGGGATAAGCGTCGGTGATCAGATTGATCAACTTGAATCCATGGCGCGCTTTCAGCCGGTGCAGATCATCCACGCCGATGGTCGTCTCGGTCGGCAGGAACAAGCCGTCCATCACGATCACCTCGGGGCGGAAGCGCGTGATATGTGCGTCGAAATCCGCGAGCGCGGCCGATTTTGGTTTGCGTCCTGCGTGCAGGCTGTCCGGATGGGCCGCGTTGAAACACAGATCGTCGCCGGCGTGAAACTCCGACGGAATGCCGATCGTGCGCAAGGACGCTTTGGGATGGCTGGTGAAGGTGCTGGCAATGAAAGCCGGATTGCTCGCGACATGGTCGGGCATGAACAAAAGCGTGCGTGGCCAGGCAGCACCCGTCGGCAACGCATTTGCGGCAAAGGCTTCGGCCTCAGCCGGGATCGGTATGCGCCCTTCGGTCCAATCCGTCCAACGCTGGTCCAGCCGTTCGGCAATCGCGTGCTCCTGTGCGGCAGTCAGGTCTCCGCCGCAGGAGCCCAGCCAGGACGACGGCTGCAGGTAGGATCGTATGAACGGGGTCGTGTCCGCGAGCGCGTCGAAGTAATTGCGGGTCGTGCGCGCATCGAAGCCGCGTCCTTGAAGGCGGACGAAGGTGCGGGCGTTGAGGAAGTCCTCGGGCGCCGCCTCGATGGCAAGACGGAAGATCCCGGCTGCGGTCTTGTCGTCGCCCGCAAGGCTATAGATATGGGCCAGATGATAATAAGCGTCGGGATTGCGCGGGTCGGATTTGAGCGCCGCGCTCAGATTCTCCGCTGCATCGGCGAGATCGCCCCGTTTCAGCGCGACAAGAGCCAGGTCGACGGACAGCCGGGCCGCGCGCGGATCGGCCGTCATGCGCGATAGCGATCGAAAACCGGGGCAGCGAGCAGACGTTCGACGTTGGGTTTGAGAGGGCGTTCGCGTGCGAACTGCGCCTGCTTCTCCAGGCCGGTGGCGATGAGGTCTTCGTGTTCGGCCAAGTGGACGCAGCGGTCGACAAAGCCGTCAAAGTCGGTGGTCACCGTGTAATCGTACAGATAGGACAGTTCGGTACGGTCGAACTGCTCGGCGATGACGGCGATGCCATTGGTCGCGCCCAGCACCACCCGGCCGGGTGACATGTTCTCGATGTCGTCGAAGCGCTTCAGTTCGATGATCGCGCGCGCCCGGCCCATCAGGTTGTTGTAGATATAGGCGGGAACCGTCAGGTCGCTGGTGCGCACGTGATATCCAAGCGCGTGCAGCCGTTCCAGGATCGGTTTGCGCCGGGGATAGGTGAGCCCAGGCAGGAAGAAATCGATATCGCGATGCGTCGCCAGCGGCACGTTGCGGTAGTGGGGCGAATAGCCGAATTCGAATTGCCCGCTTTTGGCCGGATCGATCATGTCGGGGTAGTGACGGGAGCCCGGCATGAAGTACCAGACGAAATCCGCGATTTCGGCCACGCGGCGGAAATTTTCCCCGCGCCATGCGAATTCGCCGGCCATCACGTTCTTGTCACCCAGGTTCTCGGTCAGCACGACGCCCAGCGGAAAATCGGCGCCTTTCACTTTCTTCGTCTGGACGAGTGAGGCGGTGGTCTCGTTATCGAAATTCTCGAGCACGAGGTTGATCGTCTTGCCGCCATAAACAACGCGCTCATTGTCGACGGTGACGTCGCAGCCGCAATCCTTCAGCCCCGCACCAATGAGAAGCACGTTGTCCTGAACGCTTTCGTGGAAATTCGGCGGGAGTGTGGTGAGGCAGAACTGAAAATGCATTTGATAGGGAGCGATCTTCAACACATTAGGTTGGGACTATACCATGAGTTGTCAGGGCGCGATATGATTCGGATCTATTCGGGGAACCTGGTGGCGGTGAAATAGTCATCGGCAGATAGCCATATCGTTTCACGACGAATCACGCCTTAATCCTCCGCGACATGCACAGATTGTTTCTCGTCTCCGCGTCCTTGATGTCCTATCCGGCGGCCGCGGCCGAGGTGAACGACAGCGTAACCGGCTTCATCCGCACGGCCTTGGCCCGTGATCGCGTGCAGCCGCTTATTCTATGTCCGGATGGTCTGGATCTGGGAGAGCTCGGGCGCGATGCGGTGCGGTATGGTCCGTCCATCCGCATGGAGGCATCCGAGGCGATCTGGCGTCCCCTTGCCGCGCGATCCTTCGATCGCATCACCGTTCTCGGGACCGCACCCCTCGTCGATTACGAGGAAATCGTGATCGCCTGTTTCCTGAGCGCCGGTTCGAAATCCTATCTCGATGCACAAGGCGGCCGTCATGACATTGCCGGTTGGGAACGGGATATCCGCCCCGATTACCGACCGTCCCCTCTCGCCGTTCGCTGTCTGAACACCGATGAGGAGGCAGCCTATATCGGGCGCGTTCATGCGCAGCTTGGCGCTGCCTTGGTCGAAGCGGATTTCGGTCGTCCGCGGCCGGTTCGCGAGCGCGACCCCGATCTATCGCTCTATACCCAGCACCGGCTTGCCAAGGATATCGCTCAATTGACGAGCGGCCTTCAGGTCGAGGCCCATGATGCCCCGTTCTCCATCCTCAAGACACCGGATGGTTCGATCGTCCAAAGCGCCGATTATCACCGCGCGTGTGCGAATTTCGTGAGCGCGATCGACGGTGTGGAGGACATCCTCGATCTCGGCTGCGGCAGCGGGTTCCTAAGCTGTCATCTCGCGGCATCGGGAAAATATCGACGCGTGTTGGGCGTCGATTCCGCGCAGACGCGAATCGACGATGCACGCCTGCACGCCGATCTCATCGGATCGACGGCAACATTCGCGCAATCAAGCATGGTGGCGCTGGACCTGCCCGACAAATCGTTCGACCTCACCGTCACATCCTATGCCCTGGAACAGTCCGGCGCGCGCCTGTCCGACGCGATACGGGAATTGTGCCGCGTGACGCGCCGGTATCTCATCCTGTTCGAACCGACCGGGGAGTATTTTTCGACAGTGCCGGGGCTTTGGCATATCGGAGCCAGCGGTTGGGCGAATACGTATTTTGCCGCGCTGGACGGCCTGAACTTTGCGGTCCGGCCAAATCTGCTCAGCCAGTACTACAATCCGAGCGCCGTGTTCGTGATCGATCTGTCGGGTCGCGAGAACCCGGTGCTGACTTTGCCCCATCTGTTTCGCCCTGCCATCGCCGAGTGGCCCGGGGGTGTTCGGTTCATCTAGTGTGACACCGATCCGAAACGAGGCAAAATTTTGTCATGGCATGGGAATTTTGATGGCGGCGCGCGGTCGATATAGACGAACGCGCTCTTGAGAGGACCCTACATCTCCAAGCGGCGGAGGCGCACACTTTTTCGCCCCGGCAACACTTGAGTCTGAAAAGAAAAAGCCGGAAGTCCAAGGACTTCCGGCAAGTTTAACAGGGAGGCTTCACGTCTGGGAGACGTAGGGTCCGAAGACCCCGGTTCGGGGGCTTGCCCCGAACGCACGCAAGATGTACGCGTTTCTGCGCTGCAAAACCATTGTCAATATGGTATCCCCTTTATGCGCGGGGCGCATAGCTCTCACTGGGCGGAATGTGACAATCCCCAGGAGAACCGCTAATTCTTGGATTCCAGCACTTTACGGACCATGAAGTCGCGGAATACCTCGATGCGGGCGGAATGCCGAAGCTCCTCCGGATACACGAAATAGACTTCAGTCGGGGGGCCGGCGAGCTCGGGGAGCACCCGGACCAGGCCGCTGGAACCGACCAGCATGTAATCGGGCAGCGCCCCCAGGCCGACGCCCGCCAGGACGGCGCGGTAAATCCCATAGATGTTATTAACCTTAAGCACCGGTTTGCGCGGCCGGCCCGGCTCGCGCCCAGCCCCCATCAGGAAGTTGAGGGTGGGGACGAGCTCAAGCTGATCGCCCACCTCCTCGCCGAAGGTGACAAGGCGGTGGTTATCGAGGTCCTCCACCGTGCGCGGGATACCGTGCTGCTTCAGATAGTCGGGCGAGGCGTAGCACAAATAGCGGATGCTCATCAGGTGGCGCTGGATGAGATCGGGCTGGCGCGGTGGGGTCAGGCGGATGGCGACGTCCGCCTCGCGCATGGCGAGGTCGAGGTCGTCGTAGACCAGCAACAGGGTCACATCGATCTCGGGATAGAGATCCATGAATTCCTTGATGCGGGGCGTGAGCCACACCGAGCCGAAGCCGACCGTGGTCGTGATCTTGAGCGGACCCTCGGGACGTTCCTTCGAATCGGTGAGCCGGGCTTCCGCCATCGCCAGCTTGTGGAAGACGTCGTGTGCGGTGAGGTAGAGGTCTTCGCCCTGTTCGGTGAGCAGGAGCCCGCGTGCATGGCGGTGGAAGAGGCTGACGCCCAGGCTCTGTTCGAGCGAACTGATCTGGCGGCTGATCGCCGATTGGCTGAGGTTTAGGGTTTCACCGGCATGGGTGAAGCTGCCGGCTTCCGCCACCGCATGGAAAATGCGCAGTTTGTCCCAATCCATGCGCGACGCGGTCGAGACCCGATCGCTCGCCGTCGTCGTCGGCCGCGCTGCAGCGGGTTGGCTACGCTCGCGGGTACGCGCGTCCTTGGTGCCGTCCATGGCCTTGTATCCTGAAGGTTAGGTCCTGTCTGCTCCCATTTGGTGCGCCGATGACCCCTGTGACGATGTTTCTATTCTATTCGGCCGCGGCCAATTCGCCCGTGGCCTCCATTTCTGCGAGATATTTTTCGGTCTCCAGCGCGGCCATGCAGCCGGTACCGGCGGCCGTCACGGCTTGGCGGAATTTCGGATCCTGCACGTCGCCCGCCGCGAACACACCTTCGATGTCGGTCTTGGTCGAATCGGGCTTGGTGATCAGGTAGCCTTCGTTGTCCATCTTGAGTTGGCCGGCGAACAGATCGGTGTTCGGCTTGTGGCCGATGGCGACGAAGAAGCCGGCAATGGCGAGCTCGCGCATCGCGCCTGTCTTCACGTTCTTGATCTTGAGGCCGGTGACCTCGGGCGCCATGCCGTCGGTCTTGCCCAGCACCTCGACCACCTCGGAATCCCAGATGACCTCGACCTTCGGATTCTTGAACAGCCGATCCTGCATCACCTTTTCGGCGCGCAGCGTGTCGCGACGATGGATCAGCGTCACCTTGGTCGCATGATTTGTGAGATACAGCGCCTCCTCGACAGCGGTGTTGCCGCCGCCGACGATCGCGATCTCCTTGCCACGGAAGAAGAAGCCGTCGCAGGTCGCGCAGGCCGACACGCCGAAGCCCTGGAAGACTTTCTCGGACGGAAGGCCCAGCCACTTCGCCTGCGCGCCGGTGCAAACGATCAAGGCATCACAGGTATAGACGTCGCCGGAATCGGCGGTCAGTTTGAACGGACGGCTTTTGAGATCGGCTTCGACGATCTGATCGGCGATCATCTCGGCGCCAACCTTCTCAGCTTGGATCTGCATCTGCTCCATCAGCCAGGGGCCCTGGATGACGTCGGCGAAGCCGGGGAAATTCTCGACATCGGTCGTGATGGTCATCTGCCCACCGGGCTGCATGCCGTGGATCAGCACAGGTTTCAGATTGGCGCGCGCCGTATAGATCGCCGCAGTCAGCCCTGCCGCACCGGAACCCAAAATTAGAACCTTACTATGTCTGGTCGTCATGCTATGCACCTCACGCAATGCAGTAAGATAAGGACAGCCTGAATTAATCGCAAGCAACGGGCGATGGCGTAATAATATTTTACGATCTTGAAATATTATTGCGAGAGGTGTGCGCTCGACGTAAACTCCCCCGCCATGAACCGGGTCAAACTCGACGATATCGATCGCAAGATCCTCCGCGACCTGCAGCAGAGCGGGCGCATGACCAACGTGGAACTGGCGCGTCGCGTCGGGATTTCCGCGCCGCCCTGCCTGCGCCGCGTGCGCGCCCTTGAGGATGCGGGCCTGATCCGCGGCTATCACGCCGATCTCGAACCCATGGCGCTCGGTTTCAATGTCACCGTGTTCGCCCAGGTCGGGCTGCACAGCCAAGCCGAGCCCGATCTCGTTGCCTTCGAGACCCTGGTGCATAGCTGGGAAGAGGTGCGCGAGTGTCACATGCTCGCGGGCGAAACCGACTTCCTCCTCAAGATCGTTGCCGAGGATTGGGAAGCGTATCAGAAGTTCGTCACATCCAAGCTGACCGCGGCGCCCAACGTCAGCCACGTCAAATCGGCACTGACCATCCGCGCGTCCAAGGTCGAACCGGGCGTGCCGGTGCGCATGGACGACGAAGCGGAGTAGAGCCCACCCGTAAACCCATTTTCGTCATGGCCCGGCTTGTCCGGGCCATCCACGATAGGCGCGTCTGCGCCGATATGAGTCTTTTCGCGCTATCGCGCTTTCGTGGATCCCCCGAACAAGTCGGGGGATGACGGCTCAAAGAGCCGTCACTTGAACGATACCTTGATGATCTCGTAGGACTTCGGGCCCGACGGCGCGTTCACCTCAGCCGAGTCGCCGGCCTTCTTGCCGATCAGCGCACGCGCGAGCGGCGAGGTGATGGAGATGCGGCCCTTTTCCACGTTGGCTTCGTGGCTGCCGACGATCTGGAAGGTGGATTCCTCATCGGAATCCTCGTCGGCGAGTTCCACCGTGGCGCCGAAGCGCACGGTGCTGCCCGTCAGCGTCCTCGGATCGATCACGTCGGCACGGCTGATGACGTCCTCAAGCTCGAGGATGCGGCCTTCGATGAAGCCCTGCTTCTCGCGCGCAGAATGATATTCGGCATTTTCCGACAGGTCGCCGTGTTCACGTGCGGCAGCGATCGCCTTGACGATTTCAGGGCGTTCCACTTGGCGCAGGTGCCTCAACTCATCCTCAAGGGACCGGAAACCTTCGGCCGTCATGGGAATCTTTTCGGTGGCCATGCTCGACTTCCACAAAAAAACAAAACGCAATGCATCCCGGCCCTAAGAGCCGGGCTACATCGATAGATCCCGATTTACGCGGAAACCTGAGAGTATGATTGCAGCGGTGCGACTTCAAGTCCACCGGATTCGGCATCCCTCTGGCGCGCCTCGATAGCGGAAATGGCCGCCGCCGCGCCGGTCATGGTGGTGTAGTTGGGGATGTTGCTCGTTAAGGATTCGCGCCGGATGGAGAAGGAGTCCGCAATGGACTGTGCGCCTTCCGACGTGTTGATGACGAGTTGGATCTCGCCCGACTTGAGGGCATCGACCGAATGCGGGCGTCCCTCGAGAACCTTGTTCATCCGCGTCGCGGCGATGCCTTGCTCGGTCAAGTACTTCATCGTGCCCGATGTGGCGGCGATCTCGAAACCAAGCGCCAACAGACGTCGGGCGAGGACCACTGCCGCCGGCTTGTCGGCATCCTTCACCGACAGGAAAACGCGTCCCTTCGACGGCAGGACCGTGCCCGCGCCCAATTGCGACTTGGCGAAGGCGCGCGGGAAATCCTTGTCGATGCCCATCACTTCGCCGGTTGATTTCATCTCGGGCCCCAGCAGCGTATCGACGCCCGGGAAGCGCGCGAAGGGGAAAACGGCTTCCTTGACCGCAACGTGCGTGAACTTGCGCGCCTCGTCGGGCAGCTTGAGGGCGGACAGTTTCTCGCCCGCCATCACGCGCGCGGCGATCTTCGCGACGGGCAGGCCGGTCGCCTTGGCGACGAAGGGTACGGTGCGCGACGCGCGCGGATTGACTTCAAGGATATAGATGTCGCCGTTCTGGATGGCGAACTGCACGTTCATCAGGCCGACGACGTTGAGTGCGTTGGCGAGCGCGCGGGTCTGGCTGCGCAGTTCGGCAACGGTTTCATCGGCCAGTGAGTATGGCGGCAGCGAGCAGGCGGAATCGCCCGAATGGATGCCCGCTTCCTCGATATGTTCCATGACGCCCGCGACGTAAACGTCCTCGCCGTCGCAGATCGCATCGACATCGACCTCGATCGCGTCACGCAGATACCAGTCGATCAGCACCGGCGAGGTGCCCGAGACGACGACGGCGGTCTGGATGTAGCGGCGCAACTGATCCATGTCGTGCACGATTTCCATCGCCCGGCCGCCCAGCACGTAGGACGGACGGATCACGACGGGGAAGCCGATGCGCGCAGCGATGGCCTCGGCTTCTGCCGCCGAGCGCGCGATGCCGTTGGGCGGCTGGCGCAGGCCTAGGCGTTCGAGCAGCTTCTGGAAGCGTTCGCGGTCCTCGGCGAGGTCGATCGCATCGGGCGAGGTGCCGAGGATCGGGATGCCCGCAGTCTCCAGGGCCTGGGCGAGCTTCAGCGGCGTCTGGCCGCCGAACTGCACGATGACGCCGAGCACTTCGCCTTTACTTTGTTCGACGTGGATCAGTTCGATCACGTCTTCGTCGGTCAGCGGCTCGAAATAGAGGCGGTCCGAGGTATCGTAGTCGGTCGACACGGTCTCGGGATTGCAGTTGACCATGATCGATTCATAGCCCGCCTCGGCCATCGCATAGGCCGCGTGCACGCAGCAATAATCGAATTCGATGCCTTGGCCGATGCGGTTGGGCCCGCCGCCGAGGATCACGACCTTCTTGCGGTCCGAGGGACGTGCCTCGCAATTGGGCGCGTTCAGCCCGTCGCCCTCATAGCAGCCGTACATATAAGAGGTCTGGGAGGCGAACTCGCCCGCGCAGGTATCGACGCGCTTGTAGACCGGCGTGATGTTGAGCGCACGGCGGCGTCCCGCGACCACGGCCGCCGTGGTGCCGGACAGTTCGGCGAGGCGCGCGTCCGAGAAGCCCATCTTCTTGAGCCGCAGGAAGCCCGTCTTGTCGGCCGGCAGGCCGTTGGTGCGGATCGCTTCTTCTTCCTTCACCAGCGCTTCGATCTGGCGGAGGAACCACGGATCGAACTTGCAGGCGGCGCGGACGGTCTCGAGATCGAGGCCGAGGCGGAAGGCGTGCGCCACATACAGAATGCGGTTGGGATGCGGCTGGGCGAGCGCCGCGCGCACCGCATCGCGGTCGGGCGCGCCCGGGATATCAATGGGATTGAGCCCGGTGAGCCCGATCTCCATGGAGCGCAGGCCCTTCTGCAGCGATTCGGCGAAAGTGCGTCCGATCGCCATGGCTTCGCCCACGCTTTTCATCGAGGTGGTGAGCAGCGGAACCGCCTGCGGGAATTTTTCGAAGGTGAAACGCGGGATCTTGGTGACCACGTAATCGATGGTCGGCTCGAACGAGGCGGGCGTGACGCCGGTGATGTCGTTGTCGAGTTCGTCCAGCGTGTAACCGACGGCGAGCTTGGCCGCGACCTTGGCGATGGGAAAGCCGGTCGCCTTGGAGGCGAGTGCCGAGGAGCGCGATACGCGTGGGTTCATCTCGATGATGATCAGGCGGCCGTTTTCCGGGTTCACGGCGAACTGCACGTTCGATCCGCCGGTATCGACCCCGATCTCGCGCAGCACCGCGATCGAGGCGTTGCGCATGATCTGGTATTCCTTGTCGGTCAGCGTCAGCGCGGGCGCGACGGTGATCGAATCGCCGGTATGGATGCCCATCGGATCGACGTTTTCGATGGAACAGACGATGATGCAATTGTCCGCGCGGTCGCGGACGACTTCCATCTCGAATTCTTTCCAGCCGAGTACGGATTCTTCGACCAGGACCTCATGCACCGGCGAGGCCGCGAGGCCGCCGATGATGATCTGGTCGAATTCTTCCTTGTTGTAGGCGATGCCGCCGCCGGCGCCGCCGAGCGTGAAGGACGGGCGGATGATGAGCGGCAGGCCGATCGCTTCCATGGCCGCGCGCGCATCTTCCAGCGAACCGCACAGCCGGCTCTTGGGGCTTTCGAGGCCGATGGAATCCATCGCTTCGCGGAACTTCAGGCGGTCTTCGGCCTTTTCGATGGCCGAGGCCGACGCGCCGATCAGCTCGACCTTGTGCTTTTCCAGGATGCCGAGCTTGGCGAGCGTGAGCGCCGCGTTGAGCGCGGTCTGTCCGCCCATGGTCGGCAGCAGCGCATCCGGGCGTTCCTTCTCGATGATGCGTTCCAGCACTTCCGGCACGATGGGCTCGACATAGGTCGCATCCGCCATCTCCGGATCGGTCATGATGGTAGCGGGGTTCGAATTGACCAGGATGACGCGGTAGCCTTCCTCGCGCAGCGCCTTGCATGCCTGCGCGCCGGAATAGTCGAATTCGCAGGCCTGTCCGATGACGATCGGCCCGGCGCCGATGATCATGATCGATTTGATGTCTGTGCGTTTCGGCATCGCTCTATTTCGTCTCGTCGATCATCTTCACGAACCGGTCGAACAGGTATTGGCTGTCCTGCGGTCCGGGCGAGGCTTCGGGATGGTGCTGAACGGAGAAGATCGGCTTGCCTTCGACGCGCAGCCCTTCCAGGCAGCCATCGAACAGCGAGCGGTGGGTTTCCTTCACGCCGTCGGGCAGGGTGGCGCGGTCCACTTCAAAGCCGTGGTTCTGGCTGGTGATCTCCACCTTGCCGGTTTCCAGGTCCTTCACCGGATGGTTCGCGCCGCGATGGCCGTGATGCATCTTCACGGTCTGCGCGCCGAGCGCCAGGGCCAGCATCTGGTGACCCAGACAAATCCCGAAGATCGGCAGCTTCGCCGCCATCAGTTGTTGGATGACGGGCACGGCATATTTGCCGGTCGCCGCCGGATCGCCAGGGCCGTTGGACAGGAAAATGCCGTCCGGCTTGTGGCGCAGGATGGATTGCGCATCCGTTTCGGCCGGCACGACGGTGACGTCGCAGCCGGTCTCGGCGAGGCAGCGCAGGATGTTGCGCTTGGCACCGTAATCGATGGCGACGACGCGACGCTTGGGCGTGATCAGCTTGCCGTAGCCTTCGCCCAGCGACCATTGGGTTTCATCCCAGCGGTAGGTCTGCTGGCAGGTGACGGATTTGGCGAGGTCCATGCCTTCGAGGCCGGGCCAGGCGCGCGCCGCCATGTGCGCGGCATCGATATTCGGTGTGCCGTTTGGCGCGTAGACCAGGCTCGCGTTGGCGAAACCCAGCTCGCGGATCCGGTGCGTCAGCGCGCGGGTATCGATCCCGGTGACGGCGGGCAGGTTGTAACTCTTGAGCCACGCATCGAGGTGGCGCTGCGCGCGCCAGTTGGCGGGATCGGTGATGTCGGCGCGCAGAATGCAGCCGAGCGCAGCCGGGGTCGTCGTCTCGATATCCTCGACATTGGCGCCGACATTGCCGACATGCGGGAAGGTGAAGGTGATGATCTGTCCGGCATAGGACGGATCGGTCAGGATCTCCTGATAGCCGGTGATCGAGGTGTTGAAGCAGACCTCGCCGGTCGTCATGCCGGCGGCGCCTGCGCCGCGGCCCCAGAAAACGGTTCCATCGGCAAGAACAAGGGCAGCATCGGCGCCCGGCGGGCGATGGGACGCACTCATGTCTGTTGGCGCGGAGCTTTGCGCGCGCGCAGTTTCGGTGGCGGCTTCCGACATCGCTGGCGGGCTACTTCCGTTGGTGTTGGTGGGGCGGGCCGGGAGGCTCGTGTCCCTGTCGCAAGAGGCAAGGCGACTCGACCCGCTTCGCGACAGGTTAGACGCATCTTTTAGGCTGAGAATCTCACAGGGTCAAGGAAAAACGCCGAAAAATAGTATGTAGAATCAATAGCTTAGCGAATGGTATCGAATTGCGATTCGCCGGCGTTTGGGCTAACGTCGCCGCTTCTTGGACGGAGAAGCCCAATGCTGCGCCAACGCCTGAACGATGCCATGAAAGAGGCGATGAAAGCCAAGGACGGCCGCACACTCTCCACCTGTAGGCTGATCCTGGCCGCTCTCAAGGACCGCGATATCGCCAACCGTACGGCGGATGCGCGCGAGGGAATCAGCGACGACGATATCCTCAAGCTGCTGCAATCCATGATCAAGCAGCGCCGCGATTCCATCGAGGCCTATACCAAGGGCAACCGACCCGAACTCGCCCAGCAGGAGCAGGAGGAGATCGAGGTCATCCAGAGCTTCCTGCCCAAGCAGATGAGCGAGGAAGAGATCGATGCCGCGGTCGATGCCGTGATCGCCGAGACCAAGGCGGAATCGCTCAAGCAGATGGGCACGGTGATGGGCGTGCTGCGCGACCGTTTCGCTGGCCAGATCGATATGGGCAAGGCCGGCGCGCGCGTCAAAGCGAAGCTGTCCTAACGCTCCATCGCATCATCGATCCGCCTTTATTTGATTCTCGTGGCGCGCGCGATTTTGCGCACATGCAGGCAAGCAGCATTTTTTCGCACGCGCGTTTTTTCCCGATAGACAAGCCTACGCGACTCCCTGACATTCGATGTCACGGTCAGGCTGACGCGTAAAAAGAAACGGCTCCTGGGACGACCGGGGAGGGAACTTTTCCCTAGTTGAAGAAGATGCGAACGGTGGAAGGCATTTTGCCTTCCGCCGATTCGTGCAAATCGCCCGCCATCATCCTACATATGGCATTGTCCTATATATGTATGTGCAGCCGCGCCCTGTGAATCATGAGGATTCCGGGGGTATCGCGCTATCGGCGCGACTTTGGGAATACGCGCCGACGATCCTCGTTTAGTATGGTGCCATGGCCTTTTCCCAAAGTTTTCTGGATGAACTGCGCGCCCGCGTCGGTCTGGTCGACGTTGTCGGGCGGCGGGTGCGTCTGATCCGCAAGGGCCGCGAATATTCCGGGCTATGCCCATTCCACAACGAGAAGTCGCCGTCTTTCACGGTCAACGAGGAAAAAGGCTTCTATCACTGCTTCGGCTGCGGCGCGCACGGCGGGCTGATCGATTTCGTCATGAATATCGACAAGCTGTCGTTCCCCGAGGCGGTCGAACGCCTGGCGGGCGAGGCCGGGCTCGAAGTGCCGCGTTCCGATCCGCGCGAGCGCGAACGCGAGGAACGCGCCAAGACTCTTTATGATGTCGTGGAAGCCGCGTGCAAATTCTTCGAACGTCAGTTGCGCCTGCCCGAAGGCCGCGTCGGGCTCGATTATTTCCGCGGCCGCGGCATTTCCGATGAATCGATCAAGAGGTTCCGTCTGGGCTATGCGCCGGACGGGCGCGGCGCGCTCAAGGCGCATCTCGGCAAGGAAGGCGTGTCGGAAGACCTGATGATCGAGGCCGGCCTGATTATCAAGACCGATGATCCGACGCGTGCGCCTTACGATCGCTTCCGCGGCCGCGTGATGTTTCCGATCACGGATGCGCGCGGGCGCATCATCGCGTTCGGCGGGCGCATCCTCGACAAGGGCGAGCCCAAATACCTGAACTCACCCGAGACGCCGCTTTTCCATAAGGGCTTCAACCTCTATGCGCTGGCGCAGTCGCTGCCCCAGGTCCGCCAGAACGGACAAGCGATCGTGGTCGAGGGTTATACCGACGTGATCGCGCTGCATCAGGCCGGCATCATGACGGCGGTGGCACCGCTCGGCACGGCGCTCACCGAAGATCAGATGAAATTGTTGTGGCGCCATGCGCCCGCGCCGATCCTGTGTTTCGACGGCGACAGCGCCGGTGCGCGCGCGGCCTATCGCGCCGCAGAACGCGCGCTACCGATCCTGTTGCCGGGCAAAGGTCTGGGCTTTGTCGAACTGACCGGGGGCGAAGACCCCGATACCCTGGTGCGCCGGCAGGGGGCTTCGGCTTTTCAGGCGATCCTCGCCACCGCTCAGCCGCTGTCGGACGTCTTGTGGCGGATGGAAAGCCAGGGCAAACGGTTGGACACGCCCGAGGACCGCGCCGCGTTGGATGCGCGGCTCAAGGATCACGCCTTCAAGATCGCCGACGAGACGGTGCGGCGGCATTACCTGGATGGGTTCCGCGAAAAGGTCCGTGCGCTTTATCGGTCGAATCTGGGTCAAAATCGCGGAAATTGGGCTCAAAAAGGCCAAAAATTCGGTCAAAAAGGCTGGAATCGGCAAAATCGCTCCTACGGCGCCTACGGTACCGGGGCGCCACAGGTCGTCGACCGTCAGGGTGCCGCCACCCATGTCGATCCCATGCGCCTGCAGGAGGAGATCCTACTCGCCACGCTGATCGGCCATCCAGGCCTGCATGACGCCATCGGTGAGGAGCTGGGGACGCTTTCCTTTAAATCTCAAGACCTTGACAGGCTGAGGCAGGAGGTCATAAAGACCCTTTCAGTCCTTCCAGACCTTGACTCCAAGGCGCTGGAAGACCAACTTTGTCGTACCGGGAATTCAGAGCTTTTAGGCGGCCTTTTGAGCCGACGAGTTTATACTCACGCGCGCTTTGCCCGGCCAGACGAACCAGTAGATGACGCCGAACGGGGGTGGATGCATCTCTATCGGCTTTACCGTCGTGCCCAGCTGCTCGAGGAAATCGCAGCCGTGAGCGAATTGTGTAAGGCCGAGGACAGCAACTCCGGGAACTTCGCGCTATTGAAAGCGTTGAAGGACGAGGCTGATGCGCTGGTAACGGGATTGGTGGAGGGAGCGCACGTCAGTGGCAACGCAAACGATGCAGCGTAAGCAAGGATCTCGATCAACGGCACAGACAAAGAATAAGCCGGTATCGGGCACGTCCGCCCGCAACAAATTAGGGACAAAAAGGGGCAAGCCCGCTGCGGTTGCCCTGCAGCAGAAGTCGCATGTGAAAACGGCGGCGAAGTCTCGCGCCAAACCTGCCACCCAATCCAACGCCAAGGCGAAACCGGCCAAGCCGCAGACCAAAGCGACCGCCAAGGTCGCGAAGTCGCAGACCAAGCCGCTCGTCAAGGCGCCCGCTAAATCCCAAGTCAAATCGATCGCCAAAGAAAAAGCCTCGGCGCAGACCTCTGCCAAGACCGAGGCGAACAAGCCTGCCGCAGCGTCCAAGACGGAGAAGGCAAAAATCGCTCCCGTTGCAGAAACCGTTGCGGTCAAGAAGGCCCTGAACGATAAGCCCCACGAAAAGCTCAAGAGCGAACCGAAAACGGCCGCTCCGCAGAGCGAACAGAAAAAGAGTCCCAAACGCATGGCAAAAACGGCGACTGCAACCGCTGACACAACACCTGCTTCTCCGGAATCCAACGACAGTCCGCTGCTCGACACCTTGAATGCCGCGATCAAGAAGATGATCGCGCAGGGCAAGGAGCGCGGCTACGTCACTTATGACGAGTTGAACGCGGCGCTGCCGCAGGATCAGGTCTCGTCCGAACAGATCGAAGACACGATGTCGATGCTGTCGGAAGCCGGCATCAATGTGATCGAAGGCGAAGAGGCCGAGGAGACCGAAGAGGCGGAAGGCAGCGCCGAACGCGACAGCGACAGCACCGCCGGTAACGTCGATGAGAATGAGATCGGCCGATCCGACGATCCTGTGCGCATGTACCTGCGCGAGATGGGCTCGGTCGAGCTGCTGTCGCGCGAGGGTGAAATCGCCATCGCCAAGCGTATCGAGGCGGGCCGCGACATGATGATCGGCGGCATCGTCGAAAGCCCGATGACCATCCGTGCACTTCTGCAGTGGCGCGATGCGCTCGATAACGGCCTGATGTTGCTGCGCGACATCATCGATCTCGACGCGACCTATGCGGGCCCGAAGGTCGACGGCGACGTTCCGGGCGAGGGGCCCGAGGCTCCGGTGGCGCCCGTGGTGGCGCCTCCGGCCCAGCCTGCGGCGCGCGGCAAGCCGGTCGTTGCGAAGCCTGCCAATGAGGATCGTCCCGAAGGCGGTGAAGGCGACGACGACGACGGCGATGAAGACGATGAGAACACCGTCTCGCTCGCGGTCATGGAGCAGACGCTGCTGCCCGCGACGCTCGAGAAGTTCGATGCCATCAAGCGCGTGTACACCAAGCTGCATCGTGCCCAGGACAAGAAGCTGACGGCCATCCAGTCGGCCGAGGAGCTTACCAGCCAGGGCGAGAAGCGGCTCGACAAGATGCGCCGCGAGCTGATCGAGCTGATGCAGGGCATCCATCTCAACAACAACCGCATCGAATACCTGGTCGGCCACATGTACGACCTGAACCGCAAGCTGATCGGCCTCGAAGGCCGCCTGTTGCGGCTCGCGGTGGCGACCAAGGTGAAGCGCACTGAGTTCCTCGAGCAGTATTACGGCAATGAGCTCGATCCCAACTGGCTCAACCGCGTCTCGCGGCTGACCGGCAAGGGCTGGAAGGATTTCGCCCGCAAGTACAAGGACGAGGTTCGCGAGATCCGTCAGGAGATCGTCGAGATCTCCAACGAGGTCGGCCTGCCGATCACCGAGTTCCGCCGCATCGTTGCCACGGTCCAGAAGGGCGAGCGTGAAGCGGCCAAGGCGAAGAAGGAGATGATCGAGGCCAACCTGCGTCTCGTGATCTCGATCGCCAAGAAATACACCAACCGCGGCCTGCAGTTCCTGGACCTCATCCAGGAGGGCAACATCGGCCTGATGAAGGCGGTCGATAAGTTCGAATACCGCCGCGGTTACAAGTTCTCGACCTACGCGACCTGGTGGATTCGTCAGGCGATCACACGTTCGATCGCCGACCAGGCGCGCACCATCCGTATCCCGGTGCACATGATCGAAACGATCAACAAGCTGGTGCGTACCTCGCGCCAGATGTTGCACGAGATCGGGCGCGAACCGACGCCGGACGAACTGGCGGTCAAGCTGTCCATGCCGGTCGACAAGGTGCGCAAGGTGCTGAAGATCGCGAAGGAGCCGATCTCTCTCGAAACGCCGATCGGTGACGAGGAGGATTCGCATCTCGGCGACTTCATCGAGGACAAGAACGCGATCCAGCCGCTCGATGCCGCGATCCAGGGCAACCTCCGCGAAACGACGACGCGGGTGCTCGCTTCGCTCACCGCGCGTGAGGAACGCGTGTTGCGCATGCGCTTCGGCATCGGCATGAACACCGACCATACCTTGGAAGAGGTGGGCCAGCAGTTCTCCGTCACGCGCGAACGTATCCGCCAGATCGAGGCGAAGGCGCTGCGCAAGCTCAAGCATCCGAGTCGTTCGCGCAAGCTCCGCAGCTTCCTCGATCATTGATCCTCAATCATTGAGATCGGCTTCTCTGGGAAAAAAGAAAACGGCGCCTTCGGGCGCCGTTTTTGTTTTCGCTTTCGTCTGGGTCGGCGACGTCTAGCTCGCCCGGTTCTTTTCGTATTGGGTGATGCCGTCCTGCAGGCGCACGTAAGGCAATTTGCGGATCGTATAGACCTCGAGCTGCGGCTTCACGAAACTCGCATCGTCGATGGTGCCCACCTTCACATGCCTGATGCCGGCGCTGCGTGACGAATAGCCGAACAATTGCGAGCCGCAGTCGGGGCAGAATTCCTTGGTCATGGTCGAGCCGGCATCGCTCGCATGCTGGTATTGCTTTGGCGTACCCCGCACGACGTAAAGATCCGCCTCGTTGACGAAGATGTTGGTGGTAAAGGCCGCCCCGGTCGCCTTGCGGCAATCGTCGCAATGGCAGATCGCGATACGCACCGGTTCGCCCCGCACCTCGTAGCGGATGGCGCCGCACAGACAACCGCCGCTGAATCCCGTCATGATGTCTCCTCCTGGTTGGCGCTATGATGCGGCCAACGGCGAGGTCAGGCAATGAGCAGGTTCCGCGCTTTGGGCGGCAATTCGGGTGAAGCCGAAACCCGGCCGGTACCCCTCTTATCCCGAACGGAAATCGACGCGCCCGGCGGCCTCAAAATGAATGTCCGCGTTTGAATGAAAGGGGCGCCCGCGCTAGGTTGCGCCGTCCTTTCCGGGGCTACGGGCCTGTAGCTCAATTGGTTAGAGCCGGCCGCTCATAACGGTCTGGTTGTAGGTTCGAGTCCTACCGGGCCCACCATAAAGTCTTTAGAATCAATGATTTAGAGAGATTTTTCCGTGAATTCCCCCGGTTTCCGGGCGAATTCGCGAGTGCGTTTTGACGAGAGACGCGTCTCTTCGCGCGAACAACGCGCAAATTCTCCGAAAGTCTCTGTGCGCTATTTCGGACCTCCAAACCATCACGCACATTTACGGTCATTGTAGTTACGAACGGCATGCGTTTAGACGCATCATCGGATGAGCAGGCCCTCATTCATAAGATGATTGGAGGGCTCAATGCGGATCAATGCTCATCACCTGTCAGAGAAATTACGCAAAATAATCGACGATGTCTGTAAGTCGTCGACTCCATTAGAGCGCCGCAACCTATCGCGAAAACATGGTAATGCGGGCGTCTCAAAGCTTCTCGATGGCGGCTATCTCTCCGAATATGGGTGCGCTCGGGTCATAATTGTTTCGCCTCTTACAAGACAAGAGCTCGAACAGCCAAAGCCTGACTATGCATATAAGCTTGGCATGCCTGAGGTTATGCCTCGATCGAGTTGAATCCTTGTTCAAGTCGTTCGGCGCTGGACGTCTGTATATAGATCGCACATCGGATCATGTCCGCAGTATTCCGAAGAAGCGAGGTCCGGACCAACGCGTTCCTGTGATGGTGCGTGCTACATGTGAGAGTGAGCGGTATAGCTGTCCATCGTAGTGATATCCGTTTGCAAGAACGTCGACGGCATATGGATGTCCATGCCACTCTCTGATCAGCTGTGTTCCAGGCACCAGTTTATAGCCGCTATCTAGTCGTAGACTGCGTAAACTATTGGGCGTGTTATTTGCCGCGATGCATTTGCGTAGCGATCGATGCGCACGATTGGAGAGGCCGCCATAGTGTCGAGTTTGTATTCTGTAGGCGATGGCGAATTCGAGAAGCTCCCGGCTAATGCGTTCACGCGTGAGAACAGAGCTTCGAGGCGAGCGCCGTTCTGAAGAACGGCTCAATCTTCTAGCTGAAGACGAAGGAATCGGCGGCACCGAATCTAGGATGCAGGTTTGGAAGTATATCGTACTGGCTGTTGCAAGTTTCCTGGCAAGTATGAATACAATGGTACCTTCTTGTTCGATTTTAACGTCAATATTAACTATCCTCTAACTATCGCATGACGATGATTGTTGTTCTGTCCCGAGGGACGCGTGAAGAACATAATGTCTTATAGCCGCACCTTCTCTTCTTAAGTTATGTCCCGACATTCCCATCTGAAAAGCAGTTCGTCCACAGCCGCCCCTTTATTGGCAACCGCCAACACCGTGCTGCACGCCGTCAGAAGTTCCGCGCTACGTGGGTTGCCATTTGCTTTCGGTGCGGGTTTTCTCGGAGTGGCTGCCCCGGCATATTCTGCCGATGAATGTGGAGCGGCCGGTGGCGCACCGGCAGTTGCCTGCTCCAATACCACATTGAATCCTTATGCGGCCGGCATCGACTACTCCACTGCGACGGGGTTGAACCTGACTGTGGAAAACGGGATCGTCATCGACCGTGATCCGGGGCGTGACCTTGATGGCATCAGGCTCATGGGCAGCGCAGGCACAGGGCTGCTCCGAGTTGAGATCAAGGACGGCGCGAGCATTACGACCAATGGATCTCTGGCGGACGGCGTGTGGGTTGAAACGCAAGCCGGCAGCGGAAGTAGTATCGAGATCACTTCGGGCGCGAACATTGACGTTACGGCCCCCAATCCCCTTCCTGCAGATGTGGGCGTAGGCACGAATGGGTTGGTCGGCTCGATCCGCAACACCTCCAGCCTCGGCGGCATCCGGATTCACCAGAACCCAGACAGTACAATCAATATCAGAGGCCCCGAAGGAATCGGCATTTACGGACGCAACCAGGGCCTCGGGTCGATTTTACTTGAGTCACACGGGGGGATTTCCATTACCGGTGAATTTGGTTACGGCATGCTTGGCTTTAACAACAATACACTGGCAATCGGGGATGTAGACCTTGAGCTCGGTACTTCAGGTTGGATTCGAATAGACGGCGGGCAAGGCGTCGGGTTGTACAGTTTGAACAACGGTGCCGGCAACGCGACTATTCTCAGTGATGGTTATATAGAAACGCTGCAGCCCGTCTCCGAGGCAGCGATTGCCTATATCAATAATACGTCGAGTTCAGCGGACGCGCGTGTCGAGCTATCGAACAACGCGACGAGCATTACGCACGGCGCACAGTCCGCAGGTGCCAGAGCAATCAACACGGGTGATGGACGGGCACAGGTCGGAAACGACGGCATGGTGCTCGTCACAGGATCGCAATCCCGGGGCCTTTGGGTACAGGCTGGCGACGGCAATGCCGTCGTTACTAACACAGGGCGCACTGAAGCCAATGGAGAGTACGGCATCGGTATTGATGCAACGTCCAATTCTACCACCGCTCGCGTCGCAGTCGGTGCGGGTGCCACCGTCATCGGCGGATGGCAGGCGAATGTCGCAGGTGTTGGTCCTGATATAAACCGCCCAGCGGCAGGCGTGATCCTGCGTTCGGCCGCAGGCAGCGTGCTTGAAAATGCTGGTTCAATCAGCGCCGGCGCGGACCGTGCTATTGCCGATGCGAGTCGGTGGGGTGCCCCTCTCGGCAATCTGTCGATTCGGAACAGCGGGCTTATCACCGGTTTCGTCGAGCTTGCAGGTGCCCCCGGCAATAATTTCACAAACGATTCTGGGGCAGTTTTCGACGTCCGCCACTTTGCCGATACGAACGGAGATGGCGTGCGCGACACAAAACGCGTGGCGATCTCGGATTTCGGTGAGACGTCGAGTGCTTTCGATAATCACACGGGCGCTACCGTCAGGCTTGCACCGACCATCGGCGAGATGATCGTCGATGACACCGGCTATTACGTTCCGACCATTGGTTTAGGCGCAGTTCCGTTGGAAGCCAGTTTCTACGGTCTTAACCGTGCGGGCGTCGTCCAAGGACAGTTTACCAATCTCGGCACATTCACCAATTCTGGGGTCATTGACCTGCGTGGATCGGCCATCGGCAACACGCTTATCATGACTGGAAATCCTGCGGCTGGCGGCGCTGTCGGAGGCGGGATATTCGTTTCTAATGGAGGAGAACTCTACCTCAATACCGTACTCAACGCAGGTGTTGTCGGAGGGGTGGGTTCGCAGTCCGATGTCCTCGTTGTCGACTCTGCGCAACTCGGGAGCAGCGCGACCACGATCACAATCGATCGCCGCGAGGGTTCGGGTGCGCAGACGCCGGGTAATGGCATCTTGCTCGTCGAAGTGCGAGACGAAGCCGCGTCTGAGGCAGGTGTCTTCGCCCTCAACGGTGACTATGCCGACGGGGGCCAGCAGCGCATTATCGGTGGGGCTTATTCTTACGCCCTGTTCCACAACGGCGTCGGCGCAGATTCTGCGGATGGCAACTGGTATCTGCGCAATGTCGCCCTCGCGCCAACGGTCCCGGTCTACCAGGAAGTGCCAAAAGTACTCATTCCCCTGATAGAGCTGCCAACGCTGAAACAGCGCGTAGGCAACCGCTACTGGAATGAACCGTCCGTTCCAGCCCGGAATCAGACATTATTCTGTGAGGATGACAGCCAGAACTACAGCTGCGCGGTCGCTGATAAGCAGGCGACCATCGGCAAGGACGGTACGACCGTTATTGAAACCGGCGCTTTCTGGGGTCGAATCGAAGGATCGCGCGGCCACTATGAAACCACCTCCGCCTCCGCGACCGTTGCCGCGGAATATGACACAAGCATCTGGCGCATGCAGGCTGGCATTGACAGCCTTCTCAGCGAGAGCGAAGGCGACAAGCTAATTGGTGGCATCACCGTACACTATGGCAATGTCAGCGGCGACATTGCATCGGCCGTGGGTTCCGGCGCTGTCGATGCACAGGGATACGGCCTTGGCGGTACGCTGACCTGGTACGGCACGGATGGGTTTTATTCCGACGCGCAAGCTCAGGCTACTTGGCTCAGCACTGACATCAACTCTGCCACTGCTGGCCGCACTCTTGTCGATGGTAATGATGGCTTCGGATATGCTCTCGGTCTTGAGTTCGGCCGCAAGATCGCTCTCGATAATAGCTTTTCGCTGACGCCGCAGGCACAGCTTATATCGTCGCGCATCGATTTCGATAGCTTCACCGATCCGTTTGGAGCGAAAGTCGCACTCCTCGAAGGAGACAGTCTGCGTGGTCGCATCGGCCTTGCCGCCGAATATGAGAATAGCGTGAAGACCGAAAACGGCACCATGTCACATGCCGGCGTCTACGGCATCGCCAATCTCCACAACGAGTTCCTCGACGGCACCCACGTTTCGATATCGGGCTTCAGCGCCGAAAGTCGGAACGACAGGCTGTGGGGTAGCCTCGGTATTGGCGGTACGTACAGCTGGAATGAGGACAAATACTCGATCTACGCAGAGGCCTCAACCAGTACCGGGCTGGAGCATTTTGGTAGAAGCTATGAGGTCTCCGGAACTTTCGGGCTGCGAGTGAACTGGTAAGTCATTACTCAATGTGAATAACTTCGCCGCAGGCGCCCACGAGAGCGATTTCAATTCCCGCTAGAGCCAACGGCACGCCAGTCACTCTGCCAATCAGCTGTTGGAGGCAGATATTAATAGAGATCCATCTGCTTATCCCATTTCCAGTTGACCTCACTCATACGCTTTAATCTGTTCGCAGTGAGGTGGCTGGACCGGCGACCTGCCATGATTTTTTCAATTAAACCTGGCGCCAGAAATGCCAATACTATGGAACGGCTGACGTCGCTTTCATCTACTCTCTCTCGTTGGGCGATCTCACGCACGGATTGGCATTCGCCACTGCTGAGCAAATCAAACCAATAATGAGCCTTCGTGACCAATTCCGTAAGGTTCAGGTCTGTCGAGATTCGAGCTGGGTGCTCGCGAGCGATCACAAGCTTTGTTTCAATGCCTCGCCGGGCGATCCGGATCGGAACCTGGACATCTATCGTCTGCTCCATGCTCACTGTAGGGGCAGCTATCCCACGTAGCACACTGAACAACGCTGAGCGGCGAAGGCATATCGTCAAACAATCATTGCCGAGGGTGGCCGTACTAATCATGGTTTCCAGAACGCCGGCTCTATTTCCCTTATCCGCTTCGTCGAGTTCGGCCGAAAGATTATCGATTCGGTGTTTTAGATCGAGCTGTTCGCTGCTGCTGAGCTCGTGGAGGCGGAGATCATCGATCGGCCGCTTATGATCGGCGATGTAGTCCCTAACAGCATTGACTATAGCAGCTTCCAGTTCCCGCGCCGGCAGTCGCCACCCCCCTTCTTTCTGGCGCCCCTTTTCCGCCAGGCGCTGAGAGACGTAGTAGTGATACCGGACGCCTTTCTTGTTGGTATGGGTGGGGACGAGACGATCGCCGGTTTCGTCGAACAGTAGGCCGGTTAGTAGGTGCGACGATTTAGAGTTGGTCGCACGGCGGCGGGTGGCGGCATTGCCGGCAAGGCGATCCTGGACGGCGCTCCAGGTCTCACGATCGATGATGGCGTCATGCTGGCCAGGATAGGTCTCGGTCTTGTGCCGAACCTCGCCGACATAGAGCGGGTTGTTGAGGAGAACGTAGAGATTGCCACGGCTGAACGGCTTGTTGCCGGGGTTCTTGCTGTTAGGGCGGTGCTTGGTGCGGATACCACGTCGATCGGCCTCTTCTTTGAGGGCTCGGACTGAGCCTAGCTCTAGGTACAGATCGAATAGCGTCCGGACGGTGTCGGCCTCGGTTTCGTTGACGACCAGTTTCTTGTCTTGGACGTCGTAACCGAGGGGCGGCGGACTGCCCATCCACATGCCCTTTTTCTTGGAGGCCGCAATCTTGTCGCGGATGCGCTCGGCCGTGACCTCGCGCTCGAACTGAGCGAACGAGAGGAGGACGTTGAGCGTGAGCCGGCCCATGGACGTGGTGGTGTTGAACTGCTGGGTGACCGAGACGAACGAGACCTTGTGCTTGTCGAACAGTTCGACCATGCGTGCGAAATCGGAGAGAGCACGGGTGAGGCGGTCCACCTTATAAACGACGATGATATCGACCCGGCCGGCCTCGATCTCTTGCAGCAGCTTCTTGAGGGCAGGGCGGTCCATGGACCCGCCCGAGTAGCCCCCATCGTCGTAGTGCTGAGGCAGGAGCTTCCAGCCCTCGTGCTTCTGGCTCTTGATATAGGCCTCGCAGGCCTCACGCTGGGCGTCGAGGCTATTGAACTCCTGCTCCAGACCTTCGTCGGTGGATTTGCGGGTATAGATGGCGCAGCGCAGCATGGCTCACTTGACCCCGAAGAAGCGGGGGCCGGACCAATGCGCGCCGGTGATCAGCTTGGCGATCTCCGACAGCGACTTATATATGAGCCCGTTATAGCGGAACCCGCCCTCGACCACGTCCACGGTATGGGTGGTGCCGTGCCAGTCCCTTATCAGGCGGGTGCCGGTGCCCAGCTGACGGCGTATCTTAGGCGGCCCGGCCTTGGTGCCATTGAGGCGTCGTTCCCGGGCGGCCTCGGCGATCTGGCGCAGCTTGCGTTTGGTGGAGGGCTTGAGGCCGCCATAGCGCCGCACCTGGATATTGTAGGCGGCGGCGTATTCGAGGAGGCGCCGGCTGATGCCCTTGGGAGGCGGCCGGTGATAGGCCGCCTCCCACTGGGCGATCAGGTCCGCCCGCGACGCCGTCGTGAGTGCGTCGAGTTCGGGATCGTCGGACATGGCCAAGCCTTAAGCCCGGGCTGCCGTATAGACGGTCACCCCGTCCCCATTCTTGGAGCGGATGATCTCGACTCCCTGTTTACGGAAGCCGGTCAGGGCGGCCCGCACGCTATGGGGCTGCCAGCCGGTGGCTTCCTGCAGATCGACGATGGAGGCACCGGTCGGACGGCGGACCAGGGCCAGGACGCCGTCGAGCTTGCCACCTGCCCTGGGCTTCCGACTGCTGGTTGAGGGCTTTGAGTTGGTCAGAGCTGAAGTCGGCTCCGTGACCCCTTGGTCCGTCCCCTCGGGCTCTCCGGTGTCGATGCCGAGCGCTTTGAGACCGGCCTCGGTGATGACCAGGCTGTAACGGCCGTCATCATCGGACCGCCAGTCCTTCTCGTCCTTGGTGGCGGGCCGTTCCTCGACCAGCTTGTTGGTGATCAGGCCCTTGATAACTTTCGTGGTCGCGCCCTTGTCCAGCTTGAGGGTGCGCGAGAAGGGCAGCAGCAGGCGGCTGTCGCGCTTAGCGGCGGTATTGAGGATTACGAGCTGGGTATCGGTGAGTTTGGCCATGATGGGCTCCGTCGGTGTACGGCGCCGCGACAATCGCGACGCTCCCACCACCCACAGCCCCGGCAGTCACCTGCTCGGGGGCGGCAGGCCGGAGCGGCCCGTTTCGTTGGATCCATACACGCTCTGTCTGCAGCGGAAGTCCAGCCTAATCAGCGCTGTTTCTTATTCGCATTGCGAACATTGAGAACCGGCCGCGTGAGTGCCTCGGCAGCGCGCGCCAGATGGCCGAGATCGTCGACCACACGGGCCAGGTTCTGGGCGTAGACGCGGTATTGGTGGGCCGAAGCGCGGGAAGACTGACCGGCGCCGGCGATCAAGGACGCATCCTCCAATCTACCGATCATCTCGGCAAAAAGATGCGTCAGTAGCTTGCGAGTGTCCGAATGCAAAACGTCCCTCCTATTACCCCAGGAGGGACGCTTGCTTTTGGCCCAAAGTCCAGTCACTTCCAGCTCACGATTCGAAAACATTGTAACCGCCCTCGCCGAAGGTCGTGATTTTGACTTTGAGATGTTGTGTTTTTCGGAGTTCCTGGTCCATGTGCCAGTTGATCAATTGGGCAACCGCGTCAACTTGATCATCATGATCACCGTTCGGGAAACTGGCTAATTCCTCCTCTAATAATCCCAACCAATTTGATTTTTCTGGGAGATAAAAACGTCTGCCCTGCATCACCGCTGTAGAGCGGCCCACGCGATCTTTTTTTGAACCCTTTGTGCTCATTAGCTTGACGGGCACGGAGGTATTCGTATGAATAAATTGGGCGAGCGGATATCCCAGAGTGGCATCTTCTATGATCACGATGTCGGGCCGCTCGCTTTCGATAATCTTCAGTATTGTTTTCTGGAGTCCGAAGAATCCGATGCGCTCGCGGTAGCGATCCAAGATATACACATCGCCACCTTTGATTCCGGCAGTGATGCAAACGGAGAAATCGTGTTCCGAGCCGGTTTTAGTGGCGGTGTCTATGGACAACGCGGTCAAGTCGAACCACTCCTGAGCAGGGCGCTCAGTGTAGCGACGAAACCAACTCCGAAGAATCATCGTTCCTTCATCCGGTACGGGTTTGCCGAGATATTGCGCAGAGAAAGCGGCACTTGTCATCGAGTTGCGCCGCTCCTTAATTGCGTCTACGCCGATACGGTCGGGGCTCAGCAATTTCCCCGGATGGAACGTGAAGGTGTCGTGCTCGTGGTCGCCGATCTTATATTTGAGCTTGTCGTACGCAACTATGGGGAAATTGACGTATTTGAATTGGCCGCCACATTCCAGGCGGCCGATTAGGTCGTTGACGTGGAGCCGCTGGCTGATCGCGATGATCACGCCTTTGTTGGGATCATTCAATCGTGTCTGGATGGTCTCACTATAGAGCCTGGCGACTGTGTCTCGCGCGTTCTGATTGTTGCCGTCTTCAGCCTTCATGGGATCATCTATGATGATGTAGTCTGCGCCGCGTCCAGTGATCGCTCCGTTCATTGAAAGCCCGAGGCGTCGGCCGTTCAGCGTAGTGACGGCGTCTAGATCGGTAATCGTGCTGAACTTGGTGTGCGGGAAGAGCGCGTTATACCAATCGCTCTCGATGACTCGACGGAACATCCGACCATTATCGCGGGCTGGATCTTCGCCGTATGATATTCCCAGAATCTCAGCGCCCGGATCATGACCCAGTATGAATGCTGGCAAGGCGATCGAGGCCGTTACCGTTTTGAGCATTCGAGGGGCGATCGAGACAGCAAGTCGCCGCGTCGTGCCTCGGCGGCATAGTTCAAGCTCGTATGTTAGTGCGAGCAGGTAGGGATCAAGTTTCAACTCTTGGTTGGGATGGAGATGCGCGAATACCTTCTGCAGGAATGCGCTGAAGTTCGTGCGCAACAACGCCTGGAGGACCTGCGTATCGTCCTTCTTCATTTTTTCTTCCTATGGGACTTCGATCTGATGTCGTCCGCATAGGCCTCGAGGATGGCCCGGTCTCGTGCGGGCATCACGGACTCGATCGCGCTATCTGCAGCTTGTCCTTGATCGTAAAGTCCAACGATCAGTCCGATAGCTCTGGTATCGCCGCTACCAGCCTTCGCGATGAGTGATTTGACGATGGCGTGTAGTTTGGTGACCGTCTTCATGGTCCCATTCTCTTTGATGACGACCCTTTGAAATAGTTCGTCTTCCAGAAGCGTTGCAAAATTCTTCGATCCCTTGGGTCGCCCCTTCGGATTGCCGGACGTACCCTTCTTGAATTGCCCCTTCTTCGGCGGTTTGCGGTAGCCGACGCTGTAGTCTTCCGCCATCGCAGCACTCCTAGAACTCGACGAGATTGTGACGGTACGCCGCGACTTCATCTAGCGTGAGATTTAGTTCGGCATGGCGGGCCTTCTCGCCGGTCAGCTTTTCCCAGCGACGGATCGTCGAGTCGACGTACAACGGGTCAAGTTCGATTCCGTAGCCGCGGCGGCCGGTCTTCTCGGCGGCAATGAAGATGGTGCCGCTCCCCGCAAAGGGGTCGAGGATGATGTCGTTCTGACGCGAGCAGTCGAGCATCGCGTCGGCAACCATGGCCACCGGTTTTACCGTCGGATGGCTAACGAGCTTTTTGGACCGCGATTTTGAGAACGTATTGGCGCCGGGATACGTCCATACGTTCGACCGGTGGCGCCCGTGGACACCGAGCTCGACGTTGTTGATATGGGGTGCGGTCCCGTTCTTGTAGACGAATACGAGCTCGTGCTGTGAGCGGTAGAGGCTACCCATTCCGGCCGCCGTCTTGTCCCAGACACAGAGATTTTTCGTCTCCAGTTCAGCAGACCGGGCTGCGTTCGACATCTCGTCGACGTGACGCCAATCGATACACTGGAAATGGATTGAGCCGTCACGACTGAAGGAGACGAGGTTCTTGAAGACCGTCGTGAGGAAGGCCGTGAATTCGTCCAGGCTCATTTCGCCTGACGCCATCGCGAATTCTCGGTGCTTCGTGGCGCCGAGACCGCTGACATGTCCATTCACTGGGACGTTGTATGGCACATCAGTGAAAATCATGTCCGCTGACACGTCACCGAGCAGCGCGCGGTACGTATCGATTTCTAGGGAGTTGCCGCAAATGAGTCGATGACGCCCGAGCGCCCAGATATCGCCGATCCGGCTGATGGCGGTGGTATCTTCCGTCGGCAGCTCGACTTCGTCGGCGAGGTCGTCGTATTCCTTGTCGCGGGCGAGGCCCATGACCAGGTCGATCTCGGGCGTCTCGAAACCGGTGAGCTGCAGATCGAAGTTGGCCTCGGCCAGGAATTCGAATTCGATCGCCAAGCGCTCGCGATCCCACTGAGCGCCTTCCGCGAGTTTATTGTCCGCGATGTGGTAGGCACGGAGTTGTTCATTGGTGAGGTGGGTGATCCGGATCCCCGGCACTTCCTCGTACCCCAATTCGCGTGCAGCAGCGAAGCGCGCATGGCCGGCGACGATCATGCCGCTACCATCAATCAGGATCGGCAAGATGAATCCGTATTCCTGTAGGCTCGTCTTAAGCTTATTGATTTGACGGCGGGGATGGTGGCGCGGGGTATTGGGGTGGGGCGTCAGCCTATCGAGCCGCACCATCTCAATCTGTGGCGAATTCTGCCGCGCGCGCACCTGGACAGATCCAGTGCGGCTTCGGTCACGGCCGGGCGCCCTATGCCCATCCGCGTGGCTTCTCCGACCTTTATTGCTCGATGTGTTCACGGCTGGTCCTCTATGGCCGGCCGTTGGTAGCCAGTCTACGCAAGACGGACTGCCAATGGCGCTAGGCCATTACGTACGTTTTGGTGCCAATTATGGCTTTTGGGGATTTGTGTGACTGCGTCACTTGATATGGGGTCTTTCCCCACATGCTTGGTATGACTCTGAGGTCATCCGTGTGTGATCTTAGATCACAGAAAGCCGAATACACCCAATCGATGAACGAGCGCAATAGAATTTTTAGCGCGGCAGGACAGGTCGCTTATTTCTTGCGCTTTTCCCCGGCTTCCAGGAGCGCTCCCGGCGGGACTTTTAAAACCTTGGCGATCTTTTCCAGGACCACGATGGTCGGGTTCCGGATCCCACGCTCGACCCCGCTTATATAAGTACGATGGATTTCGCATTCAAACGCAAGTTCCTCTTGGGACCAGCCCCGTTCTTTGCGGTACCGCCGCACATTTGCCCCGACTTGGCGCCGAATATCCATCGGCACACGGGACGATTTTGTCGTCTATCGTTCTACAGACTATAAGTCTCATTTTTATGGACTTAGCGCCCAATGAATGGCACCAGTCGGGACGGGGAGGGACTCTAAAGATGCCGATTCAACATGGCCGACCGATCCTGGTCGACGATTTACATAATCCGCAGCGATTGATGCGCCTGGAGCGTTTGGCGCGCACAAATACTGTTGCGGCCTCGCCACCAGCTTACCGCGAGATCCTGATTCAGAAGCTGGTCCATGCGGACCCGTCCATTCTGCCGATCGAAGAAATCGAGCCGGTCTTCGCCGGTGTCCGAGCGATCTGTATGGAGCTCGGACTATCGCGCTATGGTGCCGACAAATGGATCGACAATCTGCTGATCACCCCGGAGGGGCGGATCTGCATCTGCGAATGCAAGCTCTGGAACAATCGCGAGTCGGTCCGAGAAGTGATCGGCCAAATGTTGGATTACGCCGCAGAACTCTCCGATCTGCCTTACACCGATCTGCGCGACCGGGTCCGCAAGGCGCTTCGCACCGATATAGAAGACCCGATTGTGGATGCTGTCCTTGGCGAGCAGGCAGACGAAGACCAGAAGTTGGATTTTATAAATTCGGTCTCGCGGTCGCTGCGGCTTGGGAATTTCCTCCTGCTTCTCGTGAGTGACCGTATCCGCCCGGAAATGGAACGAATTACGGACCTACTGGAGCGCCACAGCATGCTGGGCTTTAGCCTGGGCTTGGTTGAAATGGCGATCTACGGGGCGGGTGAGGGCGGCCCCTTTTATCTACAGCCTCGGGTCCTGACTAAGACGGAGATCGTTACCCGGACGATTTTTGTTCAAGGCGAACCGGAACAACGGGCTTCCCGAGATCTTGTGGCCCCGCCCTCGGCGCCGACCTCCCTCTCGGAACAGGAATTTTATGCCGGATTGACGGCCATACAATCCGACCTGCCGGGCCGGACGAGGGCCTTTCTGAAGCGGTGCGAGGAGCTCGGCTGTACGCTGGTTCTGAAGCGCACCTATTGCATCTATTTTGAAGATGCTGCCGGCAGACGTCTGAATCTGGGCATCATTAATCCCAATGGGATGGTGGAATTCTGGTCGACTGCGAGCCGTGATGCCGATCTTGGCGCCCCTGTCGGCCTTCGATACCTCACGACGATGGCAACTTTGGTCCCGAGCGGAACGGTGACTACCGAATCCCCCAATCCGTTAAACTGGAATATCCGCTCCGCCGGCAAGGTCGGCATCCCGCTGAGCCTTGTCCTGGACCGCGCCGATGGCTGGTTGGCCGCGATCGAGGCGTTGGCCAACGCAATCCGCACGCTCGAGGAAGCGGCACAGGCCACTGATGGAACGGTCTAGCGATGATGACCAATACCCTCATCACGAGGAACAACTTTAAACGAATCCTCATCGTGATGAGCGCCGTCATCGCCCTCGGCGTATCGCAGGGAGCCGCCCAAGAGCCCGTCATCAAACAAGGTGTTTGCCCGACCGGTTATTACGCGGCTGGTAGCTATTGTATGCCGGGTCAGAATGCTCGTCCGGCCATCCCTAAGAGCGGTATTTGCCCTGCGGGCTATACGACTGCGGGGGCCTATTGTCTTGGCGGAGGTCGCGCACCTCAGGCGATCCCCCGTCGCGGTATTTGTCCACCCGGATATGTCGGCAGTGGTGAGTACTGCACAAAACCTCGCCGTTAGATCTGCTGTGACTCTCCAGCTCGACGACCTTATCCATGAGCGACTGACCGCAAGGGACCTGATCGTTGCTCTGGGATGGTGCCTGCGATTGGCCAAGGTGAATAACGAGCTGGCCGAGTACTGGGCCGAGCGGTTCAGGTTGTTGAGTTTAACGTTCGGACTACCCGGCGATTGGCGGCAGGAGAAAGAGAGTATCTTTCTTATCGAGCGATTGGCCTTGGCCGCGACGGCGCCGGGGCTATTCTCCGGACTTCTTGAATATGGCCCTGCAGCGGGGGAGGCGGAGATCCTTGAAGAATTCTATCCGGCGATAGATTTGGCCGAACAGGAGGTGCGGAGCCAAGCGGCGGCATGTGCCAGCGAATTGCTCTGCGTGCGTTGGCCACATCTACGCGACGCGAGCATTTTGGTCACGACTCTGGTAGAGCAAGGTTTACCTGAAAACGTCCCGGATCCTATCGACTTTCTCTAGCCATGCCCGATAACACTCCACGCCCTGACGTCGATGCACTCGATCGTATGGCGCATGACCTTGAGGCGACCGGAAATTACCGGGTCCTGCGACGCCTCAAGCCCTGGGTGAATATCGAGCCGCCTGCCGGTGTCGAGCTCAGACAAGCGATTTTCTTCGACGTTGAAACAACAGGACTCGATATCACCAGCAGCGAGATCATCGAGCTCGCAATGGTGCCCTTCGAATACGCCTCGGACGGGCGGATATTCCGGGTTGGCGAGCCGCTGCAACAGTTCAACGAGCCGCGCGAACCCATTCATCCTGAGATCACAGCCTTGACCGGTATCACGGACGACATGGTCGCGGGGCACAGACTCGATGTCGCAGCGATCGAGAGTCTGGCTCAGTCCGCATCGCTCATGATCGCCCATAATGCGGCCTTTGATCGGCCGTTTGCTGAGCGCACATCGAATATATTTAGAGCAAAGCCATGGGCGTGCTCAATGAGTGGCATCGCGTGGAAAGACGAGGGGATCACAAGTCGTCGGCTTATCGATCTATTAGCGAGCTTTAGGTTCTTCTTCGACAATCACCGTGCCGTCGATGATTGTTTGGCGGCTATCGGTCTCATGACGATGACATTGCCAAAATCTGGGCTCACTGCGATGGATGCGATGCTGCGAAACGCGCGCGCGGCGACCTATAAGATCATAGCCGACGGAGCGCCGTACGAATTGAAAGACGCGCTCAAGCGTCGCGGATATGCATGGAATGCTGAGATTGCACGCGGGCCGAAGGCATGGTGGATAGAAGTTCCCGCCGACGAGCTGGAAAACGAACTCGATTTTTTGCGTCGTGAGATTTTTCAGCGACAAGTCGATGTACCGGTCCGAAGGATAACGGCGTTCGAGCGGTTCTCTCTCTAAACGCATGGAGAAGGGGCTCATCTCGATAGCTCAGAAACCATCGCAGACCCTCGCACGTAATCACAGCCAACGTTTGGTAATAGAAGGCGGACAGGTGAATTCGCCCATACTACCCATGAATGATATTTGTTCTTTTATCAGTTTCAGGGGTCGTTACTCTGGATTTGAGATTTGTCGGTGGGCCTGTTCATCGGACGATTTGGGAGCGACGATGGCCATAGAGAAGGCGCTGATTGATCAAAAGAAGCTGTTGGTTGTTGTTGCTCGAACGGGTCGTCATAGAGTGAGCGCTGCGCCGTCTCCGGCATGAAGTGCAGCGCTACAAGTCCGACGAGGCATGTCGCCATCATGTAGAAGGCCGGCATCAGCTCGTTGGCGGTGAGCGTAATCAAGCTGCTGCTGACGGCTGGGGCCGTGCCACCGAAGATCGACGTCGAAATGTTGTAGGCGGTGGCAAAGCCAGCAAAGCGCACACTAGTTGGGAACATCGCTGGGAAGGTCGCAGAGATGGTCGCAAGCTGAGGCACATAGAGTAGCCCGAGCAGGATGAAGCCGACGCAAGCGCCGACCAATCCGGTGCCCATAAGTAGATAGAGTGGTGTCACCAGCAGCAACAGCCCGACCAGCGAGAAACGCCACATTGGACGGCGCCCGACGCGATCCGAGAGGCGGCCAGCAAACGGCAGGAACAACATCATGAACAGCATGCCGACCAGCGGCACTGCCAACGCTTCGTCCGGAGACAGGCCGATGCGGCGCTGCAGATAGGTCGGCATGTAGCTGAGTAGCGTATAGTTGACGACGTTAAGCGCGATCACAAGGCCGCCGACCACCAGCATGGGCCGCCAGTGCTGCCGGATCAAACCGCCTAGGCCCGGCGAAGGGGACATCTCACTTTTGGCTTTGCGGGTCCTGAACACTGGTGTGTCCTCCATCTGCGAACGCAGATACATGCCAATTAGTCCCATCGGCGCGGCGATCAGAAACGGAACTCGCCATCCCCAAGCGTGCATAGCTTCGTCGCCGAGCAGCAGCGAGAAGATCAGCATGAGCAGCGCGCCCAGCGAGAAGCCTGCCAGCGTACCGAATTCCAGGAAGCTGCCATAGAAGCCGCGACGTTCGTCAGGCGCGTACTCGGCCATGAACGTTGCGGCACCACCATATTCGCCGCCGGTCGAAAACCCCTGTATCATTCGTAGGACGGTGAGGATTAGTGGAGCCCAGAAGCCGATGCTGCCGTAGGACGGAATGAGGCCGACCGACAGCGTTGCGCCGGACATCAGGAGAATGGTGAGCGCCAGCACCGATTTGCGACCGAGCCTGTCACCTAGCGAGCCCCAGAAGATGCCGCCCAGCGGCCGTATCAGGAAGGAGATTGCGAAGGTAGCCAGGGCGAACAACACTGCCTCTCCGACGTTGCCGGGAAACAGCGCAGCCGAAATATAGGTGATGCCGTAAGCATAGATACCGTAGTCGAACCATTCTGCGGCATTGCCTATCGCGGAGGCGGCAATTGCCCGATGCAATACGGCGCGGTCGATGGTCGATCCGGAAGCTGGTGCAGAACTATTCATGGCTGATGTCCTCCGACCGCTGAGGTGTCAGGCGTGTTGGGATCAAGCAGCAACGCGATCGGCGTCGTGCGGGAGAAGAAGCTGAAAATCCTGCTGCTCGAATACTGGCACAAGCGATGCGACCTGTTGGCCCCACAGGCCAAACGCGGCGGTGCCATTGGCGCAAAACGCGATGAACAGAAATAGCTCGCCGGTGCCCCAGCCTGTCATGAACAATACGCGTTCGGTCGTCCCGAATACGACACCAACCGAGTACAGCAGCACCAAGCGCCCGCTAGCAGTAATCCGCTGCGCAGCGAGTAGGCTGTCGTTGCATTGTAGGGCTACGCCACCGAAGATTACGATTATCATGAAATGACGGCCTGGGCTCAGTCAGAAGCATCAGATCTGCACGGTGGCGAAGGCCCGATTGTAAAGATTGGTCCCATTGCGTTCCGCAATCAGATCGTTGTCGAATAGCGTGCCAGTTGCAGCCACGGGCGTTCTGCCGATCTTTTCGACGCAATGGCCGCCGCTCATAGGACAGCTTCTTTCATCAGTTGGCTGCTTTGCGGCACCACGGGCTTCGGCTCACCACGCGTGGCGACGAAGCTCGGCCGCGCTTTCTTGGCTCCGAACGGCTTTTGCAGCCGGTTGCTGATGGCGTTGTATACAAAGAACGCATTGGCACGTGGATACGGCGTGATATTGCCGTTCGATCCATGCATCGTATTGCAATCGAAGACCACCACCGTGCCAGCCTGGCCGGTCGGTGCGACTATGCCGTGACGCTGCGCCAGTTCGGTCAGGCTCTGCCGATCGGGTATACCGAATTCCTGCTTCTTCAGTGAGGTGCGATAATGATCGCCCGGCGTCGCTCCGATGCAGCTCAAGAATACACGGTGCGAACCAGGTATCAGCATTAGGGGACCGTTGTCAGGCGTATTGTCCGCCAGCAGCACAGACATCGACAACGCGCGCATGCGCGGCATGCCGTCCTCGACGTGCCAGGTTTCGAAGTCAGAGTGCCAGTAGAATTCCGTCCCCTCGAAGCCGGGCTTATAATTAAGCCGTGACTGATGTATGTAGATCTGGTCGTTGAGCAGGAACTGGGCGACGCCAGCAAGCCGCGCGTCGACGGAGAGATGTCCGAAGACGTTGCTCTGAGCATGGATTTCGAAGATTGAGCGGACTTCGTCCCCATTGAGTTCGGTTATGACAGTCTCCGGGTTCAGAGCTTCGGGGTTCGACAGCAACTCTTTCGATCGTTTCTGCAGGTAGGCAACTTCCTCCGGCGAGAACACCTGCTCAAGCACCAAGAATCCATTGCGATCGAACGCCTCGGACTGTTCCCGCGTCAGTGGCGCATTTTCAGTCCACTCGCTGTGGACAATGGGATCGTGACGGGGAAGCATCTGCGCTTCCGGGGTGATGCGGGATGGGTAAATATCGATCATTTCGATTCTCTCTTACGGCACCGTGTCGGCTTCGGCTGGATAGGCGCCGTTCTCATCATGCACTTCCTGGCCGGTGACGGGTGGATTGAACACGCAAGCTGTCAGAATGTCGGTCTCCGGGCGAACGATGTGCTTGTCGTGCTTGTTCAGCGCGTACATCACGCCCGGCTCGAGCTTATGAGTCTCGCCAGTACCGAGATCCTCGATGGATCCGGTCCCTTCGAGCACGAATACGGACTCCAGGTGATTCTGATAGTGCATCTTGAGTTCTTCGCCTGCGTACATCGTTGTAATGTGGAACGAGAAACCCATGGCATCGCTCTTTATAAGTAGGCGGGCGCTGTCCCAGCCCTTTGATTTGATGAGGCGGTCAGTCTTTTGGATGTCACTGAGCTGACGAACGATCATTTTGTCTTTTCTTCCTTTCTTTATTCAGCTGCGTCGCCGCAACTACCAGCCATTACGGCGCGGACGCATTCCTCGAGAGTATCGAGGCCGACCGAAAGAACTGCCTCGTCGATGGTAAGAGGCGCGAGTACCTTGACGATTTCATCATGCGCACCGCTAGTCTCGATGATGAGTCCAGCAGCAAAGCAGGCATTGATTATGGCCCCGGCAATATCGCCGGATCCGACATTGATGCCGCGCATCATGCCGCGACCGTGCGTCGAAAACCCGAATTCACCAGCCATGGCATCCAATCGACGCGCCAGCAGTTGGCCTCTCCGTTCGATGTCCTTTTGGAAGGCGTGGTCCTCCCAGAAGTGCCGCAGCGCCGCCGTTGCAGTGACGAAGGCATGGTTGTTGCCACGGAAGGTGCCATTGTGTTCGCCCGGCGACCATTGATCCAGTTCGGGACGGAATAAGGTCAGCGCGAAGGGCAGCCCCATGCCCGATAGCGATTTCGCCATGGTGACGATATCGGGAGTGAAGCCCATTCCCTCGAAGCTGAAGAATTTTCCGGTGCGCCCACAACCGGCCTGAATGTCGTCGACGATCAGCAGCGCTCCGTGATGTTTGGCAATATCGGCGATCGCACGCAGCCACCTCGGCGAAGCGGTATTGAGTCCGCCTTCGCCCTGTACCGTCTCAACGAGAATCGCAGCTGGCGCATCAAGACCGCTAGACGGATCGGATAACCTCCGGTCCAACAACTTGGCAGTATCGAGATCGGGGCCATGATAGCCATCATAGGGCTCGTGGCTGACATGATTGAGGGGCACGCCGGCGCCCGCGCGTTTGGCAGCGTTTCCGGTGCAAGCTAGTGCACCAAGGGTCATGCCGTGAAAGCCGTTGGTGAAGGCGATCACCAGCTCGCGGCCGGTCACCTTGCGGGCTAGCTTGACGGCGGCCTCGATCGCGTTGGTGCCGGTCGGCCCGGTGAACATGGCACGATAATCCAATCCGCGCGGCTGCAGGATTATCGACTCGAAAGCTTTTAGAAATTCCGCCTTGGCGTCGGTATGCAAATCGAGCCCATGGGTAATGCCATTACCTGAAATGTAATCGATCAGCGCGTTTTTCAGCGCGGGATGATTGTGACCGTAATTGAGTGTCGAGCAACCTGACAGGAAGTCGAGATAACGTCCGCCTTGATTGTCGTACATCCAGACGCCTTCCGCCTTGTTGAACTGCCGAGGCATGGTTCGCGCATAGCTGCGTACCTCGGATTCTCGGCGCTCATAGATCGAACGGTCGGGGATATGGTCAGTTGGTTTGGGGCGCGTCTGGCGAGCAATCGTAGTTACAGTCATATTATCAGGTCTCCTGATCTCGATTTCGGAAGTGTTGGCTGGTCAGCGGACCAATGCGAGCCAACCATTCGGTGGCATGCGCGCCAGCAAAATGAGTGGCGCGCTCGAACAACGCACTTCTGGTCAGCGGAGCGCCCAATGCACGGGCCAGTCCGTTGAACAACGCCCAAGATGGAGCATTATCGTCCGCTACCGTCGCGATGAGATGCGTGACGCCTGACGCGAAGGGCCGTTCCAGCAGCGCGATGATCATAAGTCGGGCGAGTCCTTTGCCGCGCGCCGTCTTCGCAACCGCGACCTGCCAGACGAAGAAGCTGTCCGGCTCTGTTGGCGGGCGATAACCAGAAACCCATCCCAGGATTTCCCCGCGGCACTCGGCCAAGATGCAGGAATCCGCAAAGTGAGTGCACTGGAGCAGATTGCAGTAGGCAGAGTTGGTATCGAGCGGCGAGCAACTCGCGATCAACTGTGTGACGGCCGGTCCATCCTCGGCCGTCGGCTTTCTGAGCTGACATGCATCTTGTAGGGATGGAACAGTCCTGAAAACCGCGGGCCCGTCGGAAGAGTCAGTCTGACGGCCTATAATCACTTCGATATTTGAATTAATTGCTTCGATATCCGTATTATTCTTAGACCTTATCCTACGGATCTTTCGATGGCAATTGGCGATTTTTCCTCAATCTTGAGCGCTCTAGTCAGATAAGATAATTCGCAAATAAAATTAATTTTAGAAGGGATCCTGCTGGAACTGATGGCGACTCGCATGAAATGAGCGTTAGGATTAAGAACTTGCGCATGGAATCACAGATCGCCTCATTGACACTGCGCGCCCTACGAAGGGTGCTGCGTGCGACCGAGATCGGCAGTCGCCAATTGGCCCTTGCCACCGGCCTTACAACGTCACAATGGCTCGTGCTGCGCGAAATCGACGCGCGCGTAAAAACGACGCCCAGTGTTATCGCGCAGGCGCTGCAGTTCAGTCAGCCGACAATTACGACGATCGTCGATCGGCTGGTGACTTTGGGGCTGGTGCAGCGCCAGCGCAACGCCCACGACAAGCGCCAGTTTCTGCTGACTGCTACCGCGGCCGGCAAGGAGGTGGTGACGAATGCCCCGGACCTGCTTCACCTAACTTTCACGGAACGCTTCATCCAACTCCCACAATGGGAACAGGCTATGATCCTGTCTGCGGTCGAGCGGCTCGCCCTGTTAATGGATGCACAGAACATCGATGCCGCGCCGCTGCTAGACAGCGGTGCCATCGATCGATTTCAGCCGAAATAAGTCGACGAGCTTTGACCAGCGTTCGCTGACAGAGGGCATTCCAACGTTTCTTCAGCACCATCACACGGGAAAAGAGCGTCACCCCCGCTCAGTTCGCGCTCGTCTGAATGCTGGCGCAAAAGCCATGGATCGTTCCCATCTCCAGCACAACAAAGCTGCATCGCGTCGAGGAGAATTGGCGCAGCCGATCTATCACCGTCCGCAGACCTTGTCGCCACCGAGGATGCGTTGTCGGGCCTTGCGATCAAGGTGAATGGAAATCCTGGGCATCCGCGCCCGATCCTTTCAGCGCCCGGTCTTTGTTGCCGAGCGATGCGACCGATAGCGCTGGGGTGGCTCGCCGTAGCGCGCGGAAAACGCGTTGATGAAGTTAGTGACGTGATTATAACCGACGCGGAATGCGATCGTCTTCAATGCCATGTCTTCGCTCTCAAGCACGATGCGTGCGTGCTCCAACCGTTCGTTCCGGAGCGTCTCAAAGACGGTCGCCCCGAACAGTGAGCGGAAGCCAGCGTTGAGTCGTTTCTCTGTCAGTTGTGCTTCCGCTGCCAATTCGCCAAGAGACGGCGGTGTGCGCATATCGGCGAGCAATCGCGCGCGTGCTGCATGGAGCGCTTCACGCTCCTTTGCGGAAAACTCATCCTGCCGCTTAGCTGGCGGCCGTTCGGCGGCGGCGGCTTGCATCGCGAGAAGCTGGATTACCGCTCCTTCCATCATCAGCGTGCGCAAGGGGCCATTAAGCCCGCGTGCAAATAGACCGGAGGCCAGATTACGCATCGGCCTGTCGCAGCGCATGCCGACGAAGCGGCTCACGTCGATCTCGGAGTCGAGGAGCGGTTCTAGTACCGCCGGAACGTTACCCTCGAACAGGCGCTCGATCCGCTCTACGTTAAGACTGTAGCCCGCCGAGTGAAAGCGCGTGCCGCCCTTAAGGGTGTAAGCGGCGCGGCGTCCCGAGGGGCGAAATAGCAGTGCTCGGTCGGCGGCAGCATGAGTCCGCCGCCCGTCGAGAAAGTCGATATCGGCGCGGCCGGCCACGGTCACCTGGCTTCCCACCCATTGATCATTGCCGTTGTCTTGAGGCTCGACCGTCACGTCGCGGCGTGTTTCAACATTGGTCAGAAATACGCGCAAGCCGCTACCAATGTGCAGTCGTTCGATTGTCGCGTCCCAGCGCTCATCGTCGATGCGAGTGACCTCACTCATGCGAAGCTGCGTTTGATCGAGTCCTTCTCGCAAGAGCCATTCGACATTGGGCATGGTGATGCTTCCTTTTCCCACGGCCTTCGCTTCTCCGAGCGACGCGCTGTGTATCCACGATAGTACATGTCGCCGCACGAAATTTGTCCGACGCGCATAGCCTGCGCTTAAGCATAGCGCAGCTGACGTGCATAATTTCGTTGTTTTGCATATACCACAATCGTTGCTTGTCGAAATGAGCCGTGCAGCTGGATCGAAACTCGCGGTTCTCGCTCTTTCGGGGAGATGCATCTGCAGCTGCGGTGCGGGACGGCTGAGGAGGGAAACAGACGAGACCGCACGGGATTTTAAGATGTGAATTGCCGGAGGTAGGGTGTCGTTCTCTCCTGATAGATTTTTTGGAAGTATGTCTCTGCGGACGCGCCTTCTGGGTGGGGCGGCGATCCTAGTGCTGCTTGTTGTCGCCGCCGGCCAAGCGTATGCAATCGATGTTGGCACCGAGGCCGATCTGCGGAATGCTATCCTCAACGGCGACACTGAGATCAACCTGACGGCAAATATCGCCCTAAGCGACGACTTGCCCATGATCCGAGGTGACACGGTCATCATCGGCAACAGCCACAGCATCGACGGCCAAGGAGCGCATCGCGCCATCTTCATCCAGAAAGGCAATGTCCGGGTCCAGGATTTGGCGATCAACAATGCCGCTGCACAAGGCGGCCATGGCGGCGCCGGCGCGGTCGGTACGGACGATTCTGGAGGGATTGGCGGCGGCGGCGGCGGCGGCCTTGGAGCCGGTGCAGCTCTCTTTGTCAACGCAGGTGCATCGCTCATCGTGCGCAACGTTTCGGTGGGTAATGCGTCTGCCATTGGTGGTGACGGCGGTGACGGCGGCGCAGTGGTTTATGCTGGTGCAGTCCAAGCGCACGGCGGCGGCGGCGGCGGTGGACTCGGTGGCAATGGCGGCAATGGTCATTTTCAGACCAGTGGCGGCGGTGGCGGCTATTCAGGGAACGGTGGAAACGCCAACGCCGGCTCAGGCGGCGGCGGTGGAGAGTTCGGGGCCGGCGCGGATGGAGCGGGTAACGTTAGTGCACCAGCTGGAGACGGTGGCAACAGTGCAGCTGGGACGACAGGTGGCGCCGATAACGGCGCTGCAGACCAGATTTCCACCGGCGGCAATGGCGACTACGGTGAAGGCGGCGGCGGCGGCGGACGCTTCTCTTCGGGCGGCGCTGGCGGCATCGGCGGCGGCGGCGGCGGCGGCGGCGGCGAGGTCGGTGGCGCAGGCGGCGATTTCGGTGGTGGTGGCGGAACCGATGCTGGCAGCGGCGGAAATGCTGGGGCGGGCGGCTTCGGTGGTGGTGGGGGTGGCGGTTCCAAAGCGGCTCATCCTGGTATCGGCGCAGGCGGCGCAGGCGGTTTCGGCGGCGGTGGTGGAGGTGGCAACAGCGGAGTGTCAGGCGTCGGCGGGACGGGGGCTGGTGACGGTGGCGAGGGACCATATGCGGGCGGCGGCGGTGGGGCCGCGTTTGGCGGCGCGGTCTTCGTGCGTGAGGGCGGCACCCTTATTCTGGAGAACGGTGGCTTTTCCGGTACCTACACGGTGACGGGCGGTTTGGGTGGCGGTGGCACCGCCGCCGGGGAGCCCGGATCGGCACAGGGCCGCGTCCTCTATCTCATGGGTGGCGGTGGATCCGTAGCGACCATGGTTTCCGTCGGTACCGGCGAGACTGTCACCTTCGGCGGGGCGGATGCGATCGCCGGCAGTGGCGGCCTGACCAAGTCGGGCGACGGAACGCTGTCGATCACGGGCGCCAATAACAACTATTCCGGAACGACGAGCCTGCTGGCCGGAACGTTGTCGGTATCGGACTCGCTCGCGCTGGGGACTGGCGGTGTTATCATGGACGGCGGCACGCTGCTTGCTGGCGCGGCGGGGCTCTCGGTGGCCAATGCCCTTACGCTCGACGCGAGCGGTGGAACGGTGGATACCGATGGGAACAACGCCACGCTTGCCGGCGCGATCAGCGGCACGGGCGGCCTGACCAAGACCGGTACTGGCTCCCTGACCCTGACGGGGACGAACACCTATTCGGGCAATACGATGGTGAACGGGGGCGTGCTCAGCCTCTCGGGCGGCGCGGCGATAGGGGACGACTCGGCGGTGACGGTAGCAAGCGGCGCGACATTGAGTCTGGATGGCAGTAACGAGACAATCGGTTCATTGGCGGGTGGAGGGGATGTGGATCTCGTCGCCGGGACGCTGACCGTTGGCGGCGATGACACGAGCACGAGCTTTTCGGGTACGATCGCCGGCGCTGGCGGGCTGACGAAAACGGGTGCGGGCACTTTTGAGTTGACGCAGACGAACACCTATACAGGCGTCACCAGTGTTAATGACGGGACATTGCGCGTAAACGGCTCGGTCCATAGCCTCGTGGCCGTGGGGCCGAACGGCACGTTAGGCGGCGCAGGAAATTTTGGCGCCGGCATCGTCAACAACGGCACGGTCGCGCCAGGCAACTCGATCGGCACAATGACTGTGGCCGGACCACTCACCTTCGGCGCCGGCTCGATTTACGAGGTTGAAATCAACGCGGCCGGCCATTCTGACCTCATCGAGGTGACCGGTACTGCGACTCTTGACGGTATCGTTCAGGCGATCCCGAAAGCCGGTACCTATGCGCTTCAAACCGACTACACGATCCTGACCGCGACCGACCCCCTCGCAAGTACCTTCGACGCCGTGACCAGCACCTCAGCCTTCCTTGAGCCAAGCCTAATCTACGGAACCAATGCGGTCACGTTACGGCTGACCCGCAATAGCACCGACTTCGCCGATGTCGGCGCCACCGCAAATCAGATAGCGACAGGCGCAGCATTGGACGCGGGAGCTGCCAGCACGTCGGGCGACTTCTCGACGCTACTGGGAACGATGGCGACTCTGTCGGCGAAACAGGCTCAAGCGGCGCTGACGCAGCTGTCAGGGGTGAGCCTCAGCAGCTTCGCGACACCACAGCTCGCAGGTCAAGCGCGGTTCGATGCGATAGTGCGGGCGAACGCGGGCCGGTCGGGCGGAGAGTCCAGCACGGCGTTGGGCTTCGCGCCGCACGAGATGGCGGCTCTGAAAAGCTTCGGGTCCGACGAGATGCTCGAGCTGGGCGGAATGTTGGCCGATCTCGGCCCCGCCCTTTCGGCCGCGCCGGCGGCGGGTGAAGCCGGGCCGGGAATGTGGTTCTCGGGTTATGGCCTGTTTGGCGAGATCGAGGGCGATGGCAACGCTGCGGGTTTTATTCACCGCACGGGCGGGGCGCTGGCGGGGATTGACTGGCGTCATGATGAGGAGACAACGGTAGGGATGGCGTTGGGCTACGGCCGCAGCGCATTCGACTATGAGGACAATGCGGACGAGGGCAAGGCGAAGACGGTATTGGCGAGCCTTTACGGCATCTGGCGACCGGCGACGCAAGGCGGGAGGCTGACGCTGGACGGCGCGGTCGGTATGGGGCTGACGGACTATGAAAGCGAGCGGCGGCTGGTCTTCGGCGGCCTCGACCGTACTGCCATAGGCGAGACGGACGGCTATGACATTTCGGCACGGATGGGTGCCGGCTACCGAATCGACCGTGGCGCTTATACCATCGTTCCGGCGGCGGGGCTAAGCTACGTGCGACTGCATCAGAACGGCTATACCGAGACGGGCGCCGGTGCCGCCGGCTTGGTGATCGAGGGCCAGACCATCGACTCCTTGCAGAGCCGGGTCGGCGGGGAGATTTCTCGCGCCCTCGTAGATGGCGATGGGACAGTGTGGAGTCCATGGGTCTCGGGTGCATGGCGGCATGAGTTGGCCGACAGCGAGAGGATAGTGAATGCCGCCTTCGTCGACGTGCCGGCGACGAACTTCCAGGTGGCGGGGGTCGAGGCCAGCCGCGACGCCATCGAGCTCAGTGTCGGTCTCCAAGTTGTCGAGATGGAGGGGGCGTCCTGGTACGCCCGCTACAGCACAAGCCTCTCCGACGCCGAAAGAACGCATGGCCTATTCGGTGGCGTTCGTTTGAGTTGGTAGGCCGCACCTGTATCGACTACCGCGATGCGTATGGATTGCGGTCTCGTGAGAACCGACGTCATATGGTTCCTCTTGGCAGAGCGCATTAGTTCGTGATTGCCGGGCGTGATTATGAGCCGTTCTCCGGTCAACCGAGTTTTCTGGAGAAGGGGTTCTAGGAATTTCTCAAATGCGTCGAATTAGATGCCGTCTTCGTCCGCATCATTCACGATGTCGCCATTGAATACGATTAGGTCCAGCTTGAGACCTTTCAAAGTGATGTACTCAATGTTCTCCAGGAACGCCTTGAGTATCGTCGCTTGATCGCGATTGCGGGCAGACCGATTCGTGGAATGTAAATCGGTCAGATGAAGGATATTATAGGTTTCCACGATCCCTTGCCTTCCCCGTCTTGACCTACCTGGCACGCTGCGGCGGTTATCGCCTGTTGCTACACTACCCGATCAAGCCGACCTAAAGCGGGCGTAGCGATAGCGGTGGAAGCCTCTGAAGACTTTGACAGCGTCTCGGCAATAAAGTTCGATTTCGCGTCGGTATAAGCATCCCGAGGTCGTTGCGGAACTGCGTAGCAAGGCACTCCTTCAAAGCGCCATAGCGCGCAGCTCTTGCCGGGTTTGCCTAAGGTAATCGCGAAACGCGATAAGCCGCGGGAGTTCTAGATTACGCTCATTACACACATAGAGATGATGCGCTGAAAATCCACCCGGTTGCATGAAGGCGTGCCGCCCCACAATCCCGCGCTCTCCCTCATAGATATAATCCATGGCCGCGGTTTGGCTGATCGCCATCATCGGACTTTCCGCGAAGAACGCGATTTTGATCATTGAGTTTGCCAAGGACCTTCGTGCGGAGGACGAACCATTGTTCGAGGCGACCGTGGAGGCGACGCATCTCGGTTTTCGACCCGTCCTCATGACCTTGCTGGCGCTCACGCTTGGTGTTGCGCCGTTGGCGATCGCCAGCGGGACCAGTGCAGGCAGTCAAAACACCCTCGGCACCGGCGTTATGGGAGGCATGATATCCGCCACTGTACTTGCGATATTCCTAGTGCTCGTCTTCTTCGTTTTGGGGCTTATTGATCGGCGGAGGCGAGGCAATGTTGCTGATTGACGGAAGAAGAATTGAACGCGCTGGAGTCGAATAACTGTAACCATCTAGGACGAGCACCAATCTTCACTTCTAACGAAACAGAGGCGGATGACGGTCAATATGAAATGGTGTCATGTTGTCTCGATCCCCGACCGCCAGACGCAAAAGGTGAGCTGATCACAGGCGGCATGGACATGCTGGGCCACATCACGCCCGATGATGCCAAGGAGCTCGGCGAGACCGGACGCTTCGACACACCCGTCGCACCCGGCAGGATACTGATTACGTGACACTCGACGCGATCGGCCGCTTGTCCAACAAGATCATGATGGATGAACGTTAAAAACTAGGTACCAGGCATCAGTTGGGGCCGGTGCAATAGTTGACCGAGGGCTAGGAGTTCCCCGAGCGGTCGATGATTGTCGGTGCTTCGGCAAAGGCCGCTAGTGAAGTGGCTATCGAGCATGTCTCTAGTGTCGCGCGCTCGGCACAGCTTTACGTGAGGAATGGAACACGATTCCGGGACGGCCTGCGAAGAGTTTGCTACGCTGCGCAAATATGCAAGGAGCGCGCGAGAGGGGCGGCAACGCGACGCGAACTAGAGACCATCTAAAGCTCTAAACGATCTCATAGCCGTCAAGCCGACATTCCATTTCCATTTAGTAAGTGAACTTGGATTACCAATCTGATCCGTCTTTGTGACGAAAAACCCAACGACCATTGGATTGGATGGCAACGAGATCATCCAGGGGGTATTCGACATGATCTCCCTCCTTTCTATCGCCAATCTCAAGATAGACGGCAGAACTTTGTGAACGGTTCTCCAAGTGATGGCTTTCCCCATTCGCCGAGAATCCAGCGCACATTCCCGGCCTAAGAATTGTGACTACATTACTCGTAATGAGAGTCAATTCTCCGGACAGAACGAATACAAACTCGTCTTGTGTGCTGTGGCGATGATGGAGGGCGGAAACCGCGCCGGGAGCAAGGCTGGTTAGGTTTACACCAAAGTTACATAGACCGAACATGTCGGCAAGCGGGCGTTTTTGGCGTCCGGCCATGCGCGACGCATATGGCTCAGGATAATTCGATGGCGTGCTGCGGACTTTAGTATCGCAGGCCACGACTGCAATCGGTCGGCTCATGACGAGGAAAAATCGCGTGGTGGACACCTGCCAAGACAAGCCCGGAAAATTATTTCCCTTTGACGTTTCCTGATGCGTTTGGCCGCGAACTCGGCATCACAAAGCGATATTCCAATATCCTTCCGTTTGTGCTCGGTCATTTGCAGCAGATCAGAATGCTGGCGTTCCAAATCTACTATCATCGAAATTCCACGACCTACATAAAGAGCGCGTTGGAAGATCCCGAAGATGAGCTTCGAGATCAAAACCATCAATTTTCGAAGCATTTCTCCCATTTCTATTGCCCGAGCGCGACGGGCGGCAAGATGTACGTCGTAGGAATTGATGGAAAATTTTGAAGGGGTAAATGGCTCGAAAGGATATCGGTCTCTGTCACTAGAGTTCTCGTGCCGTGTGATCTCCTCCCTTAAATCTGGCCTATTGTGATTTGCACTCATCGCAGAGCCTCAATTTGCTTGCGCTAACCTAAGGCTGACGGTGTAATCAGGAAATCGAATTTGATGAATGACTAAATCAAGTTTTCTGATGGCTGATTTGGATCCTGATCTACTGCGCGCTTTTTTGGCGATCGCCGATTTTCGTTCCTTCACTCGTGCGGCCGGAACGCTAAATCGGACGCAATCCGCAATAAGTATGCAGATAAAAAGGCTTGAAGAGCGCCTTGGGGTGGCTCTTTTCGATCGCACAAAATCTCAGATTGAACTCACCGCTGCCGGTGACAATTTGCTTCTCTACGCACGGCGAATACTCGCTCTGAACGAAGAGGCCGTTGGACGACTCGCAGAGCACAAGACCGAGGGTAGGGTGCGCCTCGGCGTCATGGATGATTATGGAACGGTATTGTTGCCGCCCTTGTTGGCCAATTTCGCTGCTGAATTTCCATGCATAGCGGTCGAGATGGAGACTGGCTTAGCGTCGGGAATGAAAACCCGGCTCGGGACTGATTTCGATATCGTTATTTCGATACATCCAGAAGGAAGTGGTGGTGGAACGTTCTTGCGCCATGAACAGCCAGTTTGGGCTACTGGATTTTCGCAGGTGACGGAAAAATTCGATCCAATGCCAGTCGCGTTATATCCACAAGGATGTCTGTTTAGGAAATGGGGAGTGGATGCGCTAAATGCCTCCAATCGTCGATGGCGGCTTGCATATGTCAGTCATAGCCTAGCTGCTGTTGAAGCAATTGCTGCATTAGGTTTGGCAATCACGATTGTTAAATCGGGGACCTTCCCCGCTCAACTTCGTCCCTTGTCGGAACAAGATGGAATGCCTGCATTGCCGATGTCGGATGTTCGGTTGCATCGCGTGGCGAAACCACCCAGGGCGACCGCTTTGCTCGCTGATTACATCGTATCACACCTCAAGCGCCCAGAATAATGAAGCGGCCGACGATTGTCGGGTGCATGATATTCTTATTGTTTCCAGACCGGAGGGCCGGCGAAACCTCGGCTATCGATAATAGGAGGGGGATGGTGACTAGATCGGGGTTGATCATCACTGGTGCGAGTCGGGGTATAGGTGCTGCGACAGCCCGCCTCGCGGGCCAGAACGGTTATAAGGTCGTTGTGAATTACGTCCGCGACGAAGCTGCCGCGAACTCAGTCGTTTCCGATATTCGAGACAGCGGAGGTACAGCGATTGCCGTACGGGCTGATATAGCTCGTAAGGACGATATTTTGAACTTATTTGAAACAGCGGATGCGGAGGTGGGGCCAATTGTAGGTTTAGTAAACAATGCTGGCATTACCGGCCCCATTGGCCTGCGCCTCTGCAACCGGGTGTCTGCCTATGATAGTGCTTCATAGAGACCGTCGCCAATTTCTCTTTTCCTTCGTCTCCGGAGCTCCTTGCAATCTCTTTTATTTGCGCCTTGCCTAGAATGCGACGGACAGGCCGAGCGTCAAGTTGACGGCAGGCGTTAGGATTGCCGATGACGTTAATGATAGCCTTTGGGGAACGTGCGCTCTGACGTATCGCATTAAAATGCGTGTGTCGGTTATCCATCCACGTGAAATAGCTCGAGATGAGCTGGCTTATTTCTCGCTCGGCGGATCCACGAGCCATCAGATGTCCCTTCGGCTTTCATATACTTTGTACAGCTTGCCTTTGCGGAATTTGATCAGGTTCAAAGGGATACGATGCGCCCTCGCCGCGCTTCTATCCGTGGCGAGGTTTCTTTGCTGCGCTTAAAGCATTCGAAGAAATTGTTTACAAATCGCGATAAGCCATTGTAGGGCGGTACCGTAGCCCGCAATTTTTTGTAGAACAGTGCTGTTTATGGAGCGGCCTGAAAGGCTCGTGATAAGCCCTCTAGGGCCTCGCAATTCGAACCGGGTTTCGTGACCTCTAACGACCCGGAAAACCTTGTAGTCACCTTGGGAGAGCTCGATGACGACATAGCAGACGCCGTCATCCTTTTTGAGCGCCTCTTCTTCGCGTCGATATTGGAATATGTCTGCGTAGAGAATGTCCTCAAGTTCACCGACCGAACTACAGGGCCCGACGGATCCATATGGTCCCTTTCCGGACCACTCTCCATCATTCGGTTCGATGTAGAACTTAGTGGAACCCCAGGTGGTCTCGAAAATCTTCGAAAATAATACAGTGGAATGCGCCTCGACCGATATGGGACCACGAGTCTCGATGGTCCCGCCGGTCGGGCTCAGTGTTCCGCAGATCAGTTGCAGCAATGTGGATTTGCCGCTGCCGTTGCGGCCGATGATGCCGACGGTTTCGCCCTTGAAAATCTCGAACGAAATATCCTTGAGGGCCCAGAATTCCCGACAGTATTGGCGTGGCCGTAGTCCCAGCAAGCTCCGAGGCGTCGTCAATAAAGCCTGCTTCAAGCGATCATGAGGCTTGTCGTAGATATTGTAGCATTTCGAGAGGCCACGAACACGGATGGCGATTTCAGAGGACATCAGAAAAGGCTTTCCGCATTTTCTGAAAGCAGGCAAAGCCGCCCCAGGCTGTCACCACACCGCCCACCAGCATGCCTCCCCATAGGGTAAGATTTGGAACAGTGCCAAAAAACAACACCATGCGCGAGGCTTCGATCATGAAGGCCAACGGGTTGAGTTGGAGTAGCACCTGATAGCGCTCGGGTAAGGCGGTGATGGGGAAAAAGACAGCCGACATGAACAGCAAAACCGACATCAGCATCCGCGTGACTTCGTCTATGTCGCGCAAGAAAACTCCCAGAGCTGCCAGAAGCCAAGCTACGCCCAGCGTCATCAGGACCAAAGGTAGAAGAACTAGGGGGAGCAGAACGGCGGTCGATGGGATGGAGTAGCCGAGAACCAATTGAACCAGCAGCAAGATGACAAGGCTTCCGGCGGCATGGAACATAGCTGCAGCCAGCGACACGCAGGGAAGAATTTCCAAAGGAAAGATGGTTTTCTTGACATAATTTACATTGTTGCGCAGCAGGGCTGGTGCGGCGTTCACCACCTCGGCAACAATGTTGTATACCGTGATGCCGGCAAAGAGCACCAGCGCAAATTGCGTCTTGCTATCATCGCCGCTGCCCCATCGCGCCTTAAAAACGAACGAGAAAACAAAGGTATAGACGATGACCAGAAATATGGGATTCAGGAATGTCCAGGCGAGCCCCAGAAGCGAGCCGCGATAGCGCCCGAACACATCTCTTTTAGTTAACTGCCCGATAAGGTGGCGATGGCTGCAAAGACTGTGGAGCAGCGTCATCGGCGACGCCCGATGCGGGGCGTTCGGATTGTTGTAGTACTGATCATTGGAGCGAACTAATGCCCAGATTGGGCAACCGAATTCAAGGGACGATTCTTGTAGGACTTTCCCCAAGAATTCAGGCGAGGCTTGAGGCGAACTGGCGATGGACGGTTCCGGGGCGGTGCAGTGTCTAAGATAAGAATAGCCTTCGGAAATTCGTCACGCTTTGGCGTCGTGCCGTACGCCTTGAACCACTCCCACTTGCGATTGCTCCCGGGCGATGGGATCACTGCGAAGGCATCAGGCACCATTTTCTGATTTCTACATGAAAATTGAGGGAGCCGACCCGCCGGGCTCCCTGTTGATGTCAGGTCGGAGGTTGCTCTGCTTCGGCCCACTCGCATGCAAGCTTCTCGCCCTCCCGCTCGGTATCGATCCGCTGTTGCACCCAGTCCAGGACACAAAAGAAAGTGCTCAAATTTGTGTCTACGCCGCGCTGAAAGAAGACGATCTCGACCGCTTCTCCGCCTCAACCCCTGGCGGCGTCTATAGCATCTTCGACGTACCAAACATCTTCGACGATATGGAGTCCGGCATCTTCTGAGAACACAGTGGCGTCCCCCTCATTCCGCACCGTCTTTCCGGGGTTTTCGAGGTTTGTGCAGCCATCGTTGGACAAAGATCGGCAGCACTGACGCAGCTATGATTGAAAACGCGCCTACAAGCGCCACGATAATGTCGGTCATTGCTGCCTCGTTTTTGGATCCCAAAGCGGTAGTGTGGAGCCGCCCTCAGCGTCCGAGATGAGATGATCGTTCGTTAGTTGATCTATGCGACAGATGTTCCTGTTATGTTCTTATTGGAATTTAAATCAATATATTTTTTGTTTATTCAAGGGCTTTCGTATGAAAAATTCGTGAGGTGCGGAATCCTGGGAAATTGGTTCCGCAAAAATCGGAGCTAATTGTATGGACCATTGGTCGAAGCGTCTGTGGCGCGCATTGGAATGGAAAGGCTGGTC